>Ga0160464_100497_pt1 | contig 28055 bp, 32 predicted proteins | sample HID1971I_E11MG_FD_108275 | JGI IMG/M metagenome (GOLD analysis project Ga0160464, IMG submission 108275) | Enriched millipede-associated microbial communities from UW Madison campus, WI, USA - HID1971I_E11 MG | ecosystem: Host-associated > Arthropoda: Insects > Digestive system > Unclassified ... | reverse complement strand
GGGCACGCCGACGGTGCCGGGCCGACGCGTGGGACCCATCGGGTTGCCGAGCGCGACCGGTGAGCTCTCGGTCATGCCGTATCCCTCGACGAGCAGGCCGCCGGTCGCCTCCTCCCAGCGCTTCACCGTGGCGACCGGAAGGCTCATCGCCCCGGAGATCGCGAAGCGGACCGTCGAGAGGTCGATCGTGCCGCGGGCGGCCGCGCGAGCCAGAGCGTCATAGATCGGCGGGACGGCGGGGAGGAAGGTGGGCGGAGCCGAACGTGTCGCCGCCGTGACCAGACCCAGGTCGAACGCGGGGAAGAGCACGAGCCTCGCCCCGATGCTCATCGCGAAGGTCAGGCACAGGGTCATTCCGTAGGCGTGGAACAACGGCAGCACGCCATAGAACGTCTCCTCGCCGTCGACGAGGCCGGGCACCCATGCTCGTCCCTGCATCGCGTTGGCGCGGAGGTTCGAGTGGGTGAGGATCGCCCCCTTCGGGACGCCCGTCGTCCCGCTGGTGTACTGCAGCAGGGCGGTGTCGTCCAGCGTCGGTCCCGGCACCCGCCGTGAGATCCGCCGGTGATCGGCAAGGCTCTTCCACGCGATGAGATGCCGAGCCTTCGGGGTGCCGGTCAGCTTTGCGCGCGACTCGCGTGCCTTGGGCACGGGCAGGCGAAGAGCGAGGCGCTTCGACAGCGGCATCGCCGCGGTGATGTCGACGCTCACGATGTGCTCGACCCTGACATCTGCCGGGAAGCCGGCGATCGTGTCGACGGCCTTGTCCCACACGATGGCGATGCGTGCGCCGTGATCCTCGAACTGGTGGCGAAGCTCGCGGGCGGTGTAGAGCGGGTTGTGCTCGACCACGATCGCACCGAGTCGCAGGATCGCGTAGAACGCCACGACATGCTGCGGGCAGTTGGGCAGCACCAGCGCGACCCGGTCGCCGTGGCCGACGCCGAGGCGCCGCAGACCCTCGGCCGCACGCTCGACCTGCTCTCCGAGCTCGCGATACGTCGTGACCGCGCCGAAGAAGTCCAGCGCCGGGCGCCGACCGAACGCCTTCACGCTCGCTGCCAGCATCTCCGGCAGGGTCTGCGACGGTTCCTCGATCTCGGCGGGGACGCCCTCCGCGTAGGAGTCGAGCCAGGGTCGTGCGGCGAACGGAGATTCAGGCATGCTCCCATCCTGCCCGGGATCGTGATCCGCGGACACCGCACACGTCAGCCGATGAACAGGAGGACGACCGACAGGACGACAGCGGCCGCACCGACGCCGGCCAGGGTGATACCGAGTACCTGGAACGCATGCAGGAGGGGTCGTCGGGGTTCGAACCGCATCAGGCTCGGGTGTCGCGCGCTGATGAACGCGTCGGCTTCCTCCCGCCCGCGCCAGTGGGCGGACTCGTCCGCGCGGAGCGGGCGTTCCCAGAAGTCTCCGGCGGTGAACCAGCGGGCGCGCGCCCAGCCGTCCTCGTCTTCGATGATGACCACCTCGTGCGGCAGCCAGGCGCCGTCGTGCACCTTCACCAGGAACACGACGACGAGGAGGGGGAGTCCCACACCGAGTCCGATCCAGGACAGGATCTCGGCGATGGTGCCGACAGCGTCGATCGCGTTCATGCTCGGCTCCGTTCTTCCCCACACGACAGTACCGGTGGAGCAGGGCGGCCTAGGCTGACGACGTGAACGAAGACGAAGACACGCGGAACGTGCAGGCGGCGCTGGCGAGCATCACCGCGCACTGGCAGCCGCATCGGCTGACGAGCGTCAACGACTACGACGTCAAGGTCGTCAAGCTGCTCGGAGAGTTCGTCTGGCACACCCACCCTGACACCGACGAGCTGTTCATGGTGGTGCGCGGGCAGCTGACGATCCAGTTGCGCGATCGCGATGTCGTGCTCGGCCCGAACGATGTCTTCGTCGTCCCGAAGGGCGTCGAGCACTGCCCACGCGCCGACGAAGAGGTGGATGCGATCCTCTTCGAGCCGCAGGGCACCGTCAATACGGGCGACGCCGGCGGAGAGATGACGTCGGAGCTTCGCGAATTCGGATGACCGAGACGCTCACACCGCGCGGAGGGCGGCGGCCGCCGCGTCCATCGCGTCGCCGTTGAGGGCGAAATAGGCCCACTTGCCGCGCTGTTCGCGCGTCACGAGACCGGCCTCCGCGAGGAGCTTCATGTGGTGCGAGACCGTGCCCTGAGAGAGCCCGACGGGTTCCGTCAGGTCGCAGATGCATGCCTCGCCACCTGCTCCGGCGGCGATGAGGGACAGCAGCCTGACCCGCGTGGGGTCGCCCAGCGCCTTGAACACGCGCGCGACGCGTTCGGCGTCGTCGATGGTCATCGCCGGGGTGATGGGCGGGACGCAGCAACTGCGCGCTTCGATTGTCGTCGGCAGGGTCACGGATCTATTCTGACACGTATTGACAATCTTCGATAGGTAAGTGAGAGTCTTCGTATTGAAGAGTTTCGATTTGAGGAGATGTGATGTCCGAACTTCCTGTCGTCGTCATCGGAGCGGGCCCGCAGGGTCTCGCCGCCGCGGCGCACCTTGTCGAACGCGACGAGAACGTGATCGTCGTCGAGCGCGGGCAGGGTCCTGCCGCCGCGGTTTCCGAATGGGGGCACGTGCGCCTGTTCTCGGCATGGCCGGAGCTGACCGACTCTGCTGCACGCCGCCTCCTCGAGCCGACGGGATGGAGTGCACCCGCTTCCGGGTATCCGACCGGGGCGGAGTGGGTGAGCAGCTACCTGGCTCCACTCGCTGACCTGCTGGGTGACCGGGTCCGGTACGGGACGACCGTCACCGGAGTCGCGCGACAGGGGCGCGACAAGGTCGTCGACGGAGGGCGCAAGAGCCAGCCGTTCGTCGTGCACACCGTCGATGCCGACGGCAAGGACGCCCGACTCACCGCCCGCGCCGTGGTCGACGCCAGCGGTACTTGGGGGCTTCCGAACCCGGCGGGGGCCGATGGCTTCCCCGCGCTCGGTGAGAAGCGCACAGCGTCTCGGATCTCTTATCGCATCCCCGATGATGTATCGGCATGCGCGGGGCAGCATCTCGTCGTCATCGGGTCGGGGCACTCCGCCGCCCATGCCGTGCTCCGGCTGAGCGAACTCGCTCGGCGAGACCCGGACACGAGAATCACCTGGTTGATGCGCCGCGGGGTGGCGACGCGCGCGTTCGGCGGCGGTGCCGCGGATGACCTCCCCGAGCGTGCTGCGCTCGGTGGGCGAGCGCGCAAGGTCATCGAGTCCGGACTTGTGGACGTCGTCGACGGCTTCCGCGTGTCCGAGTTCCGAGACGTGGAGGGCTCGCTCACGATCACGGCGGAGAACGGAAAGGAGGTTGCCGGAGTCTCTCGTGTATTCGCCTTGACCGGCTTCCGCCCCGACCTCAGCATCCTGTCCGAGCTGCGAGTGGCGGTGGATGCTTCGCTGGAAGCGGTGGCGGGGATAGCCGCTGAGATCGATCCGAACATCCACTCCTGCGGATCCATCGGTGCCACGGGAGCGCGCGAACTCACCCAGCCGGAAGAGAACTTCTTCATCATCGGCGCGAAGAGCTACGGCCGAGCTCCCACGTTCCTCGCCCTCACCGGCTTCGAGCAGGCGCGAAGCGTCGCCGCACATCTCGCCGGCGACGTGATCGCTGCCCAGAGCAACCAACTCGTCCTGCCGGACACCGGCGTCTGCGGTGGAGCGGGCGACTTCGACACGAGCGGCGGCGGAAGCTGCTGTGCGACCCCGCTTGTGCAGCTTCAGCCCATCCGTGCCGCCGTCGTCTGAGGGGAATTCATGTCGAATCAATTGATCGAGAAACACGTCACCGTCGAGGACCCCCGTGACGGTTCCCCGCTCGCGGTGACGATTCAGCTCGAGCTGGAGCTCTCCGATTGCGCGTGTGTGCACCGCACGCCCTCGCTGGGCAACCCTGTGGGGGGCGGAGCCAGCTAGCAGTCAGCCGTTGAGGGAGTCTGTTCGCCGCACACGGACAGGCTCCCTCTTGCGTGCCACTGTGGGGAAAGTCGGACCAGCTCTCGCACTTGCGAACAATATCGATGGATGTCAATATAGATACATGTCGATTCAAGAGGTGGAACTGCTGATCATCGGATCGGGGCCGGCCGGGTACACCGCAGCCGTGTACGCCGCTCGCGCCGGCCTCGCGCCCGTGGTGCTCGCCGGTTCCGTGACCGCGGGCGGCGCGCTGATGACCACGACAGAGGTCGAGAACTTCCCCGGTTTCGTCGACGGCGTCCAGGGACCCGAACTGATGGAGTCGATGCGCGCGCAGGCGGAGCGCTTCGGCGCCCGCGTCGTCCTCGACGATGCGATTCGGGTCGACCTCGACGGACCGATCAAGACCGTCGACACCGGCGCCGGGGAGACCATCCTCGCCCGCGCCGTCATCCTCACGATGGGCTCCGCCTACCGCAAGCTCGGGCTGCCGGATGAGGAGCGACTCACCGGTCGTGGCGTGTCCTGGTGTGCGACGTGCGACGGCTTCTTCTTCCGTGAGCAGGAGATCGTCGTGGTGGGCGGCGGAGACTCCGCGATGGAGGAGGCCCTGTTCCTCACCCGCTTCGCATCGAAAGTCACGGTCGTACACCGCCGCGGCGAGTTCCGCGCCTCGAAGATCATGGCCCGGCGTGTGCTCGATCACCCCAAGATCGAAGTCGCCTGGAACAGCGAAGTCGCAGGCCTCGTGGGGGCCGAGAAGGTCGAAGCGGTCACCCTGCGCGACACCGTCACCGGCGATGAGCGCGAGTTGGCGGCCACCGGCGTCTTCGTCGCCATCGGTCACGACCCGCGCTCCGAGATCGTCGCCGGGCTCGTCGACACCGATGCCGATGGATACGTGCTCGTCGAGCACCCCTCCACCCGCACGAATGTGTCGGGAGTGTTCGCAGCCGGTGACCTCGTCGACCACACCTACCGCCAGGCCATCACCGCTGCCGGCACCGGATGCGCTGCCGCTCAGGATGCCCAGCATTACCTGGCTGCACGTGATGAGTCCGCACCAGTGGCGACGACCGAGAACGAGAAGGCCTTCGCATGAACACCGCAACCGTGCCCACAGCCACGGTGGCCACCCGCCGCCTGTCCACTCTCGACCGCTGGCTGCCGCTGTGGATCGGTCTGGCGATGGTCGGCGGCATCGTCGTCGGTCGCTTCATCCCCGGCGTTTCGGACCTTCTGGCCCGCCTCGAGGTCGGTGGGATCTCCATCCCCATCGCCCTGGGCCTGCTGGTGATGATGTATCCGGTGCTCGCGAAGGTCCGCTACGACAAGGTCGCCGCGGTCACCGGAGACAAGAAGCTCCTCGTCTCGTCGTTGGTGCTCAACTGGCTCGTCGGCCCCGCGCTGATGTTCGCCCTCGCCTGGGTGTTTCTGCCCGACCTGCCCGAGTACCGCACGGGCCTCATCATCGTCGGGCTCGCGCGTTGCATCGCGATGGTCGTCATCTGGAACGACCTCGCCTGCGGTGACCGCGAAGCCGCAGCGGTCCTCGTCGCCATCAACTCGGTCTTCCAGGTCGTCGCGTTCTCACTCCTCGGCTGGTTCTACCTGACAGTCCTCCCCGGGTGGCTGGGGCTGGACTCGCAGGGGCTGGAGATCTCGGTCTGGCAGATCGCGTTGAACGTCCTGATCTTCCTCGGCATCCCGCTTGTCGCCGGCTTCGCCTCGCGCTTCATCGGCGAGCGCACGAAGGGGCGCGACTGGTACGAGGACAGCTTCCTGCCGAAGATCGGCCCGTGGGCGCTCTACGGTCTGCTCTTCACCATCGTGTTGCTGTTCGCCCTCCAGGGCGAACAGGTCACCAACCGCCCGTGGGACGTCGCCCGGATCGCGCTCCCGCTGCTGGTCTACTTCGCGGTCATGTGGTTCGTCGGTCTGTTCACCGGAAAGGCGCTCGGGCTCGGGTACGCGCGTTCGTCGACGCTGGCGTTCACGGCGGCAGGGAACAACTTCGAGCTCGCCATCGCCGTCGCCATCGGCACCTTCGGGGCGACTTCCGGTCAGGCCCTCGCCGGAGTCGTCGGCCCGCTGATCGAGGTCCCGGTCCTCGTCGGACTCGTCTATGTCTCGCTCTGGGCCGCTCGTCGCTGGTTCCACACCGACCCGTACACCGCTGAGAGGATGCCGTCATGAACGTCACCGTCACGACCGACACCGACACCTGCAGTCCCGTCGCCACCCACGCCATCGGGCTGGAAGCTGCCACCTCCGTAGCGGCCACGCTGAAGGCGCTGTCGGATCCGCTGCGGCTGCGGATGCTGTCGGCCATCGCCTCCGACCCGCGGGGAGAGTCCTGCGTGTGCGACCTCGCCGAGCTCGCCGACGTCTCCCAGCCGACCGTCTCTCACCACCTCAAGGTGCTCAAAGACGTCGATGTCCTCACCTCCGAGCGACGCGGGACGTGGGTCTGGTACCGGATCAACCCGCGTCGACGCGCCGCAGTGACCGCATTGCTGGATTCCTTCGCGCCGGCCTCCGTCGCGCCCGAGGACGTCGATGACGATGGTCAGCTGCGGCCGGACTTCGACGCGCGGGTCACCCGCCTCGCGGAGGAGCTCGCCGCGGAAGTTCCTGAGCTCGAGGCCGATGTCGTGCTCACGACGGTCCGCGAGTCGTACACCGCGCTCGCGCGCAGCGCCCGGGTCACGTCGGCGCTCGTGCCTCTCACCGAGCGCTTCGCCCGTCAGCGCCTCGCCGACCTGACCCGCGACCGCAGCGCATCCGTGCCCCAGGTGCTCTTCGTCTGCGTCGCCAACGCCGGCCGTTCGCAGCTTGCCGCTGCGCTCGTCAACAAGCTCGCAGCAGGCAAGGTCGTCGCGCGCTCGGCAGGATCCGCTCCCGCCGACGTCATCCACCCGCACGTCCGCTCGCTTCTCGCCGAGATCGAAGGCGACCGGGCCGCAGAGCGCTTCCCGAAGCCGCTCACCGATGACGCCGTCCGCGCGGCTGACGTCGTCATCACCATGGGCTGCGGCGACGTCTGCCCCATCATCCCCGGCGTCCGCTACGACGACTGGGCGGTGGGCGACCCCGCTCTCGCCTCTCGAGCGGGTGTGGACGCCATCCGCGACGACATCGCCGACCGTGTGCGCGCACTCGTCGACGACCTTCTTCCTTGACCGCCCTCCAACCGGGAGCAATCATGACCGACACGACCACCAAGCCCTCCGTCCTCTTCGTCTGCGTGCACAACGCGGGGCGTTCACAGATGGCCGCAGGGTTTCTCCGCGACATCGCCGGCGACCGCATCGAGGTCCGCTCCGCCGGATCCATGCCCGCCGACCAGATCAACCCGACCGCCGTCGAGGCCATGAGCGAACTCGGGATCGACATCACCGCAGAGCAGCCGAAGGTGCTCACGACCGAGGCCGTGCAGGCATCGGACGTCGTCATCACGATGGGATGCGGTGACGCCTGCCCGTTCTTCCCCGGCAAGCGCTACGAGGACTGGAAGCTCGACGACCCGGCAGGCCAGGGGATCGACGCCGTGCGCCCGATCCGCGACGACATCAGGGCGCGTATCGAGCAGCTGGTGAGCGAACTGATCTGACGACAGGGAGCCGCGGCGGCTCGTGATCCTGAGACGAGTTCGGTGCTTCCGCTCCTCACCTCCGTAGGGTGAACCGGTGATTGCCCCGCCGACGCGCACGCATGAGGCTGACTCTCATGACTTGCCGCGGTGACGCGGACGCGACCTCAGGAGGCGACGATGGTGCACAACGAAGCGACGACGGCGATCAAGCGGCAGCAGGAGGCACTGAAGACGGCGCTGCCGTTCAGCGATGCGCGGGACTTCGAAGCCGCTGGCCGTGGGTTCCTCGGAACGCTCAGTCCCGCGGTCGTGCACGACGAGGACGGCAACGTCGTCTGGGACGCCGACAGCTACGACTTCATCACCGGTGACGCTCCCGACACCGTCAACCCGAGCCTGTGGCGTCAATCGACCCTCGTCGCCAAGCACGGCCTGTTCGAAGTGGTCGAGGGGGTCTACCAAGTGCGCGGGTTCGACCTGTCGAACGTGAGTTTCATCGAATCCGACAACGGCGTCATCGTGATCGATCCGCTCATCTCGAAGGAGACAGCAGAAGCCGCCCTCGGACTGTACCGGCAGCATCGCGGCGAGCGTCCGGTAGTCGCCGTCATCTTCACGCACAGCCACATCGACCACTTCGGTGGCATCTTCGGCATCGTGTCCAAGGATGACGTCGAGTCGGGCCGGGTGCAGATCATCGCCCCGGAAGGCACCGTCGCTGAAGCGGTGGCGGAGAACGTCTACGCGGGCACGGCGATGGGCCGCCGCGCCGGGTACATGTACGGCGCGGCGCTCGAGCGCAGCGCGAAGGGCGCGCTCGGGGCGGGGCTCGGCATGACGACGTCCACAGGTCACGCCGGCATCATCCCGCCGACCATCGAAGTCGCCCAGACCGGAGAGTCGCACACGGTTGACGGACTCGTCATCGAGTTCCAGATGGCACCGGGCACCGAGGCGCCGGCGGAGATGCACTTCCTCTTCCCGAAGTACCGGGCACTGTGCATGGCGGAGAACGCCACGCACACCCTGCACAACCTGCTGACCCTCCGTGGTGCTCTCGTGCGAGACCCGCATGTCTGGTCGCGGTACCTGACCGAGGCTATCGAGCGCTACGGCGACCAGGCCGATGTCGTCTTCACATCCCACCACTGGCCGACCTGGGGTAACGCCGAGATCCTCGAGTTCCTCGGCCTCCAGCGAGACCTCTACTCCTACCTGCACGACCAGACCCTGCGGATGACGAACCAGGGCATGACCGGGGCCGAGATCGCCGAGGAGATCCAGTTGCCCCCGATCCTGGAGCACTCCTGGCATGCGCGCGGCTACTACGGCAGCGTGAGCCATAACGTCAAGGCGATCTACCAGCGCTACATGGGCTGGTTCGACGGCAACCCCGCCCGCCTCTGGCCGCACCCGCCCAAAGCGCTCGGAGAGCGGTACGTCGCACTCGCCGGCGGCATCGACCGCATCGTCAGCGCCGCGCAGGCCGCCTACGAAGACGGCGACTTCCGGTGGGCGGCGACGCTCCTCGACCACGCGATCTTCACCGAGCCGGAGAACACCGCCGTGCGCGAGCTCTACGCGGCGACGCTCGAGCAGCTCGCGTATGGGGCGGAGAACGGCACGTGGCGGAACTTCTACATGTCGGGCGCGACCGAGCTGCGCACGGGCAACTTCGGGACGCCGACCACCACGAATGCGCCCGAGATCATGGCGCAACTCACCGCGGAGCAACTGTTCGACTCGGTCGCCATCTCGGTCGACGGGCCCCGCGCCTGGGATCTCGATGTCGCGCTCGACTTCAGCCTGACGGATGAGGAACGCAACTTCCGGGTCACGCTCAGAAACGGGGTGCTCGTCTACGTCGAGAAGGCGGCGGATGCCTCTACCGCGCATGCGTCGCTCTCGCTGACGAAGCCGCGCCTGCTCGCTCTCGTCGCCGGCGACACAGACAGCCCGGGCGTGGAGATGACCGGGGACAGCTCAGCTTTCGCCACTCTCACCTCCGTGCTCACGGCGGGAGATCCGGCGTTCGACATCGTCACGCCGTGAGCACTTTCGCGTGAAGCTCGTGTCCGTGGTCAGATCTTGATGGGGAACGTCAGCAACGTGACGATCCCGCAGATGGCGATGACGCCGGCCAGGCTGAGGAACACCCGGCGTCGCCACGGGGCCGCCTGGTGCTGAGAGATCGCGGCGAAGAACAAGACGAGCGCGAAGAGCACCGTCAACAGCGAGTAGTTGTCGCCACGCTGGTTGTCGGCGAGGGCTTCGTCGAACTTCGCGTCTGCCCGAGCGCCGAGTTCCTGGGCCTCCATGGTGCCGGGCGGCACGTACTCATCCATGGCGAGAGGGCCTCGTGACACGCGTCCCTCTGCGGTCCAGGCGTCGAACGCGACAGCGAACTCCTCGGTGAAGCGCTCTTGGATGAAGGGCACCAGTTCGTCCTGCCCGTTCTCCTCGGCCAACACCCATTCGGTGTAAAGCGTCAGATCGTATTGACGCGCGGCCTGGGCAGTCGACTCCGCGGAGGCCGCCTGAATGCGAGCGCTGGATGCCTGACTGAACGCGATCGACATCTCGCCGCCCCACTTCGACGCTTCGAAACCGCACCAAGCCGTGAGCACCGCCGTCACCGAAAGAAGGACCACGGTGAGGATGTCGAGGACACGAGACGTGCGCGGCGTTTTCGCGGAGGCTTCCGTGTGCATAGCCAATAGTGCGTCGCCGGGTCACGGCCGGTCGCGCATCGCTCACCTGCATCGGGTGAAGCCGGCGGTGAGTGGCGGCATCTTCGCAGCCACTCACCGGGTGAGCCTCCGGCTTCCGCCGACTCAGCGCTTGAGGTTGGTGAGCTCCTGCAGAACCTCGTCGCTGGTGGTGATGATGCGGGCGTTCGCCTGGAAGCCGCGCTGCGCGACGATCAGGTTGGTGAATTCCTGCGACAGGTCGACGTTCGACATCTCGAGCGCGCCGCTGATGATGCCGCCGAGGCCGTCGGTGCCCGCCTGTCCGAGCGTCGGCTCGCCGGAGTTGCCGCTCGGGCGGTACTGCGAGGAGCCGGCCTTCTCGAGCCCTCCCGGGTTGACGAAGCCCGCCAGCGCGACGCGGGCGAGCACCTCGGTGTCACCGTTGCTGAACGTGCCGACGAGGCTGCCGTCGTTCATCAGCGCGTAAGAGCTCAGGGTGCCGGCCGGCTTGCCGTTCTGCTCCTTGATCGCGACGTCGCTGACATCCGCGAACCCGGTGACCGCCGAGAGGTCGACCGTGACGCCACCGGAGACGATGGAGGAGGCTGCCGCCTGCTTGCCGTCGACGAACGTGAGGGCGGTGTTCGTGCCGCCAGGCTCGGTGACGTTCCATCCCGTGGTGGTGCGGGTGAAGGTGAGGCGGAGCGAGGTGGCCGTGCCCTCGGCGTCGTAGGTCTTGATGTCGCGCACCAGCTGCTCGCCGACGGCGGCGCCGGAAGGCAGGTTGCCGGTGACGCGGGCCGTGGTGGTCGCTGTGGCGGGGCTCAGAGCGCCGACCGGAAGCCGGATGTCGCCGATGCCCTGTCCGGGGACGATGACACCGTTCTGTGCCGTCCAGCCCTGCACGAGAGCGCCGTCGGCCGAGACCAGCTTGCCGCTCGCGTCGAAGGAGAACCCCCCGTTGCGGGTGTAGAGGGTCTCGCCGCCCGAGCGCACGACGAAGAAACCGTCGCCCGCGATCATGAGGTTGGTCGGCACGCCGGTGGGCTGTGGGGCCCCGGAGGCGAAGTTCGTGCTGATGCCGGCGACCTGCACGCCGAGACCGACCTGGGCGGGGTTCTGACCACCGACGGCCTGCTGCGGCATCATCGAGTTGCGCACGAGCTGCGAGAGCGAGTCCTGGAACTGCACGGCCGAGGCCTTGAAGCCGGTCGTGTTGACGTTGGCGATGTTGTTGCCGGTGACGTCGAGCATGGTCTGGTGCGAACGCAGACCCGAGATTCCGGCGAACAGAGAGCGGAGCATGGTGATGCCTTTCTGGAAAGGGGACTGGTCAGGACTGCGAGCGGGGAGCGAGGGCGACACCGGAGACGGCATCGAGGGGGATGGAGGCGTCTCCGATGGTGACGAGGGGGACGGCGCCGGCGTAGGAGACCGAGGTGACGATGCCCTTCTGGGTCACGCCCTTCTCATCCACGTACTGGGCCTCGTGGCCGATCAGCGCAGCGGCGGTCTGACGCATGCTCAGCGCGAAGCTCTCGGTCGTGGTCGCCGTGAGCGCGGTCAGCTGCTCCATCGAGGCCAGCTGAGTGGTCTGCGAGATCATCTCGTTGGTGTTCATCGGTGAGCTGGGGTCCTGGTTGGTCAGCTGCGTCACCAGGAGCTTCAGGAAGACCTCGGAGTCGAGGGTCTTCTTGCGCTCGGTCGGGGGCGTCGTGCTGCCCGTCTGCACGCCGGAGGGCGGGATGGTGCCGGAGATGGGGTCGACCGTGGTCATGGGTTCCTCTCGGATCAGGCGAAGATTTCGATGCCGCCGTGCGGCGAGACGAGGGGCACAGGCGATGTCGGGTCGGTGGGCGATGTCGGACCAGGGGGAACGGCGGCGTCGGGTGCGGTGCGACCGGTATACGTGTCTCGACCGGTCGGGTTTCCGGTTCCCGGCTGACCGCCGGTTCCGGTGCCGTTGCCCTGAGGGGCGTGCTGCGGGTTCGACGATGCGGGTCCGTCGTCCGAGGTCGACAGCAGGAGCGAGGCGTGCGGCGCCGCGGCGGCGAGGTCACGGCGCAGGTCGACGAGGATCGCCCGGAGCGCCTCACGACCGAGGTCGTTCGGGGCGTGCAGCTCGATGTGGATGGCCCCGCCGGAGATGTGCGCGCGCACGGTCACGGGACCGAGGTTCTCGGGCGACACCGTCAGGGTGAGGCTGTGGTCGCCGTCCGGGGCCTGCGCGAGAGCGAGCACGGGAGCGGTGACCTGGGGGAGGAGCGCGGGCCGGGCGACGGGCACTGGAGCCGCCGCAGAGGCCACGGGGGCGGGCGGAGGCGTGCCGCCGACGGCGGCGGGCGGGACGGGTGCGTCGCCGGTCGAGGCTCCCGAGGCGGGGACCGCGGTGGGAACGGACGTCGAGACCACGGAGGCGGAGGGCACGACGGCGTCCGGCGAGACATCGGGGAGGGCGGCGTCCGTCTCCGGAGCCTTCACCCGAGACGTCGGGGTGGGGCCGGCCGGGGCTCCCGCGATACCGGAGGCGGCGACGGTCGAACTGCTGCCGGTGCCGACACGCGGGGTCGTCGAGGGAGTGGGGGTTCCGGTCGGCTCCGCCGTGCCGAGGGCGGTGCCGACCGCGGACGTCGGCGTGAGCACGGTGGCTTCCGGAGCGGGGGTGACCGCCCCGGCATCGGACGTGGCCGGGACGGTGGGAGAGGATGCCGCCGACGTCGCGACCGCGCGGGTGGGCACGGCTGCGGGGGGCGAGAGCTGAGCGTGCGCGGCGTCGACGGCGGCGGCCGATGCGGCAGGCCCGGCAAGGGATGTCGGCGAGCCGATCGAACCGGCGGTGGCACCTGAGTCCGTTGCACCGATCGCGGTGGCAGCCGCCGACTCCGCACTCTCCGCCGCAGGGGGGAGTTCGCCCGTGATGTCGCCGGCTCTGGTCTCCCCCTCGGAAGAGGTCGGCAGACTCGGCTCGGGTGCGGGGGGAATCGCCGGAGGAATGGGGGAGGAAGGGGTGGACGGCGTGGTCGTCACATCCGCCGGAGCGGCGTCCGTCGGAGAACCGTCCGTAGGCGAGCCGGCGGAGGGGCCCTCGGTGTCTTCGGCGGAGCCACGTGCGGCATCCAGGATGACGTCGGCGAATGCGGCGGCCCCGGGCGTGACCTGCCGGGAATGCGACGTGGAACCTGCTGTGCGCTGGACGCGCGAATCGAGCAGGTCCCCGATGCCGAGTGACGTCATGCCTGGCCCTCCATGCTCGTGCTGCCGCGCGAACCGATCTCGTCGAGCTCCGCCTGCTCGGCGTGCAGCTCGGCCGCCCGCGCCTGCAGAGCGTGCGCCTGGGCGAGCCGGTCGAGTCCGCGCATCGCCCTCCGCGCCTCGGCGTGCTCCGTCCGTGCCTCGTCGACCGTCTGCTCCTGCAGCTCCGAGAGTGTCGTGAGGTCGGCCAGCAGGGTCCGGCCCGCCACTCGGGCTGCGGCGAGGGCGGCGAGGGAGCGGACATCGACGGCCTCGCTCCCGACGCCGGACAGATGCGCGCGGAGCGACCGGTCGCGGGCCTCGGTGTGCTGGGCATCGATCACCGCGCGGGAGAGCCGCTGGGCGGCTGCGCGCTCCTGGATCTCGCGGACGCGCAGCAGGCCGGCCAGAGAGAAGGACCGTGTCATGAGACTCCTCCGAAGGCCGCGACGAGCTCGTCCAGACGGCGCCACGACTCACCGATCTCGCTCGTCTCGTCGAGCGACTGGGTGAGGAACGCGCTGATCGCCTTCTCGTGGGCGATCGCCGCGTCGATGCGGGCGTCCGCTCCGGCCTGATAGGCGCCGATGTCGATGAGGTCGTTCGCGCGGCGACGGGCCGCGAGCACGGCGCGCAGTGTGGCCGCGTGCGCCCTGCGTTCGGGAGCGGTGACCTTGCCGGCCACTCGCGAGACGGAGCCGAGCACGTCGATCGCGGGATGGTGCCCCGACAGCGCGAGGGCGCGATCGAGCACGACGTGACCGTCGAGGATCGACCTGACCGTGTCGGCGATCGGCTCGTTGTGGTCGTCGCCGTCGACGAGCACGGTGTAGATGCCGGTGATCGAGCCGCGCGTGTCGGTGCCCGCCCGCTCGAGCAGGCCGGCGAGGAGCGAGAAGGTCGAGGGCGGATAGCCGCGTGTGGCAGGAGGTTCTCCGGCGGAGAGGCCGATCTCGCGCTGAGCCATCGCCACGCGGGTGAGCGAGTCCATCATGAGGATGGCGTGGGCGCCGTCGTCGCGGAAGGCCTCGGCGATCCGCGTGGCGGTGTATGCCGCACGGATGCGTGCCATGGCCGGCTGGTCCGAGGTCGAGACCACCACGACGGCGCGGGCGAGTCCTTCGGGTCCCAGGTCGTCTTCGATGAACTCGCGCACCTCGCGACCGCGCTCGCCGACGAGAGCGATCACAGTGACCTCGGCTTCGGTTCCGCGCGCGATCATCGACAGCAGGGACGACTTTCCCACTCCGGAGCCGGCGAACAGTCCCACGCGCTGACCGCGGCCGACGCTGACGAGTGTGTCGAGGGTCCGCACGCCGAGCGGAAGGGGTGAGTCGATCCGGTCGCGGCCCATGATCGAGGGCGGCGCATGGTCGAGGCTCACCGGGACGGCGCCGGTCAGAGGTCCCTTCCCATCGATCGGTCGGCCCAGTCCGTCGAGCACGCGTCCGAGCAGAGCGGCACCCGTCGGCACGTGCAGCGCGCCTCCGCGCGCCCGCACCGGAGCGCCGACCGTGACACCCGTCACCGGGGCGAGCGGCATGCAGCGCAGCCCACCCTCACCGATGGCGACGACCTCGGCATCGACGCCGTCGAGCGTCACGACGTCGCCGACCGCGCCCTCGAGGCCGCGCACCTGCACGCTCAGGCCTCGCACCTGGGAGACCTCTCCGACGCGCTCGGGTCGCACCGCTTCGCGCACCGCCCCCCAGGCGCTCATGCGCCGGCCTCGGCGAGGGCGCGGCGGGCACGGGCGAGTGCGCTCGCGACGCGGGCGTCGATGTGTCCGTGTGCCAGGCTCGCGACGGCGTCGCCTCGGTCGAGGGAGTCGTCGCCGATCAGCGCGATCCCGGCCGGTTCCGCTGCCGATCCCCGCAGCGTCCGCAGGTCGTCCGGGTGCAGCCGCACCTCGCGGATCTCGGCAGGGTCCGCGCCGGCGATCGCGCGCCGGGCGGCGGCGGCCGCGGAGGCGCCGGCGTCGGAGAGCTCGCCGACGATGATCAGTTCCGCCAACTCGATCGCGCAGCGCAGCACCTGGTCCTCCGCGGCAGCGGTCAGCTCGCGTTCGCGGTCGCCGAGCGACCGTGCGGCGGCCTGCAGCGAGGTGACAGCGCTCTCGATCTCCCTGGCCGCGATCGCCTCGCGCGCGGTCCGTGCGTCTTCCGCCGCGCGCTGTGCGGCTTCGGCCTCGGCGCGACCGGCGCGGAAGCCCTCCGCGTGCCCATCGGCATAGCCGCGCATCCGCGCCCTGGCGTGCTCCTCACCGCTCTCGCGTCCGTCGAGACGCGGGAACAGCACCGGCGAGAAGGCGTCAGTAGACATACTCGTCCTCGTCGGCGCGCTGCACCGTGATGTCACCGGCCGCTTCGAGCGCGCGGATCGTGCGCACGATCTCGGCCCTGGCCTCTTCGACCTGCGACACACGGACGGGACCGAGCGTGCGGGCCTCCTCGTCGAGGTTCTCCCGGTTGCGCTCGGACACATTGCGACGGATGAGGTCGGCGATCGGCTGGTGCGCGCCCTTCAGCGCCAGTGCCAGCGAGCGGATGTCCATGCCCCGCAGCACGCGCTGGGTGTCGCGGTCGTCCAGCTTGACGATGTCGGCGAAGGTGAACATGCGCGAGCGGATGTCTTCCGCGAGGGCGCTGTCCCTGTCTTCGATGCTCGCCAGCAGGGCCTTCTCGACCGTGGCCCCCGAGCGCGCGATGATCTCGACGAGAGGCTCCACCCCGCCGAGGACCTCGGGGGTGTCGCGTGCGGCGAAGGTACCGGTGCGTGCCTTGAGCGCATCCGCCACGATCGCGATCGCCTCCTGAGAGGCGGTGCCCATCGTCGCGATCCCGTGGGCGACATCGGTGCGCGTGGGATCGGGGAGCGCGGCCAGCACGGCGGCGGCGCGGTCGGTCGGCAGGTGTGCGAGCACGAGGGCGACCGTCTGCGGGAGCTCGCCGTCCAGCAGCGTCGCGAGCTGCGCGGGATCCGCAGACCCGAGGAACTCAAAGGAGGAGTTCATCGACGACGAGCCGACCCGGCCCAGTACGGCGGCCGCGCGCTCGGCGCCGAACGTCGCCTCCAGCAGACCCGCGGCGATGTCGCGGCCCCCACGAGCAGGGGGCAGGTGGCCGGACGCGATCCGGTGGAACTGTCCGAGGGCCTGCGCGGTGGTCGCCGCGTCGAGGTTCTGCAGGTCGATGATCTCGGCGGCGACGGCCTCGGCCTCGGCCTCGGAGAGGTGCTTCATCACCTCGATCGCCTGTGCGCGGTCGAGGTTCATCAGCACGACCGCCGCCGTCTGCCGATCGGTCAGTCCGGTCATACCTGCTGCCTGTCGTCGATGAGGGTCCGCAGCAGGTCTGCCGTGCGCTTCGGGTCCTGCCGGGTGAGGGAGTCGATCTCCGCGCGGCGGCGCTCGAGGCTCACCTGCGCGGGTTCGGGGTCGGGCTCCGGCTCCGGGTCGGGCGCCGTCTCGAGGAAGGCGAGCGGCGTGGTCGGCGACTGGTCGATCGCGGCAGTGGCACCGGCGTCGAGGGCGGTGAGCGCGGGCGGGCGCTCGCCGAAGAGCTGGTCGAACTCGGTGTCGGCGCTGCTGCGTCGCCGCGCACGCATGATGAGGGCGGCGAGACCGGCGAGCAGGGGGATGGCGATCGCTGCGGCGATGATGATCGTGTTCAGCAGCCCGGCCTGACGCTCGGCGCCCTCGGCATCCTTCGCCGCCTGGAGCGCGGCCTGGGCCGCTTCGGAGGTCGTCTGGTTGAACGACACGAGCTCGACGGCGATCGAATCACCGCGATCGGTGTCGATCCCGGCCGCTGTCTCGACGAGGTCGCTCAGCTGCGCAGTGCTCAGGTCGCCGCCCGCCCCCGCGTCGACCGCGACGGAGACCGACTGGCGAAGCAGCGATCCGGCGGGCGTGGAGGTGCTCTGCGTGCTCTTGTTGACCGCGTTGGTCTTCGACGTCTCGGTGGACTCGGAGGTTCCGTCGCCGTCGGCCGAAGGGACCGCGATGTTGTCGGGGCCGAGCACTCCGGCATTCGAGCTCGAGCCGTTCTGCGTGTCCGTCCTGGTCTGCTCGGTGAGCGGGGGAGCGCCCTCGGCCGGGGTATAGGTCTCCTCCACGCGCTCGTTGACGGAGTGGTCGATCTCGGCGACGACGGTCACCTTGGCGTTCCCGGGACCGACGACGGTGTCGAGCATCTGCTGCACGCTCGCGGTCACCCGTGCCTCGTAGTCGCTGGCCTGCTGACCGATACCGCCGCTGGTCCCGACGCCCGCGGCCGAGAGGGTCTGACCGCTCTGGTCCACGACGGCGACGTTCTCGGGCTTCATCCCGCTGACCGCCGCAGAGGTCAGGTGCACGATCGCCTCGACCTGCTTCGGCGAGAGCGTCGCGCTGCCGGAGGTCTCCACGAACACGGACGCGGTGGGATCGATGGTCTCCGACACGAAGACGCTCTCCTCGGGGATCGCGAGCTGCACCGATGCGGCGGTCACTCCCTTGATCGACGAGATCGTCGCGGCGAGCTCGCCCTCGATGGCCCGCTTGAAGGTCACCGACTGCTGGAACTCGCTCGTCGTGACACCCATCTTGTCCAGCAGCGAGTACCCGCCGGAGCTGGCGCCGGGAAGCCCTGCCGAGGCGGCGGCGAGCCGCTGGTCGTACACGTCCTTCTCGGGAACCAGCACGGTCGCTCCGCCGTCGGCCAGTTCGTAGGGCACAGACGACGACCGCAGCTGCTCGACCACGGCGTTCGCATCCGAGGCGCTCATCCCGGAGAACAGCGGCGTGTAGGTCGGGCGGCTGAGCCAGCTGGACAGCGCGACGATCCCCAGCGCGAGCACGGCGACGCCGATGATGGCGATCGTGCGCTGCGCGAGCGAGAAGCCCGCGATCACGCGCCCGATCCGCTGGAACACGTTGGTGACGGCCTGGGGCATCAGGCTTGCATCCGCATGATCTCGTTGAACGCGTCGACGCCCTTGTTGCGCACGGCGGCGACCAGTTCGAGGGTGACGGAGGCTCGCGAGGACGCGATCATCGCGGAGTGGATGTCATCGAGGTCGCCCGTGACCGCGGCGACCTTGAGCTTGTCCGACTCGGACTGCAGCGATCGCAGCTCGTCGATGGCACCGGTCACGCTGTTGGCGAAGGCGGTGTCGTCCGCGGCCTTCGCCGCTGCGGGCGTGGGCGGGGCGAGCGTGAACCCGGAGGAGATGGCTTCGATGCCGGGGAGTGAGGCCATCAGCTGCGTCCGATCTGCAGGGCGGATTCGTAGGAGTTGCGCGCGCGGTCGACGATGGCCGCGCTGGACTGGTAGCCGCGCTGGGCGAGGATGAGCTGGCTCATCTGGTCGCCGAGGTCGATGTCGGGGTAGCGCACGTAGCCGTCCGCGTCCGCGAGAGGGTGGTCAGGCTGATGCACGAGGCGTCCCTGCGCGCTGCCCTGCGCGGTGCCGGCCACGTACACGCCGGGGGACTGGTCGCTCGTCTGAGCGAGGATGTACCTCGCTCGGAACGCCGCACCGTTGCTGGGAGCCGCGGTGTTGATGTTGGCGATGTTGTCGCTGATGGCGTCGAGCCACTTGCGGTGCACGGTCAGGCCGGTGCCGGCGATGCCGATCGCGTCGAAGGTCATGAGGTCCTCATCGCCGTGCGCATCGAGGTGAACGAGCCGTTCACGGCCTGCGTCGCGAACTGGTAGCGCAGCATGGTGTCGATGCTGGAAAGGGTCTCGGTGTCGAGGTTGACGTTGTTGCCGTTCAGACGCGTCGGCTCGAGCGAGGTGCCGACCGTCGCGCCGACCCGTCCGTCGCCCGCATCGATCGAGCGGGCGAGCGCCTCTTCGAACTGCACGCGCTTGGCGTGATAGTTCGGGGTGTTGATGTTGGCGATGTTGTCGGAGATCGCACGCTGGCGCTGAGCGAGGCCGTCGAGCGCACTCGTCAGTGCGTTGATGGTCACAGAATCGAACACGAACCGGCTCCCCGTGTGTGGCTGGTGTGGCCGATCCATGGCCGAGTCTTGCGAGCCATCCCTGCTCTCCCTGCTCTATCGGCAGGCTCGTCCGCGATGTTAGGGAGCGGTCTCACCCGTCGACGTCGAGGTAGGCGGGCTCTTCGGGGCGACGCGTGCTCGGGATGCGGCTCACGGCGCCGAGGTGCTGGCGGAGGCCTTCGAGATCCGCGCGGGTGCGCTCCATCGCCGAACGCTGGAGTTCGACGACGTGCCGGGCGCGATCGGCGAGTTCGACGGGGAGCGGCGTGGCCGGCGGGGACCATGGTGCGAGGTCGGCGTCCGCTGCGGTGCCGGGGGCGGCGGCGAGGACCCGTCCGGCGTCCTGCTCGAGCCGGTCGAGCATCGTGGTCCACTCGTCGAGGTTCATGACCGTGCCTCGGCGACCGTGCGGGCGGCCTCGTGCCAGGCATCCCGCAGCGGAGCGATGATCTCGTGGCAGGCGTGCGTGCGCTCGGGGTCACGGCCGATGTTGGCGCCGATGAGGGTCTGCGACAGGAACACGTACAGCGAGCGCAGGCCGGCGCTGCCGTTCCAGTCGTCGGTGAGCGATGACGACAGCTCCGAGACGATCGCCTGTGCGTGCTGCAGCTGGGCGTTCGCCTCCTCCCAGTCCTCGGCGCGCTGAGCCCGCTCTCCCCGCTCGATGTCGAGCAGGAGGCGGTCGTAGAGCATCGTCACGAGGCGCTCGGGCGGTGCCGAGAGCACGGCGTCGTCGCGGTAGCGCTGCTGTGCACGGAGAGCGGCGTTCATGCTCACTTCCCCGAGTTCGAGCTCGAGCCCGGAAGGGCGGCGATCTGCGAGGTCAGGTACGAGGACTGCGACTGCAGCTGCGACAGCATGACCTCGAGGCGGGCGTAGGTGCGCTCGAGGGTGGATTTGCGCTGGGCGAGGCGAACGTCCCAGCGCTCCATCTGCTCGCCGAGGCCCTTGACCTCGCTCTCCTGCCCGGTGATGCGCGTGGTGAGCAGACCTTCGTACTTGTCGGAGTAGACGGTCGAGGTCTCCTGTACGCGCGAGGCGATGTCGGAGAACAGTCCGGCGACCGCGTCCGGGTCCTTCGCGAGCGCCTCGGCGAACTTCTTCTCATCGAAGCTCAGTACGCCGTACATGTCGGTCGAGATGCCGATCGACGAGGGCGAGACCCCGTTCACCGGGTGCTGCACCGCGTCGGCGAGGGCCGTGCGGAGACCTCGGACCGCGCTGTCGCCGGTGAAGACGCCCAGGGTGGTCTTGTCTCCCTGCTTGGCGGCGACGGTCGCCTTCGAACCGTTGTCGATGCGGGTCAGGATGTCTTTGACCGCGGCGATGAAGTCGGCCGAGGCCTTGGTGCGTGCGGCGGTGTCGACCGCGACGCCGATGGTGACGGGGGCGGTGGAGACGGCCGAGACGGTCACGTCGACACCGTCGAACAGGTCCGTGAAGGTGTTGCTCGACGAGGTCAGCACCTGCTCGGCGCTGGTACCGGCCCACAGTCGCACCTGGGCGTCGGCCCCGACGTCGATGACCGCGGCTCCCGCTTCGGTGGAGATGTCGGAGGCGGTGCCTGCCGCGACGGCGGCGGTGTCTCCGCGGTATGCGCGGAACTGCCCGGCTTCTCCGGAATCGGCTGCGCGCAGCTGGAGACGGTGCATCACGTTGCCGTCTGCGTCGCGCCCGGCGGGGACGGCTGCGGCGACGATGCCGAAGCCCGCTTCGTTGACCGCTCGTGCGACGTCCTGCATCGAGGTGGAGTCCGCCGTGACCTGCAGGCGCTCGCCCTTCGCGTTCTCGAGGGTGATCACGGGCGGGTCGGAGGGCCAGCCCTTCGAGGCTGCGGAGACGATGGTGTGGTTCTTGGCGACCTTGTCGACGACGATGTCGGCGGAGAGGGGAGCGGCGCCTTCGCGGGTGGCGACGGTGACGGTGGGAGACGACGAGGTGGTGGTGAAACGGGCCAGACCGTCGCGCGTCGCGGCCTTCTCCGCCGCCGTCGCGAGGTTCTGCACCGCGGTGTTCAGCGTGCGCAGCTGGGTGACGATGCCGTTCTTGTCATCCATCTTCGCCTTGAGCAGCGAACGGGGGATGGCCGCGACATCCATCAGCGCCTTGATGACCTCGGTGGTCTTCAGGCCGGAGACGAGGCCGTCGAGCGAGAGGGACATGATCGCCTTTACGGGTCGGGGGCGGACAGGGTCCGGGCGCCGGTGGGCGCCCGGACCCTATGACGTGGTTCAGCGCAGGAGCTGGAGCACGCCCTGGTTGGCCTGGTTGGCCTGGGCCAGCATCGCCGTACCTGCCTGGGACAGGATGTTCTTCGTCGTGAACTTGACCATCTCGGACGCCATGTCGGTGTCGCGGATGCGGCTCTCGGCAGCGGCGAGGTTCTCCGCCGACACGTTGAGGCTGTTGATGGTCGACTCGAAGCGGTTCTGCAGCGCACCGTAGCCGGCACGTGCGGTCGAGACCGCCTGGATCTGCGTGTCGATGCCCGCGAGCGCGGTACCGTACGTCGCCGCGTCCGTCATGGTCGCCGCGAGCGTCTTGATGTCGGCACCGAGGGTGGCGAAGTCGGTCAGGGCGACCGAGATCTGGTCCTCGGCGGCGACGGAGCCCGCACCGACCTGGAACGTCAGCGTGTCGCCGCCCGAGAGCAGCTTGATGCCGTTGAAGTTCGTGCTGCCGGCGATCCGGGTGAGCTCATCACCGAGGGTGTTGATCTCCTTCTGGATCGCGTCGCGCGACTTCGCGTTGTTCGAGTCGTTCGCACCCTGAGCGGTCAGGTCGCGAACGCGCTGCAGGATCGAGTGGACCTCGGTCAGGGCGCCTTCCGCGGTCTGGATGACCGAGATGCCGTCCTGGGCGTTGCGGGCCGCGACGTTCAGGCCGTTGACCTGCGAACGCAGGCCCTCGGAGATCGCGAGGCCGGCAGCGTCGTCTGCCGCGCGGTTGATGCGGAAACCGCTCGACAGCTTCTCGAGCGACTTCGACAGGTCGTTCTGCGTGTTCGACAGGTTGCGGTAGGCGTTGAGTGCCGACACGTTCGTGCTGATCTGCATACCCATAAGGGTTCTCCTCCGTGAATGGTGTTGTGCGGGGGACCATCCGTGGTCTCCCACCCACACCTATCGGCGGAGGGATCGTGTCCGTTAGCCGTGAGCGGCGTCGTGGCTACGCGGGGGCTGCTTCGCGGAAGACGCCGGCGATGCGTGAGCCCGCGGCGTCGGCGATCCGTGTGAAGTAGGCATCGCGGGCGCCGACCGAGACCCGCGTCGTGGTGGTCGGTGCCGCACCCTCGGCGAAGTACCGGTCCAGGGCATCGCGCAGGAGCCGGATGGCCTCCGACCGCTGCTGCGACACCGCGGAGTGCGTCACGCCCAGCTCCTCGGCGATCTCCTTCACCGGACGCTCGTCGAAGTAGACGGCCTGCACGATCCGTCGCATGCGCTCCGGAAGGGCGGCGACGGCCTGCTCGAGCACCTCGCGCCGTTCTCCGACCATCGCCGACTCCTCGGGGAGGGGGATGTCCGCGGCGACGTCGCGAGCGGAGGGCTCGTCGAGGGTCGTCAGGATCCTGGCGGCATCGCCGAGCGCCTCGACCACGACGTCCTTCGCGACGCCCATGGCCGTGGCGACCTCGGCGGCCGTCGCCGTCCGGCCGAGTCCGGCGGTCAGGGTCTCGCGGACGGCGACGGTCTCCTTTATTCGTTTGCGGATGCCGCGGGACGCCCAGTCCATCGAGCGCATCTCATCGGCGAACGCGCCGAGGATGCGACGACGGGCATAGGCGCCGAAGGGCACGCCGAGTTCGGGGTCGAACGCCTCGGCGGCGGTCACGAGCGCGAGCGCTCCGACGGCCGCGAGTTCGTCGCGGGGGATGTGGGTGGCACGGGCATGGGTCTCGGCGGCGAGGTATCCGACCAGAGGGAGGTTGCTCTCGATGAGCAGATTGCGCTCAGCGCGCGACGACATGGGGGATGATCCACCTCTCTGGATGCACTCCGGAAGTTCCGAGGAGATGAACAGATGCACTTATCACACTTCTTGTGATCTGTACATGGGGAGAACTGTCCACCGCCGTTCCACATAGTAACGTTAGGGAAGCGCTGGCCGATAGTGACGTTTGGCCGCGTCGACAGGCGAGGCGATCACTGGGGAAAAGGGGATCATGGGAGCCAACGAACTATCGATACAGCTGTGGCGCGAGCGTGAGCTTCTCGAGATGCTGCTCTTCAAGCTCGACGAACAGCAGCTGCTGCTCGCTGCCGGGCGGTCCCAGTGGATCCAGTTCGCCGCACGCGAGATCGATCAAGTGCTCGACAGGCTGCGTGGCGCGGGACTCGCCCGCACCGTCGAGGTCGCGGCCGTCGCCGAGGAGTGGGGAGCTCCCGAGGCGTCGACGATCCGAGAGTTGATCGAGCATGCGCCGGAGGGGGCATGGCAGGAGGTCTTCGCCGACCATCTGCGGGCGCTCACGAAGCTCGCCGCCGAGGTCGAGCAGATGCGTGACGCCAATGCGGAGCAGCTCAGCGGAGTGCTGCGCGCCACGCAGGAGACCATCGCCGCGCTCGGGCACGACACCGGCGAATACACGACCAAGGGTGACCGCGCACGCGACGACGCCGCGCGCATCATCGATACCGAGATGTGACCGAGAGGGGATCATGTCGACCTTCAGTGGACTGAACACGGCGGCCAGCGGACTGGCGGCCGCCCGGCGCGGCATGGACGTGGTCGGGCAGAACATCGCCAACCAGAAGACCGAGGGGTACACGCGGCAGCGTGTGACGACCTCGGCGGTCGCTGCGATCGCGCAGACCGGACGGTTCAGCGTCGGTGCCCTCCCCGGACACGGCGTCTCGATCGACGGCGTCGCGAGACTGGGCGACGCGCTGCTCGATGCCAGGGTGCGTGACGCTCTCGGCGCCTCGGGCTACTGGTCGACCAGGGCGGTGGCCGCGACCACGATCGAGGCGTCGCTCGCCGAGCCCACCGCGAACGGACTCGCGGCGCGACTGTCGAAGTTCTGGTCCGGCTGGCAGGACCTCGCGAACACTCCGGATTCGGGGGCCGCGGCATCGAGCATCCTGGAATCGGCCAAGGAGCTCGCCTCGCACATCGCCGGCGGCTACCGGAACGTCGCCACGCAGTGGAGCAACGCGCGTGACTCCGCCGATCGCACGGTCTCGCAGGTGAACGCGACCGCCGACCAGATCGCGGTGCTCAACGACGAGATCCGTGATGCGCTCGCCTCCGGCCGCTCGGCGAACGAGCTGATGGACCAGCGGAGTGTCCTCGCACAGAACGTGGCCAGGATGTCCGGTGCGGCAGCGACGATCGAGAGCGATGGCACGATGACCGTCCGCCTCGGCGGCAACGCGCTGGTCTCCGGTTCCGACTCCCGCCACCTCGTGCTGGCGGGGCCCGCCTCGATCGATTCGGGTCAGCGCTTCAGCCTCTCCTGGGCATCGGCGCCCGATCTTCCCGTCTCGATCGACGGCGGCGAGCTCGGCGCCTCGCTCTCGGTTCTCGCACCGGCCGCTGAAGGCGGCATGCTCGCCGGACTCGCGGCGACCTATGACAAGGTGGCGACGGCCCTGGCCGACGCGATGAACACCCAGCACCGGGCGGGCGTCACCTCCACCGGCCAGGCCGGCGGAGACTTCTTCACCGTTCCTGTCACCGGCTCTGCCGCACTCGGACTGCAGGTCGCCGTGGGATCGGCGTCCGAGCTGGCACTCGCGGCACCGGGCTCCGGTGCTCTGGATGCGACGAACGCCGACCTGATCTCGCAGATCGGTCGTCGTGCCGGCTCTCCGGATGCGCTGTGGTCCGATCAGGTCACCCGGTTCGGGGTCGCGACGGCCGCCGATGTGCAGCGTGCGAAGCTCTCCGACTCCGCCGCGGTCGCCGCTGTCGGGGCGCAGCAGTCGGTCGCCGCCGTCGACGGCGACGAGGAGACGATCAGTCTGCTCACCTACCAGACCGCCTACCAGGCCGCAGCCCGCGTGATGACCGCGGTGGATGAGGCGCTCGACGTGCTCATCAACCGCACGGGCCTCGTCGGACGCTGAGCGAAGGAGCACCGTGATCTCTCGAGTGACGTCATCCGCCATGACGCAGACGGCGATGCGCCAGCTGCAGTCCAACCTCTCCGAACTGGCGCGTCTGCAGGAGCAGGCGACCTCCCAGCGTGCATTCGCCGCCCCGTCCGACGACCCGGCTGCCGCAGCCGCCGCTCTGGCGTTGCATGCCGAACAGCGCCGCACCGAGCAGTACGCGCGCAACATCGACGACGGACTGGCCTGGGTCACTGCGGCCGATACCGCCATCACCGCGAGCACGGCTCTGCTGGGCCGGGTCCGCGACCTCACGGCACAGGGGGCGAACGACGGTGCCCTCGACGCGACGGCCAAGGAGGCGCTGGCCGTCGAACTCGAAGGCATCCGCAAGGAGCTCCTCTCCCAGGCCAACACCCGGCTGCTCGGCCGTTCCGTGTTCGCCGGCACGTCCGATACCGCGGCCTTCGCCGCGGACTACAGCCACAGCGGGGTGCCGGGAGCCGAGGTCACCCGCCGTGTGTCCGATGCGGCATCCGTCCGCGTCGACACCGATGGTGCGGCCGTCTTCGGTACCGGCGACGACTCGGTCTTCGCGCTCGTCGACAAGATCGTCGCCGACCTCCGCTCCGGCACGAACGTCGGTCCTCGTCTCGGCGAGATCGACGGTCGCCGCACGGCCATGCTCGCCGTACAGGGCTCGGTGGGTACGAGGCAGTCCCAGATCGAACGCGCCAAGGAGGCGGCAGTGCAGAATTCCGTGTCCCTCGAGTCGCGCAGGACGGCGGTGGAGGATGTCGATTCGATCGAAGTGCTCGTGCGTCTGCAGGCGCAGGAGCTCGTGTACCGCTCGGCGCTCGCCGTGAACGCGCGCGTGCTCCAGCCCTCGCTCATGGACTTCCTCCGATGACCGCCGCGCTGACCTTCCTCGCGCCGCCGCCAGGACTCGCACCCCACGTCGACTTCGCCCTCGCTCCTGTCGAAGGATCCGAGGGGCTGTTCTCGATGCGGGCCGTCGACGACGCCGCGCTGCGCCTCTACCTCGTGGACCCTCGTACGGTGCTGAGCGACTATGCGCCGACGATCACCGACGAGCAGGCGGACGGCCTCGCCCTCGGCTCACCCGACGACGCGCTGATCCTCGTGGTCGCGCATCCGTCGTCCGAGGGCGTGAGCGTGAACCTCCTCGCTCCCGTGATCGTCAACCAGACGACGGGTGCGGCCGCGCAGGTGATTCTCGAGGACCAGGACTACCCACTGCGCGCTCCGCTGGGCTGACCTCGCGGTCTTCGACTCCTGCGGACCGCTCTCCCCGCGGGACGGCGGCTAATCTGGAGTCGTGATCCTTGCCGTCGATACCTCCCTGGGCACGGCTGTCGCCCTCATCGATGCCGACGGGGCGCGTCGCGCCGAAGCCGGTGCCGTCGACCCGCTCGGCCACGCCGAGGTCATCGGCGACCTGCTCGTCGGTGTTCTGCGCGAGGCGGGCGACGCTCGCGTCGACGTCCTGCGCGAGGCGGACGATACGGACATCACCCATGTGGTCGCGGGCATGGGCCCCGGGCCGTTCACCGGGCTGCGCATCGGCATCGCCGCAGCGCGCGCCTTCGCGCTCGGTCGCGGCCTCCCGGTCATCCCCGTCCCGAGTCACTTCGCTGCGGCCCTCACTGTCCTCGAGACCGAGACCGAGACCGAGACCGAGACCGAGACCGAGACCGAGACCTTCGCGATCGTGACCGATGCCCGTCGACGCGAGGTCGCGATCACCGTGTTCGACGGCCTCGACGACGACGGCATCCCGGTCGTCGTCGCCGGCACCGTGCTCGTGCGGGCCGCCGACGCCGATGCACACCTCGACGGCATCCGGCGCATCGACGTGTCGACGCTGTCCGCAACGGACCTGGCTCGGGTCGGGGCGCGCGCGCTCGCTGCCGAGCGCGTCCTCACCGGCGACGAGCCCCTCTACATGCGTCACCCCGATGTGACGCTCCCCGGCGCCCCGAAGAAGGTGGGGACGTGACCCTCCGCGACGCGACGGTCGAAGACCTCGACGCGATCATGGCCATCGAGAACCGGTCTTTCCCGACGGACGCCTGGAGCCCGGAGACCATGGCGGCCGAGCTGGCGAGCCCGCACGGCCGATACCTGCTCGACGAGCACGACGGCGCCGTGATCGGCTACGGCGGCGTGCGGGCCCTTCACGGCAGCGCCGACGCCGACATCCAGACCATCGCTCTGCTCGCCGAGCATCGCGGCCGGGGCCGTGGCAGGATCCTCCTGCGGGCACTGCTCGCGGCCGCCGCAGAGCGCGGCGCGCGCGAGGTGTTCCTCGAAGTCAGAGCCGACAACCCCGCCGCCGAGGGGCTCTACCTCGCCGAGGGGTTCGAAGAGATCGCCCGCCGCCCGCACTACTATCAGCCCGACGACGTCGACGCGATCGTGATGCGTCTGCAACTGCGCCGCCACCCGGCGTCCGACACCACGACCGAGGAGGCGAAGACATGAGCGAACCGCTGGTCCTCGGCATCGAGACGAGCTGCGACG
>Ga0160464_100496_pt1 | contig 28099 bp, 22 predicted proteins | sample HID1971I_E11MG_FD_108275 | JGI IMG/M metagenome (GOLD analysis project Ga0160464, IMG submission 108275) | Enriched millipede-associated microbial communities from UW Madison campus, WI, USA - HID1971I_E11 MG | ecosystem: Host-associated > Arthropoda: Insects > Digestive system > Unclassified ... | reverse complement strand
CTCTTGCGGCATCCAGTGGTTGGCGCAGCCGTCGAGGTATTTCTGCCAGGCCCAGTCGTACTTGAAGGGTACGAGCTGGTTGAGGTCGGCGCGGCAGTTGATCATGCGTTTTTCGTCAACGGCGACGCGGGCGGAGGCACCTTCGAGTTCGGCGAGGCCTTCGGCGACGTCGAGTTTGTCCAGCGCGGCCTTGGCGCGCACGATGGCGGCCGAATCACTGGCGGTGACGGCGCGAGCTTCGATGGCGGCGGCGGCGCCGGCACCGTCGAGGCGGTCCATGTTGGCTTCGCTCGCATGGCCGGCGTTGGCGCCCTTGATCACCGCTGCACCGGTGTCTTCGTTGTCGACTTCATCCCAACTCAGCATTGAAATACTCCTTCCTGATCTGTTCCGACGGTGTGTAAAACCGTGCAAAAAAATGTGCGGTTTGCAGGCTACTAGGCATTGAAATACTGCGCGTAGTGTGGTCGGTGAATACCGATGCTGCACACTATGTAGTGGTCTGTTCTGTTTGTGGGCACACTATATGGGGTGTAACAAGGTTGGTCAACGCACAAGATGTGCGTTGATAGGTCGCTGTTCACTACCGGATCGGCGATCCCCAGCATGCGGGACTGGCATGTCCTATATATTTATAAGGAATAGATAAATAGTTATTTATTCCTTTTAATATTCCTGCGTGCAGCGCATTTTGAGGGCCTGCGCATTCGTGCGGATTGACCCAACAGCCAAAAGGAAAGCCGACATGACCATCAAAGCGATCAACGTGCGCAACCAGTTCAAGGGCGTGATCAAGGAGATCCTGCTGGGGGAAGTGGTGTCGGAAATCGACGTGCAGACCGCGTCCGGGATTGTGACGTCCGTCATTACCACGCGCTCTGTGCGTGACTTGGAATTGAAAGTAGGCAGTGAAGTGATCGCTTTTGTGAAGTCCACCGAAGTGTCCATCGCCAAGTTGTAGGCGTTGCCGTAGGCGGACAGCGCAGGTAGGGGGCGTAGCGCTGCTCGTCAATCAACCCGATCGAAAATCTCCCTGACTTGATCCACGGGAAATACGCCCTTGCCGCTGCCTTCGATCAGCTCAAACGTGCCATCGGCATTGATGGTGATGCCCAGGGAACTGGCAAGTGTCACTGAGACGCCCGCTCGCGCTTGGAGCAAGTCTCTGAGCGGTTGCCCGCCCTGGAACGATTGCCCGATAGTGGTGGCCATGCCTTGCAGAGAGTCTGAACTGATGCCTCCCACCAGGATAACGCGCCCGCCATTGTTCAAGGATGCTTGCAATTGGTCCAGCAGTGCGTGGGTATCACCCCGCAGGCCCAGTTCCTGGTTACTGCCGGTGACGTGCATCAGCGTGCGGGTCTGGTAGCGAGCACCGTCCCAGTCGGTAAGCACGGCAATGGCCGAGCAGTCGGTGAGGCTGCGGGTGGAAAGCGCTTCGTTGCCGGTGTCCAAGGTCGTCGATTCACCCATGGGGACATGCACGGTATTGGTCGGCTTGAGCGGGAAGCGGGCAATCACTGGCGTGACGGAATCCACCTGCGAGCCGTAGGGCTGCTTGGGCTGGTTGATAAGCGTGTCCAGCCAGTCCGGGTCCAAGGGGCTCATGTTGCGCTTGATACCTTCTCGGATTTTCCAGCCGGCCTTGTCCCATTTGGCCATGGTTGCCTTCAATTGAGCCATGTAGTCGGAGGCCGGGCAGGCGATATCGGCCCATGGATCGACCACCCAGGCGTTGGCCCAGGCCGGTTCTGAAAAGTCCACGGTGGGCTTCACAGGACCTGTCGGGCCTCCGACGACGGTGAAGGCGTGCGCATTGCCTGCATGCCATTCGGCGGCCCTGGCGCCACTCGTGTTGAGAATTTCCCTGGCCAGGATCGCCATTTCGCCGCAATTGCCTGCGCCGGTCTTCATGATCAGGTCGCCTGCATGGGGGGCCTTGAGATCAGTAGTGCGCCGCAACCAGCCCAAGGTAAAGGTTGCCGCATCAGCCCTGGCCACATCGGCAGCTGAGCGTACCTGGTTGCCAGGCCCCAATCCGGTGGCTTTGAGGGCTTGATTGACGGTGTCCTTGGCGTGCTCGGCGTAGAACTGGTTTTGACGTTTCGCTGGCCATTGCACAAAGCCAGGGGGCGTTTGCAAGGGGGCGACACGGTGGGGGCGCAACGCCACATCCGGCTTCAGGATGGCGTTGGCCTGCTGCAATTGGTAAGCCACTTCCCGTTGCTGCTCGGGGCTCATGCCCTTGCATTGCTGTTTAAGCTCATTAATGTCAGCTTCGCGAAAACCTGCGCGCTTCAGCTGCTTATAAACCTTCTTGAGGGGGGGCAGGGCAATGAAGTCCGCATCCACGAGCTGCACAGGGTGGTGAGCGCTCATGAACTGGCGGTAACCCTGGGCGAGGCCCATTTCCATAGGCCCGCACTTTTTGAAGGTGATATCGCCGGTTTGTGCGCTGCCCAGCGGTGCGTAATAAAACTCAGCGGTGTCAGCTTCCACCACCAGGTATCGCTGGCTGCCACTGGTGACCACCACACCCCTCACTTGGCGTTGGTCATCGCTGGCCTTGCTGATGCTGTTGAGCTTTACTACCCGCGTGTCTTCAGCGAGGGCGCCCGCGCCATGGCCGGCGTAAAAACCGAAACCCGGGTCTACGATGATCTGGCCCTGTACCTGTGACCTGTAGGTGATGCGTTCGCCATTGGCGACTGGCACCAACTTGGCGCCGGTCTCGCCTTCAACCCATTCGTGCAGGCGTCTCTCATAGACCACCGTGCGTACACGCTTGAACAGCCCGCCCTTGGACGGAAACAACCGCACGTGTTCCAAGGCTTGCAGCGCACGTTCGGCGTCGGGCAGGTCTGCAATGACTTTGGCGAAGCATTCATCATTGGCGCCGCGGCGCACCCGCCCACCCAGCGCAGGCACTGGGCAAAACGCTTCGAAGCCTTCCAGCGGGGCGGTGTGTGCAGCTGACTCCAGGTCGGTAAGCTCGCCCGGCTTGCTGTAAAGGTAGCGATAGACACGGTTGCGGTCCACCAGGTCGTAGCCGTTGGTCCGTGGCAGGGTATAGGCAGTGGCGCGCAGCGGATGCTCGATGACCAGCGCCTGTTTGCCATCGGCGAACAGGTCCTGGCTGACGGTAATCGTGGTGGGGCGCTCAAAGGCAGGCTCCTTCGCGGTGCCGCCCCCGATGGAGAACAGCTCATTGAGCGCTCCATCGAGTGCCGCAGCGCTACCGTTTTTTCGCTCAGCTTGAGTATCGCCTGTGATCGATTTCTCTACGCCTAGTTCGGTTTCTACAAAACCGGTAGCGGCAGCTATACCGACGACGATCGGTTCGCCAATCACCGCGAACTTGGCCGCCAGGCCTGCGGCCACCGTCAAATCGTTAAGCCAGGTATCGCGGGTGACCTCGCTGTTGGACTTGATCATGACATCGGCATCGCGGGACATGCGTTTTTGCGTGGCGTCTTTGATCACGCTGAATACGTCGCCCTGAATGCGTACGTTGGCACTGTCGATGACGGTGCCTTCGATGCTGTCCCAATAGCCGCTGGCCAAGTAACCCAGGGCAGTGTCGACGCCTTTGTTCGATTGGCGGTCGCCGGTGATGAAGGCTTTGACATCGCTCCAGAACCCGACCTCATTGTCTTGCCGGTCCCTGAGGGCGAAGTGGCCTTCCAGCGCCTTGCGCTTATCGGCGTCCCGACCTTGTGCGGCTACCCATTGATCCATCGCGGTCAGGGAGTCAAAACGCAGGAACGCGGGTTGATGCCCGGGGATATAGAGGATCTGCACACCGTCACGACGGTCACGCAGTTGCCGGGCAGGGCCGTCATCGATGGCGGTAAAGCGCAGGATATCGTTGGCGGGTAACCCGTTGATATCCAATAGGTGGGTCAAGACCACGCCTTTGACCGGCGCTTGCGCACGCAGTTGCTCGACGGTCAGGGCTTGGTTGTCAGCCAACGGCAGGTTGGAGGCCGCGCCCATGACCAGGCGGTAGTCATCACGGGTGAAGCGCTGTTCGGCTGGCATCTGTGCGCGCTCGGCCGGCGAGGCACGTTCGTAGGCCTTGAGTTGTTGGCGGGCCTGGTAGACGAACTCGCCTTTCAAGAGGGTGCGGTAGTCATCGCCATGATCGCGCCAGAAACTCTCGAGCTTTTGGGTCATGTGCGTTTGAAAGTCGCTTTTCCAGCTTTCATGCATCAGTTGCGAAGGCGTCAGCGCAAACTGGTTATGGGCGCCATAGCCGCCTTTTGTGCTTTGCCCACTGCCTGCCTTGTACAAGCCGGCTTGCTGGTCAAGCACGCCCGGGAGCGAGTCGTGTTCGTTGAAGTTGCTTAACAGTGCGTCCGGCAGCGCCTGGGAAACCGTCGGCTCTTCCCCGACGTGCTCCCAGCCGGTGACGGTGTTGGCGCTTTGTGCTTGCTGGAAACGATTCAAGAAAATAGTGTCGGCATCTATCTTGCGACCGGTCAACGTGAACACCATGTCCTCGGCCCATTGCTTGGCCTCGTCGCGCACGTTGGGCAGCGCAGCGTGTGTGGTTTGCAGCAGTTGCTTGTAGTCGGCTTTCTGACGGGCCATCGAGGGGCGGCGGCTATTCGTCACCTGGGGAGGCGCCGGCTCGAAAATCGAGTAGGACGGCATCGCCGCGGGTTTTTCGCCGGTGATGGGTTTGAAATCCCAGACCGGCGAGGGCTGGGTGTGGGGCGGCAGGATCATGGGCGGACGGCTCCGGGGTCTTCAACAGCACAATGGGCGGCTGCTCCACATGTGTGTTGAAACGCCCCGGTGGGGTTCCGGCCGGCGTCAGCGCTTTTGTAAGCTGATTTCCATGCGCCGCACACCCTCCTCGAGCATCGCCCGCGGGCAGCCGAAATTCAGGCGTACGAATTGCTGGCTGTCATCGCCAAACTCGATTCCCGCACTCAATCCGACCTTGGCCTGTTCCAGGAAAAACTGCTGCGGGTCGTCCAGGCCCAGGGCACTGCAATCGAGCCACGCCAGGAAGGTGCCTTGGGGCGCGTGCATCACCACGCCGGGCAGGCGGGTCTTTACCGCATCGAGCAGGTAGTCGCGGTTGGCCTGCAGGTACTGCACCAGTGCAGCGAGCCAGTCGCCGCATTGGCTGTAGGCGGCGCGGGTGGCTTCCAGGCCCAGCGGGCTGACGCTGTCGACCATGCCGCAGCGCGCCTGGTTGAAGCGCTCGCGCACCTCGGCGTTCTGCACCACGGCAAAGCAGGTCTTCAAGCCGGCGACGTTATAGGCCTTGCTCGCCGACATCAGGGTGATGGTGCGTTGGGCGATCTCGGGGCTGAGGCTGGCGGTGGGAATGTGGCGGCGGCCGTCGAAGCACAGTTCGGCGTGGATTTCGTCACTGATGATCAGTGCGCCGTGTTCCAGGCAGGCGTTGGCCACCGCCAGCAGTTCTTCGCGTGGGAAGACCTTGCCGATGGGGTTGTGCGGGTTGCTCAGCAGCAGTGCGCCGGCACCGCTCAATGCCTCGCGCATGGCGGGCATTGGCGTGATGTATTCGCCATTGATCAGTCCAAATGGCACTTCGATGCGCGGCAGGCCCCAATGGCCGGGGGCCAGGCGAATCGGCCGATAGTTGGGGGTTTGCAACACCACCGCCTGGCCGGGTTGGACAAAGGCATGCAGGGCCATGTTGAAACCAGGTTCGACGCCGGGCAGGAACAGCAGCTCTTCAGGTTGCACGCGCCAGGCGTACTTGGCCCACAGGTCGGCGACGATAGCGTCGCGCACGTCGCCGCCGGCCATGCTGTAGCCGAGGATCTGCTGGTCGAGTCGTGCATGCAGGGCTTGCAATACGGCGGGTGGCGCGGCGATGTCCATGTCGGCGATCCACATCGGCAGAACGTCTTGCGAGTAACGGCTCCACTTGGTACTGCCGGTGCCGAGGCGCGAGTGGAGGGTGTCGAAATCAAAGCTCATGGAAGGCTCATGTCAGGGCAGAGGCGAAAGAATGGCGCTGATTCTAGCGCCATTCACCTTATAGGCCAGCGCTGATTGCCGCGGACAACTGCCGGTGTGCCTGCTCCAGGGCACGGTTGACGGCTGCTTCGCCGCGGACCATGGCGCCCAGGTAGATGAAATCCACGGAGTGAATGCCCACGGTGGCCAGGATGGCGGTCAGGTACGGCGTAAGAAAGTCAGGCTCATGCCCCTTGCGCGCATTGCCGGAACTCACCAGCACGAAGGTGCGCCGATCCCCCAGCAGGCCGACTTTGGCGAACTGTTCATTGAGCGTAAAGCTGCGGTGTATACGCACCACGTGGTCGATCCATGCCTTCAGCGCCGCCGGTACGGTGAAATTGTGCACTGGGGTACAGAGGATCAACAGCTCGCAGGCTTGCAGTTCGACGATCAACTGTTCGGACAGCGCCATCGCATCGGCATTCAGGCCGCCTGGTGTCGTCAGTGCAGTGGCGTACTCACGGGTCAGCGCTGGCAACGCTTGGCTACCGTAGTCGCGTTCGCTGACCTGGGCGTCGGGCACCAGGTCAGTGAGCAGGGCGCGGGCCAGCTTGAACGTCTGCGCGGCTTTGCCATGGGGGCTGAAACTGAGTAACAGGGCGCGGGTCATTGGCTGAGGTCCTGGGAAAAGTGCATGCCTAGCGGCAGCAAGCCCTGGCGGAAATAGAAACGCTGGGCCAGGGCCATATGCATGCCGGTGTCCAGCACCAGGTAACGATAGCCCAAGGCGCGGGCTGCCTTGCGTACCTGCTCAAGCAGCTGTTCACCCAGGCGCCTGCGTTGCAGGGAGGCGTCCACGACCAGGTCATCGACATAGATAAAGCGGCCGTAGAGGGTATTTTCCGTGAGGCGGTAACCGGCCAGGCCAATCACCCGTCCGTGCTCGCGGGCGGCCAGCAAGTGGTAGCCGTTTTCCCGTTGGCGCTGGACCTGCCCGGCGAAGGCGCTGGCGTCGGTCAGGTGCGGACGCAATTGTCGCATGATGTCGAAACTGACCATGCAGTCGGCCACGGTTTCCATCAGCTGGAACTCGACGTGCTCATTCATGGTTGAGGTTCTCCAGGTGCGCCTTGATCGCTGCCGGAACCTTGCGAAAGCTGATGGCGACGCGGTTCAGCGCGTTCATCAAGGAAATTGCCAGGGTCAGGTCGGCGACTTCCTTGTCACTGAATACAGCCGCGACGGCGGCGTAGTCGGCATCCGGGACCTGGCTTTGCGCGACCTGCGTGACTACCTCGGCCCAGGCCAGCGCCGCGCTTTCACGGCGTGTGAACAGCACTGGCGCTTCGTGCCAGGTGGCCAGCAACATGATCTTTTCCAGGCTCACCCCCTGTTTGAGCAGATCGCGGGAATGGGAGTCCAGGCAATAGGCGCAGCCATTGAGCTGCGAGACCCGCAAGTACACGAGGTCGATCAGTTCTTTCTCCAGGCCGCAGCGGTGGATGTAGCTGTGCACGGAGCCCAGCGCTTTGTAGCCATCGGGGGCGGCCAGGGCGTAATCGAGACGGTGTTTCATGGTGCGATCCTTGTAGGTTTGGGGGATGCGCCATTTTCGCGGCGGCAGTTGCCCGTCGACAGGGGCATGATTGGACAAGTGGGTTGGGACATGATCAGACTCCCATCCGCCTTGCCAACGAGCTGAATACGATGCCGTCACTGCCCAAATACCAGGAAATCTATCGGCGCTTTCGCCTGGCTATCGACCAGGGCCAACTGCGTCCTGGCGAGCGTGTCCCTTCGGTTCGCGCACTGGCCCAGGAACTCAAGGTGGCGCGGGGTACCGTTGAGGCGGCGTATCAGTTGCTGGTCAGCGAAGGTTTTTTCCAGGCCCGTGGGCAGGCCGGTACGGTGATTGCCGCAACGCTGGCACCGGTCAAGTTAAAGCCATTGCCCAGGCAGCCATCGCTGGTCAGCGGGCCGCGCCCACTGCAAATGGGCTTGCCAGCGCTGGATGCCTTCCCGCGTAAATTGTGGGCACGCCTGGTCACCCGGCAAGTGCGGCGCATCGATGCCGACAGCCTGGCGATGGGCGACGAACAGGGAGCCCAGGCATTGCGGGTGGCGATTGCCAGCTACCTGGCGTTGTACCGCGGCGTGGAATGCACGCCCAGCCAAGTGTTTGTGTGTGCCGGCTACGCCGGGTGCCTGACACTGCTGTGCGATGCATTGGGCATGGCGGGACAGGCTTGCTGGTTCGAAGACCCGGGCTACCTGCATGCACGACAATTGTTGCGCCATCAGGGGGTGACGCTGGTGCCGGTGCCTGTGGATCACGATGGGCTGGATGTGCAGCAGGGCATCCAGCGCGGCGAGCAGGCGCGACTGGCGATCGTCACACCGGCGCACCAGAGCCCGCTGGGGGTGGCTCTGAGCCCGACGCGGCGACGGGCCTTGCTGGGGTGGGCTCGGGCGCAGGCCAGTTGGGTGGTCGAGGATGATTATGACAGCGAGTTTCGCTACCAGGGCCAGCCCTTGGCTGCGCTAAAGAGCCAGGACGCCGATGACCGGGTGATCTATGCCGGCAGCTTCAGCAAGATGCTGTTTCCCGGTTTGCGCTTGGGTTACCTGGTGGTGCCGGCGGCATTGATCGACACATTTCAGCACAGTGCCAAGGTGTTGCAGCAGCGCAGTGCACAGCTACTGCAGCTGACGGCGGCGGACTTTCTGGAGCAGGGGCACTTCACTCGGCATTTGAAGAAGATGCGCGGCTTGTATGCGCAGCGCAGGGCCATGCTGGTGCAAGCGCTGCAGGCGCATTGTGCAGCGTTTCTGCAGGTGGATGAGCAGGCCGGCGGGATCAATTTGCTTGCGCGATTGCGCGTGCAGGTGCCGGATGTGCAGGTTGCAGAGGCCGCCAACATGGCCGGCCTGGGCGTTCAACCCTTGTCCGGCTGGACCCTCGAAGCCGGGGGCGAGCAGGGATTGCTGATGGGGTTCACCAATGTGGCAACGCCAGGGCAGGCCACGGACCTGGCCCTGAAGCTGTTGGAGATCTTGCAGGCGTGTGCGGCTCAAGCGCTCAACGGTTCACCAGTTTCGCTGGCAGCGCAATCACCAGCAAACTGCTGAGCATCAGGCAGCCGGCAAAAAACCACAGCGCGCCCGCACTGCTGCCGGTTAGGTCGATCGCCACGCCCATCAGCGAGTTGCTCACCAGGCCTGCGATATTGGCAACCGAACAGGCCAGGGCAAACCCGGTGGCCGCGGCAGTGCCTTTGAGAAAGGTCGCCGGCAGGCTGAAAAACACCGGCACGGCACCGATGATGGCGGCTGAGGCAATCGCGAACAACGCCACGGTGGCAGCTACGTTATGGGTGAAGAAAGTGCTGGTGGCCATCGCCGCTGCGCCGATGAAAAACGGCACGATGATGTGCCAGCGGCGTTCGCGGTGCTTGTCGGAACTGGCGCCGATCAGCAGCATGCCGAGCAGTGCGGCCACGCTGGGCAGCGCGGTGAGCATGCCGATATGGAAGGTGTCGGTGACCCCGGCATTGCGAATGAAGGTGGGCATCCAGAAGCCCATGGCATAGGCACTGAGCAGTATCGAGAAGTCGATACCGCCGAGCATCCACACCTTGAGGTTGAAGAAACCGTCACGGAAGCTGTGCTTGCTGCCGACGCCATCGGCGTCGTCTTTGCGCAGCTCGTTTTCCAGCAGGGCCTTTTCCTCATCCGACAGCCATTTGGCTTGCTGGTAGCTGTTGGGCAGCGCCCAGAACGTCAGCACCCCAAGCAACACGCTGGGTACCGCTTCGATCAGGAACAGCCATTGCCACCCGCGCAGCCCGGCCATCTGGTCGAAGTGGCCCATGATCCAGCCAGACAGCGGACCGCCGATCACGCTGGACAGCGGCAGGCCGATCATGAACAGCGCGATGATGCGCCCACGCCTGTGAGTGGGAAACCAGGTGGTCAGGTAATACAGCACCCCCGGCAGGAAACCGGCTTCGGCGGCACCGAGCAAAAAACGCAGGATGTAGAACTGGGTGGTGGAGGTGACCAGCATGGTGCAGGCCGAGAGCAAGCCCCAGGTGATCATGATGCGCGCGATCCAGATCTTCGCGCCGACCCGCTCCAGCACCAGGTTGCTGGGCACTTCAAAGATGATGTAGCCGACGAAAAACAAGCCGGCGCCAAGGCCGAAGGCGGTTTCGCTGAAGTGCAACTGGTCGAGCATCTGCAGCTTGGCGAAGCCGATGTTGATGCGGTCCAGGTAGGCAGCCAGATAACAGAAACACAGGAACGGGATCAGCTTCCAGGTGATCTTGTGGTAGAGCGTGGTGACGGGGTCGGCGACTGTAGTCGCGGGCACAGCATTCGCAATGGGCATGGGGTGTCTCCTGGCGGTGACTTATGGTTTTTATACAGCCGCTTTTGTTCCAGCACTTCGGCGTGCTGTTAAAGCGACGTCCAAAGGCAGTGTCAGAAGACTGAAAGCTGCGCCGAGGTTATCAACCTCGGCGGCTCACAGTTTTGTGCAGGACCGCACTCTATGGCGCGGTTCCGGATGAAACGTCATTGCTCCTTGAATTGGCGCATCGCGTCTTGCTTGCTCACCACATCACCGTACTTGCTGTCGATATCGAACAGGTTGGCTTCGTGGGGCGCCGGATGGCGGTCGCCGACGCATTCACGCACGACAATGGTGCGGAACCCGTGCTGCACCGCGTCCACCGCCGTTGCGCGGATGCAGCCGCTGGTGGAGCAGCCGGCCAGCACCACGGTATCGATACCTTGGGCGTGCAGCATCGGGGCCAGGCTGCTGCCGAAAAATGCGCTGGCGTACTGTTTGCTGATCACCACTTCATCAGGCTGGGGCAATACCTCGGTGCAGAACGCCGCCAGTGGGTTGCCTTCGATCATGTCTTTCATCACCGGGGCCTTTTTTACCCAGATACCGCCGTCGGCGAAATGGCCGGGATGGTAGCGGATATTAGTGTGCACCACCGCAATCCCGTATCGGCGTGCGCAGGCCAGCAGTTCGACGCTTTCAGCCACGGCGCTGACCACGCCGGGCGCGAACAGTGGCGCGCCTTCGCGGGTGTAGCCCTGCATGAAGTCGATCATCAGTAGCGCGGCTTTGTTGCCGAAGCCGATGCGGTTGCCCCACACGCCCTGATAGTTGGCGTCGGCGGATTGTTCACTCATTTCAATTTCCTCAGTAGGCGCCGGAAAGCAGGGCACCGGCCCCGGGAACGATGGGTTCCAGGTCCAGCGCCTTGAGCATGGCGTAGGTGGTGGCGATGGCGGCGGTGAGCACCGGTTTGCCGGTTTGCGCCTCGACCTTGGCCACCACCGGTAGCGACTGCATTTGCACGCAGGCCGACAGCACGATCACGTCGACGCCTTCCAGGTTCATGCCGGCAACGATGGCCGGCAGGTTGGCCGGGTCGTGGCGGGCCACTTCGAGGTTGTCCGGGATCTCCAGGGCGCGCCAGTCGACGACTTCAAAGCCTTCTGCGCGGATGTAGTTCACCACCAGCTCGGTCAGCGGTTTCATATAGGGCGCAACAATCGCGATACGCTTGGCGCCCATCACCTTCAAGCCTTCAATCAAGGCGCCTGCGCTGGTGATCACCGGGGCATTGGCGTCGTTGTCAGCCGTAGCCTGGCGCAGGCGCTGTTCGGAGTTGCGGTGGTAGCCCAGGCCCATGGCCATGATCGCCACCAGGCAGGCGTACCCCAGCACGTCGACCTTGGCGTCTGACAATTCGATGGCGCAACGGTCGGACTCGCCATCCATCGCCGCCAGTTCTTCCTTGCGCACTTGCTTCATGCGCATGCGGCTGGAGTGGAAGGTAAAACGTTCAGGACGGATCGCCTGGCGCGCGTTGAGCATGGCCGGGATCTCGGTTTCCATGGTGGTGTTGGAACTGGGCACGATCTGGCCGATGCGGTAGGGCTTGAGCATGGGGGTGTCCTTATTGTTGGGTGAGGAAGTCGCCAAGGGCATCGAAAAAGCCCTCAAGGTCGTCCCACGGGATCATGTGCCCGGCATTCGGCACGCGCGCGACCTGGATACTCGGTTGCAGGGCCTGGATTTCGGCGATGTCTTGATCGAGGATCACCCCGCCGCGCCCGGCCACCATCAGCAGGGCAGGGGCCTTGAGGTGGGGCAGGTGCTGGTGGAAGTCCACCGTGTGGAAGTCATTGAAGGCACGCACGATGGCCGGTTCGTAGCAGGTGTGCAGCCACTCCGCGCGCAGTTGCAGCTGCTCATCGGTCCAGGTGGCGCAGAAGGCGCGCATCGCCTGGGCATCCATGCCAATCAGTGACTGGCGGATCGAGTCGACATACCAGGGCAGTTTGCTCGGGTATTCCCGCCGGCCAGGACCGGACACCGGCGGGTCGATCAACACCATGCGGTTGACGCCTTGCGGGTGCTTGATCGCACTGTGCACGGCAAAGCGCGCACCCATGGAATGGCCGACCAGGTGGTAGCTGTCCAGGCCCAGTGCGTCGGCAAATGCGCCAATGTCCTCGGCGCAGGTGTCGGCGCTGTAATCCAGTTCCGGCCCGGTGGACGACAGCCCGCGCCCGCGTACATCCAACACGTAGGTATCGAACTGCTCACCCAGGCGCTCGGCGACGAAGCCCCAGGTAATCGCCGGGCTGGTGATGCCCGGGATCAGGATCAGCGCCGGGCCTGTGCCGCCGTAGCGCAGATAGTGCTGGCGAATGCCATTGGCCTGCACGTTGCCGCCATGGAGAAAGGTACTCATGCGGCCACCCCCGACTTCAGCTCCTGGGCATACAGGTCGTAGCCGTACACCCAGGCCGGGTCTTCCTGGGTGCGTAGCCAGGTGTTGGCATTGGACACCGCTTGTACCCGGGACGCGCGTTCCTTGCGGTTGGCTTCATACAGTTCGAAGGCGTTGCGGTAGTCGCTGATCCCGGTTTCCTGCAGGCAGCGGGTGAGCATGGCGGCATCTTCGATGGCCATGCCGGCGCCCTGGGCCATGTGTGGCTTCATCGGGTGGCAGGCGTCGCCGAGCAAGACCAGGCGACCGCGACTCCACAGCGGCAGCGGGTTGCGGTTGCGCAGCGGCCACTTGGTCACGCTGTCGGTGGATTCGATCAGCGCCTGCACGGTGGGGTGGTAGCCCTTGAAGGCTTCGAACATTTCCTCGCGGCTGCTGTTGACGAAGGCGCCCTGGAAGTCCCATTCGGCATGGGGTACGCCGGTCACGTAGTAGTACTCGTCGCGCTTGCCTGTGGTGTAGTAGACCATCATGTGGCGATCCTCGGTCCACCACTTGATGCAGTCTTCGAACTTGAGGTCGTACTTGGCCAGTTGCTCGCCTCGGATCAATGCGCGGTGCGCTACCCAGCCGCTGTACAAGGGTTTCTCCACCCCCAGCAGTTCTTCGCGAATCTTCGAATTGATGCCGTCGGCGCCGATTACGATGTCGGCATAGGTCACCGTGCCGTCGGCGAAGGTCAGGCGCACCTGGGTATCGGTTTCTTCGAGGGTTTCCAGGCGCTTGTTGAAGTGCAGGGTGCCAGGCTGCAGCGTGGACATCTGCAACGCATGCAGGTCGCCACGGTGCACGGTGATGTAAGAGGCGCCATAGCCGGTGAGCGGGATACGCGAGAGGTAATCACCACTTTCGCCGCAGCGGCTGAACCAGTGCTCAGGGTGCGACCCCATCAGGTCCAGCTGTTTCTCGATGCCCATGCGGCGGAAGATTTTCATGATGTTGGGACCCATGTGGATCCCCGCGCCCAAGCGGGAGAACTCCGGCGCCTGTTCGTAGACATCTACGCTGAAGCCGGCTTGCTGCAACAAGGTGGCCGCAGCGGCACCGCCCAGGCCGGCGCCGACTATGGCGATTTTTTGTGTGCTTCCCATGGGGCGTGATCCTCTCTTTTTGAATTCAGGCGGCGTCTGTCCGCAAGGTTTTTAAAGTGTATACGCTCATTTTTTAAAATGGGAAGCCTGTGTGAGGAAATTTATTTTTTGATATTTATAGGCCGGTGTAACCAGTTGTGGCTAATAAATATTGAATATGTGTGGATTGGTAACGTTTTTATCTGGCACTTGCAGTCCGTCTGCAAATCAGGTCTCATCATTCTTAAATGGTGTATACGCTATAAAAATGCACTAAGTTGAAGCGCGCTGCCCGAACCGGGTGCAGCCCCTCAGGAGACAGGAAAATGCCGGTAAGCGACTGTGAACTGACCCAGATGTTTGAACACGTGTTGAAGCTGTCCAAGGTCGACCCGACCCAGAGCGTCGCGGTGCTCAAGAGCCATTACTCCGACCCGCGTACTGTGCGTGCCGCCATGGATGCGGCGCAGCGTCTGGGGGCCAAGGTGTATGCGGTGGAATTGCCGTCGTTCAACCATCCCCGTGCGATGGGCAACGACATGACCGCCTACTGCGGCGACACCGCGCTCACTGGCAATATTGCCGCCCAGCGTGCCCTGGAGGCGGCGGACTTGATCGTCGACACCATGATGCTGCTGCACTCGCCGGAGCAGGAGCAGATCCTCAAGACCGGCACGCGCATCCTGCTTGCCGTCGAGCCGCCGGAAGTGCTGGCACGCATGCTGCCGAGCGAAGAGGACAAGGTGCGTGTACTGGCCGCCGAACAGCTGCTGAAGAAGGCGCGCTCGATCCACGTCAAATCCCGCGCCGGCAGCGACTTCCGCGCTGCTTTAGGCCAATACCCGTCGGTGACCGAGTACGGCTTCGCCGATGAACCGGGGCGCTGGGACCACTGGCCCAGCGGCTTCCTGTTCTCCTGGCCCAATGAAGAAACCGCCGAGGGCGTGCTGGTGCTGGACATCGGCGACATCCTGTTGCCGTTTAAGACCTACACCCGTGAAAAGATCACCCTGGAAATCGAAAAGGGCTTTATTACGCGGATTCACGGTGGGTTCGAGGCGCAGTACCTGAGCGACTACATGAAGTACTTCGACGACCCCGAGGTGTACGGCATCTCCCATATTGGCTGGGGCCTGCAACCACGGGCGCAATGGACGGCCATGGGCTTGCACGACAAGAACGACGGCATGTGCATGGATGCGCGGGCGTTCTATGGCAACTTCCTGTTCTCCACCGGGCCGAATACCGAGGTGGGCGGCACGCGCAAGACGCCGTGCCATATGGATATCCCGCTGCGCAACTGTGATGTATATCTGGACGATGAGGCGGTGGTGCTGGGTGGCGATGTGGTCGCGCCAGCGCGATCGCTGGCACGCTGAGTATCCGTGTGGGAGCTGATAGATATAGAGATCCAAGTGTGGGAGGGGGCTTGCTCCCGATGAGGGCGTGTCAGTGAGTGCATCAATACCTGACCCACCGCCATCGGGAGCTAGCCCCCTCCCACAGGTTGAGCATGATTCTTCAAGGGCATCTTGAGTCCGTTCACTAACCCCGCCATCATGCCACCCATCCAAACCACCCACCGAGCCCGCCGTGCCTGATTCCTACGTTTTTTCTGAACAAGTCGGCCACCTGCTGCGCAAGGCCTACCAGCGCCACTTGGCGATATTCCAGCAGAATGTCGGCGACTCCCAGCTCACCGCTGTGCAGTTCGTGACCTTGTGTGCGTTGCGCGATCAGGGTGCAAGCTCCCTCACTGAATTGGTCAAGGCCACCGCCGTGGACCAGGCGACCATCCGCGGTATCGTCGAACGTCTCAAGGCCAAGGCGCTGATTACCCTGGACCCGGACCCTGCAGACAAGCGCAAGGTAGTAGTCGACTTGTCTGCCTCCGGCGCCGAACTGGTCGCGCAAACCGCACCGCGTGCGGCCCAGATCAGCGAATTGACCATGAGCAATCTCAACCCCGCCGAGCGTGTGGCGGTCCTGTTTCTGCTGCGCAAGATGATTGACGATCCCCAGGAATAACCTGCGCTGGCATCGTTTTTGCTCTGTGTTGATGTAGTAGCCACTTCACCAGTCGAGTGTGTCGCGAGGCCCCAGGTCCGCGACGTTTTTTTTGACTGTTTGATGTAGTAGGCACTTCACCAACCGGCACAGGCGAAGCGAATGACCAGCCAACCCATCACGGTAACGCTTGAGGTCAACGGCCAGACAAGCGAAGTCACCGCCATGGCGGATACACCGCTGTTACTGGTACTGCGCAACGACCTGCAACTCAATGGCCCCAAGTACGGCTGTGGCCTGGGGGAGTGCGGTGCCTGCACCGTGATCATTGATGGCGTGGCCGCACGTTCCTGCGTGTTCCCGCTGTCGGGTGCAGCAGGGCGCAGGATCGTCACCCTTGAAGGCCTGGGTACGCGCCAGGCGCCGCACCCGGTGCAGCAGGCGTTCATCGACGAGCAGGCCGCGCAATGCGGCTACTGCCTCAACGGCATGATCATGACCGCCAAGGCCCTGCTCGACCGCAACCCCAAGCCCAGTGAAACCCAGGTACGCAACGAACTGTCGGGCAACCTTTGCCGCTGCGGCACTCATATCGAGATCCTGCGCGCGGTATTGCGTGCGGCACGCCTTATGAACGTGGATGGATGATCATGACCGAAACGACCCTTTCCCGTGAGCAGTGGCTGGCCAAGGCTGGTGTATTGCTGATTGTCGATGATGTATTGCCGCCGTCGGGGCCGGTGGCCAAGGGCGGCACGCCCACGGTGAAACCCAAGGAGCTGGGGCTGTTTATCGCCGTGAACGATGATGGCCTGGTGTATGCGTTCAATGGCCATGTGGACCTGGGTACCGGCGTGCGCACGGCGTTGGCGCAGATCGTCGCCGAAGAGCTGGACCTGGGCATGGACCAGGTGAGGATGGTCCTGGGCGATACCGCGCGTGCGCCGAACCAGGGCGCGACCATTGCCAGTGCGACCTTGCAGATTTCCGCTGTGCCCCTGCGCAACGCAGCAGCAGAGGCGCGACGCTTTTTGCTGGCGCGGGCGGCAGGACGCTGGGGCGTCAGTACCGCCAGCCTCAAGGTCGAGGCCGGTGTTATCCACGCCGCCGATGGGCGCACCACCACCTATTCCGAGTTGGTCAGCGGCCAGCATGACCAAGTGCGCATCAGCGGCAACGCGCCGCTCAAGGCCACCGCGGACTACCGCCTCGTCGGCCAGGATACGGCCCGCGTGGACATCCCCGGCAAAGCCACCGGCGAGCTGACCTACGTGCACGACATGCGCGTGCCGGGCATGCTCCATGGCCGGGTGGTGCGCCCGCCGTATGCGGGGCTCGACTGTGGGGAGTTTGTCGGCAATAGCCTGTTGAGTGTGGACGAAGCCTCCATCGCCCATATCCCCGGCATCGTCGCGGTGGTGGTGATCCGGGATTTTGTCGGCGTAGTAGCGTTGCGCGAAGAACAGGCGATCAAGGCTGCCGCCGAGCTGCAGGTGCAATGGAAACCGTGGGCTCACGCGGCGCCGGATATGCGCGACGTGGCGCAGGCCATTCGCGCTAACCCGCGCGTGCGCCGCACCGTGCTTGATCAGGGCGAGGTCGACGCCGCCCTGGCCACTGCCAGCCAGCGTATGCCGCGCACTTACCTGTGGCCCTACCAGATGCACGCCTCCATCGGCCCATCCTGCGCGGTGGCGGATTATCAGGACAACGGCAGCCGCGTATGGTCCGGCAGCCAGAACCCGCACCTGCTGCGTGCCGACCTGGCCTGGCTGCTGGAATGCGATGAAGCCCTGATCGAGGTGATCCGCATGGAAGCCTCCGGCTGTTACGGGCGCAACTGTGCCGACGATGTGTGCGCCGACGCCTTGTTGTTGTCCCGGGCGGTGGGCAAGCCAGTGCGCGTGCAATTGACCCGTGAACAGGAACATCTATGGGAGCCCAAGGGCACCGCGCAATTGATGGAGGTGGACGGTGGCTTGAACGCCGATGGCAGCATCGCCGCCTATGACTTCGAAACCAGCTACCCGTCCAACGGCGCGCCGACCCTGGCACTGCTGCTGACCGGCCGCGTCGAACCGGTGGCGGCGATGTTCGAAATGGGCGACCGCACCTCGATCCCGCCTTATGACATCGACAATATGCGCGTAACCATCAATGACATGGCGCCTATCGTGCGGGCCTCGTGGATGCGTGGCGTGTCGGCTTTGCCCAACACCTTTGCCCACGAATCCTATATCGATGAACTGGCCTTCGCCGCCGGCGTCGATCCGGTGGAATACCGCCTGCGTTACCTCAAGGACCCGCGCGCCATCGACTTGGTGAAATCTACCGCCGAACGCGCCGCCTGGTCCCCACGCACCGCGCCGATGCAAACCGCCAGCGATGACCACCTGTTACGTGGCCGCGGCTTTGCCTATGCGCGCTACATCCACAGTAAGTTTCCCGGCTTCGGCGCGGCCTGGGCCGCATGGGTAGCGGACGTGGCCATCGATAAACACACCGGCGATGTATCGGTGACGCGGGTGGTGATCGGCCATGACGCAGGGATGATGATCAACCCGGCGGGAGTTGAGCATCAGATTCACGGCAATGTGATCCAGTCCACCAGCCGTGTGTTGAAGGAGCGGGTGACCTTCGAGGAATCCACAGTGGTGAGCAAGGAGTGGGGCGGTTACCCGATCCTGACCTTCCCCGAGGTGCCGAAGATCGATGTGCTGATGATGCCGCGCCAGGACCAGCCGCCCATGGGCGCCGGTGAATCGGCGTCGGTACCCAGTGCGGCGGCGATTGCCAATGCGATCTATGACGCCACCGGTATTCGTTTTCGCGAGTTGCCGATCACCCCGGAGCGAGTACTGGCGGCATTGAATGCCGGCACCTTGGCTGAGCCGGCCAAGTCGCCACAAAAACGCCGCAAATGGTGGTTCGGCGCGCTGTTCGCGACTCTCGGAGCACTGCTGGCCACGGCTTGGCCGTTGCACAGCGAAATCGCGCCTATCGCACCGCCAAGCCCCGGCACCTGGTCCAAAGCCACCCTGGAGCGCGGGCGCCTGCTTGCGGCGGTCGGCGACTGCGCGGTGTGCCATACGGCGCCGGGCGGAGCAGCGCCCAATGCCGGCGGCCTGGCAATGCAGACGCCGTTCGGCACCTTGTACAGCAGCAACATCACCCCGGATGTGAACACCGGCATTGGCGCCTGGTCGTACCCGGCATTCGAACGGGCAATGCGTGACGGCATCGGGCGCGACGGGCGTAACCTGTATCCGGCGTTTCCCTATACGGCGTTTCGCAATATCAACGAGGCGGACATGCAGGCGCTGTATGCCTACCTGATGTCCCAGGCGCCGGTCAGCCAGGCACCAACGCCGAACGCGATGAAGTTTCCGTTCAATTTCAGACCCTTGATGGCGGGGTGGAATGCACTGAACCTGAGACGCGGCGAAATCACCCCGCAGCCTGAGCGCAGTGAACAATGGAATCGCGGCAATTATCTGGTCAATGGCCTGGGACACTGCGCCGCGTGTCATTCGCCGCGCAACCTGATGGGGGCGCAAAAGGGCGGCAAGGCATTCCTCGCCGGCGGTGTGGTAGATGGTTGGGAAGCCCCGGCGCTGACGGGGTTGTCCAAGGCCCCGACACCATGGACCGAAGACCAGCTGTTTACCTATTTGAGCACTGGCTATTCCGACGCCCATGGTGTGGCGGCGGGCCCGATGGGGCCAGTGGTGAGCGAATTGTCGAAGCTGCCGAAGGCGGATATTCGTGCAATGGCGGTGTACCTGGCTTCGCTCAATCACGAAGCAGCAGCGCCGGCACAGGTCGCAGCAGCGGCTGTACCGAATCCGAACGGCCGACGCGTCTTCGAAGGTTCATGCAAAGCCTGCCATGCCGATGGGCTGGGGCCGAAACTGTTTGGGGTCAGCCCGTCATTGGCGACCAACACCAATGTGTTCAGCGACCAGCCGGATAATTTGATCAAGGTGATTTTGCAAGGCATCCCCCAGCCGGCGACCCGCGACCTGGGATATATGCCGGGGTTCAAGGACAGCTTGTCGAATACCCAGGTGGCGGATCTGGTGGCCTACTTGCGCGGGCGATTTGCGCCGAACGCGCCACAGTGGCAAGGGCTGGAACAGAAGGTCGCCCACTTGCGTGCCAACCCCGGCAGCCATTGATTGTGCGAGGGGGCGGTGGCGCAGCGATTCGACTTGCCCCCCGATGGCAGTAGTTCAGTTAATAAAACCCTCGGCTGACACACTGTCAGGCATGACGCCGCGCAGCACCAGGTCGGTGATAAATGCCAGCCAATCCTGCTGTTGGCCTTTGTTCGACAGGTCTTCACCCAGGAACGAACTGAGGGTATGGCGGTTGGAGTTGTAGAAGTAGCACAGCGAAGCAATCATCAAGTACACATGCTTGAGGTCGATGTCCTGGCGAAACACGCCCTGGGCCTGGCCGGCCTCGATGATCGGGCGCAGCACGCCGACCGCCTCACCGGACAACCGGCGCATTTCGCTGGACTGCCGGGCATGCTTGCCCTGATGCAGGTTCTCGATACTCAGGATCGCCACGAATTCGGGATGCTTGACGTAATAGTTCCAGATAAACGCCACCAGCTCGCGCAGGGCCTGGGCCGGTGCCGCAAGGTCCAGCTTGAGCTTGCTCTCGGCCTGGTTGAACTGCTCGTAGATATGCTCCAGCACGCAGGTGAACAGTTGTTCCTTGCTGCCGAAGTAGTAATAAAGCATGCGGTCGTTGGAGTCTGCGGCCTTGGAAATGCTGTCGACGCGCCCGCCGGAATAGCCGTCGCGGGTGAACACCTTGACCGCCGCCTGCAGGATGCGCGCCCGCGTCTGGTCGGCCTGTTGGGCGCGGATACCACTCTTCTTGATCGCCATCTATAGGGCCTTGCTAGACACTCAGGGCGCGAAATATAGCATGGGCTTTTTCGGGCCCGTTCTACCACCGACAGGTTCTGTAATAAAAACGCCATTGCGCTGGGGAATAAATCCGCGAGGGGCTATTTTGGTGCATCTCAATAACCAGAGTAGCCATGGATGAAATACCTACCTTTGAGCCGCACCTTGATTGCCACGGTGCTGGTGTTGACGTTCAGCGGCGTGCAAGCCGCGTCACAGGCCCCGGTCGCCGGTGAAAATGGCATGGTGGTGACGGCCCAGCATCTGGCCACGCATGTTGGCGTGGATGTACTCAAGGCCGGGGGCAACGCGGTGGACGCGGCAGTGGCCGTAGGCTACGCGCTGGCCGTAGTGTACCCGGCGGCGGGCAACCTCGGCGGCGGCGGTTTCATGACTGTGCAACTGGCCGACGGGCGCAAGACCTTCCTCGACTTCCGCGAAAAAGCCCCGCTGGCGGCGACTGCCGACATGTACCTGGACAAGGCCGGCAACGTGGTCGAGGGCCTGAGTGCCAAAGGCCATCTGGCGGTTGGCGTACCGGGCACCGTTTCCGGCATGGAACTGGCCCTGAGCAAATACGGCACGCTCAAGCGTGACCAGGTGATAGCCCCTGCGATCAAGTTGGCGGAAAACGGCTTTGAACTGGAGCAGGGCGATATCGACCTGTTGCATACCGCCACCGGCGAGTTCGAAAAAGACCAGGATTTGCGCGGGATCTTCCTGCACAACGGCCAACCGCTGCAGGTGGGCCAGAAACTGGTGCAGAAAGACCTGGCCAAGACCCTCAGGGAAATCTCCGCCAAGGGCACCGACGGGTTCTATAAAGGTTGGGTGGCCAAGGCCCTGGTGGACTCCAGCCAGGCCGGCAAAGGCATCATTACCCAGGCCGACCTCGACAAGTACAAGACCCGCGAGCTGGCGCCCATCGAGTGCGATTACCGTGGCTACCACGTGGTGTCGGCACCGCCACCCAGCTCGGGCGGCGTGGTGATCTGCCAGATCATGAACATTCTCGAAGGCTACCCGATGGCCGATCTGGGCTATCACTCGGCCCAAGGCCTGCACTACCAGATCGAAGCGATGCGCCATGCCTATGTGGACCGCAACAGCTACCTGGGCGACCCGGATTTCGTGAAGAACCCGATCGAACACCTGCTCGACAAGAACTACGCGGCGAAACTGCGTGACGCCATCGAGCCGCACAAGGCCGGGGATTCCCAGGCGATCAAGCCGGGGGTGTCGCCACATGAAGGCAATAACACCACCCACTATTCCATTGTCGACAAGTGGGGCAACGCGGTTTCGGTGACCTACACCCTCAACGACTGGTTCGGTGCCGGCGTCATGGCGAGCAAGACCGGGGTGATCCTCAACGATGAAATGGACGACTTCACCGTCAAGGTCGGCGTGCCGAACATGTACGGGCTGGTCCAGGGTGAGGCCAACGCCATCGCGCCGGGCAAGGCGCCGCTGTCGTCGATGAGCCCGACCATTGTCACCAAGGATGGCAAGGCGGTGATGGTGGTCGGTACGCCGGGGGGTAGCCGTATCATTACCGCTACCTTGCTGACCATCCTGAATGTCATCGACTACAAGATGAACATCCAGGAAGCCGTGGATGCACCGCGCTTTCACCAGCAATGGATGCCTGACACCACCAACCTGGAGACCTTCGCCGTCAGCCCGGACACCCAGAAAATCCTCGAAAGCTGGGGCCACAAGTTTGCCGGCCCCCAGGATGCCAATCACCTGGCGGCGATCCTGGTGGGGGCGCCGTCCCTGGACGGCAAGCCGGTGGGCAACAACCGCTTCTATGGGGCGAACGACCCACGGCGTAATACGGGCTTGTCCTTGGGGTATTAAAGGAACATCCGGGTCCCTTCCAGGCTCTACCCCAAGAGCCCTGGAAGAGGATCCAAGCCGATGAAAGCGCTGAAAATCGCCACCTTCAACATCAACGGTATCCGCGCGCGCCTGCCTAACCTGTTGCACTGGCTGCAGCGCGAGCAACCGGACATCGTCTGCCTGCAGGAACTCAAGGCGCCGCAAAGCCTGTTCCCCTATGCCGAGTTTGAAACCGCCGGCTACGGCGCGATCTGCCTGGGCCAGGCGTCGTGGAATGGCGTGGCGATCCTGGCGCGGGATGCGCAGCCCTTGGAAAGCCGGCGTGGTTTGCCCGGCGATGACAGCGACACCCAGAGCCGCTATCTTGAAGCGGCAGTGCATGGCGTGTTGGTCGGCTGCCTCTACCTGCCCAATGGCAACCCGCAACCGGGTCCGAAATTCGACTACAAACTGGCCTGGTTCGAGCGCCTGATCGACTATGCCAAGGCCCTGCAAGCCAGTGAGCATCCAGTGTTGCTGGCGGGGGATTTCAATGTGGTGCCCACCGACCTGGACATCTACAACCCGCGGTCCTGGCTCAAGGATGCCTTGTTGCAGCCCGAGAGCCGTGCCTGCTACCAGCGATTGCTGGAGCAGGGCTGGACCGATTCCTTGCGCCACCTGTATCCCGAAGAACGTGTCTACACCTTCTGGGATTACTTCCGCCAGCACTGGCAGAAAAACTCCGGCCTGCGTATCGACCACCTGTTGCTCAACCCCGCGCTCAAGCCGTACTTGAAAGACGCCGGCGTCGATGCCTGGGTCCGCAATGAAGCCCACGCCAGCGACCACGCGCCGACCTGGATTCAGCTGGGTACGCGCAAAAAGCGCTAACCTTCGCGAATCAATCCAAGGGCCTCGGCCTTGTTCAGCGGATGCTGCATACGCTGGGACAGGCGTGCCATCGCCTGCGGGTACTCGCAGGCGACCACGGCTTGCACCTGATCGTCATGACAGAGCAGGGCGATGAAGTGGTGTTGCTGCAAGTCGCCTTCGATGTGCAGGCGGTTCCAGTGCTGTCCATGGCCGAGTACCTCGAAGGTCTTGCCGAAGTGGTAGGTCCAGAAGAAGGGCACGTCGGCGTAGGCCTGGGCGGCGCCGAGCATGTTGCGTGCCGCCAGCACCCCCAACTGCTGGGCCAGGCGCCAGTGTTCGATGCGTGTTGGCTGATGGTTCCAAGGGAAGGTCAGGTTATCGCCGGCAGCCCATAACCCAGGGGCGGCTTGCAGGTGGTGATCGGCCAGCAGCGACTGGTCCTCGGCTTTACTGACACCCTCGATAAAACCCGTGGCAGGCGTTACGCCGACACCGATCACCACCAGGTCGGCCGCCAGTCGTTTACCGTTTTTCAGCAGTACCGTACCGACCGCGCCGTGGCCGTCCAGGCTCACCGGCTCGGTATTGCTGTGGAAGATCACGCCATTGTCTTCATGCAACTGTCGCAGGGCGCCGCCGATGCGTCGGCCCAATTGCGCGGCAAGTGGAACGTCATGGCGGCTGACCACTTGCACCACCAGGCCGCGCTGGCGCAGGGCCGATGCGGCTTCCAGGCCGATGAAGCTGTCGCCGATGATCACTGCGCAGGCTGCCGACTCTGCGGCCGCGTCGATGCGTGCGGCATCTTCGCGGCTGCGTAGCACGAATACGTTGCTCAGCACGGTGCCGGGAATATCCAGTGACTGCGGCTGGCCGCCGGTGGCAAGCAGCGCAGCGTCGTAGTCGAAGTGGCGGCCGTCGGCCAGTTCGATACGTTTGGCAGCGGCATCCAGACGCTGCACCTCACCCTGGATACCGAGGGTGTCGAAGGGCGCGTCTTCCAGCAGGGGTGGCGTATCCTGCGGCGCCATTTGCCCTGCGATCACGAATTTGCTCAAGGCGGTGCGGTCGTAGGCCGGCGCCGATTCGCGGTCGATCCATAGCAGGCGCCCAGTAAAACCCTCGCGGCGCAAGGTGGCGACCGCTGCGGTACCGGCCGCTCCCGCGCCGATCACCGCGAAGCAACGCGAGTCATCGACCACGACCGTGGGTGCAGGGTCAACTGGCGCGTCACCGACACTGACCACATCATCGCGAACCTGCACCGGGTATTGCTTGAGCGCCACCAAGGCTGGCGGTTCGAGCACCGCCCCATTGGCCACGGCAAAGGTTGCCTTGTGCCAAGGGCAGACGATGCGGCCTTGGCAGATAACGCCTTCTTCCAGTGGCGCGCCGGCATGGGGGCAATCGGCCTGGAAGGCGCGTACCTGGCCTCCACTGCGTACCAGTAACAGCGGGTGCGCCGCCGTTTCGACGCGAACGCCACGGTTCTCGGGCAAATTGATCAGGCGGGCAACGATGCGCATATTCATAGGCCAGTCTCCTTTGAAAGATTGACTGGCGGTCACAGTGATGGACTGCGTTGACCCGACGGTCGGTGCAGGTGGCGGTGCGTTGCTATCCGGTTTGGGCGAGCAGTCGCTCTACTGCAGCGAATGCCGCCGTGCGGCGGTCTTGCCAGCTTCCGCGAATCACCAGCACCGGCTGTCGATGCTGCTGCATCCAGTCCAGGCTCGCCTGAAAAAACGCGCGGCGGTCTTCAAGCTCCGGCTGGCAGCGCTGGCCGTCGGCGCACCATTGCACATCCTCGGGAGAGAGCAGCAGGTGCAGGTCGTAATGCCGGGCCAGCAGTTCGCTGTCGAGCCAGCCGGGGTAGTCGCCGAACAGGGTCTGGCTCCACAGTTTGTTGGCCAGCAGGTGCGTGTCGAGCACCAGCAGGCCAGGGCGTTCGGCGCGGGCAGCGTCTTCCCATTCCAGCTGCCCACGGGCAATCGCCGGGATATCCGCCAGGCAGGTGTCACGCTGATGGTGATCGATGAAATAGCGCACGTACTCGCCGACCATCAGCCCGCCGAAGTGTGCGTGCAACTCGGCAGCCAGCCAACTTTTACCGCTGGATTCCGGGCCTGCCAGCACTACCACCTTCATGGCTGTAACGCCGGGTCGGCGCGCCATTCACGCCAGCCTTGCACAGCGATGGCGGTGAACAACGCGTAGAGCGCGGCGGTGAGGTAGAGGCCTTTGTAGAGGAAGAGCCCGACGAATATTACATCCACCACAATCCACAACGGCCAGCACTGCAGGCGTTTTTGCGCCATCCACATTTGCGCCACCAGGCTGAAACCGGTAAGGGCCGCGTCGAGCCATGGCTGTGCGGCGTCGGTCCAGTGGGCCATGGCGGCGCCGAGCAACAGGCTGCCAACGGTGCCCACGGCCAGGCTGGTCATGATCGCAGGTACCCCCAGGCGGGTGACCTGGCGACCCTGCCTGACCTCGCCGGCGCGGGTCCACTGCCACCAGCCATAGACTTGCAACGCGGCGTAGACCACCTGCAGCAGCATGTCGGAGTAGAGTTTTACCTCGAAGAATACCCAGGTGTAGAGCAGCACCATCACCAGGCCGATGGGCCAGCACCAGGGGTTCTGCTTGACCGTCAGCCAGACAGCGATCACCCCCAGGGCGGCGGCGAACAGTTCAAGCCCGGACATGGTGGATCCTTGGGAAGTGGGAGAGGGCGGTGATTGTACCTAGAGGCCAGCGATCTTCAAACTTGCGTGCAATGGGCATACATCGCACAAAAATGTGGGAGAAGGCTTGCTCCCGATTACGGTGGATCAGTCAGCTCATTTGCAACTGACCCACCGTAATCGGGAGCAAGTCGAATCGTCGCACCGCCCCTCCCACAGTTGCCGGCGCTAGATTCGGAATTGGCGCAGCAACCCATCAAGCTGCTCACTCAGCCCACGCAACTGCCCACTCGCCACGCTGGATTGTTCCGCCGCCAGCGCCGTGCTGTGGGACAACCCTGCGGCCTGGGTGACGTTCTGGTTGATATCTTCGACCACATGGGCCTGTTGCAGGGTGGCGCTGGCAATCGAGGCGTTCAAACCGTTGAGGTTGTGCAGCGCCTGGCCGATGGCGGTGAGGCTGGCCCCCGCCTGGCCGGCCTGCTCGATGGTCAGTTGCGAGGCGCTGTGGCTGTCGCTGATGACCTTGACCGCCGCTTCCGAGTGACCTTGCAAGCGCTCGATCATTGCCTGGATTTCGGCGGTGGATTTCTGCGTGCGCTGGGCCAGCAGGCGCACTTCATCGGCGACCACCGCAAACCCACGACCCTGTTCGCCGGCGCGGGCGGCTTCAATGGCGGCATTGAGGGCGAGCAGGTTGGTCTGGTCGGCGATGGAACGGATCACTTCGAGGACGCCGCCGATCTGCGTGCTTTCGCTGGAGAGCGTGCGAATCACCTCTACGGCCTGGCTGATAGTGCTGGAGAGCTGATCGATCTGTTGCAAACTGCCGTCGATGTTGACCTGGCCCTGTTGCGCCTGGGCTTGGGCATCGCGCATTTCGCTGGCGGCATGTTCGGCATTCTTCGCCACGTCCTGCACGCCGTAGGTGACTTCATTGATAGCGGTAGCCACCAGCTCCATCTGCTGCGATTGCTGCTGGCTGCGGTCGTGGGCCTGGCTGGCGTTGTGGCCCAACTCCGTGGACGACTGGCCCAGGGCGGTCGCGCATACCTGCAATTGGCCGACCACCTGGCGCAACTTGGCGGTGAAGCTGTTGAAATGCCGGGCCAGTTGGGTGAGCTCGTCGCTGCCGTGGGTGTCGAGGCTGCGTGTCAGGTCGCTTTCGCCGCTGGCGATATTGCCCATGGCGTTCACCGCCGCCTGCAACGGCTGCACGATACTGCGGGCAATCAGTGATACCAGCAGCCCCATGACCAGCACGATGCCCAGCACGATGAAAGAGGCTTTCCACACCTGAGCGTTGAATTCGGCCTGCACATCATCCACATAGACGCCGGAGCCGATAATCCAGCCCCAGGGTTCGAACAGCTGGATATACGAAGTTTTCTCCACCGGTGCTTCGGCCCCAGGCTTCGGCCAGCGGTAGTTGACGATACCGGCGCCCTTGGCCTTGGCCAGGCTCACGAACTCGTTGAATACGGCAAAGCCGTCCGGGTCGCGAATCGCCGAGAGGTTCTGGCCATCGAGCTTGGGGTTGGCCGCGTGCATGATCATCACGGGGGTGAGGTCGTTGATCCAGAAGTAATCATCGTGGTCATAGCGCAGCCCGCGCACTGCGCTGAGGGCTTGCTGCTGCGCGGCATCACGGGTCAGTACGCCGGTCTTTTCCAGGTTCTGGTAATAGCTGAGCACGCCGCTGGCGGTCTGCACCACATGCTGGGTCTGTTGGCGCTTGGCCTGGTAAAGGTCGCCACGGATCTGGTTGAGCATCAGCAGCCCCAAGGCCAACAGCATCAACACGGCGACTATCAGGATCAGCCAAAGGCGGCGGCTGATCGACATGCTGCGCAAACTGTTCATCGTCCTGTCACTCCATGCTCTTTACAATTGTGCTGCTGCTTCCAGATTTCCGGCATGTCTGATACGCCTTCCGGCCGGAATCG
>Ga0160464_100490_pt1 | contig 28203 bp, 32 predicted proteins | sample HID1971I_E11MG_FD_108275 | JGI IMG/M metagenome (GOLD analysis project Ga0160464, IMG submission 108275) | Enriched millipede-associated microbial communities from UW Madison campus, WI, USA - HID1971I_E11 MG | ecosystem: Host-associated > Arthropoda: Insects > Digestive system > Unclassified ... | reverse complement strand
CAAGCAGCTCGTCACTGAATATGGTTACGACTGCCAGCATCGGCTGATCAGCGTGACGAAGCCCAACGGCGAAACCGCCAGTTACCGCTATGACCCCTTTGGGCGGCGCATCAGCAAGACCGTAGATGGCAAGACCACGGAGTTTTTCTGGCAAGGCGACAAGCTGATTGCCGAACATCACGCGGACCGCCACCGCAGCTACATCTACGAGCCCGGCAGCTTCCGCCCACTGGCACTGCTGGAAGGCTTCGGCCCAAAAGCCACAACGGCCTACCACTACCAGCTCGACCACCTCGGCACACCGCAAGAACTCACCACGCCCGAAGGCGAAATCGTCTGGTCCGCCCACTACCGCGCCTACGGCCAAATCGCCCGGCTCGACGTAGGTAAAATCGATAACCCGCTGCGTTTCCAGGGTCAATACTTCGATCAGGAAAGCGGGCTGCACTACAACCGCCATCGCTACTACAATCCGGATGTTGGTCGCTACCTGACGCCGGACCCGGTGAAGTTGGCGGGTGGGATCAATGGTTACCAGTACGTGCCCAATCCTACGGGATGGGTGGATCCGCTAGGCTTAAGCACCTGCCCTGGTGACGAATGCAAGCCTAACGCTCCTCCTATCCTTCCGAAGCCTAGCGTAGATGAAGGCGCGCCCGCTTTACCTCAACTGGCGCGCACTCAGCGACAGGCGAGAATAGGTGAACTGGCAGAGGCAAATGCAAAACAAAAAGTACTGGATTGGGAGCAGAAATACGATATGCATTCGGTTGAAAAGCATGGGCCAGAGATACCAGACAACGCTTTAAGGCAACGATCTATTGATGGAACAAATCCAACCACGGGGGAGAGAGAAGCTGTCAATTCCAGCTCTCAATTTAAAACCTGGGTGATGCAGCTTCACGCTATAAATAAAGCTATGGGCAGAATGCAAGGCGATTCACCATCTCCTACAGGTTTTGATAGAAGAGGTAACCCCGTGGTTATAGTCGAGCTACCCGGAGCCGGACGAGGCTACAAACCTAACCGCCGGGACGTAAACGATCCTAAGTATATTGAAAATATGGACAGAGCAGAGGTCAGATTTGATAGAAACAATCCAACTCGGCCATTTACCGCATTCCCGAAGTGAGAAGACAATGCTGAAATGCCCATTCATGAAAATCCCTTACACCCCCAATATCTCTCATATACTGGGAGCCTTATCGATATACGATCTTGAAGATACAATTGGCAAAGAACTATGGAAGTACGACCCTAACAATGAGAAAGACAGAGAAACAATCATAATTTCTTTTATCCTGAAGGATCTTATGTATTTGTCATATAGACATCGCTTCGTATTGATGGCTGCACTTAGAGAGGTGCTAGACAAACCCGATTTCGACTTTTCGAAAGAATTTGAAAGCGATTATGACGAGTACATAACGATGGCCTGGGACGAAACAGAAATAGCCGACCCGCGAGGCTTCTTCGAGGACATCTATCGGCTAGCCAACGAGGTCTGGAAAGAAGATCTCCAAAAAGCCAGCCTCGAAGACCCTGCCACATGGTGACCCCCAGTATTGAATACACGAATGTGGGAGGGGGCTTGCCCTAATGCCAGTCAGTTAAGCGGTCATCGCCTTCTGTAGGAGCGAGCTTGCTCGCGAAAAATGTGAACGATAACGCGTGTTTGCTGAATGAACGCGGCGCCTGTAAGTTTTTCGCGAGCAAGCTCGCTCCTACAAAAAAGCCTTAACTGACTGGCATTAGGGCTTGCCCCGATAGCAGTGGTTCAGTCAATGCATATGCAAGCTGACACATCGCTATCGGGAGCAAGCCCCCTCCCACATTTAAATCTGCTTCGTTCTGCAATCCGGCGATCTGATCAGCGCAATCCGATTACTGCGTACACGGAATTCTAAACATGAAGCTCACACCAGAACTATCAATACTCACAAGCCTACTATTCACCTATAGCATTGAAAACTACGACGACCCCGAAAGAGAGCGCTTCATCGCTTCAAAAAATATCAACAACGAAACAGAACTCGCTGAGCTTTTTGAAAAACTAACCAAGCCAGAATTCCTATCATACAAACTTGAAATTCAACAATGGCATATTGAAACACTTCAACACTACCTAAATACTGATGGAGATTTTAGTTCTGTTTTTTATCTTCTCGACACCTATTTCGATGACGAGATAATTGACCATAGGCAATTCATGAGCGTGCTATTACGCTGCTTACAGAACTACACAACGGAGGCTGCCGCGAGAAAACAATATGAAAACAAAACTACCCAGCATGTCAATAATCCGTGGACTCCTGTTCACTTACGACATTGAAAATACGGATGACTTAGAACGAGAGAAAATTATTTCATCAACAAACATAAACAACGACGAAGAACTCGTAAAGCTTTTTGACGAACTGACCAAACCAGAATTCCTGTTTTACACAAGGAATGAGCAAGTGTGGTTCATTGATTCGATATCACACTTCCTAACTATAGACGACAATTTCGATGCCGTTTTTAAAACCATGTCAACCTACTTTAGTGCACCCGTAACCGACCAGAAAAAATTTATGCAAATTCTTTTAAGCTGTTTGAAAAATTACCATAACGAATCAAATTTAAATTTTTAAAAAAAAGCTCTCCAGCGCCATATTGGCCCCTTGTGGCAAGCGAATTTCCCGCACGGGCTGCAAAGCGGCCCCTGTCCAGAAGACCGAACTAATGCGTGGACCGATATAGTGCAAAACGACATTACAGTTACACGAAGCTAAACAACGTATTTTCTTCATAGTTTTAAGGATCTCGAATGAAACTCAAGCCAAACCTCTCGATACTCCAAGGCCTGCTTTTCACTTACTGCATCGAAAATACCAGGGATGTAGACAGAGAAGAGCTCATTACCTCCATAAACGTGAATCATCACGAGGAGCTTACATGGCTATTCGATGAGCTAACCAAACCTGAATTCATGAAATATAGGCAGGACGAAAGAGAATGGTACATCAACACACTTCAGCATTTTCTTAGCACTGGGGAAAGCTTTGAATCAGTATTTTATCTGTTTGACACTTACTTTGATGATGAAATAATCGACAAACGGCAGTTCATGAAAACACTATTGGACTGCCTCAGCAGATACAACCTTGACATTGTCGAGAGCAGGTCAGACGTACCTTCTGCTAACCAGTAAGTGATGGAAAGATGACCCAGAGCCAGCTTCGAAGTCCACTCACTATGGTGCCCTCAGTTTTGGATGCGCTGAGTATCCAATGTGGGAGGGGGCTTGCCCCCGATAGCAGGGGCTCAGTCAATGCATGTGCAAGCTGACCCACCGCCATCGGGAGCAAGCCCCCTCCCACATGTGGATTGAGGCATATCAGGTAAATATCCGGCGGCTGAGATATCGCCACTGCTGCGAACCAAGCCCCTCCCACATTTATATCCTTCGTTCCGTAATCCCGGATCTGATCAGCGCTTGGCCAGTTCCATAATCATCCGGCTCAACAAATACACCCGCGGCACCACACTCTCCACCTCGGCATATTCCTCCGGTGTGTGAATATTCCCGCCCACTATCCCAAACCCATCCAACGTCGGCGTACCTACCCCGGCCGACAAACTCGCATCCGCCGCGCCGCCGCTGCCTTCGATGGTCAACTTGCGTCCCAGCTCACCATAAATACCCTGGGCAATCGCCACCAATTTATCCGACTCGGCCGTCTGCGGCATGGGGGGCAAGCCGCGTTGCAGGCTGGTCTTCACGTCGGTTTCGGGGATCAACTTGTTGGCTGAAACCCGGGCCAGGTCCTTTTCGATCCGGTCAAATTCTTCCGGCAAGGCGGCGCGTACGTCGGCCTTGGCGGTGGCTTGGTCGGGGATCACATTGGTGCGGTCACCGGCCTTGAGCACGGTGAAGTTGATGGTGGTTTTCTTGTCTTCATCGCCCAGCTTGCCCAGTTGCAGGATCTGGTGCGCGGCTTCCATGGCGGCGTTGCGTCCCAGTTCCGGGGCGACGCCGGCGTGGGCGGCCTTGCCTTTGACTTCGACCACGGCGGTGGCGCTGCCTTTGCGCCACACCACCAGGCCGTCGGCTGGGCGGCCGGGTTCGAGGTTGAGGGTCACATCGTGGCCTTTGGCGGTGCTGCGGATCAGCTCGGAGGCGGCTTCGGAGCCGGTTTCTTCGCTGGCGTCGAGCAGGAAGATGATTTGCGCGTAGTCCTTGAAGCCCTGGTTCTTCAGGACCTTAAGTGCGTAGATGCCGGCGACGATGCCGCCCTTGTCATCCATTACGCCGGGGCCATAGGCGCGGCCGTCCTTGATGTGGAACGGGCGCTCGGCGGCCGAGCCTTCCTTGAACACGGTGTCCATGTGGGCCATCAGCAGGATTTTGGCCTTGCCTGTGCCCTTGAGCGTGGCGATCACATGGCTGTTGTTGGCGGCTTTGTCCGGCACCAGCTCAATGCTGAAACCCAACTGTTTCAACTCGTCCACTGCAATATCGCGCACTTGGGTCAGGCCCGGCTCGTAGCCTGAACCTGAATCGATGTTCACCAGGCGTTCGAGCAGTTTCAGGGCCTCGGCCTTGTACTGTTCGGCATCAGCCTGGACCTGCTTGTGCGGTTCGGCACTGTAGGCCGGCAGGGCGAAGGAAAAGGCCAGGGTGGCGGCCAGGAGGGTACGCGGGAAAGTGAAGAGCATGGACCGATCCTTGTTTTTTTGTTGGAAGGCGCGCCAATACCCTACCCCACTAGACCGAGCGCAACCAACTCCCCTGCCCTGCGCTCACGCGGTTGCGCCCGCTGCTCTTGGCTTCGTACAACGCCTGGTCGGCATCGTTGAGCCAACTGATGGCGTCGGCATGGGCCGGCTGATAAAGCGCCAGGCCGATGCTCAAGCTGACGCGCAGCGCCGGGTCCTGAGTGTAGGCCAAGGCGTTGAAGCGATCGCGCAGCGCCTCCATGACCTCAGTGGCACGGTTGAGCGGCATGTCTGGCAGGATCACACAGAACTCATCACCACCGTAACGTCCGGCCAGGTCGGTGGTGCGCAGGTTCTGGCGCAGCACCTTGCTCAACTGGCGCAGCACGATATCGCCGGTAACATGACCGTAGGTGTCGTTGATGGTCTTGAAATGGTCGATGTCGATCAGGGCGATGGCTGCACCAGCCGGGCCTCGGCGGCAGCGTTGGAATTCAATGTCCAGGTGGTCTTTCCAGGCCCCGTGGTTGAGCAGGCCGGACAGGCTGTCGGTGCGGCTCAGGGCCAGCAGTTCGCGTTTGTGGCGGGCCAGGGTTACCGCCTGGCGGTAGCAGATCCAGCCCAGGGCCATGGGATACAGCATCAGGATCGGCAGGCAGGCATACACCTGGGCCTGGGTGGTCACGGCGATGAACGCCGGGGCGAATATTATCAGCGACGTGCCCAGCCCCAGCGCCTGTGCCACCCAGCCGGCGAGCATGAAGCGAGGGCCGCCGATGGCAACGTTGTTCATGCTCATCATCGACAAGGTGGTGACGCTGGGCAGCGGGTTGAAGTGCATCGCGCCGACCCAGAAGCCACCGCAGAAGGAGTCGAACAACAGGCTGCGGCGTTCACTGCGCAACGTGTGGGCCGCACGCAGGGAAATTTGAAGAGCCACATGCGGCCACACAAACGCGTTGATCAGCATCCAAACCCACACCCATACAGAGGGACTCAGCGGATACATGCCAAACGCGACGCAGATAAAGCCGAGCGTGAGCCCCAGGAGGCGTGATTTGTACAAGCGCGAAGCGAGCGGAAGTCCATTTCCTCCGACGGCTGGCATGATGGGGTGCGATCCTGGGTGAGTGTCTCGAGTCTATCAGGGCAGCGGCAAATCGCCACTACCGCTTAGAAGCTGACGTCAGTGTGAAAACCCACGCGCCAGCATCAACGCAACGCCCAACAGCAACACCGCGGTGATGCGCTGCAACAACACCCGCCGCTTGGGGTTTTCCAACACGTGCTTGATACGCTGGCCGAAATAGCAATACAGGCAGCCGCTGGCAAATTGCAGCAGCAGGAACGTCAGGCCGAGGATGGCGATATCCGCCGCTGAACTGTGCTCCCCCGACCCGGCGAACTGCGGGAACACCGCACTGAACATGATGATGGTCTTGGGGTTGGAAAACCCGGTCAACAGCCCTTTGCCGAACAGGCTGCGCGAGCCCTCAACGGCGCCGGCGTTGTTGATCGCCACACCGCTGCTGGTCCACTGCTTATAGGCCAGGTACAGGATGTAGGCCACGCCGACAAACTGGATGGTCTGGGTAATGGCGAGGTTGCCCTTGATCAACTCCGAGAAGCCGACGGCAAAGATCAGGATGGAAATCAGGTACGACACGCTGGCGCCGATCTGCGCCGGGATCGAACTGCGCAGCCCGTCCTTCAAGCCCAGGCTCAGCAACAGCAGCGTCATGGGGCCGGGGCTGAAGGTCATGGTGGCGCAAAACAGTAGGAAGTAGAGAAACGAAGACAGGGTTAACGCACTTGTCATGGCCAGGGACCTTGAGTGGATAGAAACAGCAACGGGGCGAGCGCCGCAAGCGCCCACCCCTGGGCCCGTCAGGCGACAGCGATTTCGGTCGTCAGGGATTCGCGGTACATCACCGCCAGGTCAGCCAGGGCCGCCTTGGCAGTCTGGTTACGGGTTTCGAACGCCACCAGGCCCTTCCAGTTGGTCTCGACGATGGCCTGCATGACGTCGGCATAGTCACAGTTGCCGTCGTGAATGCCGAAATGCTGATCCTGCACGCCATTGTTGTTGCTGAAGGAAATGCCCTTGATCAGGTGGTGATACTTGCGCACCACTTCCGCCGGCAGGCCGTTCTCGATGTTGGCGTGGCCGGCATCGAGGAAAAAGTACAAATTGCTGTGGGCTTGCAGGCGTTCGAACACAAAGGCGTATTCCGCTTCATGGGTGAAGATGTAGTGGAACGGCCGGTAGTTGACGTAGTTGGACAGGTTTTCCAGGTAGATATCCGTGCCCTTGGCCTCGGCGTAAATCGCCAGTTCCTGCACCGACTTGAGGTAATGCTCCAGGGCGACCTTCTTGGCCATCAGCACCATTTTCGGTTCGACGATGCAACCGCCATGAATGATCAGTGGCGCGCCCAGGCGGCTGGCGATGTCGATTTCTTTCTTCACATATTCCACGGCTGCTGCACGGAACGCCTCGACGTCACTGGCCAGCGGCGCCTTGAAGTTGCCATGGAAGATCGGCTTGATGCCGGTGGCAGCGATTTGCGCCTGCAGACTTGCGATGCGTGCATCGGTCCAGTCGTCGACCATTTCGCCAAACAGGCTGCCGTCGATATACCAATGGGTGCAGTTGCCTTCGATGGCGGTTTCCAGGCCTTTCTCGGCGCCCAGGTATTTCTGGTGGGCTACACCGGTGCAGAACGGCACGGTGGCGTTGATCAGTTTGCTTTCCATGGATCGATTCCTTTCGTGGATGGAGCGTCAGGCTTCTAGAGGTTCGGGGAGCTCAATGGCCATGAAGTCGGCCTTGGTCACGCCGCAATCCGGGCATGTCCAGTCTTCAGGCACCTCTTCCCAAGGGGTGCCTGCGGGTATCCCGTCCTCCGGGATACCCAATTCTTCTACGTACATAAAACCGCAGGGAGCACACATATAAGTCTTCATGAGAATGCAGAATCCATTGCCCGCTTGTAGGAAACTTCGCCAACTCCTGGCGAGATGCCGCGCAGTCTAGGGGACTGGCATTGCACAAGGCAGGTAAAGTGATGCCTAATCCGGCCTAACTTCACCGGTAAAAGCACCAGCAAAGACAAGGAAGGTTCATGTTTGTATCGGCTATCGCCTTTGTGGATGGCACCCCCAAGGTGCAACAGATCGTCGAGGCGTTCAGCCAGGCCATCGAAAACGGCGAATGGGCACCGGGTAGCAAGTTGCCGTCGGTGCGTGAACTGACCCAGGTCCTGGGCGTCAGCAAGTTCACCCTCAACGAAGCGCTGGACCGCCTGCGCGGGCGCCACCTGCTCACCTCCAGCCAGGGTCGTGGGTATTTCGTGGCCATGGACAACGCCCGCCCGGCGTCGGTGACCTGGGTCGACCTGTTGCCCCAGGACCTGCTCAGCGTATTGCGCCGCCCCTTGGTCACCGCCAGTGGCGAGCTGCGTCCCGGTGGCGGGCACCTGCCGGAGGAATGGCTCAATGGCGAGGCAATTCGCCAGGCCATGCGCAGTGTGGTGCGCGCGCCGTCGTTGCGCATCGCCGGGCTGGGCACGCCGGCCGGGTTGCTGCCGTTGCGTCAGGCGTTGCAACAGAAGCTGCATGGCGAGGGCTTGTCAGTGCCGGTGGAGCAAATCATCACGACGCCCAATACCGTGCAGGGCCTGGACATGCTCATGCGCCTGCTCGCCCGGCCGGGCGATACCGTGCTGCTTGATGCGCCGTGCTATTTCAACTTCCACGCCAACCTGGCGCTGCACGGCGTCAAGGTCATCACTATCGAACGCCGCCCCGACGGCTTCGACTTCACCGCCCTCGAACACCTGCTCGCCGAACATCGCCCCAGCCTGTACCTGACCACCAGCGTGTTGCATAACCCCACCGGCCACTCCTTCAGCCCAAGCCAGGCGTTTCGCTTGCTGCAACTGACCCAGCAGTACCACTGCCATATCGTCGAGGATGACCTCTACGGCGACCTGCATCCCAACCCGCCACCGCGCCTGGCCGCCGTCGCCGGGCTGGACCAGGTTACCTACCTGTCGGGGTTCTCGAAGATCCTCAGCGCCAACACCCGGGTCAGCTACGTGGTGGCTGCACCGCAACTGGCCGCCAACCTGACCAACATGAAACTGATGAGCGGCGGCGTGACCTCCGAACTGTTCGAACAGATCGTCTACCGCATGCTCAGCGAAGGCAGCTACGCCAAGCATCGCAAGCGCATGGTGCAACGCCTGATCGAGGCTGGCGGGCGCGTCGAGCAATGGCTCAAGCGTTGCGGCTGCGAACTGCCGATGGCCTATGAAGGCGGGATGTTCATCTGGGCGCGCCTGCCGCCAGGGGTCAACGGTGAACTGCTGGCCCAAGAGGCATTGAAACGCAGCATGGTGCTCGCGCCCGGCGCGCTGTTTGGCTACGACCCGGCCCATCGCGACTCAATGCGCTTCAATGTGGCCCACAGTGATGAGCCGCGGGTGCAGCGGGTGTTTGAGGCGCTGTTATTGCATGGAGTTGCCCAGCGCAATTGCCGCGCGTAAGCGTCGCCCAATGAACCTTTCACCCCGGCAGCGGAATCACTCGCAACGGCCGCACCGACTTATAGGAAAAGCTCGAGTAGATCTCCTTGACGCAGGGCAAGGTCTGCAAGACCTCACGGGCAAACTCGCCAAACGACTCCAGGTCCTTGGCCACTACTTCCAGCAAAAAGTCATAGCGCCCCGACACGTTATGGCACGCCACAATCTCGGGAATTTCCAACAGCCGCTGCTCGAACGCCCGGGCGATGTCCTGGGTGTGGCTGTCCATCATGATGCTGACAAAGGCCGTCACGCCGTAGCCCAGCGCCTTGGGTGAAAGGATCGCCTGATAGCCACTGATCACCCCGCTGTCTTCCAGCGCGCGCACCCTCCGCCAGCACGGTGAAGTGGTCAAGGCTACCCGCTCCGCCAGTTCGGCCACGGTCAGGCGGGCGTTGCCTTGCAATGCGTTTAACAGCGCTTTATCAGTACGGTCCAGCTTGATGGGCATAACGTGCCTCTAATCATTATTTTTATCGGTGTTTGATCCACAAACGCGGCTTTTCCCAACATTTTTTGCAAGGTTTATCTGCGGTTATGAGCATAGCATTGTAGGAAATAAGGAGCGCCCGACATGAACAATAAACACAACACATTCGGCTTTTCTACCCGCGCCATTCACCACGGCTATGACCCCCAAGACCACCACGGCGCCCTCGTACCGCCGATCTACCTGTCCGCCACTTTCGCTTTTCCCACCGCCGAATATGGTGCTGCCTGCTTCGCCGGTGAAGCCAGCGGCCACTTCTATACGCGCATTTCCAACCCGACCCTGGCCCTGCTGGAATCGCGCATGGCTACCCTGGAAAACGGCGAAGCCGCGGTGGCGTTCAGTTCCGGCATGGGCGCGATTGCCGCGACGTTCTGGACCCTGCTGCGCCCAGGCGATGAGATCATCGTCAGCCAGACCCTCTACGGCTGTACCTTCGCGCTGTTGCACCACGGCATCGGCGAGTTCGGCATTCAGGTGCGGCACGTCGACCTGACCGATCTGGCCGCCCTGGAAGCGGCGCTGTCGCCGGCGACCCGCATGATCTATTGCGAGACCCCGGCCAACCCCAACCTGCGCCTGATCGACATCGCCGCGGTGGCCAAGCTTGCCCACCGCCAGCCGAATATCACCCTGGTGGTGGATAACACCTACTGCACGCCGTACCTGCAACGTCCGCTGGAGTTGGGCGCGGATGTGGTGGTGCACTCAGCCACCAAATACCTCAGCGGCCATGGCGACATCACCGCAGGCATTGCCGTGAGCAGTCATGCCCTGGCGCAGCGCATTCGCCTGCAAGGGCTCAAGGACCTGACCGGTGCAGTGATGTCACCCCAGGACGCGTCGTTGCTGATGCGCGGCCTCAAGACACTGGCCCTGCGCATGGACCGCCATTGCAGCAGCGCCCAGGCAGTAGCCGAAGCCTTGCAGGCGCACCCGGCGGTGCAATGGGTGACCTACCCTGGGCTGCGGTCTTTCCCGCAGTACGCGCTGGCGAAACGACAGATGAAGCTGCCCGGCGGCATGATTGCCTTTGAACTCAAGGGCGGCATCGAGATGGGCCGGCGCTTCATGAACGCATTGCGCCTGTTCACCCGCGCAGTGAGCCTGGGGGATGCCGAGTCGCTGGCCCAACACCCGGCGAGCATGACCCATTCAACCTACACCCCCGAGGAACGGGAGCAGCACGGTATCAGCGAAGGCTTGGTGCGTTTATCGGTGGGGCTTGAGGATATCGCGGACCTGCTGGCGGACGTGCACCAGGCCCTGGCCAAGTGCAGCCGCCCCTGCATGCGCCCCTGCATGCGCCCTGCCGCAACAGCAGCCCAAGTCCTGAGATAACGCCTCATCAGGCGTTGTTCTTTCCTGCAAGCGGTGGTCGAACTTATCGCTCGTCGCTATAGGATTTAATCTGTTTTTTTTGGTTGGAATCCCCTTCCCTTCGCCAGCCTGTACTAGCATGGGTCTCGGCGGGAAGTATTATCACTGCGGGTTATTCATATTGGTCATCTTGTTAAACCCCGTCGCTGGCTGGATGCCCGCGCTCGATACTCATGGACGAATTGATGAACTCACACCTGTTCCCCCATATAGGCAAGGTCATCGCCAGCACCGGCAGCCGCCATTTTCCACGCATGCTGCATGATCTTATCCTCACCCAATTGGCAGTGGATGCCACCCATATCACCCAGCTGCGGGTCAGCAGCAAAGGCCACAGCCGCCGCAAGATCAGCCCGGTCTACACCGACTCGGTGGCGACCCTGGGGCCTGAGCAACCTGCGGCACAACTGCACCTCACACGGCGCAAGGACGATGTGCGCTACGTGCTGTCGGTGTACCGCTCACACCCATCCGAGAGTTTTTCCGCGCAAGAGCGCAGCATGCTGCAGGACTTCTCCACGATGTTGCTGCCCATGGTGGAAAAGCACATCACCGCGATCCAGCCGTGCCGCCAGGACAATGGGCCGCCAGTGCCGCAAAACCAGGGCATCGACACCCTGCGCCGACGCATCCAGGAGCGCCTGGTGCAGTCGGGGCTGAGCCTGTCCAAGCGTGAACTGGAAGTATGCGTGGGCCTGCTGGCCGGCCGCACCGCGCCGGAACTGGCCGAGCAAATGGCGCTGAAGGTCAACACCATCGAAAGCTACCTCAAGCGCGCGGCGATCAAGCTGGGCATCAGCGGGCGGCATTCGTTGTTGCGGTGGATGTACGCCACAGACGACAACACAAGCTTTTAATCCCACATTTGGCCTGTCGCCTGCTCGACATGCAATGTTAAAGGCCAGCAATCCATATCCCTTTAATTTGCAGGACGTTTCCTAGACAATCCTTCGGCCTTGCGCCTGCTCAATCCACTGGCTGGCTAGCCTTTGCTTCGTCGCTGCACATCAGCGATCGGGTGTGAGATCCCGTGTATGAGCAGGCGCCATGCGCTACAACCGTCTATGGCGGCTATGTGCGGGCAGACTTCGGTCTGGCCGGGTCCTGCTTTCCGGTATCTCACCCCGCACATAGCTGCCACCTTTTGACGTGTGAGATCGGCAAAAGAATGGCTCCCAATCCAAGCAGGAGCTTCACCCATGAGCAAAGTCGTCCCCGATCCACCCTATCCCGTTTTTGTCGCCCACGAAGACCTGAGCTTCGAAGACGCGATCGCCAGCATTTCCTCGCTGCTACGCTGCGCCACCACCACCGCCACCGAAACCGCCGAGGGCCTCAAAGGCACCCAACGCGACATGGCCTGCTCCACCACCCACTTGATCGACATGGCCCGCACCCTCGCCGACCGCACACTGGATTGCCTGCAAACCAAACCTACCAACACCCCATAACCCCTGTGGGAGGGGGCTTGCTCCCGATGGCGGTGGGTCAGTCAATTAATCCATATCTGACCCACCGCCATCGGCAGCAAGCCCCCTCCCACAGTTTGTGTCCAGGGCTGACCGGCTACCAATCGCCCCCCAACCCCAACAACCCCAAAATACTGCGCCGCAAATCCACCAGATAAGGATCATCCCGATGCCTGGGATACGGTCGCTCAATCGTCAACTGCGCCTGAACCTTGGCTGGCCGATCGCTGAACACAACCACCCGGTTGGCCAACAGCAGCGCCTCTTCTACATCATGGGTCACCAGCAACGCCGTATACCCCTGGCGCTGCCACAGCCCAATCAACTCCTTTTGCATGGTGATTCGCGTCAGGGAGTCCAGCTTGCCCAGTGGCTCATCAAGAATCAGCAGCCGCGGCTCATTGACCAGTGCACGGGCCAGGGCCACCCGTTGCGCCATGCCGCCGGAGAGTTGGCGCGGGTAAGCCCGGGCAAACTGGCTGAGGCCGACTTTCTCCAGGGCCTGGTCGACCTTCGCTGCTTGGCTCTTGAGCAAGCCCTGGGCCTCCAGGCCCACCGCGACGTTGTCCCACACCCGTCGCCACGGGTAGAGCGTGGGGTCCTGGAACACCACCACGCGGCTGGGGTCCGGGCCGGTGATGGGCTGCCCGTCGGCCAGCAACCTGCCGCTGTCCGCCGGCTCAAGCCCGGCCACCAGGCGCAGCAAGGTGGATTTTCCACACCCGGACGGGCCCAGCAACGCGACGAACTCTCCCGCTGCCACGTCCAACGAGACCCGTTCCAGCACCGGCAAGTGCTGGCCGTCCAAGGCAAAGCCGTGGCTGAGGTTTTCAATGCTCAGCGCCAACCCTGTCGATGCCGCTGCTGTTGGTGCGAGGGCTACCATTTCATCGTTCCTTTCTGCCAGGCAAGCAACCGGTCACGCACCAGGAACAGCCCGGTGATCAACCCCGAACAGGCCAGGGCCATGATCAACAATGCAGCGTACATATTCGCGTAGGCCGCCCAGCCCTGGGCCCATTGCAGGTAAAAGCCGATGCCGGACTTGACCCCCATCATTTCCGCCACCACCAAGGTTGAGAATGAGGCGCCCAAGCCCATGAACAGGCCGACAAACACATGGGGCATCGCCGCCGGAATCGCCACTTTGAAGATCAGGAAACCGGGCTTGGCGCCGAGGGTGCGGGCCACGTCGTAATAAGCTTTATCGACACTAGCCACCCCCGACCAGGTCAGCACCGTGACCGGAAACCAGGTAGCCAAGGCGATTAGAAACACGCTGGCGCTCCAACTGCTGGGAAACAGGAAAAAACACAGTGGCAACAGCGCCGTGGAAGGCACCGGGCCGAGGATGCGCAGCACCGGGTGCAGCCAATAGCCGATGCGCGTGGACCAACCAATGGCCACGCCGGCGATAAACCCCGTCGCCGCGCCAAGGGCCACGCCCGAGCCCAGCAGCAATGCCGAGTGCAGCAGGCTGTCGGCCAAGCGCGGGTAGTCTTCGATATACACCGCCAGCAGGGCCTGGGGCGGCGCGAAGAACGGCACCGGTAACAGCGCAAGCTTGGCCGTGAGCAGTTCCCAAAGACCCAGCAGCAGCGGCAACGCAATCAGCCAGGGCGTGGCATTGCGCAGGCGCAGCGCCAATGTCGACAGCCTGCGCCCCAACAGGCTCAAGGTACTGAACACCACGGCCACGCCCACGCAGAAATTGGCCAAGCCTTGGGTCATCGGCCAGTGGCGTGTCGCGTTGGGCCAATAGCTGATCAGCAGCGCGACGGCCACCCAGGCTGCTACGACGGCTGCGCCGTGCCAGCCGAGCTTGAAGGCCAGGGGTGGGTTGAGGGTGCTGGCGTCAACTGAAGACATCGGCGGTGATCTCCTTGGCGAATTCTACCGGGTCGGTGCCTTTGCTGATCACCTCCACGGTTTTCAGGTCGGTCACATAGGTGGTGATTTCCTCAGTCAGCGCTGCGCCCACCGCGTGGTGGCCGTGGGTGTGATCGTGGAGAATCGCCTGCACTTCTTCGGTAGAGGTGTTCAGTGCAAAAGCCTGGAAGCCTTTGGCCACGGCTTCTGGGTGTTGCACGGAATAATCATGGGCTTCGAGGATCGCCTGGGTCAGGGCCGCGACCACGCGCTTGTCCTCGCGCACCAACTTGCCGGTGACGCCGACCACGCAGCAACTGAGGTTGGCGTATTCCTCCACCAGGTTAGTGGACAGCTCGCGTGCCACGCCGGACTTGATCAGGCGGTACATGAACGGATCACTGCCGCTGACCGCCTGCACTTCGCCACGCTCCAAGGCGGTGCCCAACAAGTCGGCCGGGTACAGGCGCCATTCCACATCGCGCACCGGATCGACCCCATGCTTTTTCAGTAGGATCGAAAAGAAATTGCGATCCGGGCTGGCCATGTCGGTGACGCCAATGGCCTTTCCCTTTAGGTCTTCCAGCTTGCTCACGCTGCCGCTTGCCGCACTGAGCAAGCGCAGGCAACCACCGTGGGTGCCGGCGGTGAGCTTCACGTCGAAGCCCTGTTCCAGAGCCTTGAGCCAACGCAGCGCCATGCCCACCCCAGCGTCGGCCTTGCCGGTGGCGATGGCTTCGAGCAATACCTCGGTGGAGTTACCGAAGTTGACCAGTTCCACGTCGAGGTTGTGCTGAGTGAAGAAGCCCTGGCCGTGGGCGATCACCACCGGCGCCAGGCACACCGCGTTGAGATTGACTGCCAATTTCAACTTGCGCGGTGCATCGAGGCGGATGAACTCACCGGTGCCGGCAGGTTCCTGGGGGATGTTGTGGCCGGCGTGTGCGTCGCCAGCAAAGACCAGGCGCGGCAGCGTCAGGCTGGCCAGGGTCAGGCCGGCCATGCCGAGCAGACGGCGACGGGTTAAAGGGTCGAAGGCAGCCATGCACGATATCCTTGTTTATACGCAGATTGATTGTGCTTTTATTATATTAATGACTGGTTATTATGATAGAAACATATAACTCTATAGATATGCCAGATTCAGCAAAAGCCGAAAAAAGCGCCTTAAGCTCAGATCGAAAGAGTATTTATCGAATGGTTTTCAGACCCTTATGCTTCGGTTCATTTTGTTGAAAAATCGAGCGCCTCATGACCCTTCGCCACCCTCTCGCCGCTGTATTAGGATTGCTGGCTTTTGCTGTCGCTGTAAGTGCCCAGGCTCAGGAAACTTTGCGCATCGGCTACCAGAAATCCTCGACCCTGATCACCTTGCTGAAAACCCAAGGCACCCTGGAAAAAGCTCTCAAGGCCAACCACGTCGACGTCAGTTGGCATGAGTTCCCCAGCGGCCTGCCCTTGCTCGAAGCGCTGAACGTCGGCAACGTGGATATCAGCGCCGATGTGGCCGATACCGTGCCGATCTTCGCCCAGGCCGCCCAAGCCCAGCTCACCTACTTCGCCCAGGAAGCGCCCTCGCCCGCGGCCCAGGCCATCGTTGTACGCAAGGACTCGTCAATCCAGCAGTTGGCGGACCTCAAAGGCAAGAAAATCGCCGTGACCAAAGCCGCCGGCACTCACTATTTATTGATCGCCGCGTTGAACAAAGCCGGCCTGGCGTTTGCCGATATCCAGCCAGCCTATCTGTCCCCCGCTGACGGCCGCGCCGCATTTGAAAACAACAAGGTGGATGCATGGGTCACCTGGGAGCCTTTCCTCACCAGTGTGCAGCGGCAACTGCCCACACGCACCCTGGCGGACGGCGCCGGGTTGGCGAGCTACAAGCGTTATTACCTGACAGGCACGCCTTACGCCCAGGCTCATCCCGAGGTGTTGAAGGTGGTATATGCGCAGTTGGAACAAGCCGGTCAATGGGTCAAGGCCCATCCGCAGGACGCGGCAAAAGTGCTCGGGCCGTTATGGGGCAACTTGGATGCAGCGACGGTGGAAGCTGCCAATGCGCACCGCAGCTACCAGGTGCAGCCGGTGACACTCGAGCAACTGGGGGAGCAGCAGAAGATTGCCGATGCGTTCTTCAAGGCGGGGCTGTTGCCCAAAGCGGTGGATGCCAAGGCAGTACAGACCTGGCAGCCCTAAGGTAAACAAGGCCGACGGGAAGTGGTACAAAAGGAGCCCTGCCCCTTTTCCTGGAGAGCACCGCCATAATCTCCATCACATCCCTGCGTTGTTGTTCACGGGTCAGGTCCGACAGGCTGCTGGACAAACATGACCGCAACGATGTGCACATCAGCCTGCTCGCCCCGCAAGCGGAACTGCGGGTCCGCCCACGGTTCTACGAGCCCGAGGTGCACAGCATGCTGGCGCCCTTGGGCCCGCTGTTCGATGCCGTAGGCGTGGCCTTTGTGCAAGGGGCCGCCGGTGACGTGGCCTATACCGCTACCGATGAGCGGGGTCACTTCGCCGCCATGTCCTGCCAACACGCCATCGCCCTGGGCCGCTACGCCGGCAACAACGTCGCCGCCGACCTGATCGGCGTGGCGCCGATGGCCTACAGCCAACCCAAATACGTGACCTGCCTCGACCTCGGCGCCTGGGGCGCGGTGTACACCGAAGGCTGGGACCGCCAGCTGAAACTGGTGGGCCAGGAGGCCAAGGCACTCAAGCAGCAGATCAACAGTGTGTGGATCTATCCACCCACGGCGGATCGGGCAGTGGCGCTGGCGGCGGCGGATCCGTTGATTCCGGTGGCGTAGAACTTCGCGTTGCTCACCACATTGACAGGGAGAGATCGATTCAATTTTTTGATGTCGTCCACTTCCCGGTTGCGATAGAGCATCCTCCAGGCTACTCTTCCAACTCGCAGCAAGTGCTGCGATTGGACTTGGCGGTCCGACCAGATATAGGCGCAACGGCGCCCCCAACACGATTGCAGGCGCTTTTTTTGCGCTCGTGATTTCGTGCAATGGCGGGTTGCGCAGGGACTTCTTCGGAAGTGCCGGGTCCTATATCCCCGGTCCGCCAACCTTGCGTAATCCGCCACCCTAATTCTGCTTGGCGGCAGAAGGTGACGGCTCACTTAGATATAGGAGCAAGAACCATGACCTCATCTGATCGATACATGCCCATCACGGGCCCCGATTGCACCATACCTACCCTGCTAATCGATACTCAGGCACCGCTAGATGCCTTGCATGACGCAGCTGTTTTTCGCATTCGGGCAGTCACTCAAGTTCTGGAAAACCTGGCACTTCGCGATGAAATAAACAGCGATACCGTTGTGTTGCAGGACTTCGCGTTGCTGTTAAGTATTCCATTGCGTGACGGCTGCGATTTACTGGATGTGATTGGGCGTAGGCTAAGGGCAAGGATGTCGTAGACGAAAACGGGCGACCTCGCGGTCGCCCTCTATAAGCTCAGCAAATCAGCAAAACCGCACTTATTCAGTGCACCTTGTGATAGTTGGTCAAAGCATTCATATAGGCCGCTTTAACTGTCAGGCCTACAGTATCCAATACCTGCGCGTTAAGAGCAGCAAGCTTATCACCGATTAAGCTTTGCCCCACCTGCTTCAACTTGAGCCTGGAGCGCCCAGGGTATTTCGCGCCGGCGATGTCCACCGTCAAGTTAACCTCACAGGCGTAATAGTCAGGAGAGTTCCAAGTTTTGACGAAGACTCTGTCGATTTCGACGCTGGTTTTGAGTGTCGAAGTGGGAGAAGCGCCCACAGCACGTTTGGTGAACTCGGTCCAATCGTCAACAGGAACGTTGGCGAACCCCTCGTAAAGGCCGACATTGTAATTCGCAGCATGCCAAACAATCTTGCTCGACTCCTTACAGCGAGTACACTTTTCACCGCCAGTCACTTGCACGATATCGGCCTGTACAACACGACCTTTGATTGCCGCCAACTCGGCCTCCGTCGAGTACGCCGCGAAGTGCAACTGGTTGGTAACACAGCCACTGAGCGATAACAGAACACATACAACAATTAAGTACTTCATCAATCACCAGTCCCTGTGAATTTATTTGTTGAGCGGCACACCCTGACCAAACCGCCGAATCGCCAGGCAATACCCCACCAGCGCCAGCGCCGCCAGCAACCCGCCCGCCGCGCCGATCCAGGTGAAGCCGAAGTGTCTGCCGACCCAACTGCCCATCAACGCGCCACCGCCGATGCCGATGTTGTAGATACCGGAGAACATCGCCATGGCCACGTCGGTGGCGTCCGGTGCCAGTACCAGCACCTTGGATTGCATGGCCAGGCCAAAGCCCATGATCGCCATGCCCCAGAAAATGCTCAGCACCACCAGGTAAGACTCGGCGCCGCTCAACGGCAGCATCAAGGCCAGGCACGCGGCGAGGATGAACACTGCGCCGACCACGAACAGGTGCGGGTTGAAGCGATGCACCAGGCTGAACAACAACGAACCAATAATGCCAGCACCACCGAACACCAAGAGGATCAACGTCACCGCACTGCCGCCCAGCCCGGCGACGCCTTCGACGAAGGGTTCGATATAGCTGTAGGCGGTGAATTGTGCGGTGACTGTCATCGCGGTCAGCACGTAGAGCGCGACCAGTGCCGGACGCTTGAACAGCAACGGCAGGCTACGCAGCGAGCCGGAGTTTTGGCTGGGCAGCGGCGGCAAGGTGCGCGCCAGCCAGAACACCAGGGCCGCGGCGAACGCGGCGATCACCAGGAAGGTGGTGCGCCAGCCCATGGCCTCGCCGAGCAGGCGGCCCAAGGGAATGCCGAGCACCATCGCCAGGGACGTACCCGTGGCCAACAAGCCAAGGGCCTGCACCTGCTTGCCTTGCGGCGCCAGGCGTACCGCCAGCGAAGCGGTGATCGACCAGAACAGCGCGTGGGCCAAGGCAATGCCGATGCGACTGACCATCAGCAGGCCGAAGCTGGTGGCGACGCTGGAGAGGATATGGCTGGCGATAAACAGGCCGAACAGTACGATGAGTAGTTTGCGCCGTTCGACGTTACGGGTCAGCAGCATCACCGGCAGCGAGGTCAGGGACACGATCCAGGCATAGATGGTGAGCATCAGGCCGACGCTGGCCACGGGCATGTCGAAGCTGGCACCGATGGCGCTGAGCAACCCGACAGGTACGAATTCGGTGGTATTGAACACAAACGCGGCCAGCGCCAGGGCGATGACCGGTTGCCAATTGGCTTGGGGGGTTGCGGCTGAAAGGCTCATTGACGGGCGCGGTACTCTGGCGATGGTCAGGCGCCGCCCAGGACAAGCGCCGCCGCCGAGCATTCTATAGGTTTCTCGGGCGGCTGTTGAGGCGGATCGTCGCCCCGGGAGCTATGGCGAAGTCATGGTAATCACGTAGTTGCCCGACTCGATGGGCTTACCGGCATTGTCCACCAGCAGATAGCGCTGGTCGTAATAGCGCCCCTCGCCACTGTCCGCCACCAGCCGTACATGGGCGGCATTGACGCTGGCCACTGGCTCAACACTACGCACATCTAAGCGGCTGCCGCGACTGACACTGGCGCAACCGGTCAGCTCCATCACCGAACCGCTGCGCGCATTTGTCGCACAGCCCGACTCGACGATGGCGCCAGTGAACCTGAGGGTGCCCTGCCCAACCGTCTGCGCAGCGCCGCAGGTGCTTGCCCATAGGCAAAGGAGGCTCGTCATTACCGAAAAACGACCAACGTTCATGCCGACACTCCTTCTTGGGTTAGTAAGAAGTTAGTCGTCGGCGCGGCGGTTAACTTGAGTTTATTTGCCTGAGAATGAGCGGTGGATCACGGATCCACCTGCCCCATCAACTCAGGAATACTCTCCGGGCGCTGGGCATAACGCTGGGCCAGCGCCGCACACACCATCAACTGGATCTGGTGGAACAGCATCAACGGCAAGATCAACACGCCCATGCTCGCCCCGGCGAACAGCACCTGAGCCATGGGCACACCGGTGGCCAGGCTTTTCTTCGAGCCGCAGAACAGGATGGTGATGCGGTCTTCCTGGTTAAAGCCAAATGCCTTGCTCAGCAACGTGGACGCCACCAGCACCAGCGCGAGCAATACGCAGCAGGCCACCACCAGACCGCCCAGTTGCCACAACGGGATCTGGTGCCAGATGCCTTCGGTGACCGCTTCGCTGAACGCGCCGTAGACCACCAGCAGGATCGAGCCCTGGTCGACGAATTTCAGCCAGGCTTTATTGCGACCGACCCAGTCACCGATCCAGCGGCGGGCGATTTGCCCGGCTATGAATGGCAGCAGCAACTGCACGCTGATCTTCAAGATCGCGTCGACCGTGGAGCCGCTGTCCCCCTGCACATTGAGCAGCAGCGCCACCAACAACGGCGTCAGGAAAATTCCGAACAGGCTCGAAGCCGCCGCGCTGCAAATCGCCGCCGGGATATTGCCGCGAGCCAGTGACGTAAAGGCAATCGCCGACTGCACAGTAGCCGGCAACGCGCAGAGGTAGAGCATGCCCATGTACAAATCTTTGCCAACCAGCGGCGACAGCACCGGCTTGAGCGCCAGGCCCAGCAACGGGAACAGCACGAAGGTCAGGCTGAACACCAGCAAATGCAAGCGCCAGTGACCGGCACCGGCAACGATGGCCTGGCGTGACAGCTTGGCGCCGTGCAGGAAAAACAGCAGCGCGATGGCCAGGTTGGTGACCCAGCCGAAGGCCACGGCGGTCTGGCCGCTGGCCGGTAGCAGGGAGGCAAGGATCACTGTGGCGATCAGGGTCAGGGTGAAGTTATCGGGTAGAAAGCGCGGGCGGGTCATAAGCAAGTCTTCCAGGGGTTGCCAAGAGCGTCGTGGCGACTCTAACGTAACCACCTGTTACCGACTAACGCCAATGAGCCAGTAAATGTCGCCTAAAGGACATGAAAAAGCCGTGCGACGCAGTGTTCCCGGGCTTTCCAGCCTGCCACGGCCGGTGTATGGGCGTACTGAATCCTTGCCCAATCGGGCGCTGACACGACGGCACAGTCACCCGTGGGTGCAGTTGTCCTATGCGATTTCCGGGGTGCTGGAGATCCAGACCAGCGTCGGCCGCTTCGTCGCGCCGCCGCAACGTGCAGTGTGGATCCCGGCGGGCATGCCCCATCGGGTGTTCAGTTCGCCCCATACGGAAATGCGCAGTTTGTACCTCGATTGCAGCGTCACTGCCTGGGCGGCCGAGCGTTGCCAGGTGCTGGAAGTGAGCAGCCTGCTACGCGAGTTGATCCGCAGTTTCAGCGAAGTGCCGGTGGAATATGCCAAGGACGGGCCCGATGGACGCCTGGCCCAGGTGCTGCTCGACCAACTCGCCGCCGCGCCCCAGGTTGACCTGATGTTGCCGTTGCCCCATGACCCACGGCTGCGGCAGATCTATCGCAGCCTGAGCCAGCGCCCGGAGCAGCAGACCACACTGGGGGATTGGAGCGCCAGGCTGGGGGTCAGCGAAAAGACCCTAAGCCGCGTGTTTCTGAGTGACACCGGGCTGACGTTCCGCGCATGGCGCCAGCGCCTGCGACTGCTGAGCGCCCTGCCCGCCCTGGAACGGGGTGAGCGGGTGACGGATGTGGCGTTGGGATGTGGGTATGAATCGACGTCGGCATTTATCAATGCATTTCGCCAGCAGTTTGAGACGACACCTGGTGAGTTTTTCCGCTGATCCTTTGGGGCTGTGAGGATCAAAATGTGGGAGGGCATTTCATGTCTAGAATGGGGTTGGCCGCCTGCGCTCCATGGGGCCCGGACAGAATATCGGGATCTATTGTCATGCAAATAACCCACAAACCCGCGCTCGGCTGGTATTGTGCCGCGCTTTGAAATACCGCTACTGACCTGCGAGGAAATGGACGTTGAACACTGACGAAAAAATGACCGGGGACCTGTTTGAGGTCGATAAGCGCCTGTCACTCAAGCCCGTGGTGGACTTCAACGCTTACCTGCGCAGCGCCTTCGGTGATGGCCCGTGCACCTGCGTGCGTTGCGCTGCCAGCGGTGGTGATGAAAGCGGCTATGAATTCCAGCACACGTTCACCTTCGACGGTAAGCCGATGCACCGTCGCTTTGCTTCGACAGCGGGCAGTGATGTGTTGATGGCATTGAAAAAGGCGTGGTTGTCGTACACCAAGGTCGAACTGCCGCTCAGCGGCGTGCTGGCGCTGGAGATGGTGAAGGAGTTTGTCGAGCCGCAGTTGCACAAGCGCCTGGCGCCGTTGTTCGTGGCCAGCGGGCTGGTCAAGGATGTGGACGGCGAGTTGCGCATTCAGCCCCAAGCCATGGCCTGACACTGTAAATGTGGGAGGGGGCTTGCTCCCGATGGCGGCGTGTCAGTCAACCAATGTATTGGCTGACACACTGCTATCGGGAGCAAGCCCCCTCCCACATTTGTACCGGGTACTTTCTAGAAACCGGGCACGCCCTGCACGCGCAACTCAGGGGTCAGTTCCTCTTCCAGCGGCTCGGTCAGCGGCCGATCACTGATCCCCGGCAGCAGGATCACCTTGCGGCACTCTTCCTCGGCTTTATCAAACAGTTCATAGCCCCGCGACGCCTGTTCCAGGGGCAGCCGATGGGTAACGATTGCCTCGGGGTTCAGGTGCCCCAGTTCGATATGCTCCAACAGTTCGGGTAAAAAGCGCTGCACATGGGTCTGGCCCATCTTGAAGGTCAGGCCCTTGTCGAAGGCATCGCCGAACATGAAGCCATGGATAAACCCGGCATACACCCCGGCTACGCTGACCACGCCACCGCGGCGCACGGCAGCGATGCACTGGCGCAGGGCCTTGCCGCTGCTGCCTTCGATCTTGAGGGTGGTGAGGATGGTTTCCGTGGTGCTGCCCTTGGCTTCGAAACCTACCGCATCCACCACGCCATCGACGCCACGCATGCCGGCGGTCTGGCGGATGATGGTATCGGCCGGGTCATCGTCTTCTTCGAAGTTGATCGGGATCACACCGTACATCTTCTGCGCATAGGCCAGCCGGTACGGATGGTCGTCGACCATGAAGATTTGCCCGGCCCCCAGCATCTGCGCACACGCCGCACTGAGCAGGCCCACGGGGCCGGCGCCATAGATCGCCACGCTGGAGCCCTTGCCGATACCGGCATTGGTCACCGCCTGCCAGGCGGTGGGCAGGATATCGGAGAGGAACAGTACCTTTTCATCGGCCAGGGTGCCCGGCACCTTGAACGGCCCGGTGTTGGCTTTGGGCACCCGAACCAACTCTGCCTGGCCGCCGGGAATGCCGCCATACAGACGGCTATAGCCGAACAGCGCCGCGCCCGGTGGAATGGCTTTTTTATTCAGGATCGCCCCGCGCCCGTCGTTGGTGGTTTCGCAGGCGGCGTATTGCTGGAGCTGGCAGAAAAAGCAATCGCCACAGGCAATCACGAACGGAATCACCACGCGGTCGCCACGCTGCACCGCGGTGACCGCCGGGCCGGTTTCTTCGACAATGCCCATGAATTCATGGCCGAAGATGTCGCCGTGTTCCACGGTGGGGATCTTGCCGCGGTACAGGTGCAGGTCCGAGCCGCAGATGGCCGTGGCGGTTACACGCAGAATGATATCGTCGGGTTGTTCAATGGTCGGATCGGGCACCGTGTCGACCTGCACCTTGTGTGCGCCCTGGTAAGTCATCGCTCGCATGCTCTGCGCTCCTGCCGTTGAGGGGTTACTAATTAAGGGCGGCGCAAGTGCGTCAGTGTTCCTTCCACCTGGTGCAGCACCCGATCAGTGGTCGCCCCTGCCCTGGGCCAGCAACTGGTCGACCACATAGCGCAGGCACTCGAGGTCATCGGCACCCTCGGCCCGTGCCTGGGTGTACCAGTGCAATTGTTCGGTCGCGCTATTGCCGCGCCGCAGCAGTGCTTGCAGGGAATCGAACAGCTGCGCCTCGCCCATGGCTTCGGCGGTGGCGGCAAAGGTCTGTCGGGCGCATTGCAGCCATTGCTCAGCGCTGCCCATGGCACCCGTGTCGTCCAACGCAAACCGGCCCGCTGCGCCGTAGCGTTTCGCCTGCCAGCGGTTTTCCTTGAGCAGCCAACGCGCTTGGGCGCTGAATTCGGCGCCGGGGCGCTCCAGGGTGCAGGCGTGGGTGACCATCACCCGAAACAGCGTGGCAAGGGCCAGGGCATCCGCCAGCCGTGGGCAGGCGTCAGTCATGCGCAGCTCAAGGGTCGGGTAACGCGCTGCCGGGCGAATGCCCCACCAGCCGTTGCCGTCGGCCTTGATTGCGCCCATACGCTGCAGCAAAGCAAGGTAGCGCAGGTACTCGTTCCAATCGGCAAAATGTTCGGGCACGCCCATGCGCGGCCACTCATCACAAGCCGCCTGGCGGTAACTCATGAAGCCGCTGGGCGCGCCGTCCCAAAACGGCGACGAGCAACTGAGCAGCAACAACAATGGCAGCCATGGCGACACCTGGTTCATCACGGCGATGCGGTCCAGGCTTTGCGGGACCTGCACATGCACGTGCAGCCCACACAACACACTGCGCCGCGCCACATACTGGATATCGTCGAACAGTTGCTGGAAATGCACCTGTGGGGTTGGCCGCTGCATGCGCCAATCGGCCAGGGGATGGCTGCCGGCACACACGACACCGAGGCCGAATTCGCTCAGGGCATCGGCCAGGCTGCCGCGCACTGTCGCCAGGTAATCCACCGCTTCGCCGCTGGTGGTGAAGACTGGTGAGGCGGCCTCGATCTGCCCCTGGAACATCTCATAGGCGAAGCCCCCGCCAATCGCCTCACGGCAGGCCGCCAGCACCGCCGCCGAGGGTTCGGCAAGCATGCAGCGGGTGTGCAGATCGGTGAGCAGATATTCCTCTTCGATACCAAAGGTGAGCATGGACGTCAGCGCAGCCGAGTGACAGTAAGCGCGACCACGGCGATGCGCTCCACACCTTCGTACCCCGGTTTGTCGAGTTCTTCGCCAAAAACGTCGGGGTCCAATTCACGGTAGGTCCAGCCATAGGCATCGTTGGCCAACAGCGGCTTGACCGCTTCCAGGAACGGATCGCCACCCGCCACCATCGCCACGCCGGTGTAGAGCACCAGGCTGCCGCCAAGGGCCAGGCGCCCGACGGACTCGCTGACGATGCGCACCGACAACTGCTCGCCCAACGCGCCGCCGCCATGGCGATAGGCGCGCTGGCAATCGTCATTCATGTACGGAGGGTTGGCGACGATCAGGTCGAATTCACCCTCGACGCTGGCCAGCACATCGCTGTGATAGACGCTGACGTTATTCAGCCCGGCCAGCTCGGCATTCACCGCAGTCATTCGCAGGGCGCGGGGGTTGATATCCACCGCCAGCACCTCGGCGTCATGCCGCGCGCGGGCAACTACCAGGGCGCCGACGCCGGCTCCACAGCCGATATCCACGGCGCGCTTGAGCGGCTCGAATCGCTGTTGCAAATGGGCTTCGATCACTTGGGCAAAACGGTAGCTGTCGGGGCCGAAAAATACCGCATCCGCTTGCACGGTGGGGTATGGCGAATGGGCAAACAGCAGCCCATCGAGGCTCGACCAACGCACCGTGCTGCGCCATAAAGAATCGTGTTTTTCGATCGCCCCGGCTTGCAGCAACTCTTCGCGAAACGCCTCCGGCAACAGCTCATTGTCAAACGGCATCGACCAGCCGAACACGTCACGCATATTCATCGCCAGCGGCGTCGCCAATCGCCGATAGACACGCTCGTGGGTCAGGGGCGTCGGCGTGATAAAGCGATAACCGCTTTCCTTCAACCCTCGGCCCAGGTTCAGCAAGGCGCGATCAGCCAGTTGTTGTGCAGACATGAGCAGGTTCCTTAGCGCAAACGCGCGCGCAATTGGATAAAGCGGCGGGTCGCATACAGCCCCGCGGGCGTACAGTGACGGCGCGCCGACATCCAGGGGATCAGCGCGGTGAGCTGCTGGTCATCGGGCAGTTTCCACAATGAATCCACCAGGGCCTGAGTGTCCGGATCCGCCGGGCGATGCTGCTCGCGGGAGAAACGGCTGCCACGACCCGGACGAACCGGCGGCACGCGCTGGCTGCTGATCCAGTCCCCGGCGATCCAGTCATGCATCAGTTGTTTTTCATAGCCGCTGAACACACCAAACATCGCCGCGCCGGCGCCCTCGATCAGTTGCCAAAAGCGGCTCTCGGCGGGATCCTGGTTGCGTTTGATCCAGCCCTTGTCTTCCAGGGCCTTGAGGAAATCGCCGATCTGCCCCGGCTTGGCCAGCCACTGGTTGACGGTCTTGCCTTCGAAGCGGCAGTAGTCCGAATGCATGTGCTGGCCAAAGGTGCGCTTGCGCTCAAGCATGGCGACCACCTCGTCCTGCAGGTTGAACTGCTTGATCACCGCCGTGGTGCCCGGGCCAAGATCATTGAGGCGATACCCTTGCGCCACGCGACGGTAGAAATCCGCCCTGCCCTCGCCCAGCGGCAACAAGCTCAGCACCGATTGCGCAGCCTTGCAGGCATGGCCGCTGCTGGCGTTGTCGATGGTGACGTGGAGGGTGAAGTAATAGGGGTCGATGCCCAGTTCGCTCAGCTCGTAGGCGGTGATCAATAGGTGCAGGGGCAACTGTTCGTAGCCCAGGTTGAAGCCGATGATCTCCGGCAGGAACTCTTCAGCGCACAGGCCCAGGGCCAGTTGCAGCGCACCTTGCAGGTAGTGGTCATCGTCCAGTCCGGCTTCGCTGTCGGCATCGTGTTCACTGAGTAATTTGCGATAGATCACCACATGGTTCTGCGCGGCCTCGCCATCGCCCAATTCTTCCAGGTAGGTGGTGAGCAGGCCATCAAAACGCGGGTCCTGCCAATAGCGCAGCAAGCCGTTGAGCCAGGCGCCATCCACCTGTTTAGTCGGCCCCACGCGCTGCAGGAAATACAACGCATGGGCTTTGTTCTGGAAATAGCGACGGGGCCGGCCTTGCTGGCGTTGCTCAAGGTAATCGGCGTAAGCCTGGGCCACGTCGGCGCAACGCTGTTCGACCCAGGCCGGCAACTGCTCCGGCATCTGGGGCAATTCACTGGGTGCCTCGCGTACCTGAGCCAATTGCGCTTGCAGGAAGTGGCGCGCGGCTTCTTCACAGCCATGGGTTTCCCCATAAAGCTGCTGGTAAAGCTCCTGGTAGGGGCCGTGAGCCGATGGGGTCATGGAGGCCGGCTGGCCTGACAGCGCTGTAAGGAGTGTCATGATGGCAGTTTCCGCAAAGTCCGTTACAACGGGCCTCCCACAAGGCGGCCCCGCAAGAGCGCTCAAAAATGTGCGCTTCTAAAAAGCAGAGCATTGGGATGTGCGAAAAATTCAAATGAGGTTGGGTTGGGGTAGATAAGCGGTCATTGACGGCACAACGCAGGTCAAAATGTGGGAGGGGGCTTGCTCCCGATAGCGGTGTATCAGCCATTCCATCTGTGACTGAACCACCGCTATCGGGAGCAAGCCCCCTCCCACATTCTGCACACTCTGATGAACTATTTACGCGCCGCTTCCCACTGCTTGAGCAGGTCGTTGTAGTTCACGGTTTCGCCTTTGGGCTTCTCATTGGCCAGTTTCGGCTTCGGTGCTCCCGGCTGGACGAACCAGTATTGCGCGTCACGCTCGGGGTTCATTTTCGGGCCGCACACCGGTTGCACCTTGGAGCGTCCCAGGCGCGTCATGATCGCAT
>Ga0160464_100489_pt1 | contig 28258 bp, 30 predicted proteins | sample HID1971I_E11MG_FD_108275 | JGI IMG/M metagenome (GOLD analysis project Ga0160464, IMG submission 108275) | Enriched millipede-associated microbial communities from UW Madison campus, WI, USA - HID1971I_E11 MG | ecosystem: Host-associated > Arthropoda: Insects > Digestive system > Unclassified ... | reverse complement strand
TACAGCGTTACACGCTGCTGTCAACACCTCTTTTTCAACTTCCTTCTGGCTTCGATGAACTGAAGCAACTTGCTGCCGAAAACTTCATAACTCATTGTTTACCAAGGAGTTTTCCGTTTCGACTGCGCCGGAAGTGGGGCGAATTATAGGCTTCCAGAATCTGCCGTCAAGGCTTAATTCAGGTTTTCTATCAATACGGCTGCAAACTCCATGATCCTTCTATATAGAAAGACTTAAACGGCAAATTGAGCAATATATTGCTCATTACTCAACAGTTAAGCATCATAGCGACATCTGCTCATCGACTATGACTTCGGAAGAACACCTCCAATGACCTCCCCTCCCCGCGGCCTGGCCTGCGCACTGTTTCCCGTCGGCCTGCTGTTGATCGCTATGGCCTCCATCCAATCCGGTGCCTCACTGGCCAAGAGCATGTTTCCTATTGTCGGCGCGCAAGGCACAACTACTCTGCGCTTGATCTTCGCCAGTGTGATCATGCTGCTTCTATTACGCCCATGGCGCGCCAAGCTGACGGCAAAGTCCCTGCGCACAGTGATCATCTACGGGATGGCGCTGGGTGGCATGAACTTCCTCTTCTATATGTCCCTGCGCACCGTGCCCTTGGGAATTGCTGTAGCACTGGAATTCACAGGCCCGCTCGCCGTCGCTATCTACGCGTCGCGGCGAGCAGTCGACTTCCTCTGGATTGCGCTAGCAATTATCGGCCTGCTCCTGCTGATCCCAATGAGCGAGGCCAGCAGCGGTATCGATTGGGTTGGAGCAGCTTACGCGCTGGGCGCAGGGGTATGCTGGGCGCTCTATATCCTGTTTGGCCAAAAGGCGGGGAATGACAACGGTGTCCAGACCGCCGCCCTCGGCGTAATGATTGCAGCCCTGTTCGTTGCGCCGATCGGCATCGTGCATGCCGGCACCGCATTGCTGACGCCCGCCCTGATCCCTATCGCCATTGGCGTTGCGATTCTGTCGACGGCCTTGCCCTATACGTTGGAGATGGTCGCACTGACTCGTCTCCCCGCACGCACGTTCGGTACGCTGATGAGTATTGAACCGGCGTTCGGCGCCCTCTCCGGCCTGTTCTTCCTGAATGAGCACCTATCCCTCGCCCAGTGGCTGGCGATTACCTGCATTATCCTGGCTTCCGTGGGAGCCACTTTGACGATGCGCAACGAATCAAAACCGCTGGTGCCCGCCGACTGACCTCTTTAACACAAGCTCTGGTATTTGCCGCTCATTTAGGCCATGTTTAAGCCGTAACCGAATGTCATTCATGGAGAATTTCGACACGGACAGCATGAACGCTACGCTCGAGAGCGAGTAAGCGGCTCTGTTCTTCTGCAGAGCGGCTATTAAGGATGGGAATGAAACGAATTTTGATACTGTTGTTGGTTGTGGGCGTCGTTGGCTGTGCTGCAACCACCAAAACAGAAGTGAAACGGGGCAAAAAAGGGCTGCACATCAACTGTTCTGGCCTGTCCTCCTCCTGGGACCAGTGCTACACCAGTGCAGCCAATTCATGCGGTGCCAAGGGTTATCGGGTGATTGCCAAGTCCGGCGACAACTCCGAGGAGCCTGGGGACTATCCGTTCGGCCTCAATCCTGCCGGCTATACCAGCCGCAGTATGATCGTCATTTGTAAATAGCTGCCGAGCAGCCTCTCTTGGCTGCTCGTCTCAAATTCCCACCACATTCCAAATGCCTTTTGCGACACGGCGGCTAAACTCCTGCTCGATCATCGAGCCAATGGAGTTCCCATGACGCACAACAAGAAAATCGTATTGGTAGTCGGTGCAGGTGACGCAACCGGTGGTGCCATCGCCAAGCGCTTTGCCCGCGAAGGCTACATTGCCTGCGTTACCCGTCGCAGCGCCGACAGACTGCAACCCCTGGTAGACAGCATCCAATCGGCAGGCGGTGAAGCCCACGGTTTTGCCTGTGACGCACGTAAAGAAGAAGACGTTATCGCAATGGTCGAGAAAATCGAGACCGAACTGGGGCCTATTGAAGCGTTTGTCTTCAACATCGGCGCCAACGTGCCTTGCAGCATTCTGGAAGAAACCGCACGCAAATATTTCAAGATCTGGGAAATGGCGTGTTTTTCCGGTTTCTTGAACGCACGTGAAGTTGCCAAGCGCATGGTCACCCGTAACCGCGGCACCCTCCTGTTCACCGGCGCGACTGCGGGCTTGCGCGGAGCCGCAGGGTTCGCCGCGTTCGCCGGTGCAAAGCACGGTATCCGCGCCCTCGCCCAGAGCATGGCGCGGGAATTAGGCCCGCTGGGCATCCACGTCGCCCATGTGGTGATCGACGGGGCCATCGATACCGACTTCATTCGCGAGAACTTCCCGCAAAAATATGCCCTCAAGGACCAGGACAGCATCCTCAACCCAGACCACATTGCCGACAACTACTGGTACCTGCATAGCCAGCCACGGGACGCATGGACGTTCGAACTGGATCTGCGGCCCTGGAACGAACCCTGGTAACACGCCCCTATAACAATAAGCAGCGAGTATCGACCATGAGTAAAATCCTGGAGTTTTTCTTCGATCTGGGCAGCCCCGCCACTTACCTGGCCTACACCCAGATGCCGGCTCTCTGCGCCGAAACCAGCGCACAGCTGGTGTATCAGCCGATGCTGTTGGGCGGCGTATTCAAGGCCACTGGCAATGCCTCACCGATCATGGTACCGGCCAAGGGGCGCTACATGCTGGATGACTTGGCGCGTTACGCCAAACGCTACAATGTACCGCTCAGATTTAACCCGCACTTCCCCATCAATACCCTGGTACTGATGCGCGCAATCACCGGCATGCAAATCCACCAGCCTGAACGCTTCCTCGACTTTATCGATTGCCTGTTCCGTGCGCTCTGGGTAGAAGGCCGTCACCTGGGCGATCCCGAGGTCGTGGCCAGCGTCCTCAGCGATCATGGGTTCGATCCAGAGCAAGTACTGGCCCTGTCCAATGACGAAGCCGTCAAGAACACCCTCAAGGACAACACCGAACAAGCCGTTAAACGCGGCGTGTTCGGTGCCCCCAGCTTTTTTGTGGGCGATCAGCTGTTCTTTGGCCAGGACCGTCTGGACTTTGTGCGCGAAGCCCTCAGCTAGATTTAGCTTGCAGCCGGCGCGGGCCGGCTGCAACAAATCAAATGGCCGCGGTGCGCACCTGCAGCCACTCGAGCGCCGCACCACTGAGCAACGGGCTCAAGCGCTCACGCACTTCGGCGTGGTACGCGTTGAACCACTCGCGCTCATCCGCCGTCAGCAACGACGGCTCCAGGCAACGGGTATCAATCGGGCACAAGGTCAGGGTTTCGAACTTGAGGAATTCGCCAAACTCGGTCTTGCCCGCTTCACGGTTAAGTACCAGGTTTTCAATGCGTACGCCCCAACGACCGGGACGATAAGTACCTGGTTCAATCGAAGTAATCATCCCCGGCTGCATCGCCGTTTGTGGCGCAGCAGCAGCCTGGTAGGCAATGACCTGCGGCCCCTCATGCACATTGAGGAAATAACCTACGCCATGGCCTGTACCATGGCCGTAGTCCACCCCTTCGGCCCAGATCGGCGCACGGGCAATGGCGTCCAGCAACGGTGACAGGATGCCTTTGGGGAAGTGCGCACGGGACAGGGCAATCACTCCCTTGAGCACCCGTGTGCAATCGCGTTTCTGCTCTTCACTCGGCGTACCGATGGGCACCATGCGAGTGATGTCGGTGGTCCCGCCCAGGTATTGGCCACCCGAGTCGATCAACAGCAAGCCATCCCCTTCGATCAGCGCGTGCTCTTCTTCGGTAGCGTGGTAGTGCGGCATCGCGCCATTGGCGTTGAACGCGGCAATGGTGTTGAAGCTAAGCGACACATAACCGGGGCGACGGGTACGCGCAGCGGTCAGGTGTTCGTCGATAGTCAGTTCAGTGATGCGCTCACGGCCCAAAGCACTGTCGAGCCAGGCGAAAAATTCGCACAATGCCGCGCCATCCTGCTCCATCGCCTGGCGGATATGTTCCGCGTCCGCCAGGCTCTTGCGGGATTTGGCAAGCGTGGTCGGGTTCAGACCTTCCACCAGCTTGACGCCAGTGTCGAGGTTTTCCAGCAAGCCAGCCGTCACGCGTGCGGGGTCCACCTGCAAGCTTGCACCCGACGGCACGGCACGCAGCGCATCGGCCACATCGCTGTAGTCGCGCAAGGTCACGCCATCCTGCTCAAGCACGGCCCTCAGTTCGGCATCGACCTTGCCCAGCGCCACAAACAAGGTGGCCTGCTGTTGATTGATCAACGCAAAGGACACGAACACCGGATTGAACGACACATCACCGCCGCGCAGGTTGAATAACCAGGCGATGTCATCCAGCGTCGCGATGAAATGCCAGTCGGCGCCCTTGTCTTTCAAGCTGGCGCGCAATGCGGCAAGTTTCTCGCCACGGCTGACGGTGGCTTGGGGCGGCAGATGCTGGTAGATCGGCTGGTTCGGCAGCGCCGGGCGGTCTTGCCAGACCTCGTTGAGCAGGTCGATATCGGTACGCAAACGGGCACCGCGCTCGGCCAGCTTGCTACCCAGCGTACGTGCCGAGGCCACGGCCATGACCGCACCATCCACGGCCACCACGCCGCCTTCTGGGGTTTGCTCGGCCAGCCACTCCAGCGGCCCAGGTTGGCCCGGTTGCAGTTTGACCAGCTCGATGCCGCTGCCCTTGAGTTCCTTGGTCGCCTGTTCCCAGTAGCGGCTATCAGCCCAGACCCCGGCAAAATCCGCCGTGACGATCAGTGTCCCCACCGAACCATGAAACCCTGACAACCATTGGCGCCCTTGCCAGTAACCCGGCAAGTACTCGGACAAGTGCGGGTCGGCCGATGGCACCAGCAGGGCATGGATGCCCTCGCGACGCATCAGTTCACGGGTATGCGCCAGGCGCTGGGGAACCGTTCCATGGGTCAAAGGCTGCGTACTCATTGTGTCTCCTGCTAACCACTAATAATTGTTATGTACTGCAAATGATAAATCAGACCGCCCAGAACGCCGGCGCGCTGGCCAGTGCGGCCTTGATCAGCCGGGCCGCTTCGTCGATATCCTGTTCGGTGGTAAACCGGCCCAGGCTCAAGCGGATAGTGCGTCCGGCGCTGCGAGCATCATGCCCCAAGGCCAGGAGCACATGGGACGGCGCATTGCTTGCCGAATTGCACGCGGAAGTCGCGGAAAAGGCAATGCCCGCGCTCAGTGCGGCGGAATTGAATTCGCCTTCGCTGAACGTCAGGCTGAGGGTATGTGGAATACGCTGGGTGGGGCTGCCATTGAGACGCAGGCCGGCGACTGACGCCAGTTGATCCAGCAGGCGCTGGCGCAGCGCAACAATCGTGGCCTTCTCATCAGCGAAGGACGCCGCCGCCAAGGCGAATGCTGTGCCCATACCCGCAATCTGATGGGTCGCCAGGGTGCCGGAACGCAAGCCCCCTTCGTGACCACCGCCATGAATCTGCGCCAGTACCTTCTGCTGTGCCCGAGGCCCGACGTACAACGCGCCGATACCCTTGGGCCCGTACAGTTTGTGCGCAGAGAACGACATCAAGTCCACCGGCCACTGGGCCAGATCAATGGCCACCTTGCCCGCCCCCTGCGCCGCATCCACATGGAACAACGCGCCATGCTCACGCACGCGGGCGCCGATGGCCGGGATGTCGTTCAGGGTGCCCAGCTCGTTATTGACCAGCATCAGCGAGACCAGGAAGGTGTCCTCGCGCAGGGCTTCGCTGACGGCGTCGACGCTGATCAAGCCGTGGGCATCCGGCACCAGGTAAGTCACCGCCACGCCGGCGTCCTGCAATTGCCGCGCGGTATCCAGTGTGGCCTTGTGCTCAATCTGGCTGGTGATGATATGCCCACCCGCCACACCACGGGCCTGGGCCACGCCCTTGAGCGCCAGGTTGTTGGATTCTGTAGCACCCGAGGTCCAGACGATCTGCTCAGGCTGGGCGCCGACCAATTCGGCGACCTGGCGACGCGCCTGTTCAACCGTATGCCGAGCCGCCTGGCCAAACGCATGGGAACTGGACGCAGGGTTACCGAAGTTGGCATTGAAGCCCAGACACTCGACCATCACCTGGATAACCCGCTCATCCACCGGAGTAGTGGCGGCGTAGTCGAAATACAACGGACGTTTATTCATGACGTTAAAAACTCGCAGAGCGTATTCCCGAGAGCAGCGTCTCAGGCGGCATCGACCAGAACAGAGGTCGTCAGGTTTAACCGATCGAGTGCCATTAAAGAAGGACCACTTTGTTTAAATGTGCGTAGGAACGCTCCTGAAATTCAGCTTAACAGGCTGAGGTAGCCCCATGGCAAACAAAAAGCCCGAGGTTCCTTATGGGACGCCTCGGGCTTTTTGCCGCAGGAAGCGGGCTCAACTGGGACGACCATGCAGGACGACGCTGCGCTCGGCGTTCATTTCACCCTGGTGATCAAAGCCGAAGGGTTGTTGTGGCTGGCCAAGCAACGCGGCGCGCTGGCGTTGATAGTCGTCAAACGACAAACCACGGCGGCCCAGGGCCTCCAGGGCCAATTGCCTGGTTTCTTCCGCGGTATAAGGCCGTAGCTCCGGTGACGGCTGAGTCGCACAACCGGCAAGGACAGAGGTGACAAGTAAAAAAGAAACAGCGAGCAAACGGTTCATGGCGGAGGCCCTGCGAAGGTGGTTTCAAGTCAATGAACACAGGCTACTCCCGCCCCTTCGCGGTGAAAAATCACCGTCCGTGATAGTCGCTATCAACCGTCACGGCATACCAGATAGCATCTTCTGCTTATTCACTTAAGACCTATAAATATAGAAATACGCACGTTTACGGAATAACCGTATTCTTCTATACCTACCCCATGAACCAGTCCATGCCGATTCCGACGCTCCATTTCAAACAGAGGTGCCCATGCAGCTTTTGACCCTCCCGCCCTCGCCTGCCCTGGCGACGTCGATCCGCGCCACGGCCCAGGTTTTCGAAGACCCGAAATCCCAGGCGTTGCTCGAGCATATCCGGCAAGTGGCGCCGAGCGAAGCCAGCGTACTGATCATCGGCGAGACCGGCACCGGCAAGGAGCTGGTGGCGCGGCATATCCACAACCTCAGCGCACGGCGCAACCGGCAGTTCGTGGCGGTGAACTGCGGAGCCTTCTCTGAATCCCTGGTGGAGGCCGAGCTGTTCGGCCACGAGAAAGGCGCGTTTACCGGAGCCCTCTGCGCCAAGGCAGGCTGGTTAGAAGAAGCGGACGGCGGCACTTTGTTTCTCGATGAAATCGGTGACTTGCCGATGGCTATCCAGGTCAAGTTGCTGCGGGTGTTGCAGGAGCGTGAAGTGGTGCGCCTGGGTTCGCGCAAGAGTATTCCAATTGATGTGCGGGTCCTGGCCGCCACCAACGTGCAACTGGAAAAGGCCATCAACGCCGGGCATTTCCGCGAAGACCTCTACTACCGCCTCGACGTGGTCAGCCTGGAGCTCAGCCCACTGCGCGAGCGCCCCGGCGATATCCTGCCGTTGACCCGGCACTTTATCGAAACCTATAGCCGGCGCCTGGGCTACGGCCTGGTCACCATCAGCCGCGAAGCCGAGCACAAGCTCCGTAGTTACAGCTGGCCGGGCAATATTCGCGAGCTGGAAAACGTGATTCACCACACCCTGCTGACCTGCCGCAACGGTGTGATCGAGCGCGACGACCTGCGCCTGTCGAACCTGCGTATCGAGCGCCAGGACGACAGCCGGCATGGCCTCGATAACAGCGCAGAAGCCCTGCTGGCACGGGCGTTTCAAAAGCTCTTCGAGGAGCAGGCCGGCGCCCTGCACGAAAAGGTCGAGGACGCATTATTACGCGCCGCTTACCGCTTCAGCCATTACAACCAGGTGCACACCGCCAACCTGCTGGGCTTGAGCCGCAATGTGACGCGCACGCGCCTGATCAAGATCGGCGAGTTGGCGGTGAACAAGCGTCGGCCAGGGGAAAACCTGCAAGGCGAGCGAATGCTGCATCTATCCATTTAGCCTGCAGTGCAACGCGTCATCCTCGCTGCGCTCAAAACTGCGCAGCACCTGGAACGAACCAAAGGTCACGGCCGTGGCCTGGTGAGCACGGATCAGCGTCCAGAAATCCGCATCGCCCTGCTCAAAGCACTTGAAGGCCGCCTCACCGGCCTCGCGGGATTGCCATTGCAGGTAATTGAGCACCCGCCGACCATCATCGCTGACCTGTACGCTGGCGCTCAAAAAGCCGCCATGGCCTTCGGCCAGGCGCTCGCTCTGGGTGGTCAAGGCTGCCACCAGGGCGGATTGCTGACGGGGTTCGATGTGAAATTCGATCAATTGGGTGAAGCTGCGATTTTTCTCTGATACCTGCATGAACACACCCCTTTCTTTGTAGGCAGAATCTTGCGATTCGATGCCACGCAGGGTAAAACCTCTAGTTAAGTCGAGGTCAAGCACTGCTTGGGAGTTTTGCATGCTCAACAAGGAACTCAGCGTCGGTCAGTTGGCGGCCCGCAGCGGGGTGGCGGTCACTGCCCTGCATTTCTACGAAGCCAAGGGGCTGATCAAGAGTAATCGCAATGCCGGTAACCAACGGCGTTATCCACGGGACGTACTGCGGCGGGTGGTGGTGATCAAGATCGCCCAGCGCTTGGGCATTCCACTGGCGACCATTGGCGAAGCATTGCAGACGCTGCCCGATGGGCGCACACCTAACGCTCGCGACTGGGAACGTCTGTCGGCGTTGTGGCGTGAAGACCTGGATGAGCGCATCAACAAGCTGATGCTGCTGCGGGACAAGCTCAATGGCTGCATCGGTTGTGGATGTCTGTCGATGCAGGCGTGCCCGCTGCGCAACCAGGATGACCAGCTGGGTGAGCGCGGCCCCGGTGCCCAGCTGTTGGAGCCCACCCTTGATTCCGACCTGTAGGCCCAATCAATGGTGGGGTGGTGCGGCGTGACCTATAGTGAAAAGGCTGTCACTCCATAACCACAATAAAGGAGAACGTTATGAGCGTTAAACCTATTCCCGACGGTTATCACGGCATTACCCCCTATCTGGGGATCAACGAGGCCGCAAAGGCGATCGAGTTCTATCAGAAGGCCTTCGACGCCACCGTGTCCATGCGCCTGGACATGCCCGACGGCAGGGTCGGCCACGCGGAGCTGCGTATTGGCGAAGCGATGATCATGCTGGGCACCCCCTGCGATGAAACGGCCCTGCGCAACCCGGATACACACCCCAGTGTCGGTTTGCACCTGTATGTCAACGATGTGGATGCACAGTTCAAACAAGCCATTGAGGCAGGCGCCATCGAAGTGTCTGCCCCACAGGACCAGTTCTATGGCGACCGCTCCGCGAGTGTGAAAGATCCGTACGGGCACCTGTGGTTCCTGGCTACACATAAAGAAGACCTGACCGAAGAGCAGATCCGCCAGCGTGCCATGGAGATGTTCAAACCGTAGTGCATTCGAGGTGGGAGGGAGCCCCCTCCCACATTGGATCTCCTCTGTTTGAAGCGCCGGGCTTCTACACACTTCATGAACATCCCCCCCACACTTTTCCCCTTGCCCCAACCGCCGTGTGATTCCAGGATGCAGGTCATCATCACAAGGAGTCATTCCATGTTTGCCGGCTTCGAGAAAGACCAGTGCCACGTCAATGGCGTAGACATAAACTACCGCAGAGGCGGTACAGGCCCCGGCCTGCTTCTGCTCCACGGGCACCCGCAAACCCATGTCATCTGGCATAAAGTCGCCGAGCAATTGGCCGAACACTTCAGCGTGGTGGCTGCCGACCTGCGCGGCTATGGCGACAGCAGCAAACCTGCGGCCAACGAACACCACACCCATTATTCGAAACGGCAAATGGCCCGGGACGGTGTCGAACTGATGCAGGCCCTGGGCTTCGACACGTTCTCGGTGCTGGCCCACGACCGTGGCGCCCGCGTCGCCCATCGCCTGGCCCTGGATCAACCCAAGGTTGTAAAACGCATTGTGCTGCTGGATATCGCGCCAACCCTGGCGATGTACGCCCAGACCGATGAAGCCTTCGCCCGCGCCTACTGGCACTGGTTCTTCCTGATCCGTCCGGCGCCGTTGCCGGAAGCCCTGATCGAAGCCAACCCCGAGTTGTACCTGCGCAGCGTCATGGGCAGCCGCAGCGCCGGGCTTAAGCCATTCACCGACGAAGCCTTCGCCGAGTACCTGCGCTGCCTGACATTGCCCGGCACCGCCACCGGTATCTGCGAGGACTATCGCGCCGCCGCGAGCATCGACCTGGAACATGACCAGGCTGACATCGACGCCGGCCATCATTTGAATCTGCCTCTATTAGTGATATGGGGCGCCGACGGCACCGTCGGCCGCTGTTTCGACCCACTCGGAGAATGGCAGAAAGTCGCCACCAACGTACGTGGCAAGGCGTTGCCGGCCGGGCACTACATAGCAGAAGAGGCCCCGGAGTTATTGCTGGTTGAAGCCCTGCCCTTCCTTCTCGCAGCCAAATAAGCTGTGGACTCCCGTCGTGGCCGCTACCCGAGCACAGCGGCCTCCCCAACCGATGCTATCCTGGCGACTCACCCTCCCACACCTGCCTGCGATGACGAACAAAAAAGCCACCGTGCCCCTGCCCGAAGACCTGCGGGTATTCCTCACCGTTATCCGCAAAGCCGGCTTTGCCGCAGCCGCCGACGAACTGGGCTTGTCCCCAGCCTATGTCAGCAAGCGTATCCAGATCCTCGAAACCACACTGGCCACGCGCCTGCTGCACCGCACCAGCCGACGCATCGCCCTGACCGAAGACGGCGAACGGGTGCAGCGTTGGGCTGTGCGCATCCTCGAAGACTTTCAGCAACTCTCGGATGAACTGTCCGACGCCCATGACAGCCCCCGTGGACACCTGCACTTGTGCAGCAGCTTCGGCTTCGGTCGCAACCATGTGGCCCCGGCCCTGTCATTGCTGGCAGAAAGATACCCAGGACTGGACATCCGCCTGGACTTGTTCGACCGCGTGGTGGATATCGTCAGCGAAGGCTTCGACCTGGAGATTCGGGTGGGCGATGACATCCCCGGCCAGCACATCGGACGGCGCCTGGTGAGCAACCGTCGAGTGCTGTGCGCCGCACCGTCCTACTTGCAACGCCGGGGCACGCCGCGGCAATTGAGCGACTTGGAGCACCATGACTGCCTGGTGATCAAGGAGCGCGATAATGCCTTCGGCATCTGGAACCTGGAGCGCGATGGCACAGCGCACAGCGTGCGCGTTCGCGGGCCGCTGTCATCCAACAACGGCGAGATCGTGTTGCAGTGGGCACTGGACGGGCGCGGTGTACTGCTGCGCTCGATGTGGGACGTGAAGCCGCTGCTGGAGCAAGGCCAGCTGGTGCAGGTGCTGCACGACTACACCCAAAGCGCCAACGTGTGGGCGGTGTACCCGACACGCCTGGCCTACTCCGGCAAACTGAGGGCTTGTGTGGAGTTTCTACAGGAGCACTTCAAGGGTTTGTCGATCTGACACTCCGGTAGGCAGCGCAGCCCAGCCATATCGTCATGACCACCAACGCGGTCAATGGCAACCCATGAAACAACACGATCACCTGGGCCGGCGTCCACGTCACATAGAACGGCCCGACCACCAGCATGCCCACGCCAAAGCCCGCCATCTGGATCAGGGTCAAGAGGCTGAACAGCGGCAAGCGCAAGCTATCGGGCTCGCTTTGCGCGCGTGAGATCAATGCCACCTCGGACAATCCGTCGCCCAGCCCCGCCCACACCACCAGTAACAATGCCAGCCACAGTTCGGTCTGTTGGAAAGTCAGGATAAAGCCACTGGACATCAACGCCACACCGAGCATGAACAAACGCTCCATGCCTTGGGTTCCACAGCCTTTCAACATCGCGCTGGCGATGCGCGCGCCAATAAACTTGCCACAGGCCCACACGGCCAGCAGATAGCCCATGACCGTCTTGGCCGTGTCCGGGGAAATATACTGCGACAGCACGGGCCAGCCGACGTTATGTGCTGCGCTGCCAAGGGTATCGAGCATGCTGATCAGCAACATGACGGCCAGCACCGGCGCGCCACGCAGCCCCTTGGTCAGCGCCTGCCATTCGGCGGCGAGCCCGCGATGGGCCGCAACGGCCACGCTATACAAGGCACGCAGGGGCAAGACCAGGCAAGCAGCAATCACATAGGTGCCGATATTGACGGCAAACACCGCTTCAAATCCACCTGTAGCGATCAGCAAGCCTGCGAGCAAACTGCCAAAGACCGCGCCGGTGGCAGCCGCCGAGGTGATCCATGCGTTGGTATTTACCCGCTGTTCAAGGGCGACCCAGGTGGGCAATTGACTGTTGAGGCCAATGGCGAACAGCGAATTACACAGGCCGAGGCCAAAGGCGATAAAGGGCAACAGCGTGAGTTGATGGGCCGGTAACAACACCAGCAGCGGCGTCAGCAATAATGCCCGCGCCAAATCCAGCCCCGCCAATGTGCCGCGCCCGGCAAACCGACGAAAAAACGGAATGCCAAACAGGCTGGCAACAATGCCGCCGGTGACCCGGCAGGCGAGGAAGATGCTGACAAACACCACGCTCTGACTGAGCCAATACACATAAGTGGACAATGCCACCATGTTGAGGAACGCCCCGAAATCCGACACGCCGCGGGCAAAGATGATCAGGCGTGCGTTGCGGGTCGACAGGGTCGATTGAAGATCAACGTTCAGCACATCCATGTTACGAACTTTCCTTGAGTGAGCCGACGCCCATGTCGGTCCCACTTAAGTCGACGAAGCACCCGGTGTCAACCGAGCCAGGGCTTCGTCGTCAGGTGCTGGCGCTCAAATGCCTTGATCTGCTCGCTGCGCTGCAAGGTGCTGCCAATTGCATCCAGGCCGAATAACAGTGCCGTTTTGCGCAAGGTGTCGATCTGGAACGGGATCAACTGGCCATCCGCTAGACGAATCTGCTGGGCCTCAAGGTCAATACTGATCTGCGCCTGGTCTGCTTGACTGATGGTTTGCGCAAGCCGGTGCAACACCGCCTGTTCCAGAGTGATCAATAACAGCCCGTTGCGCTGGCAGTTGTCATGAAAAATTCCGGCGAAGCTGCTGCCGATCAAGGCGCGAATGCCCATTTGCTTCAGGCCCCACACCGCATGCTCGCGGCTGGAGCCACAGCCGAAGTTCGGCCCCACTACCATAAAGTTCGCGCCTTGCCAGGCCGGTTGATTGAGCACGAACTCGAGATTTGGTGCACCGGACGGCAAAAAGCGCAGGTCAAAAAACAGTCCACGGTCCAGGCCATCGCGGTCGATGCCCTTGAGAAACTGCTTGGGCATGATCACATCGGTATCGATATTGGCCGCCAGCATCGGTGCGGCTTTGCCAGTGACCAGGGTGAAGGGTTGCAGGCTCATGGGCGCTCTCCAAGGTCACGGATATCGGTGAGCCGGCCGGTGATGGCGGCAGCGGCGACCATCGCCGGGCTCATCAAGTGAGTGCGGGCACCCGCGCCCTGGCGGCCTTCGAAATTGCGGTTGGTGCTGGAGGCACAGCGGTCGCCGGGGGCCAATACGTCGTCGTTCATCGCCAGGCACATCGAGCAGCCCGACTGACGCCATTCGAAACCAGCGGCGATAAAGATCGCGGCCAGCCCTTCGGCTTCGGCCTGGTCCCTGACTTGCGTGGAGCCCGGTACGATCATCGCGCGTACATGATCGGCCACCTGTTTACCGCGCACCACGCGGGCGGCGTCGCGCAGGTCTTCGATGCGCGCGTTGGTGCAGGAACCGATAAATGCATGGCTGATGGCGATATCGCTCAGCGGCACGCCGGGTTCCAGGCCCATGTAATCGAGGGCCCGACGCATGCCCTGGCGCAGGATCAGATCGCTGACGTGCTGCGGGTCGGGCACGCGGGCGCCAATGGACGCGGCCTGGTCGGGGCTGGTGCCCCAGGTGACCATGGGTTCCAGGGTGGCGGCATCCAGTTGGACTTCGCGGTCAAACACCGCGCCCTCGTCACTGCGCAGCGTGCGCCATTGACGCAGGGCTTGTTCCCACAGCGCCCCCCGGGGTGCGCGAGGCTTGCCCTTGAGGTAGGTGAACACCTTGTCATCCGGCGCCATGAACGCGCCGCGGGCGCCGGCCTCCACGGCCATATTGCAGATGGTCATGCGCGCTTCGACACTCAGGGCATCAATGGTGGAGCCACGGAACTCGATGGCGTAGCCGGTGGCGCCGGAAGCACCGATCTGGCCGATCAGCGCCATGATCACGTCTTTGGAGGTCAAGCCCGGCGCCAGCTCACCGTCGACGCTGACCCGCAAGGTCTTCAAGCGTTTATAGACCAGGGTCTGGGATGCCAGCAGATGCTCGATTTCCGAGGTGCCGATGCCAAAGCCGAATGCGCCCAAGGCACCGTAAGTGGTGGTGTGGCTGTCACCGGCGGCAATCACCATACCGGGCAGGATAAACCCCTGCTCCGGCGCGATCACGTGTTCGATGCCTTGATGCTTGTCGAGGACATCCAGCAGTTCGATGCCGAAATCCCGGCAGTTTTCTGCAAGATAGGCCACCTGTCGCGCCGCGCCGGCATCCGGCATGGTCGCGACCCGCGTGGGAGTGGTGGGGTTCACATGGTCAACCACCGCCAGCGCCGTGCCGGGGCGCCACACCGTGCGCCCGGCCTCGCGCAAGCCGCTGAACGCCTGGGGGCTGGTGTATTCGTTGATTACCTGGCGGTCTATATAAAGCAGGACATGGCCTTGGTCATCCAGGGCGCACACCGTATGGGAATCGATGTGTTTGTCGTAGAGGGTTCTGGCAGTCATTTTATTGCGGGCTCGCTCGACGGGGTCCGCCCATCCTAGCCAGCCGCCCTGCCCCATCAATGGCGACTGGGTGATCGCATGAAACATGTTTCGTGTTCGATCAACGATTCCATACCGCCTGAATGTGAACCTGAAACATTTACTTTCATATATGCCTTAGGGATTTCTCATTCTCATCCGTCTTAATTTAGATACAGCCCGTCGCGTCAGCAAAAGCTACGACTGGCCTTTTCCGGGCCTCCATTGCCCCCTCCGATCAAGACCCTCATTAATCATGTCGAAGAAGTCACGCTCCAAACTCTGGTTTCTCGTGCATAGCTGGCTGGCATTGCCCATCTGGTTCTTTGTACTGATCGTCTGCGTTACCGGCACCCTGGCGGTGGTCAGCCAGGAAATCGTCTGGCTGGCCAACCCGGATATCCGTGCGAGCAAGCCGTCGGATGACGCCCAGCCGCTGAGCTTTGGCCAGGTGATCGCCGCCATCAATCGCGATGAACCCCAGGCTATCGTGCAATCCATCAGCCGCCCGGATGAATCGCACTTCGCCTTGAGTGTCGACCTCAGCTACCCGGATGGACGCTCCGTGGAGGTCTACGCCAACCCGTATACCGGAGCGATACAGGGCATCAGCCCGTCGTTCAACTTCCAGCAATTCACCCGTGCCCTGCATGGCTGGTGGCTGGTGCCGTTCACCAACGGCTACAGCTGGGGCTGGTACCTGGTGTCATTGCTTGGCTTGCCGCTGCTGGCCTCGCTGGTTACCGGCCTGGTGGTGTACAAGCGTTTCTGGAAAGGCTTCTTCAAGCCAACCCTGCGTTTTCGCCATGGTGCGCGTATTTTCTGGGGGGACTTCCACCGCCTCAGCGGTATCTGGTCGATCTGGTTTATCGCGGTCATTTCCATCACCGGCACCTGGTTCCTGATCCAGGCGATCCTGGGTGACAACCAGATTTCCATCTCCAGCGAGCCGGTCGTGCCGGTGATCGCCCGCGAGAAAGTGCCAACCTCTGCACCTGGCGTACCCGCGCCGATGATTGCGCTGGACGACGCAATCAAGATTGCGAGCCAACGCATTCCCGGGCTGGAAGCCTCCTTTTTGGTCCTGCCGTTCAACGCCTACAGTCATTTGCAGATTGGCGGCCGGGGCTGGTACCCACTGATGTTCCAGACCGCACAACTGAACCCCTATGACGGTGAAATCGCCGTCACGAACCTGCTGTCCGACCGTACCGCGCTGGAGTTCGTCACCGAATCCATGCGCCCGCTGCACACTGGTGACTTTGGCGGCTTGTGGATCAAATTGATCTGGGCATTCTTCGGCCTGGTGCTGAGCATGATGGTGCTGAGCGGCTTGCTGATCTGGACCAAGCGCACCGCCCTGGCCACCCTCAACGCCCTCAAGCGCGAAGCCAAGACCCAGCGGCAACCCGCGCCCATCCCGGCCATGCAGGCTGAAACCTCGGAGGCCCAGCGATGAGCAAGGTCGCGACTGTACCGCCATCCCCCCTGCGCGCCTTCTGGCTGAAATGGCGTTTCCACATCAACATCCTGCTGTTGCTCGTGCCACTGGGGTTCATGCCCAAGTACTTCGCCGATGCCGCGCTGTTTCGCGGAGATACCGGTATCGGCGAGCGCGTGGCTGGGCAAGTGCAAGTCGGCCCGTGGAGCTTGACCCTCGCCGAGCTGCGCAATGAAGGCCCACGGCCAGACCCTGCCGGACCGATGAAATTATTCAATGCCGCCCTGTGTGACACCTGCACCAATCAGGTCAAGGCCACCTACCTGCGCATCGGCAAGCCGCGCAGCCTGCGCGCCGCCGGGGTGATCTTCTTTGGTACGCCGTACCGCATGGGCGCCGCCCTTCCGGTGCCGGAACGCACACCGGTAGACGCCGAAGTGTGGGTGACCATGGAAGGTTGGGACGGCAGCATGCACCAGGGTTCCATCCCGCTGAGCCAGGCCTCGCCTGCCACCATTGCCTGGCTGAACAAGCAAGGAGTCAAACCATGACCTTCAAGCGCCTGACCCGCGCCGCACTGTTGCTGTGCGCCGCTTTCAGTACCACCGCCTTTGCCCACAACCCGATGTGCGAATGCAAGGAAATCCCCGGCGAGCAGATCCAGTGCAAGGGCGGCTTTTCCGACGGCAGCGGCGCCCCCGGTGTGACCCTGGATGTGATCGGCTACGACGAGACCATCCTGGTGCCGGGCAAGCTCGGAGAGGATTCAACCCTGACGTTCAAGAAGCCTGCTGCCGAGTTCTATGTGCTGTTTGATGCCGGCCCCGGCCACGTCGTGGAAATCGACCAAGCGGATATCCAGGCGCAATGACTACCACACAGGTTGTACGCCCCGCCGGTGCAGGTCATGAAACCCTCTACGTGCTGTTGCTGTGCCTGATCATCCTGGCGGTGGCGGGTACGGTGGTGGCGCTGCACGGTGAAACCCAGGCAGTCGCGGCAGTGCCAAGCCACCAGCTGGACGCCCGCCGCGACCTGAGCGCCGCCGAACAAGGTATCTATGCCGACCTGCGGGTGACGCTGGATGAAATCCACCTGTTGCAACAGGAGCAAAATGCCCTGCCGACACCTGAGCAACTGGCCGAGGAAGGCTTCGCGCCCTTTGCCCAGGATGCCAGTTCGGTCAGCCGTGGCGACCATCGCTGGCAGCTGTTGGCCCCGGCCGCCTACCTCGGCTTGAGCCAGGCACCCGCCACCAGCGGTTCGCTGCTGATGCGCGTGCTGGGCAACGAGCCGGATATCTGGCTCAACCGCAGCGCCAACCTCGCCGCCCCCTCCGACCTCACTGACCAGGCGCTGATTGCGGCCGGCTGGCAGCAAGTGGTCGCGCAATTCGATGCCGGCGTCACTCGCCAGCACCGTCACTGAACGAGAAGACCGATTGCCCATGTCTATTTCATCGCCCCTGTTGCGCCTGTTGCTGGTCAGCTTTCTCAGCCTGATACTCGCCCCGCTGGCGAATGCCGATGCGGCAAAGCGCCTGCGTATCGGCATCACCCTGCACCCTTATTACAGTTATGTGGCCAATATCGTCGGCGACAAAGCCGAGGTGGTGCCGCTGATCCCGGCCGGCTTCAACCCCCATGCCTACGAGCCACGCGCCGAAGACATCAAGCGCATCGGCACGCTGGATGTGATCGTGCTCAACGGCGTCGGCCATGACGACTTTGCCGACCGCATGATCGCCACCAGCGAGCGCCCGGACATCCCGGTGATCGAAGCCAACGCCAACGTGCCGCTGCTGGCCGCGACCGGCAATGCCGCACGCGGCGCAGGCAAGGTGGTCAACCCGCACACCTTCCTGTCGATCAGTGCCTCGATAGCCCAGGTCAATAACATCGCCCGCGAGTTGGGCAAGCTCGACCCGGACAACGCCAAGGCCTACACCCAGAACGCCCGCGCCTACGGCAAGCGCCTGCGCCAGATGCGCGCCGACGCCCTGGCCAAGCTGACCAGCGCGCCCAACCCGGACCTGCGCGTAGCAACGGTGCATGCCGCCTACGACTACCTGCTGCGCGAATTCGGCCTGGAAGTCACCGCCGTAGTCGAGCCGGCCCACGGTATCGAACCGAGCCCCAGCCAGCTGAAAAAAACCATCGATGAGCTGCGCGCCCTGGATGTGAAGGTGATCTTCTCGGAGATGGATTTCCCGTCCACCTACGTTGACACCATCCAGCGTGAATCCGGAGTCAAGCTGTACCCGCTGTCGCATATTTCCTATGGCGAATACAGCGCTGAAAAGTACGAAGTGGAAATGACCGGCAACCTCAACACCGTGGTCCGTGCGATCCAGGAGTCGGGGGCATGACGGCGGCAGAGCAACTGAACGTAGTCAGCGTCGGTCCGACCCTGGACTTCGACCAGGTATCGCTGACCCTCGGGCGCACCGTGATCCTCGACAGCGTAAGTTTCCAGGTACAGCCGGGCAGCATCCACGCACTGGTAGGTCCCAACGGCGGCGGCAAAAGCTCGCTGATCAAGACCCTGCTGGGGCAGACGCCCCACCAGGGCCGATTGAGCCTGGAGTGGCCGACCACGCCCGGCACCATCGGTTATGTGCCCCAGGCACTGGAGTTTGACCGAGGCTTGCCGATGACCGTGGATGATTTCATGGCCGCCATGTGCCAGCGCCGCCCGGCGTTCCTGGGCCTGTCCAAGCATTACGCCGCCGCCATTGGCGAAGCGCTCGAACGGGTAGGCATGCACGACAAGCGCAAGCGCCGCATGGGCGCGTTGTCCGGTGGCGAACGCCAGCGCGTCCTACTGGCCCAGGGCCTGATCCCGGCGCCGCAATTGCTGGTGTTGGATGAGCCGATGTCGGCCCTCGACGAAGCCGGCATCCAGGTCTTCGAACGCTTGCTCAATGACTGGCGCCTGGCCGGGATCACCGTGCTGTGGATCGAGCACGACCTGGAAGCCGTCGGCCGCCTGGCCGACCATGTCACTGGCCTGAACCGCCGTGTGCTGTTCGACGCCACGCCTAAAGAAGCGCTGACCCCGGACCGCCTGCTGACCCTGTTCTCCACTCACCCTCGGAGCGCGGCGCAATGAGTTATGAAGCCTTTCGCCTGATGGTCCAGGGCTGGGCCTCTTCCGGTTACCTGCCAGAAGCCCTGGCCTACGGGTTTGTGGTCAACGCCCTGCTCGCCGGTTTGCTGATCGGCCCGGTACTGGGCGGCTTGGGTACGCTGGTGGTGGTCAAGCGCTTTGCGTTTTTCTCCGAAGCGGTCGGCCATGCCGCACTGACCGGCGTGGCCGTGGGTATCCTGCTCGGCGAACCCTACACCGGGCCCTATGGCAGCCTGTTCGGCTACTGCCTGCTGTTCGGCATCCTGCTGAACTACCTGCGCAACCGTACCGGCCTGGCGCCGGATACCCTGATCGGCGTGTTCCTGTCGGTGTCCCTGGCACTGGGCGCCAGCCTGCTGCTGATCCTGGCCGGCAAGATCAATGTGCATATCCTGGAGAACGTGCTGTTTGGCTCGGTGCTGACGGTCAATGGCAACGACTTATTGGTATTGGCAATCGTCGGTTCGCTGGTGATGGCCCTGGCGTTGCCGCTGTACAACCGCATCATGCTTGCCAGTTTCAACCCGCAGTTGGCGGCGGTGCGTGGTGTCGCGGTGAAAACCCTGGATTATCTGTTCGTGATTCTGGTGACACTGATCACCGTCGCGGCGGTCAAGGTCATCGGCGCGATCCTGGTCGGTGCGCTGCTGGTGATTCCGGCCGCCGCCGCACGCCTGTTGAGCCAGTCGCTCAAGGGGTTCTTCTGGGTGTCGGTCGTCATCGCCACCGTCAGCACCCTGTTCGGGATCCTGCTGCCGATTATCTTCGACCTGCCGATCCCGTCCGGCGCCGCAATCATCCTGGTTGCCGGTATCGCCTTTGCCTTCGCCGCCATTGCCCGCGGCACCGTGCCCAGCCTCAAAGGGAATCTTGGATAATGCGCCCTGTCTTTCGCCCAATGGCCCTGGCCATCGCTTGCTTGATCAGTACTTCGGCGCTGGCCGCCGTTGATGGTTTCGATCCAAAGGAGTTCAAGGCCAACCACGGCCTCGGCCACGCCGCGCTGACCAAGGCCAAGTCGATAAAACCGGTCAAGATCCTGGCCTCGCTGCCCATCACCTACGGCTTGGCCGAAGTGCTGCTCAAAGGCACCGACGTGCAGCTTGAACGTGCGGCCCCCGCCAACCTGCCAGGCTCGCGGCAGGTGTCCTATTTCACCGGCCGCGGTGCTGCGGCACTCAATACCTTGGCACAGGACGCCGACGCCGCCATCGGCCTGCGTTCCCTGTGGGCCGATGACCCGCTGTACCCGGTGGCGCGTCGCAGCAATATCCGTATCGTGGAAGTGGATGCCGCACGCCCGGTAGACGGCGGCTTGCCAGGGATCGCCGTGCAACCCGGCGGCGCCGATGGTTTGAACAGTCAACCCTGGCAATCGAGCAACAATATGGGGCGCATGGCCGATGTGATGGCCGCCGACCTGAGCCGCCTGGCACCGGGCGCCAAACCGAAGATCGACGCCAACCTGGCCGCCCTCAAGCAACGTCTGCTCAAGCTCAACGCCGATAGCGAGGCGCGACTGGCAAAAGCTGACAACCTGAGCGTGGTCAGCTTGAGCGATCACTTTGCCTACTTGGTCAGCAGCTTGAACCTGGAACTGGTCAGCACCGATGCGCGACCCGATGCCGACTGGACGCCTGAGGCGCTGCAGAAACTCAGTACCGACTTGAAGGACAACGATGTGGTGATAGTGCTGCACCACCGTCAACCAAGTGAGACGGTGAAAGCGGCTGTCACTGCCGGCGGCTCCACGCTGCTGGTGTTGAATGTGGACGGTGCCGACCCTGTGACCGAGTTGGAAACCAATGCGGATCAGGTGATCAAGACGCTGACGCCATGACATCCACCCCCACATGAATCGCATCATGACGCCAGAACTCCAGGTCACAATCGATCAGGCGCTGGTGCCGGTCATAGTTGACCCGGGCGATGCGCAAGCCCGGGCTGCCCACCGATACGCGCAACGCGGCGGCGGCCTCCACTGGCAGGGAAGTCGGCACGATTTCAAAGCGCACCCGTCCATAGTGCAAGTCGTACTTGCGCGCATACAGCTCGGTCATCGACTGATTCAAATCACACGCCAGGATCCCCGGAAAATACCGGGGGTTCAGGTAGTGCTCCACGTACAGCACCAGACGCCCGTCGATCCTGCGGCTGCGGCAAATCTGGATCACGCTGGACAGCGCCGGCAATTGCAACCATGCACACACTGCCGCCGACGCCGGTTGCAGCCGCGCTGAAATCACTTCAGTGGAGGCCACACGTCCCTGGTCGCTGACCATCGCGTGAAAGTGGCTGCGTTGCATCAGGTTATAGGCCAGTCGCGGCGGCGAGACGAACCAGCCACGACGCTCTTCGCGATAGATCTGCCCTTGAGCCTCCAGCTGTAACAAGGCTTCCCGCACGGTAATCCGAGTGGTACCAAACAACTCGCTGAGCTTGCGTTCGGCGGGCAACTTGCTGGCTGGCGGCAACAGGCCATGGTCGATCTGCTCTTGCAGCGCCAGGCCAATGGAGGTTACCGCCTTGATTGCCTCATCACGCATCAACGTTACCTATCTGGACTAGACCAGCACCGTTCGGGTGCACAGAACGTGCGCTATCTGGGCTTTTGCTGTTGCGTGCCAGCCTAGGCATTACAGATGACCGACAGATGACAGCGGGCGTAGCCCTTCCTACCACACCCTGCAATACATCGGCCAAGTCCATGGCCTGCGGGCACTTGGGCATGGTCTACGCTAAGTTTGCGCTGAGCGACATCAGCGCTTTGAAAACGACATCGACATGAAACTGTCATCCATCGGGCCTAGATTGGCTCAGGTATTGCTGACCTAGACCAAACAACCGCTAACGTTCATATAAAACGCCGCGTTGAAAACGCCCAAAGGAGCTTCGGATGAAACAGCTTTTCCTGGCATCACTGTTAGGCTCGACCATTGCCATGTGCACCGCCGCCATGGCCGCTGATACCGATTTGAAAACGCTCGAAGCCGCCGCGAAAGCGGAAGGCGCCATCAACAGCGTCGGCATGCCCGATGACTGGGCCAACTGGAAAGGTACCTGGGCAGACCTGGCCAACACCTATGGCCTCAAGCACATCGACACCGACATGAGTTCGGCCCAGGAAATCGCCAAGTTCAAAGCCGAAAAAGACAACGCCAGTGCCGATATCGGCGACGTTGGCGCGGCCTTTGGCCCCATCGCGGTGAAACAGGAAGTCACCCAGCCGTACAAGCCTTCTACCTGGGCACAGGTGCCGGACTGGGCCAAAGACAAAGACGGTCACTGGGCCCTGGCCTACACAGGCACCATTGCCTTTATCGTCAACAAGAAGCTGCTGCACGGCTCCGAGGTTCCGACCAGTTGGGCTGACCTGCAGACCGGCAAGTACAAGGTGTCGGTAGGTGACGTGAGCACCGCCGCCCAGGCGTCCAACGCGGTACTCGCCGCCGCCATCGCCAACAAGGGCGACGAGAAGAACATTGCCCCGGGCCTGCAATTCTTCACCAAGATCGCCCAGCAAGGTCGCCTCTCGCTGTCCAACCCGACCATCGCCACCATGGAAAAAGGCGAAGTCGAAGTGGGTATCGTCTGGGACTTCAACGGCCTGAGCTACAAGGCCAAGATGGCCAACCCGGATGACTACGTGGTGTTGATCCCCTCGGATGGCTCGGTGAAATCCGGCTACACCACCATCATCAACAAATACGCCAAGCACCCGAACGCCGCGAAGCTGACCCGCGAGTACATCTTCAGCGATGCAGGCCAACTTAACCTGGCGAAGGGCAATGCCCGTCCTATCCGCGCTGAAACCGACCTGAAACTGCCGGCCGACATCGCCAAGAACCTGATCCCGGGCGAGCAATACACCAAGGCCAATCCGCAACCGATCAAGGATGCCGATGCCTGGGAAGCGACCTCCAAGAAGCTGCCGCAGCTGTGGAACGAGCAGGTCATCGTAGAAATGAAGTAAGCCACCAGCCCACTTTGCAGCCCCATGTGGAATGGGGCTTTTGTGGGAGGGGCGGTGCGACGATTCGACTTGCTCCCGATAGCGGTGTGTCATTCAAACAATTCATTGCCTGATCGACTGCTATCGGGAGCAAGCCCCCTCCCACATTTTTGACCTCGTTCCTCCAGGGGAATTTAGCCAAGTCTATTGCTGCGGAGCGCTCTCCCCCATGAAGCACAATATCATCCTTGTGGTGCTCGACGGCCTGAACTTCGAGGTCGCCAGGCACGCCATGGGGCACTTGCAGGCCTATGTCGGCGCAGGACGCGCAGCCCTCTACACACTGGAATGTGAACTGCCCGCCCTGTCCCGCCCGCTGTATGAATGCATCCTTACCGGCGTGCCGCCGATCGACAGCGGCATCGTTCACAACAACGTCTCGCGCCTGTCCAACCAGCGCAGCGTCTTCCATTACGCCACAGATGCAGGCTTGACTACGGCAGCGGCGGCTTACCATTGGGTCAGTGAGCTGTATAACCGCACGCCCTTTCTCGCCGCCCGAGATCGCCACACCGACGACAAAGCGCTGGCTATCCAGCATGGGCATTTCTACTGGCACGACCATTACCCGGATTCCCACCTGTTCGCCGATGCCGAAAGCCTGCGGCTCAAGCACGCCCCGAACCTGCTGCTCGTGCACCCGATGAACACCGACGACGCCGGCCACAAGCACGGCCTCGACTCCGCGCAATACCGCAACAGCGCACGCTCGGTCGACATCATCCTGGCCGACTATCTGCAAGCCTGGCTCGACGCCGGCTACCAGGTGATGGTTACCGCCGACCACGGCATGAACAACGATCGCTCCCACAATGGCCTATTGCCAGAAGAGCGCGAAGTACCACTGTTTGTACTCGGCGACGGATTCAGCCTGGACAGCAATGCCGCGCCCAAACAGACCGAGTTGTGCGGCACGGTGTGTGAACTGCTCGGCGTACTACACGACAAACCTGTGTGCCGGGAGCTGCTCAAGTGAATTCAATGACCCGCGGCAAATGGCTGGCCCTGCTCTGCCTGGTGCCCTTCGCACTGTTCTTTATCGTGTTCGAGATTGCGCCGCTGGTGTGGGTGCTGATCAACAGCCTGCAGACCGAAGAGTCCGGCTGGGGCCTGGAAAATTTCACCCGCATCTTTACTTCGAAGTTCTACCGGCAGGCGATCCAGTTCAGCCTGGAGATCAGTTTCTACTCCAGCATCTTCGGCATCATCATCGCCACCCTGGGCAGCTACTCCCTGCGCCGGGTGGATTCGCCACTGCGCAACTTCGTCACCGCGTTCGCCAACATGACCAGCAACTTCTCCGGCGTGCCCCTGGCCTTCGCGTTCATCATCCTGCTGGGGTTCAACGGCAGCATCACCATCATGCTCAAGCAGGCCGGGATCATTCAGGACTTCAACCTGTACTCGAAAACCGGCTTGATCATCCTCTATACCTACTTCCAGATTCCCCTCGGCGTGCTCTTGCTCTACCCAGCCTATGACGCATTGCGCGAAGACTGGCGTGAGTCGGCTGCCCTGCTCGGCGCCAATGGCTGGCAGTTCTGGCGGCATATCGGGTTGCCGGTGCTGACGCCGGCACTGCTGGGCACCTTCGTGATCCTGCTGGCCAATGCCCTGGGCGCCTACGCCACGGTGTATGCCCTGACCACAGGAAACTTCAACGTGCTGCCGATCCGCATTGCCGGCCTGGTCTCCGGCGATGTGTCGCTGGACCCGAACATGGCCAGCGCCCTGGCGGTGGTGCTGGTAGCGCTGATGACGGTGGTCACCGTGGTCCATCAACTGCTGCTCAAGAGGAGCTACCATGTCACGCGCTGATGCCGGCCCGGCCACCCTCTACCATCGGGTAGTGGTGTACCTGTTGTTCCTGATCCTGGTGCTGCCGCTGATTGGCACCTTTGTGTATTCCATTGCCAGCAGTTGGTCAGCCACCATCCTGCCTGCCGGTTTCACGGTGAAATGGTATGTACAGCTGTGGAGCGACCCGCGCTTCCTGATGGCATTCGGGCAATCATTGCTAGTGTGCGTGGGCGCGCTGATTCTCTCAGTGGTGCTGATCCTGCCGCTGCTGTTCGTGGTGCATTACCACTTCCCCAGGCTCGACGCGCTGATGAACATCCTGATCCTGCTGCCCTTTGCGGTGCCGCCGGTGGTGTCGTCGGTGGGCCTGCTACAACTATATGGCTCCGGGCCATTAGCGATGGTGGGCACGCCATGGATCCTGATCGGCTGCTACTTCACCGTGGCGCTGCCGTTCATGTACCGCGCGATCACCAATAACCTGCAGGCCATTAACCTGCGCGACCTGATGGACGCCTCGCAACTGCTCGGCGCCAGCACCTGGCAAGCCGCGATCCTGGTGGTGCTGCCCAACCTGCGCAAGGGCCTGATGGTGGCGCTGCTGTTATCGTTCTCGTTCCTGTTCGGCGAGTTCGTATTCGCCAACATCCTTGTCGGCACCCGCTACGAGACCTTGCAGGTGTACCTCAACAACATGCGCAACAGCAGCGGCCACTTCACCAGCGCCGTGGTGATTTCCTATTTTTTCTTCGTGCTGGTGCTGACCTGGGCCGCCAATATCTTGAACAAGGACAAAAGCCAATGAGCTTCGTCAGCGTCCAACATCTGCAAAAAGGCTACTCCGGTACCCCGGTGTTCAGTGATATCAACTGCGAAATCGCCAAGGGCGAGTTCGTCACCCTGCTCGGCCCGTCCGGTTGCGGCAAGTCCACGCTGCTGCGCTGCATTGCCGGGCTGACCTCGGTGGACAGCGGTAAGATCCTATTGGATGGCCAGGACATCGTGCCCCTGAGCCCGCAGAAACGTCATATCGGCATGGTGTTCCAAAGTTACGCGCTGTTCCCCAATATGACCGTGGAACAGAACGTCGCCTTTGGCCTGCGCATGCAAAAGGTCAACGCCGACGACAGCCACAAGCGTGTGCAGCAAGTGCTGCAACTGGTGGAGCTCAAGGACCTGGCCGGTCGCTATCCGCACCAGATGTCTGGCGGCCAATGCCAGCGTGTGGCCCTCGCCCGCTCCCTGGTGACCCGCCCGCGCCTGCTGTTGCTGGATGAGCCACTGTCGGCGTTGGATGCACGGATTCGCAAGCACTTGCGCGAACAGATCCGCCAGATCCAGCGCGAGCTGGGGCTGACCACGATCTTCGTGACCCATGATCAGGAAGAAGCCCTGACCATGTCTGACCGCATCTTCCTGATGAACCAGGGCAAGATTGTGCAGAGCGGCGATGCCGAGACGCTCTACACTGCGCCGGTGGATGCATTCGCCGCCGGTTTTATCGGCAACTACAACCTGCTGGACGCCGACAAGGCCACTCAACTGCTGCAACGCCCGATCAACAGCCGTATTGCCATTCGCCCGGAAGCCATCGAGCTGAGCCGCAATGGCGAACTGGATGCGCTGGTGCGTAGCCACAGCCTGTTGGGCAACGTGATCCGCTACCGCATCGAAGCCCGCGGTGTAGAGCTGGTGGTGGACGTGCTCAACCGCTCGGCCGACGACCTGCACCCGGACGGCCAGCGCCTGGCACTTTCCATCGACCCCAGCGCCCTGTGTGAAGTAGCCTGACAGGCAGCGACCTATTGAGAGAGAACATGACGGATGGCATTGGTAATTTTTGATCTGGACGACACCCTGATCCACGGCGACTGCGCCACCCTGTGGAGCGAACAGATGGGCCGCCTGGGCTGGGTCGACCCTGAGTCGTTCATGCGCAGGAACAACGAATTGATGGACGCCTACAGCCGTGGCGAGTTGCGCATGGAAGACTTCATGGACTTCAGCCTGGAGCCGATGATCGGCCGCACCCCGGAAGAGATCGATCATCTGGTGGAGCCCTGGGTCGAAGACGTGATTGAGCCGCTGATCTACAGCGACGCCACCAAGACCATCGCCCGCCACCGTGCGAATGGTGACCGGATCCTGGTGATTTCCGCATCGGGCACTCACTTGGTCACGCCGATTGCGGCGCGCATCGGTATTGACGAAGTGCTGGGGATTAACCTGGACGTCGGCCACGGCGTGTACAGCGGCCGTACCGTGGGTGTACTGACTTACCGCGAAGGCAAGATCACGCGCTTGCTGGAATGGCTGGAGCAGGAAGGGGAAACCCTGGAGGGCGCGTATTTCTACTCGGATTCGCGCAATGACCTGCCGCTTTTGCTCAAGGTCGACCACCCGCAGGTGGTGAACCCGGACCCGGTGTTGCGCACCCACGCCGAACAGGCCGGCTGGCCGATCCATCATTGGGTCTGAACTGTTCGATATATACATGTGGGAGGGGGCTTGCTCCCTCCCACATGGGTCGCATGACAACTCGGGAATATTCAGCGCGATGAGTACCCGCGGCCATCACGTCAACACGAACTCGCCCTACATTGCATGTAGGACCAAGCTCTTACACCACTCGACATGCCCCTCAACGCCTTGCAATGCTCTCACTGTGCCTCCATAGTGAGTCTGGACTGAGCCCGTAGCAGTAGTGCCGGGCTTTTTGCATTATGCGACCGGACCATATGGAACCGGCTCCCTCAAAGACGGCCTAATATGCGTTATCAATTGCCCCCGCGTCGAATCAGCATGAAGCATCTGTTCCCCAGCACCGCCTTAGCTTTTTTCATTGGTCTCGGCTTCGCGTCGATGTCGACAAATACGTTCGCAGCCAACAGCTGGGACAATCTTCAGCATGATCGCGATGAGGTGATTGCCAGCCTCAACGTCGTCGAGTTGCTCAAGCGCCACCACTACAGCAAGCCACAGCTGGACGACGCTCGCT
>Ga0160464_100488_pt1 | contig 28296 bp, 24 predicted proteins | sample HID1971I_E11MG_FD_108275 | JGI IMG/M metagenome (GOLD analysis project Ga0160464, IMG submission 108275) | Enriched millipede-associated microbial communities from UW Madison campus, WI, USA - HID1971I_E11 MG | ecosystem: Host-associated > Arthropoda: Insects > Digestive system > Unclassified ... | reverse complement strand
CTGGCGGCGAAGGCGATGAGGATCATCACGATGGAAATGGTGCGCACCGTGCGGTGCATCAGCTTGGGCAGCTCGCTCCACTTGTAGTCGCGGTAGATGAACATGGTGACGAAGAACGCCCACAGCACCGCGATGGCCGCGGACTCGGTGGCGGTGAAGATGCCCGACAAGATGCCGCCAAGGATGATCACCATGGCCATCAGGCCCCAGAGCGCATCAGCGCAGATTTTCAGCGCCTGCTTGAGCGGGATGACTTCGCCTTTGGGGTAGTTGCGCTTTTTTGCGAAGATCAGGCACAGCACCATCAGGCACGCGCTCATTAAAAGGCCCGGCACCACGCCGGCCATGAACAATGAGGCGATCGACACCGTGCCGCCGGCAGCCAGGGAGTAGAGCACCGAGTTGTGACTGGGCGGCGTCAGCAGCGCCTGTACCGAGCCACTCACGGTTACCGCCGTGGCGAACTCTCGCGGGTAGCCACGGCGTTCCATTTCCGGGATCAGCACCGAACCGACCGAGGCGGTATCGGCCACCGACGAGCCGGAAATCGCGCCGAAAAACGTCGAGGCCATGATGTTGACCAGGGACAGGCCGCCACGCACAAAGCCCACCAGCACCCCGGCAAACGCCACCAGGCGCCGCGACATGCCGCCCTCGGCCATGATTGCGCCGGCCAACACGAAGAACGGAATCGCCATCAGCGAAAACTTGTTCACCCCGCCCGCCACCTGGATCATCAAGGCCTGGAAGGGAATGTCGATCCACCACGCGCCGATCAGCGCCGACAGCCCGAGGGCGTAGGCCACCGGCATGCCAATCAGGATCAAGGCGATAAAGCTGCCCAACAGAATCAATGCGTCCATAGTCAGGCAGCCCCTTCGCTTTCTTCCACCAGGTCGAAGCGCACAACGCGCCGGTTGCTCTGGTCCCCGAGCAGGAGTTTTTCCACCACAAAGATCAGGGTCAGCAGGCCGCCAATGGGGATCGGCATGTAGGTGATGCCCACGCGCAGGGTGGGGATCGCGCTCATGAACTGGTTCCAGGTCGACAGGCACAGCTTGGTGCCCCAGAGGGTCATGAACAGGCAGATGGTGCCCATCAACAGTTGCGAGAAGATGCCGACGATGCGGCGTTGGGCGGGGGGCAGGCGGTCGGTGACCATCGCCACCGACATATGCGCGCCGGCTCGGTAACTGGCGGCGGCGCCGATAAAGGTGAACACCAGCATCAGCAGGATCGCAGTGGGCTCCGGCCAGCTGGAACCGGTGCCGAGGACGTAGCGGGCGAAGATGCCCCAGGGAATGATCAGCGCCACCCCCAGGACCGAGAGGCCGGCGACCCAGATGCAGGTCATGTAGATACGGTCATTGATGCGCAGCAGTAGATTCTTCATGGCGTTCACCGTGACCGGGCGCGTCGATGCCGACCGCGCCGGGCCTTATGCAGGGAGCAGGGAGGTTATTGAACGGCGTCGATGCGCTTGATCATGTCTGCATACGGTGCGCCGTACTTGGCGCGCACCTGGGCGGTGGCGTCGTAGAAGGGCTTTTTGTCGACCGTGATGAACTCGACACCGGCAGCCTTGAGTTTTTCCTCGCTGCTGGCGGATTTCTTGTCCCACAGCACGCGCTCGTCGGCCTGGGCGGCCTTGGCGGCTTGCTTGACCATGTCCTGCTGCGCGGGGCTGAGCTTGTTCCAGGTGATCTTCGACATCACGATGGGTTCCGGCAGGATCAGATGCTCGGTGAGGGTGTAGTACTTGGCGTTCTGGTAGTGGTTATGTTCCAGCAAGGTCGGCGGGTTGTTTTCCGCACCGTCGATGACCCCGGTCTGCAAGGCGCTGAAGATTTCGCCGGTGTCCATTGCGATGCCGTTGGCGCCCATGGCGTTGAAGGCGTCGATAAACAGCGGGTTGCCTTGCACACGGATCTTCATGCCCTTGAGGTCTTCGATCTTACGCACCGGCTTCTTGGTGTAGAGGTTGCGCGTGCCGCCATCCATCCAGGCCAGGGCCACCAGGCCGAACTCGGAGTTGGTGATCTTGGCGAGGATTTCGTCGCCGATCTCGCCATCGATGACCTTGCGCATATGCGCCTGGTCACGGAACACGAACGGCAGGTTGAACACGTTCACATCCGGCACCACCGGGCCGACGATGCCGAGGCTGACGCGGGTCATCTGGACTGCGCCGACCTGGGCCTGTTCGACCACTTCTTTCTCGGAGCCGAGCACACCGCCGGGAAAGTACTTGAAGGTCAGTTCGCCGTTGCTCGCTTTGGTAAGGGCCTTGCCCATGTTTTCTTCGGCGACCACGGTGGGGTAGCCGACGGGGTGGATGTCGGCGAATTTGATTTCCAGCGCGTGGGCGGCGCTGCTGAGGGTGATGAGTGCGGCGGCGAGCAAGGTGCGTTTGAAGTCCATGGGGTGTCACTCCTGTCTTGTTATTGTTGTATTCAAGGCACAGCAGTACAGCTAGAGGATGAAGTGCGGTTCGGCCAGACCCTTGACGCCTGGGTTGAGCGCGAATACGCCGCCGGACAGCGACTGTTCGCTCGCATCGTCACGGATCGAGGTGACGTACAGGGTGTCCAGGCGGCTGCCGCCAAAGGCGCACATGGTGGGTTTTTTCACCGGTACGCTGAGGGAACGATCCAGGCGGCCCTCAGGGGTGAAACGGTGGATCAGCCCGGCGTCATTGGCACAGATCCAATAGCAGCCCTCGGCGTCCACGGCAGCGCCGTCGGGGCGGCCGGGGAAGTGGTTCATATCGATAAACAGGCGGCGATTGGACGGCGTGCCTGTGTTGGTGTCGTAGTCGAAGGCCCACACCTGCTGCACCTGCGGATGCGAATCCGAGGCGTACATCGTGCGGCCATCGGGACTGAAGGCCAGGCCGTTGAGGGTGATGAAGCCATCCAGTTGCGCATGGGGCGCGCGCCCGGACGCATAGCGGTAAAGAATGCCCTCGGCCGCGTTCAAGCCCATGTCCAGCACCATGCTTCCTGCCCAGAAACGGCCCTGGCGATCACAGCGACCATCGTTCAAGCGCATGTCCGGACGCGGGTGTTCGACACCAGCCAGGAGCGTAGTATCGAGGCTACCGTCATTGTGGGTGGTCAGTTCAAAGAAGCCGGTTTCCATGCCTGCCACCCAGTTGCCCGCTTGAGTGCGTGCGATGCAGGCGAGCATCTGTGGTGCCTTCCACGCGCTGAGGTAGCCGGTGGCGGCGTCCCAGCGTTGCAGGCTGCCGTTGGGGATATCCACCCAATACAAGGCGTTTTCTTCGGGCACCCACACCGGGCATTCGCCCACAGCGTTGCGGACGTCGACAATCAATTCAGCGCTCATGGCCACTCATTCCCTTGGGTTGCTGTGCACTCAGTCACCGAACGGCCCTGCCGCGCAAAAAGCCCCGCCCTGGTAGACCGCGGCCGGGTCATCGGCGGCGACCGGTGGCTGGGCTTCAACCTGGGCGCGGAACACTTCGGAGCTGTCCTTGGGAGCAAAGCCCAGGTGCGCGGCGTAGCGGTTGTCCCACCAGGTGTCGAGGTTCGCCGACATGCCGTAGACCACGGTGTGGCCGACGTTGGGCGTATACAGCGCGCGCTCGAGCAACTGGGTCAGGTCATCGAAGCTCAGCCAGGTGTGCATCATCCGGCGGTTCTGCGGTTGCGGGAACGAGGAGCCGATGCGGATGCTCACGGTCTCGATGCCGTAGCGGTCGAAGTAGAAACTGGCCATGTCCTCGCCGTAGGACTTGGACAGGCCGTAGTAGCTGTCAGGACGGCGAGGGGAGTGGGCGTCGAGTTGTTCGCCCTGCTTGTAGAAGCCGATCACATGGTTGGAGCTGGCGAAGATCACACGCTTGACCCCATGGCGACGGGCGGCTTCGTAGATATGGAAAATGCCGCTGATATTGGCGCCGAGGACTTCTTCGAAGGAACGCTCCACCGATACGCCGCCAAAGTGCAGGATGGCGTCGACGCCTTCCACCAACTGGTGCACAGCTTGTTTATCGGCAAGGTCGCAAGGCTGTACTTCTTCGTGAGCGCCGACAGCGGGGGCCATGTCGGCGATGTCCGACAGGCGCAGGACCTTGGCGTAAGGGCGCATGCGTTCGCGCAGGACTTTGCCGAGGCCGCCGGCGGCACCGGTGAGTAGCAGGCGGTTGAAGGGGGCGGGCGTGGTGGTGGTCATGAGCATTCCAATTTTTGTTGTAGGTTGTCGTATGACTATGAGGAAATAGTGTTAGGGATTCCCTGTGTTGTCAACGCCCTTCCAGTAGGAGCGAGCTTGCTCGCGAAAAACGTTAACGATAACGCGTGGTTACTGAATAAACGCGGTGCCCATAGGTTTCTCGCGAGCAAGCTCGCTCCTACAAAAGCTCTGGCACATTTAAAGCAGTGATATCGGGTAGCTGACAAATACCCGGTTCTCATCAAACTCGTTATTGCTGAAATCCCGGCGCATGGTGGAGTTGCGCCACCGCACGTTTAGGTTTTTCAACGCACCACTTTGCACCGTGTAGGCCAGCTCCGATTCGCGTCCCCATTCCTTGCCATCGGTGATCGCCCCGGTGTGCACGTTACTGCCACTGATATAGCGGTTCATCAGGGTCAGCCCGGGGACGCCGAGCACCACGAAGTTGAAGTCATGGCGCAACTGCCAGGATTTTTCCTTGGCGTTGTCGTAGCTGGCGTTGTAGCTGTCGTTGGCCAAGGTGCCGCCACTGGTGCCGTTGACGCGCATCCACACGCTGTCGCCGGTGAGCTTCTGCAGGCCGACGTAGAAGGTGTGGCCGTTGTATCTGGCTGAGAGCAGGGCGGACACGGTCTTGTTATCCAGGTCGCCGGCCAGGGCGCTGCCGTCTTCCTTGCCGTTGAAGAAGCCGAGGTTGGCGCTCAGGGTCCAGTCGCCCACAGGTTGGCTGTGGGTGAGGTTGAGGTATTGCTGCTGGTAGATATCGGTGAGTTCGGCGTACCACAGGCCAACCTGGGTGCGTTTGTCATTGAAGGTGTATTCGCCGCCACCGAAGTTGAAACGGTCCGAGGTGAAGGCGGCTTTGCCGTTCATGAACATGTCTTCCATGCTCGCGTCGTTGCGCGGGCTGTTGCCGCGAAATTGGCCGCCGTAAAGGGTCAGGCCGGCAATCTCATTGGACGTGACCTGGCCGCCCCGGAAGGTCTGGGGCAGGGAACGGCCATCATCGGAACGCAGGATCGGGAGCACCGGCATCCATTCGCCCACCTTCAATTCGGTCTTCGACAGCTTGGTCTTCAGCGCCACGCCCAGGCGGCCGAAGTTATCGGCGGGGCGGCCATCGTCATGCACCGGCAGCAACTGGGTACCGGCGGTGCCTTTGCCGCCATCGAGTTTTTGCGAATACAGGCCCAGCACATCGATCCCGAAGCCCACGGTGCCTTGGGTAAAGCCGGACTTGGCGTCGAGAATGAAGTTCTGCGTCCACTCTTCGGCCTTGCCCTGGGGGTTGGTCGGGTTGGTGAAGTTGCGGTTGAAGTAGGCGTTGCGCAGGTTGAGCGTGGCCTTGGCATCTTCGATGAAGCCTTCGGCATTGGTAGCGAGGGGCAGGGTCAGCGCCAGGCCGCCGAGACCGATAAGGCCGAGGCACGAGCAGGAATTGCGGGCGAATTGACTCACAGTGAGGCTCCCTTTCTTTTGTTATTTTTATTATTTGTTATACGTCGTCGTACAACATTGGGCGGGATATTTACGGGGTTTTCTGGGTGTGTCAAGCAGAAGTTATACGATGACCTGCCGAGCCTTGATATAAAGCGGGCACGGTTCAACTTTAAAAAATTGCCGTGGATTTATCCCGCCAGGACCATCGGAGGCAGGGTGCCAAGGAGTGAAACGGCGGCTACTGCGCAGACCCCCAGCAGCCACTCCACCATCACACTGGCCTTCAAGCTGCCCAGCCGCTGTTCGCAGCGATCAAGGCGCAACCGGTTCAGCAGCGCCAGCGCCAACATGCCCAGCACCAGCATCACCTTGATCAACAGAATCAGGGCAAACCCATTGAACAACGGCGTGGGCCACAGTTGCCCGGTGAGCACGCGCACGTTGATCAAGCCGGTTACCAGCAAGCCTGCGACCAGGCCGTAACCCACGCCGCTGAAGCGCCGCAAAATCGGCTCCATCCGCTGGTCTTGCGCGTGTCTGAGGATCAGCACCAGTAGCAGCAACCCACCCAGCCAAGCCCCTACGCACAGCAGATGCACCACTTGGTTGAGGATCAGCAATTGTCCACTCAGCCCGTCGAGCATGGCGCCATGGCCCACCGGTGCCAGAGTCGCCAGCAGTAGGGTGATCAACGGCAAACGCAAGGCCGGCCAGGGTTTGATCAGCACGATCACCAGCAGAACATTCAGCAGCAGATGCCAGGTCCATACCTGGCCGAAAAAGGTCTTGCCCAGCACCAATCGCACGGTGGCCGGTTGCAGCGCTGCGTCCCAACTGCCCGCCATGCTGGCGGTGATCAGCAGCAACCACGCCAGGCCGGAGCCAAGCCCCAGCCAGGCCAGGCCACGGGTGATGCATAGCAGTTGCCGGTCCAGAGCCGGTTGTACCTGAGCGCCGAGCAGCCAGGGCCGGAGCACGCAAGCCCCGAACATCAGCAGCACGACGATAAAATGCAGGAAACGGCACAGCACCAGCAGGGTTGCCATGGGTTACTGGCTGACTTTGAAGCTGTATTCACCGCTGCTCTTGTGGGTGTCGACCGACACCGCATTCCACACCACTTTGTAATTGCCGCTCGCGAGCGGGGCAGCAGGGGTCACGACCAGGACTTTCTTGTCCGCGTCCGGGGTTTCCAGGTCCTTGATGGCGATTTCAGTGCCGTCCTTGCTCAGGGACACCTTGGTGAAGGTGGCTTCGACGCCCTCGGTGAAGGTCAGGCGCAGGTCTTTCGGTGCGGCGACATTGCTGTTGGCCGCAGGTTTTGCGCTCTCGAGGTGGGCATGGGCAAATGCCGCCGAGGCGCCCAGCAGAGAGGTGAGCAGGGCGACGGTGGTCAGGGCTTTCTTGATCAACATTGTTCAATACCAATCAATGGGTAGGAGCGGGCAGTGTACGAAGTTTCGGCTTGGCCTGTCGCCCCGATCTAGAGCCGGTGGTAGTCTTTAGGCCGTGTTGTTGTCAGGGAGCCCTTATGGGCAATCACAAGAGTGGAATTCGTCGAGTCAACGTCGAGAAAATCCTGTTGGCCGCAGAAAAAGTCTTCGCCGAAAAAGGCTATGGCAGCACCGCCATGGCCGACATCGCCGAAGAGGTGCAACTGCCTCGCTCTAACCTGCATTACTACTTCACCACCAAGAGCGAGCTGTACAGCGCGGTGCTGTTCGACCTGCTCGAGCTGTGGAAGCAGGACGCCCTGAGCTTCGAGACCTTCGACGACCCGCGGGTGGTGCTCAGCAGTTATATCCGAGCCAAGATGCAGCGCTCGCGGACGCGACCCTATGGCTCCAAGGTCTGGGCCAATGAAATCATCCACGGCGCGCCGACCCTCGGCGAGGCATTGGATGAAAGCCTGTACGACTGGGCCAAGATGAAGGAGGCGAAGATTCGCCAGTGGGTGGAAGACAAACGCATCCTGCCGGTGGAGCCTTCGAGCCTGCTGTATATGATCTGGGCCTCGACCCAGCACTATGCCGACTTTGATCACCAGGTGAAAATCTTGAATGATCACCAGCCTTTGTCGGATATGCAGTTTGAGAAAGCGATTCAGACGGTGACCAGCGTTATTTTGCGAGGGATCGGGTTGGAGCCTTGAGTCTTGTCGTGTGGCTGAGGGCCTCATCGGGGGCAAGCCCCCTCCCACATTTGATCAGGTTCACATAGATCCACTGTGGGAGGGGGCTTGCCCCCGATAGCGGTCTAAAAGGCTTACACAGCCTCGCGATAAGGATTACGTGGATCGTGCGTCCAATTCAAAAACGGCTTGCCGGTGTCCATCGGCACCATCTCAATACAGTCCGCCACCGGGCAGGTGATCTGGCACAGGTTGCAGCCCACGCATTCATCATCAATCACTTCGTACTTATGCGTGCCGTCCGCCTGCTTCAAACTGGCGATCGCCTGGTGCGAAGTATCCTCACAAGCAATGTGGCAACGCCCACAGCCGATACACGCCGCCTGGTCGATCCTGGCGATCACCTGGTAGTTGATATCCAGGTACTTCCAGTCTGTAGTGTTACCCACGGCCCGCCCCGAAAATGCCTGCAGGCTGGTGTAACCCTGGCTGTCCATCCAACGCGACAGCCCGTCCTTCATCTCGTCCACAATCCTGAAGCCATGCAGCATCGCCGCAGTGCACACCTGTACCGCGCCGCAGCCCAGGGCGACGAATTCCGCGGCATCGCGCCAGTTGCCGATACCGCCGATGCCGCAAATCGGCAGGCCCTGGGTCTGCGGGTCGCGGGCGATTTCGGCGACCATGTTCAGTGCTATCGGCTTGACCGCCGAACCGCAGTAACCGCCGTGGGTGCTCTGAGTGCCGACCACCGGCAGGGCGACCATGCGCTCCAGGTCCACGCTGGTGATGGAATTGATGGTGTTGATCAACGACACCGCGTCCGCACCGCCGCGATACGCTGCTCTTGCTGCCACGCGTATATCGGTGATGTTCGGCGTGAGCTTGACGATCACCGGCAGCGAGCAATACGTCTTGCACCAGCGTGTCACCTGTTCCACATACTCCGGTACCTGGCCGACCGCTGCGCCCATGCCACGTTCGGGCATGCCGTGGGGGCAGCCGAAGTTCAGTTCGATGCCGTCGCAGCCGGTGGCCTCCACCAGGGGCAGAATATTTCTCCAGGATTCTTCAACGCACGGCACCATCAGCGACACGATCAGCGCACGGTCGGGCCAGTCTTTTTTGACCTGGGTGATTTCCCGCAGGTTGATCTCCAGGGAACGGTCGGTGATCAGTTCGATATTGTTGATGCCCAGCACTTCGCGATTGGCCCCGTAATGCGCTGAGTAACGCGACGACACGTTGACCGCCGCGGGGTCTTCCCCAAGGGTTTTCCACACCACGCCGCCCCAGCCGGCTTCGAAAGCGCGGACCACGTTATAGGCTTTGTCGGTGGGCGGCGCGGAGGCCAGCCAGAACGGGTTGGGGGCCTTGATACCGGCGAATACAATCGAGAGATCGGCCATTACGCAGCCTCCACATTCAGCATGAGTTGGGCGTGCATGGCCTCGGCGGCCAGCTTGCCATGTTGCACGGCCTGGACGGTGAGGTCCTGGCCGAGGCTGACGCAATCACCGCCGGCATACACGCCAGGGATGCTGGTGCGCAGCTGTTCGTCGACAAAGATGCGCTCGCCCACGCGGTGCAGTTGCTGGGCCAGCGGGTCGTGCAGCGCGTCGCCGTCAAACCCTTGGCCGATCGCCTTGAAGATCGCATCGGCGGCCAGCTCGAAGGTTTCGCCAGTGGGCAGCAGGCGACCGTTATCCAGGTGAGTACGGGCGAAGCGCATGCCGCGGACTCGTCCCTGATCGTCGAGTAACACTTCTTCGGGTTGGGCCCAGGTCAACAACCGCACCTGATTGGCCTTGGCAATGTCCTGTTCGTGGTGGGTCGCGCCCATGTCCGCGAGGCCGCGGCGGTACACGAGGTTCACATCCCGTGCACCGAGGCGGGCCATCTGCACGGCCATGTCGATGGCGGTATTGCCGGCGCCGAGTACGATGCAGCGGTCGGCCAGGGGCAATTGGCTGAGGTCATCGGCCTGGCGCAGTTCGCGGATGTAGTCGGTGGCGGCGAGTAGGCCCGGGGCCTCTTCGTGGGGTAAGCCGAGCTGTTTGCTGGCGGCCAGGCCTAGGCCAAGGAACACCGAATCGAACTGCTGGTGCAGCTCGCTCAAGCTCAGGTTGTCGCCCAGGCGCTGGCCGTGGCGGATTTCGATGCCGCCGATCTGCAGGAGGAAATCCAGTTCCTTCTGGGCAAAGTCATCCACCAGTTTGTATTTGGCGATCCCGTACTCGTTCAGGCCACCGGCTTTTTCCCGGGCTTCGAAAATCACCACGTCATGGCCGTGCAATGCAGCGCGGTGGGCGCAGGCCAGGCCCGCCGGCCCGGCGCCGACCACGGCGATGCGTTTGCCGGTGGGCGCGGCGCGTTGGAAAGGGTGTTCGTTGAAGTGCGCGTTATCGATGGCGTAGCGTTGCAACAGGCCGATCAGCACCGGGGCGCATTCTTCGGCGTTGTTACGTACACAGGCTTGCTGGCAGAGGATCTCCGTGGGGCAGACCCGGGCGCAGCTGCCGCCGAGGATGTTGGCCGAGAGGATTTTCTGCGCAGCACCCTGGACGTTGTCGGTGTGGATATTGCGGATGAACGACGGGATATCGATCTCGCTGGGGCACGCATTCACGCATGGCGCATCGTAGCAGTACAGGCAGCGCGAGGCTTCCAGTTGGGCTTGGCGGGCGTTGAGGGGCGGTGCCAGGTCGGTGAATTGGCTGGCGAGGGTGGCCCCGTCTTCTCGGGGGTGGGGGAGGTGGGTCAGGGTCTGGATCACGGTGGTGGCCTCACGGTTTTTTTTGGATTGCCTCTATGTGGGCATTTTTGTTGGCTGTACTGGCCTCATCGGGGGCAAGCCCCCTCCCACACTGGATCTATGTGAACCCGATCAAATGTGGGAGGGGCGGTGCGACGATTCGACTTGCCCCCGATGGCGGTTTCAGCGCTTCACAGCAACCGGCCTGGAATGCTCCGCCCGCTTGCTCAACTGCTCAAACACCGACGGGTACGCGGGCCGCTCCACATAGCGCCCGGCGCCACGTTCGGCGCGCAGGTCGCCATCGGCCCAGACCAGCTTGCCCTGGCTGATGGTGTGGCTCGGCACGCCGCGTACGGTCTTGCCTTCGAAGATGTTGAAGTCGACCTGCTGATGGTGAGTCTTGGCCGAAATGGTTCGCGTGCCTTGCGGATCCCACAGCACCAGGTCGGCGTCGGCACCTACGCGCACTGCGCCTTTGCGTGGGTAGAGGTTGAAGATCTTCGCGGTGTTGGTGGAGGTCAGCGCAACGAACTCCTGCATCGACAAGCGCCCTGTGTTGACGCCTTCGTGCCACAGCAGCGCCATGCGGTCTTCGATGCCGGCGGTGCCGTTGGGGATCTTGCTGAAGTCGTCACGCCCAGCGGCTTTTTGTTCGGCGCAAAAGCAGCAGTGGTCGGTGGCGGTGGTGTGCAGGTTGCCCGATTGCAGGCCGTGCCATAGAGCCTCCTGGTGCCCGCGCGGGCGGAAAGGCGGGCTCATCACATAGCCGGCGGCTGTCTGCCAGTCGGGGTGCTGGTAGACGCTGTCATCCAGCAACAAGTGGCCGGCGAGCACCTCGCCGTAGACCGCCTGGCCCTTGCCCCGGGCGTAGGTGATCTCATCCAGCGCTTCCTTGGTCGACACATGCACCAGGTATAGTGGCGTGCCGATGGTCTCGGCAATACGAATCGCCCGGCTGGCCGCTTCGCCTTCCACCTGGGACGGGCGCGACAGCGGATGCGCTTCCGGCCCGGTGATGCCCTGGGCCATCAGCTTGCGTTGCAGGTGGTACACCAGCTCGCCGTTTTCGGCATGTACGGTGGGCACCGCGCCCAGTTCCAGGCAGCGCTCGAAGCTGGCCACCAGGGTGTCGTCGGCAGCCATGATCGCGTTCTTGTAGGCCATGAAATGCTTGAAGCTGTTGATGCCGTGATGGCTGACCAGCTCGGCCATTTCTTCGCGTACCTGTTCGCTCCACCAGGTGATTGCCACATGAAAGCCGTAGTCGGAGGCGGACTTCTCTGCCCAGCCGCGCCACTGGTGAAACGCTTCCATCAGCGATTGCTGCGGGTTGGGAATCACGAAGTCGATGATCGATGTGGTGCCACCGGCCAGACCCGCCGCCGTACCACTGAAAAAGTCTTCACTGGCCACGGTGCCCATGAAGGGTAGCTGCATATGGGTATGGGGGTCGATGCCGCCCGGCATCAGGTATTGGCCGCTGCCATCGAGTATTTCAGTGCCGGCGGGTATATCCAGATCCGTGCCAACGGCGCGAATTAGACCGCCTGCGCATAAAACATCGGCGCGGTAACTTTCATCATGGGTAATAACGGTGGCGCCACGGATCAACAGCGACATGTCGAGTTCCTCACAGGCTTGACCGGCTTGTGCCAGTTCTAAGTGTTGTAATGCTGCACGCCGATGGTCGGTTAATTCCTGTCATCGGTGACAGGAATAGAAACTAGCCCGAGTTTTTAGATTGAGCAAGAAGATTTTTCTTCAGCTTTTTCTGACATTAAGCTACTGATTTATAGAGTAAAAATTACTGAGTCACCAAAATGTAGCAACACCTCACCGTTTTGACGCACTTGACAGGTTCTGCTTTTGAGCAACATTTCTTATTGCAAATCAGACGCTTGAGATATGCCTCTTGACGGCGTCGGCAAATAAAAATAATTGTGTTGCACCAGATTGAGTCCGGACGGTTCGGATAACGTTCGCGTTATGTAGTCTGCATAACGTCGACGGACGCCGGAATACAATCTGAAAGTTGAATAACATCAGCACGTTATATAAGCGGTGCGGGTTCAAGTTGGGTTGTCGGCACGGTAATTGAGTGCAGTGGCGGCTGGCAGGAGCCCGTGATGTCATGTTGTTTACGCGGTACTCCGGCCACCTGGACACAACGTGCAGGTGAGCAACAATAATTTTAAAAAAACCGTGGAGCGGCCATGCAACAGAACAGATCGCAAGTCATCGAGCGCAACGGCCTGTATGAACTCGACGCCGGCCCCGACGTCCTCGACAGCCCTCGCTACAACCACGACATGGCACCCACCAAGGTGCACGAGCGCACCTGGAACAAATGGCACATCACCGCGTTGTGGGTCGGCATGTCGATCTGCGTGCCCACCTACACCCTGGGCGGTGTGCTCACCGCGTATTTCGGGCTGTCGGTGGGCGAGGCGCTGATGGCGATCCTGCTGGCCAATATCGTGGTGCTGATCCCGCTGACCCTCAACGCTTTTCCAGGCACCAAGTACGGCATTCCGTTTCCAGTGCTGCTGCGCTCGTCATTCGGCATTCTCGGTTCCAACGTGCCGTGCCTGATTCGCGCGTTGGTGGCCTGTGGCTGGTTTGGTATCCAGACGATGTTTGGCGGGTTGGCGATTCACCTGTTCCTGGGTTCGATTTTCGACGGCTGGAAGGCCCTTGGTGGTACCGGTGAGGTGATCGGTTTCATGATCTTCTGGTGCCTGAACCTGTGGGTGGTGCTGCGTGGCGCAGAGTCGATCAAGCGCCTGGAAACCTTGTCGGCACCGCTGCTGGTGGCGGTGGGGGTTGGCCTGCTGGTGTGGGCGATGCCGAATGTGTCCCTCAGCGAATTGATGGCGATCCCACCCAAGCGCCCCGAAGGCGCGAGCCTCACCGGTTATTTCATGGCGGGGCTGACGGCGATGGTGGGGTTCTGGGCTACCTTGTCGCTGAACATTCCCGACTTCAGCCGCTACGCCAAGAGCCAGAAAGACCAGATCCTCGGGCAGATTTTCGGCTTGCCGCTGACCATGTTCCTGTTCGCCGCCCTCGGCGTGATCATGACCGCCGCCTCGGTAAAACTGGTGGGGGTCAGTGTCTCCGACCCGGTGACCCTGATAGGCCATATCCAGAGCCCGGTATGGGTGGCCGTGGCGATGGCGCTGATCATTGTCGCCACTTTGTCCACCAACACAGCGGCGAACATTGTCTCGCCCACCAACGACTTCCAAAACATTGCGCCCAAGCTGATCAACCGCACCACGGCGGTGATCCTGACCGGTCTGGTCGGGCTGGCACTGATGGCCCATGAGCTGCTGAAAAAACTCGGCTTGATCGTTTCCGATGTGAGCCTGGAGACGGTGTATTCCAACTGGCTGCTGGGCTATTCGAGCCTGCTGGGGCCGATTGCCGGGATCATGGTGGTGGACTACTTCATCACCCGCAGACAGCAGCTGGACCTGGCGGGCTTGTACCGCGATGACGTGTACCCCGCCTGGAACTGGAGCGGTTTTATCGCCTTTGGTGTGCCGGTGGTGCTGACGCTGCTGTCCCTGGGCAGTGATGCGTTCAGCTGGTTCTACAGCTATGGCTGGTTTACCGGCTCGGCGTTGGGTGGAGTGTTGTATTACGGTTTGAATGCCAAGCGTGCGACCAACCCAGTGGCTGCCAAATCACCGTTGTAGTGAATATGAAATGCAATCATAAGAAATACAGCCTGAGGAGATCCCCATGAACGCTGCCCTCGACGTTCTGCAATCGACCCATCAGCACATCAACCGCGACCGCCTGTGGCAGTCGCTGATGGACCTGGCCAAACTCGGCGCCACCCCCAAGGGCGGGGTGTGTCGCCTGGCCCTTACCGACCTCGACCGCAAGGCCCGCGACCTCTTCGTGCAGTGGTGCGAAGCGGCCGGTTGCACAGTGACCGTCGACGGCATCGGCAATATCTTCGCCCGTCGCCCGGGCCGCAACCCAGACCTGCCCCCGGTGATGACCGGCAGCCACATCGACACCCAGCCCACCGGCGGCAAGTTCGACGGATGCTTTGGTGTGTTGGCCGGCGTGGAAGTGTTGCGCACGCTCAACGATTTAAAGATCGAAACCGAGGCGCCGCTGGAAGTGGTGGTGTGGACCAACGAAGAAGGCTCGCGCTTCCCGCCGTGCATGATGGGCTCCGGGGTGTTCGCCAAGAAATTCAGCCTGGCCGATACCTTGGCCAAGGTCGATGTAGATGGCGTCAGTGTCGGCGAGGCATTGAACGCGATTGGCTACGCGGGCACACGCCCTGAGAGCGGGCATAAGGTCGGCGCGTATTTTGAAGCCCATATCGAACAGGGGCCGATCCTGGAAGATGAAAAGAAAACCATCGGCGTGGTGCTCGGCGCCCTGGGGCAAAAGTGGTTCGACCTGAAACTGCGTGGCGTGGAAGCCCATGCGGGGCCGACGCCCATGCACCTGCGCAAGGATGCCCTGGTGGGTGCGGCAGCGGTGGTGGCAGCGGTGAATGCGGCCGCGCTTGGGCACCAGCCTCATGCATGCGGCACCGTGGGTTGCCTGCAGGCGTATCCGGGCTCGCGCAACGTGATTCCCGGTGAAGTGCGCATGACCCTCGACTTCCGTCACCTGGAACCTGCGCGGTTGGATTCGATGATTGCCCAGGTACGCCAGGTGATCGATGACACCTGTGCCAAACATGGGCTGACTTACGAGATGGAACCCACCGCCGATTTCCCGCCGCTGTACTTTGACAAAGGCTGTGTCGATGCCGTGCGCGATGCGGCCAATAGCCTGGGCCTGTCGAACATGGATATCGTCAGCGGGGCAGGGCACGACGCGATCTTCGTCGCCGAGCTGGGCCCGGCGGGGATGATCTTCGTGCCGTGTGAAGGTGGCATCAGCCATAACGAAATCGAGAACGCCGCGCCGGATGATTTGGCGGCGGGATGTGCGGTGTTGTTAAGGGCGATGGTGGCGGCCTCAACGGCAATCGCCAGCGGCAAGTTAGCCGCTTGAAATGCAGTAAAAAAATGTGGGAGGGGGCTTGCTCCCGATAGCGGTGGGTCAGGTACATGTGTATTAACTGAACCACCGCTATCGGGAGCAAGCCCCCTCCCACATTTGAATTGTATTTGGAGTTATACCCAGATGGCATCCCACAGTGGGTAGTCGCCAATCCGCTCGACCAACCCCGCTCGCAATGGATTGGCCACCACATACCGTGCCATTTTCACCAGGTCATCTTCCTTGCGCAGGGCACGGTCATGGAAGCTCTCCTGCCACAACCGCCCCTTACGGCCGCTTGCACCATTCACGGTGCGCGTGCTTTTCGATTTCACCTGACATATCAAATCCGCCAGCGAGCCTTTTCGCAGCTCGACGATCCAATGAAAGTGGTCGGGCATGATCACCCATGCCAGAGAGTTCGCCAGCCCTTGGTACTGGGCTATTCGAAACTGCCAGACAACCAGGCGACCGAGATGGAAGTTGTCGAATATCGGTAGGCGTTTATGGGTGTTGGTGGTGATGAGGTAGATGCGATTCGGCTCGCTGAGTCGACCGATGCGCAGGCGGTGTGAAGCGTGTAAATCTGCCATTCCCTGGCCCTCTCAGATGTGTCTAGGGAGGCTAGACCGCAGAGCAAGAAGCTGGCGGGTAAGCTTTTGGCAGGATGTGTCTGGAAGGGCGCTATCGGGAGCAAGCCCCCTCCCACATGAGTTGCGCAGTGTTCATACATTGTGTGTCTGGCGCAGAACCAGTGTGGGAGGGGGCTTGCTTCCGATTGCAGTATTTGAATCACAGCATCATTGACTGACTCACCGCCATCGGGTGTAGGGTGATGTCAGGCCCCAGGCTGCCAGCCGCCGCCGAGTGCGGTCACGAGTCCCACACTCGCCTGCAACTGCCGCGTCTGCACCGCCTGCAATGTCCGCTGCGCCTGCAACGCCGCTGTCTGGGCGGTGACCACATCCAGGTAACTCACGGCCCCGGCCTGATAGCTGTTCATCGCCAGGGCTTGGGTATGCCGTGCCGCATCCGCCGCTGCCTGTTCATCCTGCGCTTGCTGCTGCAAATCCCTTAGCTGCCCCAGGTTATCTTCGACCTCTCTCACGGCTTTCAACACCTGACTACGGTACTGCGCCGATGCCTCTTCAAACTCGGCCTTGGCCTGGCGTTCGTTGGCACTCAACCGCCCTCCATCAAAGATTGGCAGATTCAACAGCGGCCCCAGCGCCCAATAGCGATTGCCTGCAGACAGCAGGTTACCCACGCCTTGGGTTTGCCCGCCAATCAACCCGGTCAGGCTGAAATCCGGATACCACGCGGCCTTGGCCACGCCGATATTCGCGTTGGCCGCAAACACCCGTCGTTCCGCCGCGGCGATGTCCGGGCGGCGTTGCAGCAGGTGGCTCGGCAACTGCGACGGAACCCCTGGCAACGCAAGCAACTGGGGGCTGGGCGGCAATGAAAAATCGCTGGCCGCCACCCCCACCAGTTCACCAATGGCATGCTCGGTCAGGTTGCGTTGCCCACGCACTTCATCGCGTTCGGCCTTGGCTTGCGCCAGTTGGTTTTGTGCGCGGGTCAGGTCCAGCTCCGAAGCAATCTGGCCTTCATAACGGTTGCGGGTCAGCTGTAGCGCCTGGCGGAAATCCGCCAGTGAGCTGTCGAGTATCCGGCCCTGTGCATCCAACCCATTGAGCTGCACATACAAGCTCGCCAATTGGTGTTGAAGGCTCAATCGCGCCACCGCCAGGTCATCCGCGGACGCTTGCGCCTGGGCATTCCCGGCAACCACCTGGTTGCGGATTTTGCCCCACAGGTCGAGGTCATAGCTCAGGGAAAAGCCGGCGGTGTTGCTGTTGTACACCGACGGCTGCGTGCTCCCCCGCAACGGTCGCGAATCCGATTGTCGCTGGCGCAGCGGTTGTGCACTGGCGGTGATTTGCGGGAACAGGCCGGCATGCAACTGGCTGGCATACGCTTGGGACGCATCGAAATGCGCCAGCGCTGCCGCCAGGTCGGGGTTGGCCTGGAGTAGGCGCTGTTGCAGGTTATCCAGCGTTGGGTCGTTGTAGAGCTTCCACCATTCGGGCGCCAATTGGTCGGACGGTTGTGCGCTGTGCCACGGTCCGTCGCTGGTCTGTTCGCGGTAATGAGTCGGCAGGTCCACCCTCGGCATTGTGTAGGTGGGCGCCATCGAGCACCCCTGCAATGCCAGCAGCATCAGTGCGGCGAGGGGTTTAAGCCTTGGGCGCATGGGCACCTCCGGAGGCGTCAGCCAGTTGCACCGAGTCGCCTTCGCGCAGGGCGTCAGGCGGGTTGTCGATGATGCGGTCGGCGGGCTTCAGGCCTTGGTCGATCACCAGGCGTTCGCCCAGGTCGAGGCCGATATGAATGGCTTGCAAGTGCACATGATTGTGCTTGTCCAGCACCGCAACCTGGGTGCCCTGGGCGCGGAAGATCAAGGCGCTGGCCGGGATGCTCACGCCATGGGTATCGGCCGGGATCGGCAGGGTGGCTTCGGCGTAATCGCCGGGCAGCAGTTCGCCGTTGGGGTTGTCGGCGACGAACTGGGCAAGCAGGGTGCCGGAGCGGCGGTCGATGGCGGTGGAGTCACCGATCAGGCGCGCCTTGAAATGCTCGCCAGGGTGTTCGGGCACGGTCAGCTCGGCTTCCAGGCCAGGATGGATCACCGCTGCATAGTTCTGCGGCACCGGCACATACAGGCGCAACTGGTGAGTGTCGGCAATGTTGAACAGCTCAGGGTCGCTGTCGGTATCGGCCTTGATCAACTGGCCGATATCAGTGTTGCGCGCAGTAATGGTGCCGGCGAATGGCGCCCGAATGGTCTTGTAGCTCTCCAGCGCCGACAGTCGCGCATAGTCGGCAGCGGCGGCCTGGGCGTTGGCCTTGGCCGCCGCGGCGTTGGAGGTTTTTTCATCGGCCTCCTGGCGCGATACCGAGTGGCTGGCCAGCAGGTTTTGCCAACGGGTCGCGCTGGTGGTGGCCAGGCGCGCATTCGCTTGTTGTTGGATCAGCCGCGCATGGGCCTGGGCCAGTTGTTGATCAAGGTCGGGGCTGTCGATTTCGGCGAGGATCTGCCCGGCCTGGACCTGGCTGCCGATGTCGACTTTCCAGTCCTTCAAGTAGCCGCTGACCCGCGCATGGATCGGTGCCTTGCTCCAGGCCTCGAGGTGCGCGGGCAGGCGCAGGGTATCGCCGGCGGCGTTCTGCTTGGGTTGAAACACCATCACTTGGGGGATGGCGGCGGCCTCGGTCCAGGCAGTGACCGATTGTTCGTGCAGCGTGCGAGCGTGCAGGCCGCTGGCGACCAACAGGGCGGCCAACGTCAGGCCGCCGGCACCCATGAGCATCAGACGCTTGCGCGAGGGTTTTTGATCAGACGACATGTGCGGTTTCTCCAGCTGCAGCGCGAGTAGGGTGACGACCGTGGACCAGGCTGAAGACCACGGGAACAAACAACAGGGTGGCGAGGGTGGCGAAGATCAGTCCGCCGATGACCGCACGGCCGAGCGGGGCGTTTTGCTCCTCGGAAATCGCCAGGGGCAGCATGCCGATGATCATCGCCAGGGCGGTCATGCACACCGGGCGGAAGCGTGTGTAGCCCGCCTCAAGCGCCGCCTTCAATGCATCGCCATGTTCGGCCAGGCGTTCACGGCAGAAGCTCACCACCAGGATCGAGTTGGCGGTGGCCACGCCCATGCATAAGATGGCTCCGGTAAGGGCCGGCACCGACAATGAGGTGCCACTGAGGAACAGCATCCACACGATGCCCGCCAGTGCAGCCGGCAAGGCCGTGATGATCACAAAGGGGTCGGCCCAGGATTGGAAATTGACCACGATCAGCAGATAGATCAGCACCACCGCGCCGAGCAAACCGAAACTCAAGCCACTGAACGCCTCATGCAGCGCATCGATCTGCCCATGCAGGCTGATCGTCGCGCCCTTGGGGCGCATGGCGGCGGTGTCATCCAGGACTTTTTGCACGTCGCGGGCGACGCCGCCGAGGTCGCGGCCTTGTACGTTGGCATACAGGTCCAGGGTGGGTTCGATGTTGTAGTGGGTGACCACCGCCGGGCTTTGCACACGGGAAATGGTGGCCACGCCGCCAAGGATCTGCGACTGGCCATCGGCGCCGGTCACGGGTAGCGCTTCCAGGGACGGCAAGCTGTCGAGGCGGTATTGCGGGGTGGCAGCAACGATGGAATAGGACACGCCATTGGCCGGGTTAAGCCAGAAGGTCGGTGCGGTTTGCGAGCTGCCAGCGAGGGAGGCGACCATGCTGTTGGTGACGTCGCGCTCGGTGATGCCCAGGCCATTGGCACGCATGCGGTCGACATTCACCTGCAATGATGGATAGCCGGTGGACTGCTGGATACGCAGGTCGGCGATGCCCGGCACATGTTGCAGACGTCGCTCCAGTTCCACGGCGTAGGCGCGGTTTTCTTCATCGCTGCGCCCGGAGATTTTTACATCCAGCGGGGCTGGCGCGCCGAAGTTGAGGATCTGGCTGCTGATGTCGGCCGGCAGGAAGGCGAAGTGGCTGCCGGGGAAACTCTGCGGCAGGGCTTCACGCAGTTTTTTCACGTAGTCGGCAGTGGGCGCATGGTCTTTTTTCAGGGTGACCTGGATGTCGCCATCCTGCGGGCCAATGGTGCCGCTGCTGCTGTAGGCCATGTCGATGCCGCTTAGCGGGATGCCGATATTGTCGACGATGGTGTCCAGTTCTTCGGCGGGGATCACTTCACGGATCCGCGCTTCGATGCGGTCGAAGGCCGCGGCGCTTTCCTCGATGCGCGTGCCCAGCGGCAAACGCACGTGCAGCGCCAGGGCTCCTGCATCGGTGGCCGGGAAAAAGTCCTGGCCCAGGCTCGGCAGCAGCAGGAATGACGCGAGTACACAGGCCAGAAAACCCACGATAAAGCGCTTGCGATGATCCAGGGCCAACGTCAGCAAGCCATAGTAGGTGTCGCGGATATTCGAGAAGTGGCGCTCGAAACCTTGCTGGAAATTCAACACGGCTTGCAGCGCGGCATTGCGCGGCTGCTTGTGCTGCTCACCTTCATGGTGGTTGATGAACGCATCTTCAGGATGATGCCCAACACCTGGCTCCGGTGTGTGCGGCTTGAGCAGAAACATCGCCAGTGTCGGCACCAGGGTGCGCGAGAGGATGAACGAACTGGCCATGGCGAAGATCACCGCCAGGGCCATCGGCCGGAACAGATAACCGGCGATGCCTTGCAACAAGAACATCGGCACGAACACGATGCAGATGCACAGCAGCGAGACGAACGCAGGGCCGACGATTTGTGCGGCACCGTCGAGGATCGCAGTCTTCACCGCCTTGCCTTGTTCCAGGTGCCAGTTGATGTTTTCGATGGTCACCGTGGCGTCGTCCACCAGGATCCCCACCGCCAACGCCAGCCCGCCGAGGGTCATCACGTTGAGGGTTTGCCCGCTGACCGCCAGCAGCGCAATGGCCGACAGTACCGCCAGGGGAATCGACGCGGCGATGATCAAGGTTGAGCGCCAACTGCCGAGAAACAACAGGATCATCGCACTGGTGAGCAGCGCGGCAATGATGCCTTCCTGGGCCACACTGCCCACCGATTGCTTGACGAACACCGAAGCGTCACCCAGCAGCGAGGTTTTCAGTGAAGGCGGCAGGGTTTCATTGATGCGCGGCAGCATCTGGCGGATGCCGTCGATGATCGACAGGGTCGAGATGCTGCCGTTTTTCAACGCCGGCATCAGTACGGCGCGATGACCGTCGACGCGCACGATGTTGGTCTGTGGTGGCGAGCCGTCGCGCACGTGGGCCACTTGGCCGATGGTGATCAGCGCACCATCGACAGTCTTGATCGGCAGGTCGTTGAGCTCATCGATCGCCTTGGGGCTGTTGTTGAGCAAAATCGTGTATTCGTTGGGGCCGAGCTTGGCGGTGCCCACCGGGATGATCTGGTTCTGCAACGCCAGGGCATTGCCCACGTCCTGGGCCGACAAGCCTTTGGCGGCGAGGGCCTGCGGGTCAAGGTCGAGGGTGATCTGCCGTTGCTTGCCGCCCATCGGCGTAGGCATAGCCAAGCCGGGCAGGGCGCTCAGGGGCAGGCGGATATTGTTCTGCACCAGGTCGCGGATCCTGGCTTCCGAGAGGCTGGGGCTGGAGAACGCCATTTGCAGGATCGGCACCGTGGAGGCGCTGTAGTTGAGGATCAGCGGTGGGGTAATGCCCGGTGGCATCTGCTTGAGCACGGTTTGTGACACCGCCGTGACCTGGGCGTTGGCGGTGCGGATATCGACCCCCGGCTGGAAGAAGATCTTGACGATGCCCATGCCGGGCAGCGATTGCGATTCGATATGTTCGATGTCGTTGACGGTGGTGCTCAAGGAGCGTTCGTAGGTGTAGATCACCCGCCCGGCCATGGCGTCCGGGGACAGGCCGTTGTATTGCCAGACCACGGCGACCACCGGGATACCGATATCGGGGAACACGTCAGTAGGCGTGCGCAGGGCCGCCATGGGCCCGATGATGCAGATGAATATGGCCAACACGATGAACGTGTACGGCTTTTGCAGTGCGGTCTTTACCAGCCCGAGCATGCGTGAGTCTCCGAGAAAAGCAGGGTTGCAAACCCCGGCAGTCTTGCCCGACCCACCTAACACGCACCTTTCAGCCAGGTGAAGGAAGATTTAGTTAACGGCTGAAGATCGTTTCATATGTATTCATTTGTTCTACAAAGACGGGCTGATCAAGCTTGTCAGCCATCGGATACCCCCTTTTTTTGATGCCTTTGGAGCCCTGCCATGTCACATAGACCACTGTTGTTGATTCCCGCACTTGGCGTTGTATTGTTGCTCTCGGCCTGCGCCGGCCCTATCCCCAAGGCTGACCCCAGCGAAGCCTGGATCGGCTTGAAGGAAGAAGCACCGAACGACCTGATGGCTGAGCGCGTTGACGGCCAGCGCGTGAATGACGGCCGCTATTTTGAAGTGACCTCGGGGGACCATCGCCTGGACGTAACGTTATTTGAAGAGGAGCCAGGCGACGACAACCAGCAGGATTGCCAGGGCCGGATCGAGTACAAGCATTTCAAGGCGGGCGAACACTACACCCTGGTGGAGTCGAGCCTGGGTACCACCGTGCGTGCAACCCTCGAGGATGGGCACGGCAAGGAAATCGCGGCGACTCAGGACTTCAATTGCATGCCTGGCTAGGCATGATGCGCCGTCGCCTTGGGCGGCTTGGCGGGGGCTGCGGGTTTGACGTGGGGGTGATGATGCCGGCGGGTCACGCGCATGACGCCCCACAGCATGGCGGCGGCGACCGCCAGCCAACCGCAGATCAACAGGAAAATCGTCGTAGCAAGGCTCATTCGGGCCTCCTTTCGCCCCTTGGGGCACACACAGTCTTCTCAATGGACAGTCTAGCTACACGGCGGTTGCCTGCTATTGACCAATGGTCGAGTCTGTCCAACTTCTTTGCTCTATCAGCAAGGCTTTACTAGCTCAGTGGGCTATACCCACGTCGCAGAGCGCCCTATGATCGGGGCCTTCACCGGCAGTTGATCAAGAGAGTCAAAAAATTGTGTACACGGTCGAACATTAGAACCTCACTGCTGCTGGCCGTTACCCTGGGGCTCGTGGCCTGTTCCAGCCAGCCCTCGAAACTGCCTGGCCTGCCAGAGCGCGTCGAACTCAACGGCGTGCCGACCTTCCGCAGCGAGGCTTATCAGAGCGGTCCTACGGCATTGGCCAGCATGCTGTCGCAACAAGGCATTGTCATGACACCCGGGCTTTTGGATAAGCCGCTGCGTCTTCCGGGCGCTGAGGCGGATCTTGAACGCAACATGCAGGTACTGGCCCGTGAATACGGGCTGATGGTCTACCCGCTGGATGCCAAGCTGACTGCGCTGCTTGCGCAGGTGGCGGCAGGTTACCCGGTAATGGCGCGAATCAACTCCAGCTTCTGGTCCGGGGCGCGCTATGTCGTGGTGGTGGGGTTCAACCAGCAGAAGAGTACGGTGTTGTTGCGTTCCGGGAACGAGCGCCGATTGACCATGGGGTTCAGCGACTTCGAATCGGCGTGGAAGAGCGCGGGGCACTGGGCCATCCTGACTCAGCGGCCGAGCCAGCTGCCGGCGAATGTGGATGCGCAGCGCTGGCGTAATGCGGCGAATGCAACGGGCCAGGCGGGGCAGGAGCAAGCGGCAGCGCAGGCGCTCAAGGTTCTGGCAGAGCGCAAATAAAAATGTGGGAGGGGGCTTGCTCCCGATAGCGGTCTATCAGGATAAGTTTTATAGCCTGGCACACTGCTATCGGGGGCAAGCCCCCTCCCACATTGGTTTGCGGTCCTTCGGTAATGCTGGTGAGGTTAGCGGCGAACTTCTACCGCATTCCCCCGGTTCTTCAGATTCTTGTCAGCCTTGTAGCGCAACGCCACGTCCGGCACTGCGCCGCCTTTGCCGGTCTCGACCCAGCTGCGAATCCGGCTGGCGTCGGCAAAATGGGTGAATTTGCCAAAGGCATCCAGGATCACCAGCGACACCGGGCGGTTACCCATGCTGGTCACCAATACCAGGCAATGACCAGCCTGGTTGGTAAAGCCTGTCTTGGTCAGCTTGATGTCCCAGTTGGCGCGGTTGATCAGGTGATCAGTATTGGAGAAACCCAGGGTGTAGTTGGGCTTGCGGAACGCCACGGTTTTTTCCTTGGTAGTGCTCAGTTGGCTCAGCATCGGAAATTTGCGCGCATAAGCCAGTAGCTTGCTCAGGTCGCGGGCAGTCGACACGTTATGAATCGACAGGCCAGTGGGCTCAACATAGTGGGTGCTGGTCATGCCCAGGGCCTTGGCCTTGGCGTTCATCGCCGCAATGAAGGCTGCATAACCACCCGGATAGTGATGGGCCAGGCTCGCCGCGGCGCGGTTTTCCGAGGACATTAGCGCGATCAGTAGCATTTCCTTGCGCGGCATCTGGCTGCCGATCTTTACCCGCGAGAACACACCTTTCATTTCCGGCGTGTCGGTGATGTTGATGTCGATGTATTCGTCCATGTTCTGCTTGGCTTCCAGCACAATCAGGCCGGTCATCAACTTGCTCACCGAAGCGATGGGTACTACCACGTCAGGATTACTGGAATAAATGACTTTATTGGTTTGCAAGTCCACCAGCATGGCACTGCCGGAAGCAATCTGCAGTTTGGACGCATCACGCGGGGCCAGAGTGGATTCGGCAGCGTGGGCGAAGGTGCCTGTGAAAGCGAAAAACAGGCTGATAATTGAAAGACGAATTTTCACGCGGATGAACTCGCTAAAAAGTAAAGAAATACCGTCCGGGAACGGGTTTTATGACAAATGACGTTACATTCTAGGAGTATGGATCATAAAGTGGTAGAGAGCCTTTAAATAAAGGCTCTAAGCCGATGATTGGTTAGGGTTGTACCGATTTTGAACCAATCATGGATTGCTCCAGCTTCCCAGCTTCCGACCAGTCGGTCGTGGACGACACAGGTGAACACCTGGGCCTTGGCCGGGTCGGTTACGTATCCGGAACCCTCGAGGCCTCAGAACGACAACCCGTCGCCGACATAGGCGTGACTGCGGCCGTCTTGAAGGTAGAACTGTTCGTCCATGGATTATCTCCAGTCAGGCGCCGCCCTCCGGTGGCCGGTGGTGGCAATTTGTTTTGGGGTGGGGTATTACGGCAAGGCTTGGATTTAGAGAATTAAAACTGTCGCAGGAGCCGGCCAGGTCTGTTCTACCGCCTCCTGCCTCTCGCAACTGGCTCTGCTCCTACCCTTGACCCTACAACGGATCGCTCAGGCACGGAAGGCGAGGCGCCGTCCTTTGGGGAGTCCTCGCGTCTGATGGGCGAATACTGAGCACAAGGCGCAATTATAGGTGGAAGTCGCCCGCAGCCTCCGGCTGGTAAAGCACTCTCTTGATCTCAATCCGGCGAGTCCGATCAGAAATTCGCCAGTCGATGGCGTCTCCCTCCTGATAGCCAAGGATGGCGGCGCCTATGTCGGAATACACGGAATGCTTCCCTGCGTTGCTGTCCGCGTCTTCAGGGTAGACCAAGGCCACTTCGAACTCTTCGTCGCCCAGTTGCAGCAATGCCCTAGAGTTCATCGTGATGACATTGCACGCCACCTGCTGCGGTTTAACGACAATGGCTCGCTCAAGCTCATGTTCGAGTTCAACAACCGCCGGGCCTTGCTCGAGCGCGATTAGATTCTCGAGCCTGGCCTTGTCGATTTCAGTGATGTAGATCCTGGTGGAGTCGCCACCAGCTCCTTCGCGCAAGAACTGGAAATAGCGCGCCGCCGTCATGGAAAACGACTTCAATGTCGGCGTTTCGCTCTCAAGCATAAAGCCGCTGCGCAGAAAGGCTTTCAGCGAGCGCGAGTTGTCCGGGTGAATCTTGGCGATGAGCTTCTCGGCCCGCATGTCGAGGAAGGCCAGTTTCATGCCTTCGCGGATCGTGCGGGCGCCTAGGTTTCGGCCCCATTTGTCGCTGTCTCCGATGACTAGGACTATCTCGCAATTTGAGTCGGTCTTGACCAGACGGACAAAGCCCACCGGGGCGTCATGCCGGTCATAGGCCATAAAGAATCTGCCGCCCCGGTTGAATAGATGGGTCAGGATCGGCAACTGGGTCCGATCAATGGCTTGCTCAATGGCGCGGGAGACATGGCGCGAATCGCTCAGATAGCAGGTGACGCGCTCATCCTCTAACCAATTCATTAATGTCAGCGCATGCGCCCGAGTAATTTCAGGGCACAGCGAAATGAAAGGCTTGTTCATCTTAACCACACTTATTTGTAAAGGATTGAAGCCCTTCATGGATATGGTCATGGCGGTTCTTCGGCAACCGGATATTTTAAGACATACCGCGAGTAATGGCGAACATCCCAGAGAGTTCCAAGAGACCACCGCTCGCTTGTTCGCCAATCCAGCTCAGCTTTTTTCATGACTCGCCGACATTCCGATGCAGCCTCCTGAGGGAGCTTGTCTTGTTTGAAATAAGTGGCAACATTTACGAGGCTGTGCCAGCATCCGGCCTCAAACTTTGGCAAGGAAGCTGAACAATGCTCGATGCTCTGGAAGGCACGCCACTGTGGGTTTACGGCGCATTTCTCTTAGTCTGCTACTACGGTTTTAGTGCCAGGAAAACCAGTCGTGAGAGTCAGCGGTCGCTGATCATCACACCGGTTGTTTTGGTGGCCTGGTCACTCCTTTCTCTCAGCTACGCGGACCGCGTTGAATTGACCGTGGGCAGCTGGGCCACGGGAATGCTTTTAGGTGGCCTAGTCGCATTTGCACTATTTCCTCGACGCGGACTGACTTTGGACGAGGAGGGCAAGCACCTGATCGTTCCTGGGACATGGAAAGTTCTTGGTATCTCGCTTCTCTTTTTTGCCGTGAAATACTTCATCGGTTATCAAGCTGCCGTATATCCAGAATTCTCGGCCACTGTGGAAATGCTCGTCCTTGCTGGTGCCGCATCAGGGTTTACGGTCGGCCTGTTCTGCGGACGCACGGGTGTCTTCTACTTGGCATGGCTCGCACTTCGAGATATCCACCAAAGCAAACGCACTGTCTGAACTCGCTCGTTTATAGCTCGACGCGCGCTCATAGATAGGTGCCACCGGTTCGAGTAGAAGACGCTGGTTTTCCACGCGCAAATACTCGTTCTGGTATGAAATCTTCTTCAGGCCCATGATCTCTTTGCCTCTTTCCGAGTATTCGACATTTTTGAGGCTGAGCTCGGCCTCAACAGATCGAAGCTTTTCTTCTACTGCCATCTTGCCGGTAACCAACAGGTCGTTCATCTGCACCAGGCCGGCGATATTCGCTCGAGCCCTGCGCAACATGCGCTCGGTCTCCACCAGCTCGTCTACGAGAAGTGCACACTGGTGCTGGTACATTTCCAATGTTCTTCTAGAGACAGACGAAAGTGCTTAAAACTACAAAAACAGTTTTTTTCGGGTAATAAAAAGCCCTGCGCTAAGGCAGGGCTTTTTCATTACGCCTGGTTATTAACCGTGCAGGGTTTCCGCTGCGTACAAGGTATTTTCCAGCAGGCAAGCCCGGGTCATTGGGCCGACGCCGCCTGGCACTGGAGTGATCCAGCCTGCGCGGGGCAGGGCGGTTTCGTAGACTACATCGCCGACCAACTTGCCGTCGTCCTGGCGGTTGATGCCCACATCAATGACGATGGCGCCTTCTTTGATCCATTCGCCTTTCACCAAGCCCGGCTTGCCGGCGGCGACCACCACCAGGTCAGCACGGCCGACGTGGCCGGCCAGGTCCTTGGTGAAGCGGTGGGTGACGGTCACGGTGCAACCGGCCAGCAGCAGCTCCATGGCCATTGGGCGACCGACGATATTGGATGCGCCGACGATAACGGCATCGAGGCCGTACAGGTCGACACCGGTGCTTTCCAGCAGGGTCATGATGCCTTTGGGTGTGCACGGGCGCAGCAGCGGGATGCGTTGTGCCAGTCGGCCGACGTTATAAGGGTGGAAACCGTCGACGTCTTTGTCCGGGCGGATACGCTCCAGCAGCTTGGAAGCGTCCAGATGCTCGGGTAACGGCAGTTGGAGCAGGATGCCATCAATCGCCGGGTCTTCGTTGAGGCCGTCGATCAGGTCGGTAAGGGCCTGCTGGGTGGTCTCGGAAGGCAAGTCATAGGCCTTGGAAATAAAGCCGACCTCTTCACAGTCT
>Ga0160464_100487_pt1 | contig 28331 bp, 23 predicted proteins | sample HID1971I_E11MG_FD_108275 | JGI IMG/M metagenome (GOLD analysis project Ga0160464, IMG submission 108275) | Enriched millipede-associated microbial communities from UW Madison campus, WI, USA - HID1971I_E11 MG | ecosystem: Host-associated > Arthropoda: Insects > Digestive system > Unclassified ... | reverse complement strand
GCCGAAAACAAAAAATTTTATTTTATCATTCCGGATGATGGCAGCGAATTAGACGACATAGAGGCCATCTTTGACAGCCGCGAGAAGGCAGAGACCTACAACAAGCGCTACAAGACCGACTCCGGATTCGAGATCATGGAGCGTGTGTTTGATCCGCATTATGAAACGGATCACACCAGGGATCCCTACCGGGTCACGATCGATGACAACAGTGAACATGCCATTTGGGTAACGCTGCATCATCATCTGGCAGACATTGAAGGGGCCAAAAACGAACACTATGAAATCGACAACACCATGTATTCCAATTATGAGATACCAATTCTTCGGATATTACTTTTTGCGGAGTCTGAAGAGGCAGCCCTGAAGCGGGCATTCGAGATCAGGGACAAAGTGGTGGCCAGTGGAGAATGGGAGAACGCAGTAGAGCAGTACAGGATTGCTAAAGTGAACCAAGTTCCACATCAAATATACCGCAGTAAGCGAGAAAAAGAACTTGAAAAATGGCTGCTCGCATGTGTGGTATTTATTACCCTGCTTATCCTGAGTCTCCTTTCGGTCGGTCTAAGTGTGGTGTCAAATTTTAAATAAGCGATGACGCCACTAAAACAAATCCTCAGCAACCTGCACACCGCTACCCCGAGCTCGGTTGAATTATTGGCGAGCCTTTTTGTACCGGTTTCTTTTAAAAAAGGAATGATCCTGCCCATGCCAGATCATTCCTTTCCTATTTTATACCTGATCGGGCATGGGCTTTTAAGAGGATATTTTGAACACGAGGCGGAGGAGCATACATCCTGGATTATGGAAGAGGGTTTTTTGCTCCCCTTGGGCGGCTTTTTTATCAACCAGCCCGGCACAGAACAGGTCGAATTTTTAGCGGATACAAAGGGCTGGTCATTAAACCTTGCAAAGGCCGAAATCATGGCATTGAAAGAACCACTGATGTATAGGATGATCGTTGAAATTTATGAAAAAAAGCTGCTCGAAGCCAGAACTATCGAATATATGCTGCGTTTAAAAAAAGCACAAGACCGTATTGTCTTCATTCAAAAGCTTAAGGAAAATATGATCTACAGAGGCCTCAACAGGCATGTGGCATCCTTTTTAAATGTAGGAGACAAATATCTCTTCAGCATGAAAAAGACGGACAGGGGGAAAAGACAGGATAGGTAACATTGTGAATTTTATCTACCTTAGTGTCTGGGAATTTATTTATGGCAGATTTTCGCAGCGCTTCTGACGGGGAACTGGTCATCCTTTTGAAGGATGGCAACCATGCCGCGTTTACACAAATCTATGAGCGTTACTGGGAAAAGCTTTACTACAAGGCAGTCAAAAAGTTAGGTGACGAATCCGAAGCACAGGAAGCTGTCCAGGACATATTCTTTTCCATTTGGAAGAACAGAGAAAATTTCCAGCTGCGTGAAAATCTGGAGAATTATTTGGCTGTCGCGATGAAGTTCCAGGTGATCCAAAGACTTGCTAAAAGCAAACGGCGTCATGTTGTGGTACAGACCCTAACCAGGGAAGCGGAACACGCACAGTTATCTGAATCTGTGGGAGAATGGAATCAGGAAGATCTGGAAATCCTGCAGGCCAGGCTAACTGCCATCATCGATACCCTTCCTAAGAAATGCAAACTTGTGTTCACCATGAGCCGCAGCGAGGAATACACGAACAAGAAAATTGCTTCTGAACTCGGCATCAGCGAAAAGGCGGTCGAGAAACATGTAAGCCACGCGCTAAAAGTATTACGCAGCAACCTTGGTCATAAATCTATGATCCTGCTCCTGCTCAACCAACTTTTATAGTCCCGGCGCAGCATCCATTACCCCTATGTTAAAAAATATTTAAGAAAAAGGTAGGGTATTCCGGCATTCATCACACTTGTATATAAAACGCCCTGGAGATGGATAACGAACGTATCATTCAACTTGCACAAAAATTTGTCGATGGTGACATCACAGCCTTTGAACTTGAGGAGTTCAATACCTGGTATTACAGCGATGAAGGCGAGCAGTACCAGGTAAAATCTTTTGATAGCAAGGAAGACCTGGCTGTAGAGATGTACAAAAAAGTCATGGACCGCAGTGGCTTACATGCTGAAAAACCCATGCGTTATAGATTATGGCCCCGCATTGCAGTGGCTGCTGCTGTGGCTGTAGTTATTTTCGGCGCAGGTTTATTCTATTTTTCTAAGGATATGAAGCAGGTTCCTGCTGATCAGGTTGCTTTGGTGAATGATGTGGCTCCGGGTGTTTCGGGTGCAACGCTGACTTTGGCCAATGGTAAAAAGATCAGGCTTTCTGATGCGGTGAAAGGTGAGTTGGCTCAACAGGCTGGCGTAAGTGTTTCTAAATCTGCGGATGGCCAGTTGGTTTATGAAGTTAAACCGGGTACTGGGGCTTCTGAGGATTTGGGTGCGATCAATACTTTGTCTACGGACAAAGGAGAAACTTATCAGGTGAAACTGCCTGATGGTACTGTTGTCTGGCTGAATGCTGCTTCCTCTCTAAAATATGCGGCGAACTTACTGGAATATGGAAAACGTAAGGTGACGCTTCAGGGGGAGGCTTTCTTTAAGGTGGCTAAGGATAAAAAACATCCTTTTGTGGTGGAGAGTGCGGGTCAGCAGGTGGAGGTTTTGGGTACGGAGTTCAATGTGAATGCGTATGCGGATGAGCCGGTGGTGTCGACTACACTTTTGGAGGGTTCGGTAAATGTCTTTTATCTAAAAAATAACAGTTCAAAAATATTAAAGCCAGGCCAACAGTCAACATTAAAGGGCGGTGACATCAAAGTTGGTGATGCAGATGTCGATCAAGCGTTGAGCTGGAAGAATGGCGATTTCGTTTTTGTTGGCGAGGATCTTAAAACGGTGATGCGTCAGGTTGCCAGGTGGTATGATGTAGAGATCGAATATCAGGGAAATATAAATTCTTCTGGTGTAGTAAGTACAATTTCCCGAACCAAGAAATTGTCACAGCTATTGAAAGCGCTACAGATCAATCAGGGAATTCACTTTAAAATTGAGGGAAGGAGGGTTTTGGTTATGCCTTAGAAAATTACTTGAGGTTGGCTAAAACAAGAACGGAGGCGTTGGAAGCGCCCCCGATCAAAAGTCTAGCTAATCGGATAAATAATGCTACTAAACAGAATTTCAACAAAAAACTAAACAAACAAATGTATAAATTTTACTATACAAATGGGTATGGCGTAACCCGCTATATCCGAAAGTCCGCAACTAGTTTGTGGCAGAATGCATGGAATCCCAATATCAGAAAATGGCTTATGAGGATAAATCTGACATGTTTGATGTTATTGATTGCATTTATGCAGGTTTCCCTAGCTGCAAATGCTCAAAAAATCTCTTTGTCCAAAAAGAACGCACCGCTTACAGAAATCTTTAAAGAACTAAGAAAACAAAGCGGGTATGACTTTGTGATCAACAGAGACCAGATTAAAATCGCAAAGCCGGTTACCATATCCGTGAGTGGTGATGATTTGGTAAGCGTGCTGAACAAATGCTTTGATGGCCAACCATTCACTTATTCGATGGAAGATAAAATGATCATTGTGGTGAATAAAAAACCAGAGCAGTTAAAAATAAATGCTCCACCTATTGATGTAACAGGGAAATTGGTTGACGAGAATGCTCAGCCTATTGCAGGAGCTACAATTAAAGTCAAGGGAACTTCCATAACCGCTATTTCTGACGGCAATGGTTTATTCTCGTTTAAAAATATCTCAGATGATGCTGTATTAGAAATCTCTTATTTAGGCTACCAAATCAAAGAGATTAAGGCTTCCAAGGATTTAGGAACGTTAAAAATGGAAGTAGCCGTTGGAAAATTGAATGAAGTTACCGTTAACGCAGGATATTATACGGTTAAAGATAGTGAGAGGACGGGTAACATATCACGAATTACTTCTAAAGACATAGAAAAACAACCCGTAACAAACATAATTGCAACTATGCAGGGTCGGATGGCGGGAGTGAGCATTACGCAAACTACCGGCGTTCCTGGAGGAAGCTTTGATATAAAGATCAGAGGACAAAACAGTCTGCGTGCTGATGCAAATGCCCCACTCTATATTATAGACGGCGTACCGTATTCATCCGACCCTATTGGTTATACTCAGACAGCGACCATTTTTCCAGATAAAAATACCAGCCCTTTAAACAGCATCAATCCCCAAAGCATTGAAAGTATTGAGATATTGAAAGATGCGGATGCTACGGCAATATACGGCTCAAGAGGAGCCAACGGTGTAGTTCTAATTACTACCAAAAAAGGACAAGCGGGGCAGATCAAGGTAATTTTTAACGCGTCAACAGGCATCGGTACAGTTGCCAAATTAATGGATTTGATGGATACCCAACAGTACTTAGCCATGCGCAGACAGGCTTTTATAAATGATGGTTTAAGCGTATATAATCAATGGGATTACGACATCAACGGTACATGGGACCAAAACCGATACACGGATTGGCAAAAGGAGCTCATCGGCCGCAATGCCCGGCTGAACGAGATTCAGGGAACGATAACTGGTGGTTCCGAAACAACGCAGTTTTTACTTAGTGGAAACTTCCGTACAGAATCAACAGTATTTGTTGGCGACTTTTTATATAAAAAAGGAGGTACTCAATTCAATTTAAACCACCGTTCCAACGATAGCAAATTTCGGTTAACGCTATCAGCCGGCTATAACCTCCAGGATAACGACATGCCAGCTTCTGACTTTACGGATGACGCACGATCTTTGCCACCTAATTCCCCAGCACTTTATAATCAGGACGGTAGTCTGAACTGGGCCGACGGAACATGGGAGAATCCCCTGGGAAATCTCCACCCAAAAGTAAAATCCGAAACAAATAATCTTATGGCCAATAACGTGCTGTCTTATGAACTGCTTCCAGGTCTTGTGGTTAAAAGTAGTTTGGGATATACTAACCTCAGTACTACTGAAACAAGAACGGCCCCCTCAACTGCTTTTAATCCTGCTGCAAATGTTTCCAGTTCGCGATCTGGAATATATTACAATAATACCAAAAGATCTTCCTGGATAGCCGAGCCCCAGATCAACTGGAATAAAGATTTTCTTGGAGGAAAACTGGGAGTATTGCTTGGAGCAACATTTCAAAGACAGGCAACGGACAGGCTTTTTCAGTATGGCGAAGGATTCAGTGCAAATAGCATGATCTATAATTTGGCAGCTGCCACTTACATGAAAATAAATCTTAATGATGAAACCCAATATAAATATCAGGCATTTTTCGGAAGACTAAATTACAATTGGCGGGAACGTTATATTATAAACTTTACTGCAAGACGTGACGGATCAAGTAGGTTCAGTCCGGAGAATCAATTTTCCAATTTTGGCGCCGTTGGAGCTGCATGGTTGTTTTCAAATGAAGAAATATTTAAAAACAGCACATGGCTAAGCTTTGGAAAGATTCGTTCCAGTTATGGAATCACAGGAAGTGATCAAATCGGGGATTATCAGTTTTTAAATACCTATACAACTTCTGGGGTTAACTACAATGGAGTAATTGGACTACAACCCTCAAGGCTATACAATCCAAATTTTGCTTGGGAAACCAACAAGAAATTTGAAATTGGAGTGGAACTTGGCTTAATGCAGGATCACATATTCCTAACAGGTGCATGGTATCAGAACCGTTCTTCGAATCAATTGACCGGCATCCCTTTACCGGGTACCACGGGCTTTACCACACTACAGGCTAATCTTAATGCTACCGTTGAAAATAAAGGACTCGAACTAACTCTGCGCACTATTAATTTTAACACTGGAAATTTTAATTGGACAACCAGCCTTAATTTAACCTACTTTAGTAATAGGCTCTTGGAGTTTCCTGGATTGGCAAGTTCTGCTTACAGTCAGAAGTATCGCATAGGGAAACCTTTAAATATTGCCCTGCTTTACCAATATAAAGGAATCGACCCTCAGACAGGGATATACACCTTTGGCGACCTAAACGCAGACGGTAGAATATCTTTTCCGGAAGACCAGCAGATTGTCACCGATCTTAATCCTAAATATTTTGGAGGATTTCAAAATCAGCTGAGCTACAAAAAATGGAACCTGGATTTTCTTTTTCAATTTGTCAGTCAAAAAAACAGATCCATTCCAGTAGAAAATTCAGGATTGATGTTAAATCAACCCAGCAATTTAATAGACAGCTGGAAAAATCCGGAAAACCCTGGGAAATATCAGATCTACACCACAGGTATTAACGATGCTGCGATTACCGGTGATTATTTATTCAGCAGCAGTAATGGGGCATTTGAAGATGCTTCATTTATTCGTCTAAAGAACATTGCGATCTCTTATGATGTACCACTGAATTTTAAGGGTACAAAGTGCAGAGTTATGTTGCAGGGCCAGAACCTGTTGACGTTCACAAAATATAAGAACGGTGATCCGGAATTTATAACTTATGGCTACCTACCACCTCTTAAAGTAATTAACGCATCAGTACAGCTCACATTTTAATACCGCACAAATGAAAATTATAAATATAAATACTCGAAAACTCACTATCCTTATTCTTGTAATTTTAACGATGAATTCCTGCAGTTCATTTGTAGAGGTAGATCTACCAAAATCGCAGCTCACCACTTCAGGTGTATTTGAAAGTTATCCAACGGCAGAAGCCGCCTTAACTGATATATATGGAAAAATAAGGGATAAAGGCATTCTAGCGGGAATCAATTCTGGATTATCTAATACACTTGGAAACTATAGTGATGAAATGGCCGCCTATGGTACGCCGTCAAACCAAGCTTTGAATTTCTATAACAATACACTGCTGCCGACAAATAGTGTTGTTACAGACTACTGGAATACAGCCTATAATCAGATATACGCTGCCAATTCTATAATTGAATCTGCCGAGGCCAGTGCATATCTGACTACTGAAAATAAGAAGGTATTGCGTGGAGAGGCGCTTTTTATTAGAGCTTTGTCACACTTTTACCTAGTCAATCTGTTTGGCGATATTCCTTATATTAAACAGACAGGCTACAAAGAAAACAGTTTAGTTATAAGGACCCTGGCGACAGAAGTGTACCAAAACATTATAGCCGATTTGGAAAATTCAATTTTGCTTTTGCCAGCAACTTACACCACCCCCGAAAGAATTCGCCCAAACCGAAATACCGCTAAGGCACTCCTAGCAAGGACTTATCTCTACACTGGGGCATATGCCAAAGCTGTAGAAGAAGCCTCTTCTCTGTTAAGCCAAACAGATATTTTTTCATTGGTAAAAAATATCAATCAAGTATTTTTGATTAATTCCAAAGAAACAATATGGCAGCTAAAATCTTCATCGACTGGTGTGAATACCAAAGAAGGTGCTACATTCATACTTCCCTCTGGACCACCCTCTTTAATTGCTATGCGAACTGATTTTTCAGATTCCTTTAGCATTGATGATCTCCGAAAAACGAGTTGGATAAAGTCAGTGAGCAATGGCACATCCAAATGGTATTTTCCTTACAAGTACAAAGAAAGAAACGCCACTTCTACATCAGTGGAATATTCCATAGTGTTCCGTCTGGCTGAACAATATCTAATCCGTGCAGAAGCAAAGGCCCAACTTGGTGATCTTACGGGAGCAAAAGATGATATTAATGTGATCAGGCACCGCGCAGGACTATCAGATGTTAATGCTATGACTAAAGAAGAAGTTCTATTGGCTATTTTACAGGAAAGAAAATGGGAATTTTTCACAGAATATGGACATCGTTTCTTTGACTTAAAGCGTTTCAATAAAATTGATAATGTGTTATCGGTATTGAAGCTAGGATGGAATACGAGTGATAGGTTGTTCCCGATCCCACAAACTGAAATCGGCACAAATCCAAATTTAAGGCCCCAGAATCCAGGATACTAAATTACGACTTAAAGATATGATACAAATAATTTGTAATAGCGCGTTGAAGCGTCTGTACTCAATACTGATTCTATTTGTTTTTTCTATTTTGTCATTGGTAACCTGTTCCTTGTCGGCACAAGTAGGGCCAAAGAAAGAATTAACAACTGCTGATTATCATTTGTGGGGTGAACTAAATTTAGACAAAGTTTCCGGCGATCAACAGTGGGTGTCTTATAAAATGAGATACAAAAACGGCATTGACAGTCTTTTTGTGCGGAACACCAACACAAACAAAACTTATACCCTTCCCTGTGGAGATCAATCCACATTTACCAAAAACAATACATTTACCAATCTTTATGAAAGAAATCTCTATATCCTAAATTTAAAAACTGCAAAGCTGGAAGTTATCGAATCTGTCAACAAATATCACTACTCTCATCTAGCTGATTATCTGATCATAGATTATAATGATGCTACAAACAAGCAAAAAATGGTAATCCGCACTCCCGATGGAATAATAAGCAAGGAAATCTCCAATCTTACTGCTTTTTCATTAGGTCCTAATGAGCAACAACTCCTTTACACCATCAAGGTTGATAATAAATCTAGTATGATGCTTTTGAATCTTAAAACGAAAAAAGAAAAACACCTCTTAGCGGATGGCTACCATAATTACGCAGGATTTACCTGGCAACGGGATGGTAGATCTTTGGCATTTATTGCCACGGCAGAAGTACCATTAGAAACTTCTCTTTTCTACTACCTGGTGGGGCAAGACCAGCTTTTCGTATTGAAATCCAAAAATCTAGCGGGTTCAGGCTTCCCGGACAAAGCATTTGTAGCCGCTGATAATAGTCTCAAACTACTTGTGTCGGATGACATGCAGAAGGTCTTTTTTACTTTTAAAGAAAATGGCGATGTTTCAGAAAAAAAAACAGATTCGAATGTCGAAATTTGGAACGGTAATGATAAATGGGTCTATGCACAGGAGCAAATTTACGGAAACTTCCATAGGAGGTCTAAAATTGCGTTATGGATGCCGCTGTCCGATACTGCAGTGCCAATCACTACAGAAAGACTACCCAAATTAATGCTCAACGGTAATCAAAATTATGCTATACTCTCGAATCCAAAAGAGTATGAACCTCAGTTTGATCAGGACGGCCCCAGAGACTTCAGTATTATAAATCTTCAGACCTTGGAAAAAACACTGTTCTTGAAAAAGCAATCCGCCTACGGTAAAAGTATAATTCCCTCTCCCATGGGAAAATATATTGCTTATTTTAAAGAGAAAAACTGGTGGATTTACAATATCATCGATAAAACGCACACTAACATTACAAAAAATATAGAAGCAAATTTTTCTGCAAAGGAAGAGATCTTAAGCCCGGAATCTGTTTGTGGTAGTCCTGGATGGAGCCTTAATGATAAAGAAATTCTGCTATATGATAAATATGATATCTGGGCTATTAAACCAGATGGTACATCTCCTAGAAGACTCACTCATGGAAGGGAATTAAAAATAAGATACCGCATCGCAGAGAGTCTCGATAAATATACCACAACATCTTTATCGGATGAAATCAAACTTGAAAATTATGACCTCAAAAAAGAACTGTTTTTGAGCACTCTGGCAGATGATGGAAAAACTGGGGTCTCTAAATGGACAAATAATTCTGGAGAGATTCCTTTTGTATTTGAAGAGGCACTTATCTCTGACATTTTTTATATGCAAAAAAAAGAAAAGCTCTTTTATATAAAACAAAGATTTGACTTGCCTATGCAGTTGATTGTAAAAGATAATACGTCCAAAACTAAATTGGTTTTTCAGAGCAATCCCCAGCATCAGAATTACCATTGGGGTACTTCAGAATTAATCCGATACCAGAATGCAAAAGGCGAGAATCTCAAAGCGGTATTGCTTTATCCAGCAAATTATAATCCCCGCAAAAGATACCCGATGATTGTTCATATATATGAACTGCAGTCACAAAACCTCCATCAGTTTATTTCCCCTGATCTTTTCAATGAAACAGGATTCAATCCCACTTTATTTACGCTACAAGGCTATTTTGTTCTGCTTCCCGATATTCATCTTGCCTACCAAAACCCAGGTGTATCTGCGTTAGACTGCACAGTATCGGCAGTAAAAAAAGTAATAGTCAAAGGAGTTATAAATCCAATGAAAATTGGGCTTATTGGTCATTCTTTCGGTGGCTATGAAACTTTTTTCATTAGTACCCAGACAGACCTTTTTGCAGCAGCCATAAGCGGCGGAGGTATTACTGATCTGAAAAGCCTTTATCTGACCCTGAATCGAAATACCGGAAAACCTGATATGTGGCGCTTTGAAAGTTCACAATGGTGGATGGGCAAAACCCCTTTTCAGGCCCCTCTGCCTTATTGGGAGAATTCACCCATTGATCACGTGGAAAAAGCCAAAACACCTATGCTGATCTGGACAGGTAAAAATGACCGGCAGGTCGATCCAAATCAAAGTATGGAGCATTATCTCGCCCTTCGGCGCTTGGGAAAAAAAAGCATAATGCTGTTATATCCCAATGAAGGGCATGTAATTCAGAAGCCGGAAAATCAAAAAGATTTGACAAATCGGATGACGCAGTGGTTTGCCTATTTTCTTAAAGGTGAAAAGCCAGCCGATTGGATCACAAACGGCATCAAATAACATGAAAAATGGAAAAAATAATTCGAAACGGCTGTCTACGGGCAGTTATGCTACTGCTTTGCATTTTTGTTACCCAGTGTTTAGCTTGTAGAAGTTTAGAGAATCTTGATTATAAAGCTAGAGAGAGTTCAATAAAAATATTACAGGTTGCTATTCAAAAAATCGACTACCCGCTTTTTCTAGAGAAAGTGCAAGAATTAGAATTGGTGTGGTGAGTATGTAACTGACCGGAGCAAGAATGGTCAGTTCAATTATCGGCAGGAAAATCTTTCGGGCTGTGGGCCTGAAATCGAACTTAAAATAGTACGAATTCATACTTCAAATGGTACGATTGGACTGGTGTATTTTGTTCCGTCCTGATATAGCTTTGTTTCATAATAGTTTGTTATGAAAAGAGCATTATTAATAGAGGTTATTCTCGCTACGGTATTGGTAGCCTTATTTGCCATTGCTGCCGGCATGCAGCTCAGCGATTTTGCTGAGTTTAAGAGAAAACTGTTCGGGCAGGTGTTTACACGGGGGTTTGCAACATTCCTGCTTTACTTTATTCCAGGGGGATTGTTATCGACTATCTCCCTATTGTGCTGGCCTAAAACACGATTGGCAGGCTTTGGTATTTCGTGTTTTTTAATGTTGCTGTTTACAGGTTACGCAGGACTAGTGGTACTTGGCTATTATAGCCGGGTGCCCTGCTCCTGCATCAGCCTGGTCAAAGGGATGAGCTTTGGAGGGCAATTCTACTTCAACCTATTCTTTACGGCAGTGGCCGCAATAGGCTTCATATTTACTTTAAGAGAAAGGAGGTTAGCGGTATGGGCCAGATAGTGTCGCATGCCCCTTTACCGGGTTGAGAAGTGCATCAAAAACCCATCTCCAGCTTAGGCCTCCGGCAGGAAGTGATGATTGAAAAAGGAGGTCAAAAACATTTAAACATTTTATAATAATTTAATGAAAAAATTAATCAATTTATTGCCCTTGATGGCCCTGATATTGGGCTTCGGGCTGATGTCATTTAGAGGAACAACTGAAACACCTAACTACGGGTTTGATCCAATCTCCCAGGAATGGGTCTCACTGGATGGACTGACTGAGGTACCGGGTGCGCCAGACAATGGTGAGTACAGGTGTCTGCCACCAGAGGAAAGTGAAATCTGCAAAGCATATTTCGCTCCTGAAGATACAGAATTCACCAACCCTATTGATGAAGAACTGGGTGTCTTCGATTATATAGCGCCATAGTCGAGTTTCCCTAAAAAGGCGGGTACCCATTTCGGTACCCGCCTTTTTTTATCTCGCGTTCTGCTCCAACCCACCCAATGTGGTCTCCGAATCCGGTAGCGGATACACATACCTTTTGCTATTGGGTGCAAGGGTATAGGTCTCCCCATTGACCGTCCGACTTAAAGTTACGGCCAGTAAAGGCTCCTGGTTGAGCCGCCGCAGGTCTTCCCACCTGCTGCCCCTATAGATCATTTCCTTTCTCCGCTCCAACAACACTTTTTTAAGCATCGCATCCGGGTTGTCCAGCATTACCGGAGTAAAGGTGTTTAGTTCCCAGCGCGTACTCAACAAGGTATTCAAATCTTTTAAAGCCAGGTCAAGCTGACCAAGCCGCACCTCACATTCTGACCGGATCAGGTACAGCTCTGAAGTGGTGATGCCAGTGAAATTCTTCCAGCCGGTATACAGATCCGTAGCTCTTTTATCAAAGAACAGCGGTTTTCTAAGATCATTCTGATCATAGGCCGCATACAATTCAGGTGTGGCATAAGTGGTATTTGATACAAACCTGTACACAATTGGCGCGCTGTGAAAAATCACCTCGGGATTTCCATTGGGCAGGCTGATCGGAAATGGTGCGGCGGAGGTTTTGTTCAGCGTCCTGAATTCGATCAACTCGGCTTGAATACCTAGGCCTTTGGTGGCGTAACCGGCTGCCTGCTCATAATCCCCCATCAGTAAATACGTTTTGGCCAGCAAGGCATAAGCCGCTACTTTACCTGGCCTGCTTTTTACAGATTGCCTGTCGGGCAGTAGTTCCGCTGCTTGCTGCAAATCTTGCAGAACCTGCCGATAGCCTTCCTGTACCGTCCCCCTGCCCGGCCGGATGTTCACATCAGACTTTAAATGAAGCGGAATGCCCGCATCATCGTTGTTGCCGCCCTTGCGGTAAGGTTCAGCAAAAACCTGTAGCAGGTTGTAAAATGCAAAGGAACGATAAAACAAGGCACTCCCTTTCAAACTGTTCCATTCTTTCCTGTTGCTTTCATTTGTTACTATTTTATCCAATCCTTCCAAAACAATATTGGAATAGAAAACCTGTTGATAGGGCCTGTTCCAATCGGTATTGACTCCGCCTTCATAGATGTCCGCGGCCCAGATATAGCTGTTCCTGTCCCGGGCCTCTACATAGGTCTTGAAACCCGCATCATTGGTATAGTAATCATCCGTTGCCAACAACGTAAGGCCAGGTAAGGCATTCATGATACTTGTATTGTCCATCAGCGACTGGAAATCGGCAAAGGTGGTTGGTACCAGCAGGGACTTGTCATTTTTCTTGTCCAGGAATTCTTTGCCACAGGACTGCAGGAGCAGGAGCGCGCCTGCAACTAATACGGTAGGACAGATCAGTTGCATAAACCTCCTATTATCTATTTTTAAATACTTCATTTGTTTTCTTATCTGCTGTTAAAAATCAAATTTGAATCCGGCCGCGAGCGTCCGCATCGGACGGTTGGTCGCATAATCGGGATCGACGCCGTTTTTAGATGCTTTCCAGATCATGCCGATATTGTTGGCATACAGGTAAATTTGGGCACGCTTAAAACTGCTCTTCCCCAGCTTCAGTCCCGACAGGTCAAAACTGAAATTGACATCCTGAAACCGGATGTGGTCGCCTTTATCTACCAAGACTTCGGCATTGCTGTAGAATACATCGCGGTTGGAATTGAGTGCCGCAGGGATTGAGGGCACCTGGGTAAAGGCTTCGTCACCCGCTTTCTGCCAGCGCAAGGTGTAATCGCTGTGGCCACCCAAGCCGTAATTGCTGCCATAGGTAATGGAATTCCTCCTGAAATAGTATTGCAGGCGATAACTGATATTGGCCGAGAGGGATAAGCGCCACATAGACAGGGTATTTCTCAAAGCCCCAAAAAGTTCCGGACGGGCAGAACCATTGTACTGGATATTGTCGGCTGTCACTGCGGCCCGTATTTTTGCATAATCCTTACTAACTTCTCCATTTAAATAGCCTTGTGGATCACCCGTTTGCGGGTCCAGCCCTGCCCATGGATAACTGTATATGGCGTATAGCGGTCTGCCCGGCAGGGGATAATTGCCATTGAGACCAAAGGACAGGTAATTGGCTACGGATGATTTCACATGGTAGGCCGTTACTTTTTCTTTGATATAGCTGAGTATGAAGTTCGTTTGCCAGCTGATCTTTCCTTTCAGGTTGACCGTATTCAGGCTGAGGTCGATCCCTTTGCCCAGGGTGTTGGCCGTATTGCCTGTAAAGCTGATAATCCCATTGGACGGTGGATAGGGTGTCTCCCCGATCAGCTCGATCCCCTTTTTCTGATAGTACTCCAGGCTGCCACTGAAGCGCCCTCCCTCCGTGCGGAAATCCATTCCAAAATTGCTGACAATGACCCTTTCCCAGCGCAATTCTGGATTGGGCGGATTTTGGATAATGGCATAGGGCAGCCTGGTGCCTGAATTGTTCAGGTTGCCGGTACCATTGTTGTACGATGCGGTGGTAAATGCAGAAAGCGACTTATCAATATTGCCATTGTACCCGTAAGTAGCGCGCAACTTTAAGAGCGGCAGCGCAGTAGAGAACGGATAGAAGCCTTCTTCGCTGAGGTTCCAGGCCAGTCCGGCCGACCAGAGCGGCACGCCCTTCTGATTGGTATTGACACCAAATAAATTGCTCTTATCTACCCTGCCGCTCAGTGAAGCGGTATACTTGCCGGAATAGGTGTAGGCACCATTGGCATAATAGGAGATAAAGCGGTCGGTCCCTTCTGAAGTGCCATCCTGATTGGGGATCACATTATTGACAGAAGCGGGATTGATATAGGATTTAAAAGCACCCGTATAATTGACTGTCTTGCTCACGGCGTGCTCCTGATCATAACCATACAGCCGGGCGGAACGCCCAAAGCTGAGGTCTTGCGAGATCTCATAACCTGCTATGGCATCCAGGCGGTGCTTGTCGCCCCAAAGTTTATTAAAGCCCAGCTGACTGCGGAGGCTGTGCCCGCTCAACCGGCTTTCGTCTGTATCCAGGATACCACCCAGTGGGATGGGCCGGGTCAGGCTCCCGTCAGCATTGACCAGGGTAAGCCGATTGATCTGATCGCGCGTGTAATAACTTTGCTCGTTTTGCAGGTTGCGCGAGGTATTCACTGCCTCCGTAAACTGGTAAAAGACTTGCACACTCAGTTCGGGAATGAGCTGGTATTTAACATCTGCGTTGAGGCGGCTGTGGTTGTTGGAAGAGGTATTGTCTCCGAGCATAATTTCATCCATCGGGCGGTAAGACCAGTCGAGCAAGCCCTGGCCCAGGGCAGTCTGCACGAAGCTGTCCCGGTATCGTCCTATGCTTAGGCTATGCCCCTGATCGTCGGCCAACTGCGCATAAGGATATAGCGGCTGGGAGTTGAAGGTCAATGATGCTCCGGGGTTGTTGCGCACCGTATTTGACCGGAAGTGGCGCAGCATGGTATTGACCTGCAGTTTCTGATCAAAGAAAGAAAAGGTCTGACCAGCATTAATGGAAATGCGCTGATTGCTGTTGGCCACTAAGGCCGCACGCCCATGGTCATAGCCGGTAGAGAGGTAGTATTTATGTTTCTGCCCGCCCCCGCTTAGATTCAGTGCGTATTGCTGGTTGAGGGCATGTTGATAGAGGTATTTTTCATATTCCCTGCGCAGGTCATACGACTTCCAGCTATTGATCTGCGCAAGGACTTCCTGCTCAGAGACCCTGCCCTCCCGCAGGCTGACCAGCATTTCTACCAATGGAGAAAGCGGAACTTTGGTCGCCGCTGTTTCGGAGGCTTTGTAAAAGCCTTCGTTAAACAAGCGCTGCTCGGTATCAATGTAATCTGTAGCCGACATTCTCGACTGGTAGAAAAGGTCCGGCTTTTGAAATGCAGTCAGGTTTGCATTGGCTGAAATCTTTAAATCGCCGCCATACATCCCCTTTTTGCTAGTGATGACAATCACGCCATTTCCGGCCCTTGCTCCCCAGATGGAGGCTGCCGCGGCATCTTTAAGCACCGTAATGCTCTCCACATCGTTGGGATTGATGTCGTTCAGATCACCTGAATATGGAAAGTTGTCCAGTACAATTAAGGGGTTCTTGTTCGCATTGATGGTACTTTGCCCCCGGACGCTGATGGGGTTGGTGACCGCGCCGGTGCGGTTGAAGGCGAGCCCAGGCACCACATCTTCCAGCCGGCCCAGGATATCCGGACTGACTTTTCTCTCGATCAATTCCTGATTGACCAGGACGAAGGAACCTGTAGAACGCTCACGCGGCAGTGTCTGATAGCCTGTAGAGACGATCACTTCTTCTAATGCATCCTCTTTGGGTAGCAAGGTGACTTTAAGAAAAGTGTTGTTTGCGGCCTTCACATTAATCTCTTGTGGGATGTAGCCCACATAACTGAGTACTATGGTCCCCTCTGCTCCCGGGATCTGTATAGAAAATTCGCCGGAAGCGGCGCTAATGCTGGCGGGGCCGCTGACTTTATTTTTAACGCTGGTGCCCGTTAAGGGTTGTCCGGTCGCCGAAAAGACTGAGCCTTTTACGACAAACTGCGCATCGACCTTGAATATGGTTAGGCTAAAGATGATGGATAGATATATAAACCTCATATTTTCGAATGGTTTGGTGTATGATTTTCACTGTCCCTGATCACGAGCATATCGATCAGGCATTCCTTTACGACAAATTTCAGGTCGTAGGCTTCCAGGGCTTTGTTAATGGATTCGACATCATTCAATTTGGCCTGAATGCTCAGATCGACCCGGCCGGTATAGCCGGTATCATCCACCACAGGTATTTTAGAATTCTGAAGGCTCTGGGCATTGAGTTGCGTTATGAACCGGCCTATCGGCATATGCTGCATCTCCATGCCGAACCGGTCGGCACGAAAGACCGTTTTGGAACTGGCAGACCTAATCTTGTCTTCCCTGCTGGTGCGCACCAGAGCCAGGCAGCTGGTCATTCTTTTTTCGATGCGGGCCTCATATTGGTAGAGTATCCTGTCCATATCACCTCTCATTATGAGGAACCTGGATGCAAACAGTGCGGGTGGTACGATCAGTTCGTAATTATAGCAGTTATTGTATTGCCAGGCTTCCCTGCTTTCAGGCCGATTCGGACTGAACGGAAGGCTATCCCTGACCATCAGTATGCGCCTGTTGGACACAAAATATCCTTGATCCCAAAACGCCAATTGGTACAGGCTGGCCAGTCTTAGGTTGGTGGCCGTAATACGACCGTATTTTAAGCTGTCGGCATGATAGACCGACCAGCCATAAGGCAAACCTTCCTGGTAGCGGGAAAGGACGGAGTGATACATCAGTGTGTTGCCATCGCCACCGTTGCCGTTGATGAGATAAGGTTTGCTTTTGTCGTAGGCGATCTTCATATCGCGCTTTTGCTTTAGCGGGCTTGCATTCTGTGCGGTGGGATTAGAGCTGACTTTTGATGCATGGAGCATCTTTTGGATATTTTCTGCTGTGATTTCTTCCAAACCGGTGATGGCTTTGACTGTTCCGGTTTGGTCTATCCATACATAGTGGGGCAGGTAAATGTGGGGGAAGAGTTTGTGCAATTCTTTGTCGCCGGTGATTTGGGGCAGGTTGCTTACTTTCCCCTTGTGTAAATTTTTAAGAAAGGGATCGACGATTTCTTCATTTTGATAGGTAACCGGAATGATCTGGATCTGGGCTTTGAACTGTTCCTGTAGCTTTTCCATTTTTGGGATCATGGCTACGCAGGGGCTGCACCAGGTAGCCCAGAAATCCAGGATGATGAGTTTGCCTTTATATTTGGAAAGTGCATCGGTTTCGGGCAGCTTCTCTCCTACCTGGATGCCTTTTGTGGTAACATCAATGGCTTGATTGGTTTTGGGTTGTTGTGGCAATGCTGCAAAATTTAGGCAAAGCACGGCCAGTACCAAGATTGGTAAGGTTTTAAACATAATAAGTTAGTTATGTTCCCTCTCAGCCTGTGCTACGCTCTTTCGTCATTTCGAGCGAGCACAGCGACGAGAAAACTCATGAATAATAAAGAAATAACACCAATAAGAAAGGCCGGGCAGGTAGAGCAGGGATAACTACTCATAATTGACAACTAACCGAATTATTCCCGCCCGGCTAATATTCTAAATGGGTGGAATATAGATAATCCTGGAATTGATTCTTGTTACTGCGCTATTATCATTATTTTTGAGACAATAGAATCCCCTTAAGTATGAAACTTTCATTGGTTTGGTTGATTTTTTGAGTTCAGTTTTTAATAAGTTGTAAAATGAAAAGCTGGGTACTATCAATCAGGGGGTTTAATGACGTTCTTTAAGACATCTGGGAAAAAAGGACTTGGGCTGAGTGGGAATTGAATACGAGAAACACATAGAAATCCTGTTCGCCTTTTGACGTAGCTTGGGATAAGTTCTAAACGGTTTAACATTCTCGTTTTCATATTTAATATATGTTTCAACGAGTCTCCCGGAAAGCTGAGCAGCCTATTGATAAAACCAATAAGGCGGCATTCGCTGCTCCGAACAGGGGAAAACGACCAAGTTAACCCTCCCTTATATCTGCTCGAGATTCAAGGTTTGCCATCGGAAGACTAACGCGAACGCCACCCAACTGGTAATATATCTGCTAAGATAAAAATTATCCAGTATACAGGGCGACTTCACGGACTTCTCGCTGGCAAATTGGTCGTTTTTCTGTGCGAGAGACATCGTTCTGTTGAAGCACTACTAGTACTTCAAACACTTGTCGCTTTTAATACAAAACAAATATACATGCTTAGTTCATACTAAGCAAATTAATTTTAAAATATTTATGCCGAAAACAGTTATTGAATGGGAAATTATTAAGCTAGTTCGTGCAATTCGTACCAAAGAGAAAAAGAGTCAAAGGGATTTAGCAAAGCTTCTCATGGTCTCTCATGGATATATCGGGCAAATTGAGATGGAAAATTCATTAAGCATGTATTCCTATGACCAATTAAATGAAATAGCCAAATACCTAAATTGCAGCATAAAAGATTTTATGCCTGAAGATCCAATTTAAAATAATTGGCAAGATAATGAAACACCACCTTACTTGAAATACAAAGATCAGAGAGATAAACAATAAGCACAGCGATCGCTAACCAAAGACTATTATGGAATCACTTTTTGTTTCCATTGGCATTGGAGGAATGATCATATTGCTATTCAACATCTGGGCTATTATTGACATTTCAAAACAAAATTATTTAACCAGAGAGGAAAAACATGCTGCCAGAATGGGAATCTGGCGATTGCCTGTCTATGGGTTATACAACTATCTCTTTGAAATAAAAAAACGATAACCAAAATATGCAGTATCAAACAAGTCGACAAAATAAGGAAGATAACACCTGTTTCAGTTGAAGGAGTTTGTGGGGAAGTAGGTGGCTTGTTATAAAATGGATAATATGTCGGCTTTAATGACAAGCTATAGCAGACAAGACAATTTTATGGTTTGGATTTTGTAATAGCTGATCTGATGGAGCAATCTCCTCTTGAAATTACCCGCAATAAAAAAGCATCTTAAGATTTCTCCAAGCTGCTTAAGATATTTTGATGATGCTATCCGCTACAGACCTTCTATTTCTTCGATGGAGAGTTTGGTGTACCGAACTATCTTATCAATAGGCTCTTTTTCGCTTAGCAACTAAAAAGCCAACATCAATCACATTTTCTAATAAACATTTGACTATTCTCTGTCCTCATTTACAATTTCCAAAAACCTTTCCAGCCTGTCGGCTGCAACAGCCTTCATCTTTGGTCCTTGTCCGCTTCGGAGAATACTTAATTGGATCTCTATAAATTTGGGGACGTCAACAACCTTAACACCGGTATATAGTTGAACTTCTGTTGGTAGGTTGATGCCGTGTAACGCCGCTTCAAAATCATCTGCTATTGCGCCATTATAGATGGCGGGAAGATTTTATTAACTCTAAATAGCTTGTTCATTTATAGTTTATTATAGGTTGTATAATGTATTTATTTTCGCTGTTTATAGTGTGTTTTAAGAAGATTTTTAATTATTATGTAATTTATTATAGGCGCCAAAACAAACTGAACAAAATGAACAGACGGCTTTTGGATAAAAAAACATACGTTTGAGTTATGCGAACTTGTAGGGATACAGGTTATTAAAGCCAAATATTATTTACGTAACGCTCACACCATGAAATTCTCTATCTCTGAAAATAATTTGCAATCTGCCTTCTCTATAAGGATTTATGTGAGAAGTAATACAGGAAGCAAACTTCAGCTATCAATTTTTAATTCAAATACTTCTAGATTTTTGTTAGACGCCTTCAGGAAGAATTGTGTGTGTAGTGATTTGGAGTCTTATTTGAAATCTGTTAATGAAGACCGCTCAATGCTTCGAAATTTCTCACTCCAAAATTGCAATCTATAGCCAGCTAGTTTTAAGATATTATCTTTAATTTAAAAGTCAAACACTGCGAAGATGTTATCTTTTTTAAGAGATCAGAGATGTGTAAATGACTATTACTGCATACTATTTTTTACATCTCTGAGTATCAACACATATTATAAATATTATTTAACCAATAAATTTTAAAATTATGAAAGTAAAAACCAAAATTTCTGTATTGACAGTTATTAGCAGCTGTTTGTTTTTTTTAACGAGTTTCGTAAATTCTAATTTACAAAACCCGCCATCTAGTGAAGTGCGTTGCGACAAGACTACTTATCCAGAACAAGATTTCTCTAAAGTGAAGAAGTTGACTGAAGTGGAGTGTGATGTATGTGAATTGTTGTGGATTGTGCAGGTATGGAACGGTGATGGACTTCTTACAGGTACAAGATACGAGTATTATTTACAGTCGGAGCCAGCTATATGGGTCATGAGGGAATGTGAATACTCTAGCAACAGTTCACATAAATGTGAAGCAAATGTGGTTAGCCAGTTAGGTGGTGGTTGTACAAATATTTTTATACCTTGTACAAAGGAAGATGATCCAGAATGTGTAAACGATTAACTAGGCTAGGTATGAAACACTTCTCTTTTGTAGTACTTTGTCCAGTCCTTTATATGTTTTTAATAGGGGCTTGTACGAATGGTAATGAGCGGAAAATAGGTGACCAAACAAGTGACCATTCTAATGTGCGTGAGGTTTATATACAACCTAACAAAAAGATGTCTTTGCACACGAAGGATTTTATCGCTTCAGTACAATACATTCCATTAGAAACCACTGATGAATCTGAATTTGGGGATATATCCCAAATTCAGATTGTTGGAGATTACTATTTGATTTTGGACAAGTTAGCCAATGAAATATTATTTTTTAGGAAAAATGGAGATTTTGTCAAAAAGATTAGTGCGAAAAATGAAGATATTCCACTTCCCTTCAAACGTATTTCCAATTTTACGGTAGATACTAAATCTGAAATTTTATCATTTCCAGATGCATCAGCTCCTTTAGTCTACGAGTTTGATTTATTAGGAAACTTTAAAAAAACACGAGATAAAGCACCAATAGATTATACAATTCATGAATCTTTTTATTTAAATAAGTATAAAATAGATTATTTTTCTTACGACCATCCTATCTCAGATAATGCACAAACTCCTAATATTACCATAAGTGAAAATAGCAGAGCGCTAAAGTCTTACCTATATTTTGACCCTGCTAGCATTGATCAAGAAGATGTATATGGTGCGGAGAAATATTTCTTTAAATCGACCGGGCACCTGTTGTTTTCCAGACCCTATGATTACACTATTTATTCTTTTGAGGATACTGGGGAAATGAATCCATATCTTCAGATATCTTTGTCCCAAGAGCTTAGGCTACCATCGGATTTCTTGACAAGCTCCAAATACATCAACCAAAGGCGCGCATATACAAACACGAATAAATACATTGTATACAAGATTACTGATGTATATAAGATACATAATATTCTATATTTCAGGTTAATGGGCTCAAAATATATTAAAGCTTTATTATATGATCTTAATACAGAAGCCTTAGTTGATTTTAGGGATTATGTCTCTGATGTATCGACTCTTTACCTGCCCATTGCAGGCCGGAATGTACTGGGTGTGGATAGCAATAGGCTGGTTTCAGCAATGCCTGCCAGTCAATTAATCAGGGCTTTGAATGCTAATATTAGCGTAGAGGGGTATTTATCATCATTGCCCGACCATCTAAAAGAGTACTATAAGAAAGGGAACAACCAGAATCCCATTTTGGTATTGACGAAACTAAAAGAATCTATACAATATGAGACCGGAAATTAGAAAAGCAGTTTGCTGGATTGCCTTAAGTGTTATTTATTGGGTCGCTCCGTCAAAGATTTGTGTTGGCAGGTCGTTGACCTGGCAGGATTCAACCGCTAAAGTTATTGAGATCCGGATAGATCCTTTCACTGCGGTAGGAGGATTGAGTAGCGATCTGTTTGATTCCATCCGATATGTTCCGCTAGAAACCAATCAGCAGTCGGCGTTTTCGACCATTACCCAGTTGGAGGTAACGGACAAGTATTATGTTGTTCTGGACGCAAGGCTAAACACCATTTTTTTCTTTAACCACAACGGTAAATTCAGTCATAAGATAGATAAAAACAATGAGAATGCTCCTTTCCGGTCGCTTCTTCGATTCTCGCTCGATAGAACCAAAAATATCCTGGAATTTCAGGATTCGCAGACACCTTATACTTATACTTTTAAAGTGAGCGGTGACTTTGTCAATGTCGGTAAAGAAGCTTCATTCCAAGATTTTGCACTATTCAATGGCTTTAAGGTCCGTTACGGTATTAATGATAAGAGCGACAGCAGCCATTTTGCCAGTATCCATAGGTACAATGCCACAACAGACCAACTACTTGGCTCTTATCTACCCGTTGATACCGTCCGGAAAAATGTGACTCAACTACTGAGTGGCTCAACCAGAAATTTTTATCAATCGGACGCCAGATCCATACTTTTTACCCATTCCTATGACTATAACATCTACGCGCTTGACGCTCAAGCGGTGCCCCATGCGCGGTATAGGATGATTTTACCTCTACAAAACAGCATCCCTGCTGATTTTTTGACCAACCCTAAATACTACGGGAAGTGGAATGACATTTCACGCGCAGACAGGAAACTTATTTATTCGATAAACAATATTTACGTATCCGGAGATTGGCTTACTTTCTATACATCTCCCAGCATAAAAAGGAGCGCTTTCCTGTACAACCTGGCGACCCAGGAGTTATTTAACCTGAACGAAACTAAAGATTCGGACTTAGGCCTTTCCATCACTCAAACTAGCTCGGCTGTATTAGGGATAGTTAAAGGGGCATTGATATCGGACATATCTTTCGTTTCATTGAAAAAGCTGTACGAAGAAATGCCTAAATCAAAGAAAGAAAGTCTTCCGCAACACCTAAGAGAATTGATCAGGAAAGCTTCTCATAATCCTATTCTTAGGCTGTCGCATCTCAAAAAATGATCGAACGTTATAAATAAACATATCATGTCAAAAAATAAGCACATTCTCATTCTTTATTCAGTTTTGGCCTTGGCACTCCTGGCCATAGGCTACGAGTTGCTTCAACCCACCGGTGAAACGAATGTCAAAAAAGATAAAAGCAGCCTAAGCGATAATAGGACCTTTTTTTGGGAGATCTATCCCGAACTTGTCATTCCAAACGCAGGGAAGATTATTGACAAAGAGCTTAAGCTCCGAGATCAGCATGATGCGGAAATCTCAATACAAGAGATTTTAAAAAAAGCTCCATTGTTAGTTTTCAGGTATTCCCGATACGATTGTGATCTTTGTATAGATCAGGTATTGGGTAAATTAAAACCGGTCTTTAAAGGATATGAACAGAAGGTGTGCCTGATCATAGACGGGATGACGGAAAGGGAATTTAGAATGAAGTATAAAGACAGGGAAATAAGTTTCTCTGCATATTTTGTTGCTAAAGACAATCTCGGTCTAAGTCTTGAAAATAAAAATTTGCCCTTCCTTTTTGTACTCACCGAAGAGGTTAAAGCAAATCAGATTTTCATCCCCTTTAGAGAACATCCCGGTCAGACTGATACCTATTTAAAAAATATCAAAGCCCAGTTACGTGATTAGGCTTTTATTTCTTGTTTTATTCAGTATATCATGCATTTTAAACGCTTATGGTCAATCTCATATGATTATAAGGGGCCGTGTATTGGATACCGTAGCGCATGAGCCAATCGCTTCCGCTACGGTCAGCATCTACAAGAAAGACAATGGTAAGATCTTAAAATACGGATTTACGAACAACAGGGGCGGGTTCAGCTTGGCTGAAGTACCCCTAGCAGATTCTGTATTCCAATTGCGCATATCCTACGTAGGGTATCAGACCATTGAGATGAACGTCAGCCGCGCACTTAACCAAACGGAAATTAATATAGGTGATGTCCACATGAAAAGTGTGGCAACGCAGTTGGAAGAAGTCCAGGTAAAGCTTCCCCCTATTATGATGAAGAGAGATACTTTGATCATCAATCCCGAAGCCTTTGATCTGAAGCCCAATGCCGTGGTGGAAGATCTGTTGACAAAAGTACCGGGTATCGTGATCTGGGGAGATGGGGCGATCACTGTCAATGGCAAAAAGGTGGATAAGGTTTTGGTGGAAGGTCAATCTTTTTTTGGCTCCAACCCCGTGGTTGCCACCCGAAACCTGCCAAGTGATGCCATTGACAAGGTAAAGGTGTACGATAGTCCAAGGAATTCTCCGGATCAGGAGGAAACATTGGAGATGGACATTCTCCTCAAAAACAAAAAGAAAAGAGGCTTTTTCGGTAAAATTTCTTTAGGTGAAGGTACGCAAAAGTATAAAGAAAGAACTTTTCTGATCAACTCCTTCGATCCGAAGAACCAAATAAGCGTTTTTGCGGGCTTGAACAATACGAATAAGATCTTCAATAATGCAAGTGATTTTTTGGCCGCGAATGTGTACAAAGCAGGTGGAGAAGACTTGAAATCCAATACCCCGAGCTTTGACCAGCGGGGTTTGAATGATTTTTTTATTGTGGGCACCAAGTTTGAAAGAAAATGGAACGACCGCCTAAAAACTAACATCCAACTTCTTCACGATGATCGAAAATCTAAAGCACTGACCGACGCGCATGAGATCGTATCGCTCGCAGAAGGCAACGAACAAGAGATCGTAGAAAACCGACAGGATAACCGGAAGGCTATCAGGCAGTCGTACTCAGGGACTGCCAAGTATTTGGACAAGAACTGGGAACTCAGTATTAACTCCAGGATCCAACAGGAAAAAACAACACGAGATCAGCTTTCTACCCGCCAGGTAACTGACCAAACCGGACAGACCTTGTCGGATTTGCAGAGAGACAGGCACAACGGGGAGCAGAACCGCAGTGGAAAATTCGGCTTCAATTCGAGTCAGCTCAATCAGAAGGGTCCTGTAAAGTTTGAGATGTCCTATGATTTTGAAACTGAAAACCGAAAGGAAGAGCAACAGGAAAATATTATGTTTAAGAATGATGATCCTCTTGATCGCTTAAAGAAGAACAACCTAAGTAACAGTCGACATGAGATGAATACCTCACTTGACGGCTTAAATAAACTAGTTGCTAAGGCAGCAGGTATGTCGAATATAGGTGTAGGACTGAATTTTAAAAGCGCCCTGCTTGTCCGCCACCAGAATGAAGATCAGACGGATTTCTTTCTGAACCCCGCCACGGACGAGTACAGCATCAAAAACCAGTCGATCTCCTATTCGGATCGATTGAGGGAGATCCTATGGACTCCAACCCTGAGCGTCAATAAAGCTATTCAGAAACAGAAGGGCAAGGGCATGAATAGATGGAACTTTATCACTGCTCTGGGGCTGGAGACCTTTTCTAGAAAAAATGCCTCCGATCACGATCTTCGGGTGCTCGACCAGCAGATGCTGTATATGCTGCCATCGGCTACCGTCCAGTATAGCCAAACCCGTCAGCTTTCAGACAAATCAGTAAGTATTGGTTATCAGTCGCTGATCAGGCAGCCGGGAGTACATGAGCTGATATCATTGTTGGATACCACTCAAAAGGACCTTAACTATGTCGGAAACAGGGACTTAAAGCCTGAAAAACAATATCAGTTCTCCTTTAAGTATACGGATATGCATTTTTCAAAGAACCGGAACCAGACGCTTAATATATCTTATTCTTTGCGCAAAGACCAACACGTAAACAGCAGTACGTACTTGCCAGATGGGCAGCGGCTGAGCCAAACCGTCAACACAGACGGACTTCCTTCGTTTCAGGCTACCTACTACTATAAAAGGGGTAGAACACTATGGGGCAAGGCGCTAAATGTAAGCTTGATGTCGACGCTGAACGGCGAGGAACGCTATTTTTTCAATAACGACGTACGATATAAAAACACCTCTGTCAGGATGAGCCACCGTCCGGAGATACAATATATGCCTTTCGACCATTTGAAAGTCGGACTTCTTGGATCCATCGACACGTATTGGAATTCTTCAGGCCTTAATAAGAGAAAAACGAATACCTCGGGTGTTGGGTTGGATGGCGTGCTGAGCTGGCCAGGGCGGACCACATGGATCAGCAGATTAGAGAGAAAGCATTATTCCACAAGAGGACTTCCTACCGAGGAACTGTATATCTGGAATATAGAGGTATACTATCGCATGCTGAAAAAGGAGCAATTGGAAATCAAGCTTTCTGCGATCGACCTTTTGAACAATAACATAACGGTTCGAAATAGTTTGACGGATAATGCCATAAGGCAGGTCAGGGTAAATAATATTCAACAATATTTCATGATCAGTTTATCCTACTACCCTAGAATATTTTAATAGAAATGCGGGATGGATATTCCGCCACATAGTGGTTCTCCACACTTTTGGTGGAAAACCGTAGGTTTGCCTTGTCCTGCCATAGCTTGTCAAAAGCGGCAGACACCAGCTAGTGGTCCAGTCGATCAAAAATGAATAGAACACCTGTTTCATTATCGAACCATTTTTAGTTTGCATTGGCATCGGAGGAATGATCTCATTGCTATTCAACATTTGGGCCGTCATTGACATTTCAAACCAAAATTATTTAACCAGAGAGGAAAAACATGCTGTTAGAATGGGAATTTGGCGATTGCCAGTCTATGGGTTATACAACTATCTCTTTGAAATAAAAAAACTAAACTGAAATATGCAGTATCAAACAAGTCGACAAGAAAGGAAGAGAGCACCTGTTTCAGTTGAAGGAGTTTGTTGGGGAGATAAATAGCTCCTTAGAAAATGGGTAATATATCGACTTTAATGACAAGCTATAGTAGGACAAGACAATTTTATGGTTTGGATTTTGTAATAGCTGATCTGATGGAGCAATCTCCTCTTGAAATTACCCGCAATAAAAAAGCATCTTAAGATTTCTCCAAGCTGCTTAAGATATTTTGATAATGCTATTCGCTACAGAACTTCGATTTCTGTTATGGAGAGGCCGGTATATTCTGTGATTTTTCCTAAAGGTTCTTTTGCTGTCAGCATCTTACGAGCCATTTGAATTGCTATTTCTTTCTTTTCTTGTTCAGCTTTGGCGCGTTCTTCTTGGCGGCCTCTGGCTTCACCCTGCTCAAGAATATACTGATCGTGATTATAATTGTCACGTTTTATTTTCAAGCTTTGTTGGTAGGCATTCATCTCTGCTGGGGTTAAATTACTGATTTCTGCGATGTCAAACAGTTTTTTAAATATGGGATCTCCTTCTAAAGATACGGGAATCTCTTTTAAATTTCCCATATGCTTTAAACAGAACAACCATTTGTCTTCATCCGTTTTTAGTTGTTTTCGTCATTGCGAGGGAAGCTTCTTCAGCGACGAAGCAACCGAGCCCTTCGCGAGCTCTTGAGGCCAAAAACTCAATCAATACTCCCGAAAAATCTCATTCCTGTATGTCCGCAGTCAAGTCTCGCCATTGCAAATTCATTTGATCAACTAGCTTGATTTTCTTTTTTCTGCTGCCACCTTTTATTCTCTTTTCTTCATCAATAGCTTCTTCAATGGAATCAAAGAAGTATGGTAAACTAATTTCCATGACCTGTATTTAGAGGTAAAGCTGTTTATATACTTATCATGTTGATGATCATACATTCGTTGTCTTATATCTGAAGTTACTCCTACATAAAGCACCGTATGATATCTATTTGTCAAAATGTATGTCCAGCCGCCTTTATCCATAATAGCTAATATGAGATTGCTTCGTCGCTTTGCTTCCCTCGCAATGACGAGAAGCTACTCTATTCAAAAAATGCATAAGCAAGTCCAAATGAGGCTCTTTGCCCAGCAAATGTTTGAGCCAAAACCGAGCCCTTCGCGAGCTACCAATGACAGATTGTATAATATAATTGATAATTAACATGTTAACTATTCGATATTTTTGGTTCAGTAATTTCTACGTTCAGTTCAAGTGCGAGCTTTT
>Ga0160464_100484_pt1 | contig 28534 bp, 25 predicted proteins | sample HID1971I_E11MG_FD_108275 | JGI IMG/M metagenome (GOLD analysis project Ga0160464, IMG submission 108275) | Enriched millipede-associated microbial communities from UW Madison campus, WI, USA - HID1971I_E11 MG | ecosystem: Host-associated > Arthropoda: Insects > Digestive system > Unclassified ... | reverse complement strand
TCGCCGGTCTGGTTGTAGAACGAGACGTTGCCGCCGGTGACCGGGGTGCCCAGCTCGTAGCAGCCGTCGGCCAGGCCGTCGACCGTCTGGCCGAACTGCCACATGACCTCGGGGTTCTCGGGAGAGCCGAAGTTCAGGCAGTCGGTGATCGCGGTCGGCACGGCACCGGTCACAGCCACGTTGCGGTACGCCTCGGCGAGGGCCAGCTGCGCGCCTGCGTAGGGGTCGAGCTGGCAGTAGCGGCCGTTGGCGTCGGTCGAGACCGCGAAGCCGAGACCCGACTCCTCGTCGACGCGGATCATGCCGGCGTCGTCGGGGAAGCTGAGGGCCGTGTTGCCGAGCACGTAGTAGTCGTACTGGTTGGTGATCCAGCTCGTGTCGGCCAGGTTCGGCGAGGCGACGAGGTTCAGGAACTGCTCGCGCAGCGTCTCCGGGTCGTTCGCGCGGGGCAGGTTCTCGGCGGCATCCGCCTGCAGGGCGTCGATCCACGTCGGGTACGCGACCGGACGGTCGTAGACGGGCCCGTCGACCGCGACGGTCGAGGGGTCGACGTCGACGATGCGCTCGCCCTGCCAGTCGATGATGAGGCGTCCGTCGCCGGTGACCTCGCCGAGCACGGAGGTCTCGACCTCCCACTTGTTCACGACCTCGAGGAAAGCGTCGAGCTTCTCGGGCGCGACGATCGCCATCATGCGCTCCTGCGACTCCGACATGAGGATCTCCTCGGCCGTGAGCGTGGGGTCGCGCAGCAGCACGTTGTCGAGCGAGACCTTCATGCCGCTGTTGCCGTTGGCTGCGAGCTCGCTGGTCGCGCAGGAGATGCCGGCAGCGCCCAGATCCTGGATGGCCTCGACGAGCTCGCCGCGGTACAGCTCGAGGCAGCACTCGATGAGCACCTTCTCGGCGAACGGGTCGCCCACCTGCACGGCGGGACGCTTGGTCGGGCCGGTCGAGTCGAAGGAGTCGGACGCGAGGATGCTCGCGCCGCCGATGCCGTCGCCACCCGTGCGGGCACCGAACAGGACGACCTTGTTGCCGACGCCGGTCGCGTTCGCGAGCTTGAGGTCTTCGTGACGCAGCACGCCCACCGCGAGCGCGTTCACGAGGGGGTTGGCCTGGTAGACGGCGTCGAACACCGTCTCGCCCCCGATGTTCGGGAGCCCCAGGCAGTTGCCGTAGAAGCTGATGCCGCTGGTCACGCCGTGCACGACGCGGGCGGTGTCGGGGTGGTCGACCGCGCCGAAGCGCAGGGCGTCCATGACTGCGACCGGGCGGGCGCCCATGGAGATGATGTCGCGGACGATGCCGCCGACGCCGGTCGCCGCACCCTGGAAGGGCTCGATGAACGACGGGTGGTTGTGCGACTCGGCCTTGAAGGTGACGGCCCAGCCCTCGCCGACGTCGACGACGCCCGCGTTCTGGCCCATGCCCACCATGAGGCGTTCCTTCATCTCGTCGCTGACCTTCTGGCCGAAGCGACGGAGGTAGTTCTTCGACGACTTGTACGAGCAGTGCTCGCTCCACATGACGGAGTACATCGCCAGCTCGCCCGACGTGGGGCGGCGGCCAAGGATCTCCTTGATGCGCGCGTATTCGTCGGGCTTGAGTCCGAGGGCCGCGTACGGCTGCTCCTTCTCGGGCGTCGCGATCGCGTTCTCGACGGAGTCGGGGACGTGCTGGTGGGAAGGTGCAGGGGCGGTGGTCACGCGCACTCCAAAGGAAGGGGCCGGCGGGGCAGGTTCAGTCTACCGGCGCGGGTGGGGCGGCTCTCCCGCGGGTTGCGGGGTCAGAGTCGGTCAATGAGGACCGCAGCGATGTCTCTCCGCGTGTGGAGTACACGGTGCACTCGTACAGCATCAGGGTCGTCGGTGTAGATGACGAGGTACGGGTGGCTCCGAAGAGCGAAGGCGCGGATGTCGGGAATCTCGGTCACCAGCTCCAACCGGGCCGATCCGAGCGAGGGGTATGCGGTGAGTCGACCCATCGCATGCCGGAGATCGTCGATGAATTCGAGCGCGACCTCCGGCCCTGCGTCACCGAGATAACGGGTGACCGCGCCGGCGATGTCGTCGTCGGCCCGCCGAGTCGTGACGAGACGCTGCGGGGTCACGCGTCGGGCGCGTCGGCGTGGACGCGGTCTCGAAGGCGATCGAAGTACGCCTGGTCCACCACGGAACCGGGCCCCGACGTCATCCCGTCGACGACGAGCGACCGCAACTGCTCCCGAGACTGCTCGTGGCGAATCAGCTCACGCACGAACTCGCTGCTGTTGCTGTAGCCGCGTTCGGTCACCTGAGCTTCGACGAAGTCCTTCAGTGCGTCCGGAAGAGAGATGTTCATCGTGGCCATGCCCCCACGCTAATACCGATGGCAAAGTTTGTCATGAGGTCAGCAAACTTGAATCTCGGAACGGATGTCGCTCCGTCGCGGCCTCGCGCCGGGAAATGCGGAAAGGTCGTGAAACTCGAAAGATCAGGAGGGCGAGTCATCCGCCGCGGCGAACCGCTCGGCCAGCAGTGCGGCAGCCTCCCGCAGTGCTGGCGGACCCACCACGGTGAACGGTGCGTCGAACCGCGCGACCGAGGCCAGCACGCCCACCCACGACCATGACCCGACCATCACGCGGCACGAGCCGTCGGCGAGCTCCTCCAGCTCCCCGTGGCCGACCCAGGGCGCGATATCGCGAGCAGGAAGCGCGATCACGATCTCCCCCACGCACGGCCAGCGGTCCTCCGCCGTCGAGCCCTTCGCCCGCGCTGCGAGGAAGGTCTGCGCATCCGCGGCAGGCAAGGGGCGCGGCGTGAATGACGGTCCGGTCGGGATGCGCGGTGCCATCCGATCGAGGCGGAACGTGCGCCAGTCCTCGGCCTCCAGATCCCACGCGAGTAGGTACCAGCGTCCCTCGCGCGCCACGACGGCGTGCGGCTCGGTGCGTCGGGCGGGGCGGTCCCGGTCGGAGCCGTAGTCGAAGCGCAGCACCTGGAGGTCGCGGACGGCCGCGCTCGCCGCCTCCAGCACCGCCGGGGCGACCCTGGTCGTGTTCTCGGCGTCGGTGAAGCGGATGCCGTCGACGCGATGGCGTAAGCGGGACGGCATCACCTGGCGCACGGTGGCGAGTGCGCGGGCGGCGCCCTCGTCGATGTCGATCCCGCTCGACGGCACCGTCTGCAGTGCCACGGCGATCGCGACTGCTTGGCCGTCGTCGAACAGCAGGGGAGGAAGTTCCGATCCGGCCGCGAGACGGTAGCCGCCGTCCGGACCCTTGATCGCACCGATGCGGTAGCCCAGCTCGCGAAGGCGGTCCACGTCTCGGCGCACCGTGCGCGCACTGACCTCCAGCCGTTCAGCGAGCACGCGGCCTGGCCAGTCCCGCGGTGTCTGCAGCAGCGAGAGCAGCGCGAGCATGCGTGACGAGCTTCCGGTCATGGGTTCAGTCTGATCGAAGTAGAGGACAGAAACCGACCGCTACCGCTGGGATCGTTGCTTTCACGCGGTCCCGAACGGAGGAGCGCGGCAGAAGAAACGCAGCAGAAGGAGACCCCAATGACCATCAGCACCACGACCCACCTGAACTTCCGCGGCACGGCCCGCCAGGCGCTGGAGTTCTACCAGTCAGTCTTCGGCGGCGAGGTGACCGCGGCGACGTACGGACAGTTCGGCATGCCCGAGGGCATCCCCGGCTTCGACAAGATCGTGTTCGGGCAGCTCGAGTCCGCCGCGGGCATCCGCCTGATGGCCTACGACATCCCGGGCCAGGACGACCAGGACCCGGCGGCGACCGCCGGGGCCACGCGCCGTGAGAACGGAGCGACCATTACCGACCGCACCTTCTTCCAGTCGCTGCGGGCCGACTCCCTCGACGAGATCCAGGGGTACTGGGACGGGCTCTCCGAGGGCGCGACCATCGTCGAGCCGTTGGCCCCGTCGGCGTGGTCGGCTGGCTTCGGCATGCTCACCGACCGTTTCGGCGTGACCTGGGTGCTCGACGTCGCTGGGTGAGCCTCGGTTCCGGGCACTGTCCGGGAGTCGCGTGCATAACTCAGGAGAACTTCTGCAGATCCGGTTCCGAGAGGCGATTCGAGCCATCTGCGGGGTGATTCTCCGGAGTTGTTCACGCCCCGGCCGGTGCCCCGGTCGGGGCCGTCTCTCGGCGGGGCCCGGAATCGCGTCACGGATGGAAACGCGAAATGCGACGGCACAGCGGTATCCGTAGATTGGTGGGACCCGTTGCGAATGGAGTCCCCGTGTCCGAGATCCGCGTCCTGCACACGTCCTGTATCGACGCCGTCGGCTGAGCCGGCGGGAACTTCGACCATGACCGCGGACCGTTCGTCTCTTCCCTCGCATCCGTTCGATGCGCGCACCCGTCTCTTCCTCGATCGGCCGCAGAGTCGCAAGTGGAGTCTGCATCCTGGACACATCGGGGCGTGGGTGGCGGAGATGGACTTCGGGGTGGCTCCCGAGATCGCGGAGGCGCTGCACCGGGCGATCGACGGCGAGAACCTGGGCTACCTCTCTCCCCCGCAAGCGGCGGAGCTGGGGGAGGCGACGGCGGAGTGGATGCGCGATGAATACGGCTGGACGGTCGATCCGGAGCGGGTGCATCCGGTGTCCGATGTGATGGCCGCGCTCGGGGTCGCCGTGCAGGAGTACGCGCCTGCAGGGTCGCCTGTGATCGTGCCGACTCCGGCGTACATGCCGTTCCTGACGTACCTGCCGGCGATCGGACATCCGGTGATCGAGGTGCCGGGTGTCGAGGTCGACGGGCGCTGGCAGCACGACCTGCAGCGCATCGACGAGGCGTTCGCCGCGGGGGCGCGGACGCTCGTGCTCTGCAACCCGCACAACCCGACCGGCACGATCGTCGGGCGCGAGGAGCTGGAGGCGATCGCCGAGATCGTCGAGCGGCACGGCGGGCGAGTGTTCGCGGATGAGATCCACGCGCCACTGCGATACGACGGTGCGCCATTCGTGCCCTACGCGTCGGTGTCGGAGGCGACGGCCGCGCACACGGTGACGGGCACGAGTGCGTCGAAGGCCTGGAACATCCCCGGGTTGAAGACCGCGCAGCTGATCACCTCGAACGATGCCGACCAGGAGCTGTACAAGCGGTTCGGCTTCGCGGTGCAGCACGGTGCGGCCACCCTCGGTGTCGTCGCCTCGACGGCTGCGTATCGGTCGGGGAAGCCGTGGCTGACGGAGGTGATCGAGTACCTCGACGGATCGCGCCGCGAGCTCGCATCGCTGGTGGACGAGCATCTTCCCGGAGCCGTGTATCGGGTGCCCGAGGCGACATACATCGGATGGATCGATACCTCTGCGCTGGGGATTCCGGGACCGCCGGCTGAGTTCTTCCGTGAGCAGGCCGGGGTCGTGCTGACCGAGGGGCGCCTGCTCGGGCGCGGTGCCGAGGGCTTCGCGCGGGTCGTGTTCGCAACTCCCCGTCCGATCCTCGAAGAGGCGTTCGCGGCGATGGGCGATGCGGTGCGTCGGGCTGGTCTCGCGGCCTGATCGAGGGGCGTCGGATGGCGGCGCGGATGCTGTCAAGGCCCTCTTCAGTGTCGGACGCCTGACGTAGAAAGGGATGCGAGAGAAGGGATCGCTCATGGCTGCAGGCGATATCGAGACGTTCCACCGCAACGGCATCTGGTTCAACCGCATCGAGGGCGAATCCCAGACTTTGGGCAGTAGCTTCGTGAGCGAGGCCGAGGCGGTGAAGGTCGGTCGCAGTGCGGCGGTCGCGCGTCAGGTCAAGCACACGGTGCGTGCGGAAGAGGGCCCGTCGGCCGACTCCTCCGCCTACGACCTGCACCCGCGCGAGCTGATCGGCCGATGACGGTGGCGTCGGACTCCGACCCCCACCGACGGATGCTGTTGCAGGCATGCGTCAACGGCGCCCGCGAGCCGGTCGAGCACCCGTGGCTGAGTGCGGACGCCTCGGTCGTGGCCGACGATGCCGCGCGTGCCGTCGCTGCGGGAGCGCAGGAGGTGCACGTGCACCCGAAGGATGCGGCCGGGCGCGACAGTCTCGCCGCCGATGATGTCGCCCGGTGGGTGTGGGCGGTGCGCTCCGCGATTCCCGGGGTGCCGGTCGGGGTGACCACGGGAGCGTGGGCCGAGCCCGATGTCGAGCGTCGTCTCGCGGTCATCGAGGCGTGGACGGAGTTGCCCGATCACGCCTCGGTCAACTGGCACGAGGCTGGGGCCGACGAGGTGGCTGCCCTGCTGCTGAAGCGCGGCGTCGCGGTCGAGGCCGGACTCTGGGATGCGGCCGGCTTCGAGGTGTGGAAACGCTCGCCCGTGAGAGGTGAGTGCCTGCGGGTGCTGATCGAGCTCCCCGACGAGCCGACCGAGCTGCTCCGTGAGCACGCCGAGGGGATGATCGCGCACGTCGAGCTCGAGGAGCCTGATCTGCCGATCCTGCTCCACGGTGAAGAGGGTTCGACGTGGCCGGTGTTCGACCTCGCGGTCGAGCTCGGACGTGCGACGCGCATCGGGTTGGAAGACACCCTGCTGCTTCCCGACGGTGCGCCCGCGCCGGGGAATGCCGCCCTCGTGCGGGCGGCTGTGGCGCGGGTGCGGGGAGTCTGACCGACCCGGTGCCCGTCGTGCAGATGGGCATCCGGCCGACCTAGACTCCCGCCATGCCGTTCTCCGACTACGTCCAGTCAATCCGCGCCCGGATCGGTCATGACCTCCTGCTGCTGCCCGGTGTGACCGCGGTCATCCGCGAGGGGGAGCGGTTCCTCCTCGCGCGGACGTCGGGGTCGGGCGAGTGGGGTCTGATCGGCGGAGGCGTCGAGCCGGGGGAGGATCCGGATGAGGCGATCGCTCGCGAGGTGCAGGAGGAGATCGGCGCGCGCATCCGCATCACGGGGATCGTCGGTGCCTTCGGTGGTGAATCGCTCGTCGTGACGTATCCGAACGGCGATCGCGTGTCATACGTGTCGACCGCGTTCGCGTGCGAGCTGCTCGACCCGCCGGTGCCCGATCAGGAAGAGGTCGTCGAGGTCGGATGGTTCACGCGTGCCGAGATCGCCGAGCTGCCGCATCCGGTGTGGGTGGATCGGATGCTGGCTGACGCGTGACGGGTCGCTCTCACGCCGAACGGCGCGGATGCGAGTACTCCCCCGGGGTCTGCTAGCGTCACAGTCGTCGCTCGACTCCCTCCCCAGAAAGAAATCATGAACGCTGCTGCCGCCAAGACCGTGTCCGCCTTCGCTCTCCTTGCGGTGCTCGGGATGGGGGTCGTCGGGTGCAGTGGTGAGCCGGCGTCGAACGGCACCAAGGGCGACACGCAGTCGTCGACATCGGAGGAGAAGCAGGAGGCGCCCGAGCCCGTCGACCTGACCGGCGAGTGGAAGCAGTCGAACTCCAACGATCCCGAGAGCTTTCAGACGGCGACGATCACCGCCGACACCATCGAGGTCTTCTGGAACGCACCCGACACCAAGTCGCTCTACTGGGCGGGCACGGTCGAGGTTCCGCAGGACGGCTCCACCTCGTTCGCCTGGGACTCGGCCAACGACAAGACCAAGACCGACTCGGCCATCCTCGCCTCGGGCGATGACACCAAGACGTTCACGTTCGAGAACGGCGAGCTCTCCTACGACGTCACGGCCATGGGCACGACGATGACGGTGCGCCTCACGCAGGAGTGACGTCGGCGCGTCGCGGGGTCACCCCTCGCCCGCGCGCTCCCAACCCCGCCAGTCGGGGCGATCGACGATGCAGAAGCGGTTGCCTTCCGGATCTTCCATGATCACGTAGTCGGCGTCGGCCGGGCGGCCGTCCCAGTGCACCTCGCGCGCGCCCAGGTCGAGGAGCCGCTGCACTTCGGCGGTCTGATCCTCGGCGTAGATGTCGAGGTGGATGCGCGGAGGCAGCACCCGCTCGGAGTGATGGGCGTCGAGGGCGATGCAGGGAGCTTCGGCATCGCGCGGTTTCAACACGACCCAGTCGTCTTCCGCCGGGTCGCGTTCGACGTAGTCGAGGGCTGCCTTCCAGAACGTGGACTGCGCGGGGAGGTCTGTCACGCGGATCACGATCGACACGAGCTTCAGCATGACGTCGAGTGTAGGTCGAGGGCGCGGACACGGCTATCGGGGATGCCGGATACGCGAAACGCCCCCGCCGTTCGGGTCGGCGGGGGCGTTGGTCTTGCGAGTGCGGTTTACTGCACTGACCATCCGCCGTCCGAGGCGAGGATGGCGCCGTTGATGTTCACGGCGTCGTCCGACAGCAGGAAGGTGATCGATGCCGCCAGGTGCTCGGCTGTCGCCACGGTCGGGATCGCCTGCTGGAACGGGGCCAGGCGGCCGGATCCGTACTCCGACATGTTCGGGGGCATCGGGATGCCGGTGGCCACTCCGCCCGGGGCGACGGAGTTCACGCGGATGCCCTTCGGCCCGTACATGAAGGCCGCCGACTTCGTGACGCCGATGATGCCGTGCTTGCTGGCCGTGTAGGCGTTGCCCGAGGCGTTGCCGCGCAGGCCCGCCTCGCTCGAAACGTTGAGGATCGCGCCGCGACCGGCAGCTTCCATGACGGGGATGACCGCGCGCATGAGCTTGAACGGAGCCGTCAGGTTGATCGCGATGACGCGGTCCCAGACGGCGTCGGGAGTCTCACCCGCGGGGGAGAAGTCGTCGTTGATGCCGGCGACGTTCGCGAGGCCGTCGATGCGGTCGCCCGCGGCGGCGAGGACGGCATCGATCGCGTCCTGCTGGGTGAGGTCGCCCGCGACCGTGACGATGTCGGCCTCCGGGAGCTCTGCCTTGAGGGCATCGAGCTTCTCGGCGGCGATGTCGCTGGCGATCACGCGTCCGCCTTCCCGGGCGATGCGCGAGGCGGTGGCCTTGCCGATGCCGGAGGCGGCGCCGGTGACGATCACGGTCTTGCCGGCGAAGCGGCCGGAGGTGGGCTTCTCGGTCCAGCCCTCGGTGGCGTCGTCTTCGGGGATCTCGCCGTTGTTGGCCGCGCGCACGAGGTCGTCGACGACCGACTGGGGAAGCTGGCCCTGGCTCATCGCGACGAGCTGCTGCAGGGGGAGGCCGAGCACGGGGGTGAGGAGCTCGGGGTCGGCGCCCGTCTTCTCGAAGAGTCCGCGGATGAGTGGCCCGCCGGTCGGGTCGTTCATCCAGTCGCCGATGGTGGAGTGTGCGGTGAGGGCCATGCTCTTTCTCCTTGTTCGAGTTTCGCAATGCATCTGTTTCGCAACGGTGCGTCTACTTATTTTCCAGTGTACGCCTGAGTACGCTCGAAAGGTGCCCCGTCCTCGTAGTGAGAAAGCCCGCCAATCAGTGCTGGAGGCGATGCGTCGCGCGCTCGCCGCAGACGGCTACGAGGCCGTGACGATCGAGGGTCTCGCCGCCGAAGCGGAGGTCTCGAAACAGACGATCTACCGGTGGTGGCCGTCGAAGGCCGCGATCCTCGGTGAAGCGCTGCTCGAGGGGGCGCTGCCCGGAGCCGAGGTGTCGGTGCCGATGACGGCCGACCTCGGAGCGGATCTACGGGCGTGGTTCTCGGCGATGTCGGACGGGCTGGCTCGGCCCGAGGGCGTGGCGCTGGCGCGGGCGCTGATCGAGGTGACAGCGGCCGATCCCGAACTGGGGTTGGTGTTGAACGAGCGGTTGGCGGCGCCGATCCGTGAGTGGGTGGCCGAGCGGGTGTCGCGTGGGCGTGCCGACGGGGACGTGCGGGCGGATGTGGATGCGGCCGCGATCGCAGATCAGTTCATCGCGATGGCATCGTACTCTGCGCTGATCGGGCAGCCGTTGAGTGCGGAGCGGGTGGAGGAGACCGTGGTGCGGTTGCTGCGGGGGGTCGCGAAGTAGCCTCCAGCCGGGCTACGGGCCCGACGCGCGTGTCTCGCGCTATGGACAGATGGTAGACACGGATCATGACAAGCAAAGTGTCGAGTTCGCGACGTCGGCGGCGCAGGAATCGAGTTCTGATCGAACCGATTGGGTTCGTTGGCGCAGGTGTCGCCCTTGCGTTGCTTGTCGTCCTTGTGGTGACATCCCCAATCCCATGGGACAGCGTGGCTTCCGCGCTGTCGTCAGTCTTTTCCAATCCTTGGATTCTAGGCACTGGGATTGGGGGTGCCTTAGGGCTGATCGCATGGCTGTGTTTCTGGAAGGCCGGCGTGGGGCCCCTTCCTGGTCGCGTCGGACCTCGCGTGCTTGCCGCGGCGGCGATCACGACCATTGGGTTGGTGGTTCTCTGCATCTGGTTGTTACCCCCGGTTCTCGTGGACTGGGACTCCGCTGGGATCAAAGCGACAGCAAGCGAGCGGCTTGCTGCCACGGCGGCCGCACGTCAGGGCATCTTGTGGGCGGCAGGTGGCCTGCTTGCACTTCTCACCATTGCCCTAACTTGGCGCCGTGACAACACGGCCCGTGCGAGTGCTGAACGGGAGAGGGACGAGAACTTCACGGGCCGCTACACGACTGCGATCTCGGAGCTTGGCGACGACAAGCCAGCCATTCGTTTGGGGGGGATCTACGCGTTGGAGCGCATCGCAGCGGATTCCGTCAGAGATCGACAGACGATTCTGGACGTGCTGGTGGCCTTCCTGTTGGACGAGTCGCCTCTGGCCGCGACTGGGGACGTGCCGTCGGATGTGAACGCGGCCATCAGGGTCGTCGGCCGTATCACCCGGATGAGTGAGTCAGATCGGCCCATCTATCTGGCCTTTACCAAGCTCGAGGGGGCTCAGCTTCCGGGAGTGAACTTCGAAGGAGCGACGCTTCATCAGACCATCTTCCACAGCAGCGAGTTTGATGGTGCAAACCTGAGGGGCGCGAAGATGCATGGCACTCGGTTCGGTGGATCAACAATGAGGGGAGCGGATTTGACTGAGGCGAGTCTCTATCATGCCGATTTGGTGGGCGTAAATCTGCAGGGGGCGAGGTTGGGAGGCGCGCGGCTCGAGGGAGCTGACCTTTCTAGGGCGGACCTTCGCGGAGCGGACCTGTCTCGCGCGGATCTCTCGGACGCGAACATGGTGGATGCGAAAGTGGACCGCGCGAGCCTCGATGGCGTAACGGTGAATCACGCAACAACCAACCCGCGCGATGCTGAGACCGGTGCTGAGATCGACATGCAAGCCCTCGGTTGACCCAGAGCATTGCGCGGATTCACCTTGGCCGAATGACGCTCTTGCCGCCGGAAGTTGAGACTACTTGCAACATCCTCGCGCGTCGGCGTAGATTGCGCGCACCCCCTCACCGGCACGGGGGAGGCAGGTGAAGTCGATGCACAGCACCCCACTAAGGCTTGGCTGTCCGTCCATCAGCAAACCGCGCCTGCGCCCGGTCGTGCCGCTTGCCGACGGGCACGAGTTCCGTGGCCTTCGGCAGCCCCATCCGCTTCGTCGAGACGTACACGCTCTCGGCAGTGTCGACGCGGAAGGTCTCGTGCCAGACGCCGACCACTCCCGGAGCCTGGCGGGCTGCGCGGTTGAAGGCGGTCCAGGCGGGGCGGTGCTGCTGGTTCGGACTGGACGCGTAGGCGTAGAGCTTGTCGACGGATGACCAGTACTGCACGACGTAGGGTCCGCCGGAGCCGAAGAGCAGGTGGTAGCCGAGCATGCCCGAGTCGGGGTCGGTGCTGAGTTCGCGCAGCATCCCCGGCATGGCGAAGAAGGCCGGCATCCACAGGTCGGGGCGCCACCAGCGGTTGATCTGCATCCCGATGTGGAACACGACGAGCTCGCCCTCGTGGCGGTGGGTCATGCGGCCCGTGATGACTTTCGACATGATGTCTCCTTGATTGGATAGTAACGCTATCCATAATGGATAGCGTTACTATCGAAGTCAAGAGGTGGCCATGAGAATTTCCGAACTGTCAGCCCAGACCGGCGTGACCGTGCCGACGATCAAGTACTACCTGCGTGAAGGGCTGCTGCCCGAGGGTGAGCGGTCGTCTGCGACTCAGGCCGCGTACGGCGAGAGGCACGTGGAGCGGCTGCGGGTGATCCGGGCGCTGCTCGATGCGGGGGTGAGTATCGCCGAGACGCGGCGGGTGGTCGCGGCGCTGGATGATCCGCCGGCGAGTGCGCACGACCTGCTGGGGGCGGCGCATGCGGCGATTACTCCGCCGGTGGATGACTCTCTGGACTTGGGCGAGGCGGAGGCGCTTGTCGCGGGGCTCGGGTGGAAGCCGGGGATGTGCGACGAGGCGGTGCTGCATGCGGTCGCGCGGGCGCTGCAGGGGTTGGAGCGCGTCGGGTTCACCGTTCCGGATGCGGCGATGAAGGAGTACCTCGCGAGCATGCGGCGGATCGCGGATGCGGAGATCGCGGGGGTGCCGGGGGAGTCTGCGGAAGCGGCGGTGCGGTACGTCGTGTTGGGGTCGGTGCTGGTGGAGCCGTTGTTGTTGGCGTTGCGGCGGGTGGCGCAGCAGGTGAGCTCGGGGGAGCGATTCGGTGGATCCGCAGGTTAGGCAGCCCCTTCGCGGGGATCGTACAGAGATCGTCGAGTTGGTTCCCGACGACATTGCTCACCACCGTGCCGCATCAGTCGGTCACTGCATGCCTTCGGGTCTGCGCCGTTCCTAAGCCAGACCCTGTGCGCGGCTCAGCGTTGCCTGAATTCGATTGCCGCGTCGGGTGTAGCCGAGCTCTGCCATAAGCAGCCGTTGTTCTTCGTCCGCGGATCGCAGTACATCGTCAGAGCGTATGTATCGGACGAGCTCGACAAGGGTCGCGAGGGAGTAGTCCGTGATCTGTTCTTGGCGGGCAAATACTGGCCGAGGAAGCTTCCGCTCCGTCGTGCCTTCTCCCCAGTCCCTCACGGGAGGCTTCGGCGTGACTGGTGCGTCGGCCAGCTGCTCCTTTCGCAGCGTTTCCTCGAACGCGGCGACCGCGCGTCTAACCTCACCCTCGGCATCGTTGAACCAGTCCGTGCTCCAAATGCGATGAAATGTCCAGCCGCGCCTTTCGAGCAGTTGCTGACGGAGTCTGTCCCGCTCGCGGGCGATATGTCCGGAATGGTACGCGGCACCGTCAGCCTCGATCGCAAGCACATGTCGCCCAGGGAACTCTGGGTGGCGGGCGGCGAAATCCAGTCGATAGCCACCGACACCAACCTGGGTATCGAGTGAGAGGCCCGCCTCTTCGAGGCGTCGTTTGATGTCGATCTCGAAGGGGTTCAGCGCGACGGCGCGCGGGGCACCGTCCGTCAGATCGCGTCCTCCGGAACTCATGAAACGAATGAAGTTGTACATCAGTCGGTACCCCGCGGAGGAATGTCCATCCGCGGGGACGTCGTCCTTTGAGAAGCTTGTGACGAGCGTCATGCGCCTCTTGGCTCGCGAGATGGCAACGTTGAGTCGTCGGTCGCCGCCCTCGCGGAGGAGAGGGCCCCAGAAGTAGCGCAACTTCCCGTCCGCACTCTTGCCGTACCCGACAGTCAGGAAGATAGCGTCTCGCTCGTCGCCCTGTACGCGTTCGATGGCTTTCACGAACCAAGACTCATGTGGGTGCGCGGTGAGCATGCGCTCGAACTCTGGATCCGCTTGCATGGCGACTTCTAGTGCTCGCTCAATCCGTGCCTCGTGCTTGATCCCGAAAGCGATGATCCCGACGCTCTCGTCTGGATGCTGCGTTACCTGTTCCTTTACGAGCTCCACGATGCGCTGCACCTCGAGCTCCGGGCTGTTCGTGCCGCTGGCGATTCCCGGGCTATACGGCACGACTTCATGGCGAATCGATTGCAGCGTGTCGGGCGCAGGGAAAGTGGTCAGGCTACCGTTATAGACATGCTCGTTTGACACGGCGATGAGACGTTCGTCATATGACCGGTAGTGCCATTGAAGGCTTCGACTTTGACCGACCAAGAGGCGGTCGGCGGCGAATAGGATGCTTTCGGCGTCGCGCGTGTACGACGACCGGGCTCGCGCAGGCGCTTGCTCGTGCGCCTCGGCGGTGTCGCTCTCCAGAGGAACAGCATCTTCGGGTGCTTCTTCCTCATCTTCGAGAACTTTGGAAAAGAACTCGGTCGGAGGTAGCTGACGCGAGTCGCCGGCCACGATCATCTGCCGTCCGCGGATGAGTGCCGGAATCGCGTCAGCGGGCTTGACCTGACTAGCTTCGTCAAAAATCACAACATCGAAGCACTGGGCGGCAGGAAGGATTCTTGATACTTGCAACGGGCTCATCGCCCAAACAGGCTTGGCGGCTCGCAACACGTCAGGGGCTTCTTCGAACAGTCGTCGAACCGGACGGAAGTTGCGCTTGCGGGTGACCTCTGTTCTGAGGGCACTGTGCTGGTCGGGGTTGGCGTCGAAAGCTCGCTTCAGATAGATGGCGGCCTGTCGGCGAACGCGGGCAGCGTTGGCCTCGAGGTGACTCGTGTCCAGACGCTGGAACGTCTCGGCCGCTGCATTTAGTTCGCTGCCGCGAATGCCAGCGATGGCGGGGCTAGTGATCTCGGCAGGTTCCAAAACTGAACGAATGCAGACCCAGCGCAGGACATCGCTCGGATTGGACTGCATATGGTTGCCTCTAGCGAGGTGCCCACGCAGCATGTCGAGCACGGGGCCTGCTCCGCGAGCGCGAAGTTCATGTTCCAAATCATGAGCTCGTACCATCTGGGCCTGGCGGGTGTCGGCAAGCAGGTTCTCAAGCGCTGCTTCGAGGTCGGGGAACTGCAGGCTGCCCAACAAGATGCCTTGAGTGGCTCGTTCCAAACCGTCTATTGTGCCGCGAACGGAAGCGACGAGCGCCGCCGTCTGCTCCGCCTGAAGGTATGGGGTGGGGTGTGAACCTGTAGCCCACGCGCTTCGCACCGCCTTCGCCTTCAGCAGCATTTCCAGACGCCACTCCCCTGGGGTGTCCGAGAGAAGCTGACCAACAGCTTTCTTGCCGTCGCGCCGTCGCCGCCATGTCACACCCGTGAGCTCACGGCGGTGCGGCTTGGAGATCGCCGAAATCATGCCGTCGAGGTCTGCGCTGTCTAGCAGCGGCGGTGAAATCCGAAAAGCCAACAGCGCGTCTCGGTGTAGCTGTGTGAGGGGGTCGGCGTCGTACAGGCCGAGCGGAGCAGTGTGGCCACTAAGCGCGGCGGATTCTCCCAACTGCTGCTGTAAAGCAGCGAGGGTGGTCCAGCGCAGGTCGAGAGCCTGTTGGCGGAGTCGTTCCGCTTCCCCACTGCTCGTCATGCTGGTGGGACGCCACCCTGGAGTCGTCGTCCACGTCGGCGACAAGGCACCGAGGCGGTGGAGCTCGTCGATCGCAAGCTCAAGCGCGCCAAGGGTGGTCTTGTCCCAGGTTGTGAACGTACCCGGTGAAAGGCGCAGGGGCGACTGCGCATCCGGTGAGAAGCCCAACGACTCAGCTCGAAGCTGACTAATGCTCACACCCCATCCATGATCGGGGCGGAAAAGTGCATCGTTGTGGCCTACTAGGCGGGCCCGCGAGGCGTTCAGTTGGGTGTGGAGCTGCACGGTGTCGGGCGTGCCAATCTGCTGCTGCCGATCCATGACCGTGCGCAGCTGCTCGGCGATGAAGCGCCTGCCACCGTCGGCTGCGAACAGGTCGAGCAGGAGGTGCGAAAGATCTGCTCCGTCGAGTCGATCGAGCACAGCAGTGATGGCTGCGCGCTTTTGCGCTACGAACAGCACATGCTTGCCGCCCGCAACGAGGGCCGCGATGACGTTCGCGATTGTTTGGCTCTTGCCTGTTCCAGGAGGCCCTTGCACCACCATGTTCCGGCCAGCCAAGGCGGCATTGACGACGTATGACTGACTGGAATCGGCGTCCAGCACGAGGAACTCGGAATCGACCGGTGTGTAATCGGGATCGGACTCGTTCACACTCACGTCGGTGGCTGCTGCTCGTACTCGTGCTGCAGCCATCGGGTCACCGGCGAGAGCCGCTGCAAGGTCCGAACTCGCCAGCGCGCCGAGATTGGCGACATCGTTGACCATCGGCTGTTTCTGATAAGAGAACGTACCGATGACGAAGTGCGGCTTCGCCTCGAACCCTGTTACGTCGCTGCATCCGTGACGTACCTGCTCGAGCGTGAGCTCAAGCGCGGATATCGCGGCCTGTAGATCTGACGCTGTCTCGAGGCCCTCACTCACTTCGAGCAGCGACTGTTCATCGATCCGCTCACGGCCAAAGTTCAAGACGTGCAGCAGCACGCCATTAGCCTGCAGGTCGTCTGCCAGCTGTAGCTGCCACTCATCCGAGACCCCGCGCCGCCTCGTAGTCTGTACAGGACGAAGCAACACTGGCGCGTTTGGAGCCGGACCTCGGCGCACACGCGCGCCAGAATCCTCGCCAACCTCAGCGGCTTCCGCGTCGGTGAGCGCGCGGTTGCTCTCCGGATCCCAGGTCGCAAACCCCAGCGCCAGATAGGTCACAGAGACGCCATACTCTTCGGTCGCCTCCCTTTCTTTGCGGTGGAGAGCCGACACGGCCTTCTTGGCGCGGTCCAGCTCTGGTCCCGGCGCAAACAGGTCACGAAGCGACACGCTAGAACCGCGGAGCAGCTTGGCAACTGCGCTTTCGGACGCTGACTCCAGATCTAGCGTCGTGCTAGTGGGTTTGAAGTGGAGCAATCTATTCGTGCCGCTGACGTCAATCAGCGAGCTCTTCCATTCATGGGACGCGCGCGAGAGATCAGCGGCGCCGGCCGCAACGTCAGTCACACGAACTCGCAAAAGTTAGGCACAAAGATGAGTTTGCCAGAGAGCAGATGTCTCGCCACCAGCCGTCGCTCGATACCGAATCCACCCGGTCTTTCGCTGCCCGGCACCGACATGAAGAACGCTGTCATCGGGGATCGAGATGCTCCACCCCATGAAGCAGGAGTCGAGCTCTGCGTCGCGTCTGTTGCGATCAGGCGACGCTTGTATCCTCCGACGGAACAGCCGTCGATCGGATCTGACGCAGAATCGCAATGATTGCCGACGAATCGTCATCCGAGAAAACCTCAGTCGGGCCAGTGGGTGCCGCGTCTGTGTAGGGCGATTCGAAAAGACGACTTGGCTCCATGACGCCTGTCGCTGTCAACTCGCTGATCACCATGTCGACGAATCGAAGCTGATTCGCCGTGAACTGTTCCTGGTCGAGGTAGGCGGCGAAGGCTTCCTCCGCTGCGGACCTGTCTAGGCCGACGAGGGAGCGAACGAACAACCCGAACCCGCCTGTCCTGCTGGCGGCGTACTCGATGTCGGATCGCGTCGCCTGGTCGGCGTCCAGGAGCATGGACTCGAGCTCCTCGATATCGCTTGCCGTGAGCTGCAGGTTCCTTCGAAGCCGTTGGAGCGCGAGGTGATTTTCATGTGCGCGGAGGTATGCGGTGACCTTCTCCCGGAATCGCTGGAAATCACTGGGGCGAGTCGAACGGGCGAACTCCACATCGATCGCGTCGCCCATCGTGTCCTCGAAGTCGGTGTACACCGGTGAGCGTCCCGCGGTGTCGTCAAAGCGCGCCAAGGAACGGAGCCGTAGGCGTGCGAGCTCCAGCATCGGCAACGTGACATCGGTCCACCATTCGTCGCTGGCAACCGCTTCCAGGCGCTCTACCTCGGCTTTGACCGAGGGGATCGTGAGCTTTCCGAGCAACGAGGTCGCGATGCCCTGGATGGCCTCACGCACTCGTTCAGCAAGGGCGACGTCACCGTCGAGCTGAGCGAGCTGACGCCGCAGGATTAGGAGGTCGAAGCGCTTCGCGAACTCATCGGAATCGAACCTCGCCGACGGCAGTCCGCCCAGCGCAAGCGCGTCTGCGCTATCGGCGGGCGTGAACGACTCCCACGAGGGCCACGCGGCAAACCGTTCAACCTCAGCTCGGTGCCTGCGTACGAGCACGTTGTCGAGGTTCATCTCTGCGACGAACTGGTGCAGGGTCTTAGCGGTTGCTTCTCGGAGTTCGGGCTGGGTTTCACCCAACGCCGCTACGAGGCCCACGCGCGCCTCGAAGATCCGCTGCGTGAGAGATTTCTGCCGAGATCCGGGACTCTCTGGAAGGTCTTGGCTGAAGTACTCAAGGTTGCCGCAGAAATCGAAGACCAGGAAATCCTGCTTCGGTTTTTCCGGGCCGAAGAGGTCGTCGCTCAGGCGCGTGCCACGACCGATCATCTGCCAGAACTTCGCCTTCGACCGCACGGGCTTCGCGAAGACAAGATTCACGACTTCGGGAACATCGATACCGGTATCGAGCATGTCGACACTGACGGCGATGTGTGGCGCCTTGTCCGGGGTGGAGAAGTCATCGATGAGCTGTTGGGCGTACGGGGCGTTGTGCGTGATGACTCGAGCGAAGACGCCGGCTCGTTCCGGATACGCGAGGTCGAAACGCTCGGCGATGAACTCGGCATGGCGCTGGTTCTTTGCGAAGATGATCGTCTTGCCCAGACGATCACCACCGGCCACCTTGTAGCCCTGCTCCATCACGGTCGCGATCATCTTGTCGACGGTGTCGGCGTTGAAGAGCGAGCGGTTCACGTCTTCCGCTTCGATCTCTTCCGGGATCTCATCACCCCAGTCGAGCAGGTCCCATTGATCCTGCTCTTCGGCGCTGAGATCGTCATAACGAATACCGCGGCGCAGGAATGCCGTGCTGACGGACACGCCGCGCGGGGGAACGAGATACCCGTCCTCGACGGCTTCTTCGAGTGTGTAGGCGTCTGTCGGAACTCCGTCTTCGAGGTGGAAGAGGCGATAGGTGTTGCGGTCAACCTCTTCCTTTGGTGTCGCGGTGAGCCCCACTAGCAGACCGTCGAAATAGTCGAAGATCACGCCGTACTTGTCGTACACGGAGCGGTGGGCCTCGTCGATGACGATCAGGTCGAAGGCCCCGGGACTGAATCGGCGCTCCCCGTCGTCGACTTGGTTGATGATGTTGAGCATCGTCGGATAAGTGGCCACATACACCCGGCCTTCGGCTGCTCGTTCGGCGACCAAATTCACAGTCGTCACCGACGGCAGATGCTTGGTGAACTGCCCGGCGGCCTGCTTCACGAGTGCTGTGCGGTCAGCGAGGAAGAGCGCGCGCTTTACCCACCCCTGATCCATCAGCTGTTGCACGAGTGCGATGGTCGTTCGGGTCTTGCCCGCGCCGGTCGCCATCACCAGCAGCGCATCGCGCTGGCGCTGATCGAAGGCTGCGCCGACGGCCTGGATCGCCCTCTGCTGGTATGGTCGTCCGGCGATCTCGGAGTTGACCGGTGCGCCCGCCAGCGGCTTTCGATCCTGACGACGCTGCATGGCGAGCTCAAGCTCGTCCTTCGTATAGAAGCCGTCCACGGGCCGGGGAGGATAGCCGGACGCGTCATCCCAGATGCGATGCTCGTAGCCGTTGGTGAAGAACATCATCGGCCTTCGCCCGTGGGCGGCTTCGAGGCGGTCGGCGTAGAGCTCGGCCTGCTGCTGACCGAGATCCACGCTGGCGGTCGTGCGCTTGGCTTCGACGATGGCGAGTGGTCGGCCGTCGTCGCCCCAGAGCACGTAGTCGACATATCCCATTCCGGACGGGCTCGGCATACCTGTAACCGGGTACTCGCGATCGTGCTCGTCGGACAGCGGCCAGCCTGCCTCGCGGAGCAGTGCGTCGATCAGGTGCAGGCGCGTCTCGGCTTCGGAGTAGTCGTGTTCGTCGGGCACGACATTCTGTTGCTGGGCTTCGGCGATCTGCGCGCGAAGGCGTTCGATCTCCGCTTCCTGCACGGCGAGAAGCTGATTCTTCTCCGCAACGGCACGCGCGTAGTTCTCGTCTTGTTCTTTGAACTTCGCAACCAGGGCGTGCAGTTCTCCGCGGGAAAGCGGGGCTGCCTGGGCTGCGAGCGTCGGGTCGAACTGGGCGCCGGTGGGAACGACATCCGGTCGTGCCGAGTGGTGAAAGCCCGCCCAGACCAGCACGTGAAAGAGCTCGCGCAGAACTCCCACGGCGGTCTGCGGGGCGACGGCTTGCGTGCGGTGCACGGCCGTGTTGCCCTCCTTGCGGATCAGTGTGAGCTTCAGGGTGATCGCTCGCCCCGCACGGGCTGCGAAGTCCGGGTCGCTGATCCGGGCGGCCAGGTCGTTCCGGTATGGCTCCGGAAGTTTCCATAGGTCGGCAAGGTGGAAGACGAGCGTCTCGACCACGCGGCGAGCGTAGAAGCAGGCGGTGCGCGGGTCGGACGTGGCATAGGTCTCCGCCCGACGGGCGTCGTCGAACAGCTGCGGCTGCGTCAGTTCGACGAAGTCGAAGTTACCCATGGCTTCCCCTCACGCGCGGCGCTGCCCTCGTCGGCGCGCTCACCTCATGTCTAGCGGATTTCTACAGCTCCCCGCGAAATGCGCGGGATTGGAGGGAAGCGAACAGTTCGTCTGCCTCCGCGATCTTGCTCACGGTTGTTCGACGCGCTGCGCTCACCCGACGCGCTCTTTCGAGGAACACTCCCTGTTCTTCGGGGTCAACCGCAGGTAGCGGCATTTCGTTGAGCTTTGCTTTGGAAATGTTCTTCATTGAGCCACCAGAACCGCTCGCAAGCGCGCTCAGCCGCCTTCGGATGGTGGGGTGTCGAAGAAGTGCGGCGTAGTACTCTGGCACGCTCCTAGGATCTGACCAAGTGAACTTCCAGATCTTGTCCGGAAGTGCGATATCTCCGGGATCGGACTCGACGAATGCGACTGCGCCAACCAGCTCGGTAGTGTTGGCGCGGCTCATAAGTAGGTCACCCTCGTGAACGAAATGAGTACTCGGGGGTGCGTAGCCCTCCGGCAAGGGCTTCGACTCAGAAGGGCGGAATACGCCACTCGTTACCGCGCTGATTTTCAGTACTCTGGGCCCTCCATTTCGCGACTCAGTTCCAATAATGCTCTTGCCGGTCGTCAAGGTGATCATCTCTCCGAAACGTGCATGCTCTGGGTATCGTGCTGGGTCACCGAACATGTCGTGGAAGATCGACTGCGTGAGGGCATCGAGGTGGTCGAGAACCAGGCGCTGATTGATTCGAAGTGCGTCTGCCCGATCGAGGATCGCCGCGATCCGCTTCTGCTCACCTAGATCGGGTAGCGGCAGGCGAATCTGCTCGAGTTGGGAGCGATTGAGGGTTGCTCCCATGACGGCTCTATTTGCCTGCTGTCTGAGGGACAATGATTCGAGAGCGCGAAGCAGATATGCCGGATGAAGCTCCCCTTCAACTCTTGGCGTGAGCGCGGCGATCGCTTCGTTCGTGAAAAGCGGTATGAGATTGATCGCGACTTTCCCGATACTGAGCTTGAAGCTGAGTAGGACTGCACCTGCGGGAATAAGTCTTCCGCTGCGGGCTCCGGCGGTGGTAATGCTCTCCCGCGTGCGGGATATAACTCGCCCCTGCGACATGTCACTGATCGACAGCCACGGATGCCCGTCGCCCCAATACTCTGCGCGGTTTCGAGAGGGCGTACGCCCGACGACAATGTTCGCTACTTCACCGAGTCGAACGAATTTCACGAGACCATCGCCTTCAGCTCGGCGAGTCCCTGCGCGATCTCGGACTCCAGCGCTTCTATGTCGGCGATGATATCGAGCGGAGCGCGATGCTCGACCTCGTCATACACGACCTCCTTATAGCGATTGATTGACAGGTCGTAGCCGTTCTCGGCGATCTCCGCCTTGGGCACGGTGAAGGACTTCTCGGTGCGGGCGCGGTCGCGTTCCGTCCCGTCGCGCTCGGCCCAACGGGCACGTACGTCGTCGAGGTCGCTCTGTTCGATGGGAGTTCTTTTGTCGTCGAGGGAGTAACCGTCGGCGGTGACGTCGTAGAACCACACCTCATCCGTGCCGCCGTCGTCCGTCCGTGTGAAGAACAGGATCGCGGTGGATACTCCGGCGTATGGCTTGAAGACTCCGGAGGGGAGTTTCACAATGGCGTCGAGCTTCTGATCTTCGACGAGCATCTTCCGCAGGGCCTTGTGCGCGGTTGTCGAGCCGAAGAGCACGCCGTCTGGCACGATCACCGCCGCTCGCCCGCCGGGCTTCAGAAGCTTGAGGAAGAGCGCGAGGAAGAGCAACTCCGTCTTCTTGGTCTTGACCGTACGAAGCAACTCCGTCGAAGCCGCCTCGTAGTCCAGCGAGCCGGCGAACGGAGGGTTGGCGAGGATGAGGGTGTACTTCTCCTTGTCCGCGCTCGCGCCCTCTGACAGGGAGTCGCGGTAGCGGATGTCGGGTGACTCGATGCCGTGCATCATCATGTTCATGCTGCCGATGCGCAGCATGGTCGAGTCGAAGTCGTAACCGTGGAACATCGAGCGGTGGAAATGCTCGCGCTGAGCGGTGTCCGACAGCACAGAGGGGTGATGCTCTCGCACATACTCGGATGCGCTCACGAGGAAGCCGGCGGTCCCGGCCGCGGGGTCACAGATTTCGTCCCCCGGTTTCGGAGCCATGAGGTCGACCATCAGGTTGATGATGTGGCGAGGTGTGCGGAACTGCCCGTTGACGCCCGCGCTGGCGATCTTCGACAGCAGGTACTCGTAGATATCGCCGTTGGTGTCGCGATCGTTCATCGGGATGGCATCGATGAGATCAACGACCTTCGTCAGCAGTCCCGCATTGGGAATCATGAAGGTTGCGTCCTTCATGTGCTCGGCGTACGTCGATCCGTCGCCGCCTAGCTGCCGGAGGAAGGGGAAAACCTCGGTGCCCATGCGTGCGAACATGACCTCACCGCCAGCGTTTTTCAGCCTCGACCATCTCAGATGCTGCTGCGCCTCAGCGAAGACGGGGTTCTCGTTGGGGTTGCCCGTGAGCTTCTCGCGGCTGTCCGCAAGAGTCTGAAGCTCATCTAGCCGGCGGACGAAGAGGAGGTAGGTGATTTGCTCGATCACCTGCAGTGGGTTGCTGATGCCGCCCGACCAGAAGGCGTCCCAGACGCGGTCTACTTTGCTCTTCAGTTCACCGGTGATCACACGCTCAACTCTACGGAACTGCGGGACGTCGGGTTCTTCCATGATGGCCTCTTCTACCGCCTATTCGAAGGCAGCCGATCAGGATCTCAGGGGCCGCCGACATCGGGCTGCGAGACGGTGGACGCTCAGTCTTCGGCGCTATCCGACACGACGAGCACGCTTGTGAGAGGGATCTCCGCCCGCCACCGCTGCGGCAGCTTGTCGTAGTTCTCGAGCACCATCGTGACGAGATCCTCGCCAGTGAGAAGGCGAAGACCGGGACGTTGCCGCTCGATGGCCAATGCATCGCGCGTATAGGAGCCAAGAGTCACGAAGAGCGACAGTTCCCCCAACCCCTGCGTGCCGATGAGCTGCTGCACCTCGGGCGAGCCGATCGTGCCGGTGTGGTGCTTGCACTGCACCTTGATGAGGGGCGGCTCGACGCCGAGCGGATCACGATGTGCGATCACGTCGACACCGCCATCCTGCGAGTACTGCGTCACGCGAGCCTGGTAGCCCAAGGCGCGGAGAAGCGCCGCCGTGAAGTCCTCGAACTCCTGGTGTGTCAGCCGTTTGTGGAGTGCCTCGAGAACGAAGTCCCGGGTGTGACGCTCGATGCGCGAGGCCCGCGGCTCATCATCTGTGTCATCCGCCGTCTCCGATTCGATGACCTTTTTCTCGACCGCTTCGGATACCTGCTCGACTGACTCGCCTGCGCTGTTCAACGCGGCCAAGAACTCGTCGGTGTGATTACGGACGCGGAAGACCGCGAGGACAGATCCGATCTCATAGAGCGCCGACTGTGTGAACACGGTTCGCGGCAGGCCAAGCTGCTTCCACTCGACCCTGTGTCGATGCCGATGGATGGGAGCGCTGGCCTCGAAGTAGTAGGAGCTCGTGACGATGCCGATGTTGATGGTCGAGTTCGGTCGGTACGGAGCCACGATCACGTCGCCGACCTGCATGTCATCCCGGAACCGCACGAGAGTTCCTGCTTGTCCTGCAATCGAACGAGGCTTGGCGTCGGGGTTGAGCTCGCTCAGCCTGGACTTGAGCCCTTCCCTCCCGCCGGGGATGTCGGACAGCGAGTCGAGCTCGTCCCATCCGATACTGATGAACCCCTCATCGGTGAGTTCGTTTGTGAGCACGTTGTTGTGGACGCCCCAGACATTCATGCAGTCACTCCTTTGTCGCCGAAGTAACGCCAGCACTGGCGTTCCAGACAGTGCCATATTGCCCCACCCGCGATCCCGTCCTGAACTGGGCCGAGACGATCGCTCACCTCGGGTGGCGTCTGCGGCGCCGATACAGTGGCGGCATGACCTCGATCCCCGTGCCCTCATCCGGCTTCGCGACCATCGACTTCGAGACCACGGGCTTTTATGCCGAGGGAACCGACCGGGCGATCGAGATCTCCGTGGTCCACTCTGAGCCGGATGGCACGATCACCGGCCAGTGGGAGACGCTCATCAACCCGGGCCGAGACCTCGGTCGGCAGGACATCCACGGCATCAGCGCCCGGGAGATCCTGCGAGCACCGCAGTTCCCGGGCATCACTGCCGACCTGGTCGATCTCCTGTCACAGCGCGTGGTCGTGGCGCACAACGCCTCATTCGACATGCGTTTCCTCGAAGCCGAGTTGGGGCGCGCGGCCTACTGGGCAGGCGTGCCGTTCGTCAGCCTCTGCACTATGCGACTGGCGCGCACCCACCTCGGCGGGAGCAGCACGCTCGCCGACTGCTGTGCTGCGTTCGACATCGATCTCAGTGGGGCCCACCGGGCGGCTGTCGATGCGCGCGCAACGGCGGAGCTTCTCGGTGCCTTCGTGGCGAGCAGGGGACAGTCCTCTTGGCGCGACTTGCTCGGGCAAGCCGAGCGTCTGGCCCCGTACGCAGGGGAGCGCGGCGAGTGGCTCGCGCGTTCCAACGTCGAGGACTACTCGCCGAGCTTTTTGGAGAGGATCATCGACCGCGTTCCAGATGTCAGCGACTCCGATGAGCAAGCGGAATATGTCGCCCTCGTCGCGCGGTGCCTCCTCGACCGTTACCTGTCCGAGCACGAGAAGGACGCCCTCGTCGCGTTCGCCGAGCGAGCGGGTTTGCCGCGCGCAACGGTCGAGCGGCTGCATCGCGACTACCTCGCTGCGCTGGTCAAGATCGCGTGGGCAGACGGCGTGGTCACCGACGACGAGCGTGCCGACCTGATCTCTGTCGCGCAGTTGCTGGAGGTGCCCGTCGAGATCGTGCTGGATGCCGTGGCGCGGCCGGTCGAGATCGTGGAACCCTCGTCGACGTCAGTATTCACGTTGAGCCCCGGAGACATCGTCGTTCTCACCGGAGAGATGACGCGGGCGCGCTCCGAGTGGGAGCAGCGCCTCCGCGAACACGGGATCGTCGCGAAGCCTGCCGTGACCAAGGCAGCGCGACTCGTGGTCGCCGCCGATCCTGACTCCCTCTCCGGCAAAGCGCGAAAAGCGCGCGACTACGGCATTCCCATCGTGGGGGAGTCCTGGCTCGCCGAGCGCTACTCCTGAGCTCTCCGCAAGCCACTCATTTGGGCCGCCTACGTTGCAAGACATCGACAGTTCACGTTCGTGCCGCGCAACGCCAACCGGCGGATCTGGCTGTGCTGTCGCTGAATCACTGAAAAGGCCAGGGGTCCCCCTTCTTGAACGTGCGCTCGAGTACGTATCTCTCGTGATGCACTGAAAGGCCCTCCTTGACCTCGCTGCCCATCGGCATGCCCGAGCCGTGGTTAAAACCCGCGCAGCCGCACTCGCATTTGTCCCACGTGTTCGGGTCGGCGGTCCAACACTCCTCGGTGCAGGTGGTCTGACGGGTTGTCGCCTGTGAGTAGTGGACTATGCCGTGCTCATTCATCAGTGCCTTAGCTGCATCAAGAGCACGACTCCAGGGGATCACGAAGCGTCGCGTCTTCGCGTCGTATCTTCCCTGACCGATCGCATCGCGGAGCAGCCGCTGGGTGCCCGGAGCCGGGCATATCACCCACGCCTTTCCCTTACCCTTCGCTGGCCGAAACACTCTAGGTTCGATTCTGCGCATGTTGGCTCCCGCGGGTTGCAGCGGTACTCGAATATGGATGCGTCTTCTCTACCAGACCGGAAGGATAACCCGGCGTTCCCTATTTGAACCCATCCGTCCAACGTCCGCGTATCCGCGAAGTGCTGTCCCGTTCGACGGCCGACCCGTCGGCATCCCCTCGACTCGATAGCGTGGCACCGTGCCCACCTCGGTTACCGCGCTCCCGCTGCACGGACTCGCCCTCCTTCTCCCAGAGATTCCGGCGGAAGAGTTCGAAGCACTTGCGCGCAGTATCGCGGAGAGCGGGCAACAAGTCCCTGCAACTTCTTGGGTGGCGGACGACGGCATCGAGTACCTCATCGATGGCCGCCACCGGGCTCGGGCCTGCGAGCGGCTGGGCATCCCGTTGGTCGTCGAACGCCTTGAGGGCGACGAGACTGCTGCTCGATCGTTCATCCTCGCCACCAATGTCACGCGTCGGCACCTCTCGCCCAGCCAACGTGCGGTTGCTGCTGCCGCGCTCGCCACCCGAGCACCTGGTCAGCGCGGCAGCACTGCAGCGCTGGGACTCACGCAAGACCAAGTCGCGCGCGCCGCGGGAGTGAGCGTTCGCTTGGTGCGCGCAGCACGCACGTTCCTCGATGACACCGAGCTCACACGTACTGTCCTCAACGGCGCGCTCACGGTCACTGAGGCTAGCGGTCAATCCCGCGCCGACCGGACGCGTAAGGCAGCCGGTCGATTGAGCGCAGCACGCACGTCGGCCACCGACGAATGGTTGACTCCTTTCTGGCTCATCGAACGCGTTCAGCGAGCGTTGGGCGGTATCGATGGAGACGTCGCAGCTGAGCCAGGGCGAAGCATTCCTGCCCGATGGCATCTCACGGCGGAAGATGATGCTCTGTCCGTCGATTCGTGGGCGAATTCGCCGGAACCGAGAACGAGCGATGCCGTCACGGATGTAGGGCGCTCCCCGTCGCGGATCTGGATGAACCCGCCGTGGGACAAGGCGCACCTCTTTGTCCGTCGGCTCCTGCGGGAAGCCGATGGGGGCCGCGTCTCGCACGCTGTCGTATTGCTCCCGGCTCGTCTGGGGGCGGAGTACATCACCGAGCTCACCAAACGTGGGTACCCGCGCGTCGAGCTGACAGGACGTCTCCGCTTCGAGCCCGGTCGCGGGGCCGCGCCGACAGCTCGCGGCGAGGCCCCGTTTACCAGCATGCTCATCGGCGTCGGTATCGAAGCGTCAGTCATGCACGAGGAGTTCCACGACGTCGGAGTGGTCGTCCAGGCTGTTCGTCCCTGACTGCCGGTCGCCGGGCCCGTCGGGCGAGCACGGTGTCGAGGACCAGGTCAACGACGAGCGTACCGACGTGGACGGCGAGATAGGTCAGGTTTGCGGCGGAGGGGTCCGCAGCAAGTGACGAGAGCGCGGCCGTGATGTTCGCGAGAACCTCGATGTGGGAGATGAGCCACAGGTAGGTCGTGGCAGGAGCGGAGGAGTTCGTCTTCATACTCACTCCCATGCGCGGTGGGAGCAGACAAGCTGTGACAAACGCGCATCTACGCCGTGCAGGCCGTGAGAAGAACGACGGCGGCTTGCCTGGCATCCTGGGGCAGCGAAGGGCCCCGAGATCTGTAACCGAATGCCAGCCCTGAGGGCTTTCGGCACGTCGGTCTCTGCGTCATCATGAGACGACCACCCGCCCAGGAGGCACCCATGTCGCTCGCTCCGAACGCACCGGAAACTGTCGCCGGCGCCGGTCTTCCCGGCGCAGCGGTATTCGCGAAGATCCGTCGCGTCGTGATCGTCGCCCTGATCGCCGCGCTGGTGTACCCCACCCTCATGGTCGCGAGCCGCGGCTACTGTCCCGGAGGCATTGATGGACGTGGCGGATTCATCGATGCGTCGGGGCGGCCGGTGGATGAGGCCCCGCTGTGCGTTCAGTTGACGCTCGGTCCCAGCCCGCTGGTCTACGTCGGTATCGCCGTGATCGTGCTGCTTGCCCTCGGCCGGGTGATGAAGGCGAGCGACGAAGCCGCTGCTCTCCAGACGCGGAACCGCGCATCCATCGGAGTCGCGGCGCTCGTGGGCCTCGCGATCGTCGTCTCCCACATCTGGTTCTTCATGATCCCGATGGAGGGGGTCACCTCCGGCTCGTGGTCGGTGTTCAGCCCGTTCCCCTTCGGCAACATCGACGTCACGACCACACCCCTGACCATGGAGTGAGGCGCCACAGGGGCAGGAGAGTCGCGCGGATGTGCCGGCGCGGCAGCGCGACACGCCCGGCGGTCAGCCTAGATTTGCCCGATCCCGGGGATCCGCGTAACTTATTACTTGTTCGCCCCAAACGGTTGAGCGGAGGTCCTCGGACCGGCTCCCGTCAAGCAGCTAACACCTCCCAAATCCCAGGCACTCACTGAGTGAACAGGATGAAGGTGCTGATCCGTTCCCACGGTCAGGCCGAGAAAAACTCGGACTTGACAACGGAAACGAGATCGGTAAGATAGAGAAGTTGCCCTGCGGGCCTGGCTGTGATGGCTGGGTCGTGGGAGCATCCGATCCTTGAGAACTCAACAGCGTGCACTTGTCAAATGCCAAATTATCCTCGTCTAGCTTCGGCTG
>Ga0160464_100481_pt1 | contig 28876 bp, 35 predicted proteins | sample HID1971I_E11MG_FD_108275 | JGI IMG/M metagenome (GOLD analysis project Ga0160464, IMG submission 108275) | Enriched millipede-associated microbial communities from UW Madison campus, WI, USA - HID1971I_E11 MG | ecosystem: Host-associated > Arthropoda: Insects > Digestive system > Unclassified ... | reverse complement strand
TCGTCGCATTTGAGCGCCTCGACAGAGCGGACAACCCGGTCGATCTCGTCGACGACATGGCGCGCCCGATTGAGTACGGTCGGGTCGGCGATCAGGTGGCTGTTCGCCTCGAATTGCTCCACGCTGAGCTGGCCGAGCAGCGTCAGCTCTGGGAAAGCAGCCTGCAAGTCCTTGACCGCTTGCTCGCACTGGCTGCGACGTTCGTTATACTTGGAATCGACCAGCCCGCGGCGTTTGTTCGTATTGCCGATGACCAGGCGGTAGCTGCCGCTGTTGAAAGGCACCAGCTCGTAGGCCAGCGTATCGCACATGAGCAGGATCGCATGGTCCTTTTTGCCGTTCGCCACAGCGAACTGGTCCATGATACCGCACTTGACACCGTTGAATTCGTTCTCCGAGCGCTGCGCCAGCAGGGCGATCTCTACCGTATCCGCCGGGTGACCGCTCAGCGTCAAGAGCGCATAGGCTGTGACGACCTCAATCGAAGCCGACGAAGAGAGCCCGGAGCCGTTAGGGATCTCGCCGTGGTACAGCATATCGAAGCCGACCGGCACCGCATAGCCGCGATCCTGAAGCTCGTGGACGATCCCCTTCGGATAGTTCATCCAGTCATCCTCTTCCTTGTAGACGATCTCTTCCAATGCGACTTCCCCGGTCAGCTCAAAGTTCGTCGAGGCGAGCTTCAGCGTCTGATCCGCGCGCTCGCGGATGAGCAGCGTCGTGCCGAAGGTGAGCGCCGCCGGGAACACATAACCTCCATTATAGTCGGTATGCTCGCCGATCAGATTGACGCGGCCCGGCGCATGGAATACATGCAGACCTTCTGTCGTACCGCCGTATTGTTGCAGGAAGCGCTCGGTTAATTGTTCGATATTTGCCACTTATTCCACCGCTTTCTGTAGATTGGTTCAACTTGAGTTCAGTATAGTACAACGCAGGGACGAAAGAAATGGCATGATGTGAAGCCAGCATGGAATTATGTGACTTTCGCAACTCGACTCCTGGATGCTATGCTAGAGCTATCGCATACGAGGAGGAAGGAAAAGATGGCCCGAGACAGCTTTTATACCGTTGCTTCCAATCCAATCACGATCGAGCACGGACGACTCAATGTGCTGTTCGCTGGAGAGAGCCAGACCGCGCCCCTGCACCAGCAAGGGCCCAAGGTGTACGATTTTTATCTAATGCATCATGTACTCGAGGGGGAAGGCCAGTTCGTCTCGCAGGAGCGGCGCTACACTGTCGGCAAGGGTCAGACGTTCGTCATCGAGCCGCAGCAGCTCGTCAGCTATGTCTCGGATGCCGAGCGACCGTGGCATTATCGCTGGATTGCCTTTGCCGGGTCCGAAGCGGCGCGTCTCGTCGAGGATGCCGGACTGCGTCTCGGCTTGCCCGTGCTGGAGGGCGGCGGCAGTCGGCTGGCTGCGCTCTTCCGCAAGATGCGCCAGTCCTTCCGCCAGGGTGGCCGCCTGGCTGATCTGGAGGCGCTCGGCTATCTCCACCTGATCATGGCCCAGCTCGGGGCCGCTCAGCCGCCGGCGCTGGATGACGCGCTGCGCGAAGCGAGCGCAGGCGGGCTCGTCCAGCGTATCGTCCATTATCTGTCCACGCAGTACGCCGAGCCGGTCTCCATCGAGCAGATGGCTGATACGATGGGCTACAATCGCGCCTACCTCTCTCGCGTGTTCAAGCAGCAGACGGGCATGACGCCCGTCCACTTCCTGCTCAAGCTGCGGCTGGACAAGGCCCGCCAGCTGCTTCGCGGCAGCACGGAGCTGACGATAGAGCAGATCGCCTCCTCGGTCGGCTTTCACGATCCGCTCTACTTCTCCAAGCAGTTCCGCAGACTCTACGACCAGTCCCCAACGGCCTATCGGGATGCGATGGGAAAGGCGTATCGCCCTCGGTAAGCGCAGCGGCGAGGCGATAAAGCCAAGGCGTATCGCCCCCGATAGGCGAAGCATCAAGGCGATAAAGCCAAAGCGTATCGCCCCCGATAGGCAGCTACTACGCCAGGTCGGAGGACCGTCGGCGGAAACGCGGCCCCTCGCCATAGGCGAGATGGACGACCGGCTCGATCCGTCCGACTGCCGCCCCCGCATCGTTATGCACGATGGTGTGATGCGCGGCATCAACTCGAACTGCCAGCGCCAGCAAATCTTCAGCGGCCCCTGCGCCGTGCCGCGAGGCCGCGAGCGAGCGCAGCAGGGCGGAGACGATCTGCGGCATCGCCGCCTCGGTGCCGTCCAGCAGCTTGACCGCGAGGCCGAGCCGCAGCTGCGGCAGCCCGATAGCGAAGACGCCCTGGGCGCCGCTCTTGGCCAGCATGCCGCCGGTCAAGAGAGTCGTCGCCAGCCTCCCCTCCCCTTCGACGAGCGCAGGCTGCGCGAGCATCGCAGCCGTCGTCCGGACCGCCGCCTGCCGCACCACATCGTCCAGGACGCCTGTCGGCGATGCCAGACGGGCGTAGATTAGCGCGATCCGCCAGATCGGCAGCGCGAATACGGGGAAGCCGCAGCCGTCTGTAGCCCGGACGACACGCTTCTCCTCCTCGCCGGACAACGCTGCGAGCCGCATCAGAATCTCCTGCTGCAGCGGATGCTCTGGCTGCGCATAGCCGCGCCGGGGCCACCCCGCCACATCGCAGAGCGCCAGCAGCCCGAGATGCTTGCCCGCGCAGTTGTGATAGATGCGGCGGCGCTCGCCATCCGAGCGTAGCAGTCGCTCGCGCGAGGACTCGCCGAGCATCAGCGTCTCCGGCAGCGCCAGCTCCGATTCGGTGATCCCTGATGTCGCGAGCATCCGCTCAAGTACGGCGATATGCGCTGCGTCTCCCCGATGCGACGCCGTCATGAGCGCGAGTTCCTCCTCTCCCCAACCGTACTGCTCCAGGACGCCCCGCATGACGGCAGGCAACGCCTGGACCGGCTTGGCCGCAGATCTCATATAGGTGACCGCCCCCGGATCGCCTGCCCATGCCAGCAGCCTCCCATCCGCATCGACGACCGCCGCGTGCCCGATGTGACTGTTCTCGACCAGATTGCCTCGCCACACCTGGGCCAGCGGGATCGCCCGCATCTGCTGTTCCCTCTCCATCCCAATCCCCGCCCTTCGCCAGTTTTCTTCATTGTATTCCAATCCCCGCGATAATAATCACTCCCTGCCAGGCACAGACCAAAGTTTCAACGAATGCGCTACGGGTTAAAAATAGTTCAAGCCGGGCCAATGAAAGGCCCCTCCAAGGAACATACTATTAAAGGAGATGATCCCTATGGAAAACCATGAAACAAACGCCAAGTCGACGAACGGTACAGCACTGAAAAGCGCGCTTATCGGCGCCTTGATCGGAGCCGCCGCCGCCCTGCTGCTGGCGCCCAAATCGGGCCGCGAGCTGCGCCAAGACCTGAAGGTCAAAGCGGAAGGCGCCGGAGAGGTGCTGAAAACGCAAGCCAGCTCGCTGGCTGAATCCGCGACCACAGCAGCACAAGCTGTCGGCGAGCAAGCCTCGATACTGGCTGGCAAGGTCCAGGACCTCGCTGCTGCGGCTCGCTCGAAGGCATCGACGACTGCGAGTCTGGCTCACGAAGCTGTCGACACGGCAGCTACCAAGGCCAAGGAAGCGGCTACCGTAATCGGTATCCGCGGCAAGGAAACCGCCGAAGCGGCCGCCGAGCGCGCGCATGAAGCAGTCGATGCTGCTGAAGAAACGGTAAAGGATGCTTCGACCTCGCTCAACAACGCCGCTTCCAATCATAAGTAAAGGACGTCCCGATCACCACCGGACGGTCGGTTCATCCCAAGGAGGGATAGCGATGGCAACAGAGCATCAACACCAGCGATCCGAGCTCCCGAAGCAAGGCCAGGCGGGTACCCCGTCGCGGCCGGTGGATGAGGCGGAGAACGGCGTGATGACGCAAAATATGGAAGACGTACAACGACTCGGCCGCGATATGGAGCAAATGCGCACCAATGCCGAGCTCGAGGAGGAAGGTCTGGTGCCCGATCCAATACAGGATTAGGCGCACACCCTCTTAGTCCCGAGATGCCGGAGCCTAGGGCTCCGGCATTTTTGGGGTCGACGGTCGGATCTCCTCATTCCAAGGTTCGCTATCGAGGCGCAACCTCTTATCGACGGTTGCGCCTCCCCATCAAGCAGACACCCTACTCTGGTCTAAAGGAGCAACGCGTATGGAGCATCACTATGGCCATCTCTATTGGCCCACTACACTCGAAGGCAAAACCGGCTATCCTGCGCTCGAGCACAACCTCCGCTGCGACGTGGCAATTATCGGCGGAGGCATGTCCGGCGCAATCTGCGCCCATGCTCTGGTCCAAGCCGGCTTGACGACCGTTATGCTTGAGCGAGACGAGGTATGCGGAGGCAGCACCTCCGCCAACACAGGCTTGCTGCAGTACGCCAACGACATCATGCTGCATGAGCTGGCGGAGCAGATTGGCGAGGCCGAGGCAGCCGAATTTTACAGCGCCTGCCGTATGGCAGTGGGTCAGCTGCACGAGCTCGCTGCCAAACTGCCGACCGATATCGAATTCCATAGCCGCAGCAGTCTGTATTACGCCAGCAGCGAAGCGGACGTCGCCAAGCTGCAGCGGGAATACGAGGCGCTGCGCAAGCACGACTTCCCCGTCGACTACTGGACGTCGGAGCAGATCGCTGCTTATTATCCATTTACTCGTCCGGCCGCCCTGCTCATGCATGGCGATGCCGAGGTGAACCCCTACCGCTTCGTACGCAGCATCACCGAGGACAACGTCAAGCACGGCTTGGCCGTCTACGAGCATACCGAGGTAATCCGGCATCGGAGCGAGGACGGACGCCATCTATTGGAGACGAAGTCTGGAGCCATCGTGGAAGCCAATCATGTCATCTATGCGATCGGCTACGAGCCCGAGGAGCTGCGGGGCCAACTGATCAAGGCGGATATCAACCGCTCCTACGCGGCCGTCACCGCGCCTCAAAAGCACATCGAGGATTGGCATGCGCGCCACATGATATGGGAGACCGCGAGGCCGTATCTGTATATGCGCACCACGCAGGACGGCCGGATCGTCGTCGGCGGGCTCGACGAGCACCAGGCGGAACCACTCGCAGACGACGAGGCTCGCGCCAGGCGCATCGCCAAGCTGGAGAGGGCTATTCGCGAGCTGTTCCCGATGATGGACAGCCCGATCGAGTACGAGTGGAGCGCCGCCTTCGGCGAGTCGCGCGACAACCTTCCCTTCATCGGCAGCGATCCCGCCTGGCCCGGCGTCTATTACTGCCTCGGCTACGGCGGCAACGGCACGGTCTACAGCATGCTGGCCGCCGGTATCGTACGCGATCTCATCCTCGGCAAGACGCCGCATCCCGTCTCCCGGATCATACGTCTGGATCGGCCGTCACTGGCGCGCGCTTGAGTCAGCCGACAACCAAGCAGCCCCCTTTGTGAAGAGGAGGGTCGCTTGGTCTGGGACCGTCCTCTGCTTCAGCAGGCATAGCAAATGGCGGTGCCAGGAACGAATCCGTGGCACCGCCATCTCGCTATCCCGGCGATCAATGTATATCGACTGCTCCGGCACTGCGGAACACCGCTTCGGCTTTGTCCAGACGGCTGATGCCGCTGTCGGTCTTCTCTGCATCATCCTCCAGATCGACGACGATGATCAGCGAGCCTTCGCGGAGCGCTTCGCTGGCCAGGTCGGCCTCCTTGCTCCCCAGACCAAGCGTGCGCAGTGTGTCGCGCATGCCATCGCCGTCCTCGCGCCGGAAGTCGCGGCGGAACAATCCGCCGAAGAAGCCTGCTCCGGCCGCAGGAGCAGCGCCATAATTGGCGCCCGCGGCCATCGAGCCGCCGGGGTTGCCGACGCCCATTGCTCCGGCAGCGAGCGGCACGCCGATGACTCGCCCATCGCCGCGGTCCTCGGCGATCTCCTGCACCTCTTCCGTCGGAACATTCGTTTCCGCTTCGATGCGATGCGTATGATCGCTATCGCGCGCCAGCACCTGCAGCTCGCTGCTCGCGAAGCCTTCCCGCTCCAGCATTTCTACCGCTTCGATCGCTTGCTGCTCCAATTTGAATACGCCCAGCTTCTTACCCATAGTTAACGCCTCCTCTATATCGGTTAGATTTATCGCACTTTATCAGAACATCGGGAACACGTATTTCACCAAGAAATACAACGCGCCGAAAAAGATGATGATGTAGGCGGCGTATTTGATGAAGGTGGCGGCGACATGGCTCGAATCGCTGCGTTTCTCTACGTGCCGCTCCTCGACATCGATATGACGGTTCTGTTGCATTCTTATCGTCCCCTTTCGGTGATGGCTTGATTCGCCTCGTTGACCATCCTTACCCGGCTTCCCCCGCTCCAAAACAAGGACTGTCACCCAAATAACCGTTGTATATCATCGTCTCAAATTGTTCTCCTTTTTATGTTTGAGCGGCTACGAGTATGGTTAATAATCATTTGAATGAAAGGTTATGATAAGCGCTGGACAGGTACGTATTTCTAGAGGCAGGAGAGGAAAACATGAAACAACCGGATAAATTTCAACTGCGCACCGAAACCAAGGAAGGCAAATGCATCGTCTACGTCAGCGGCGAGCTCGATCTCGAAGTCGCGACGCAAATGCGTGCCGCTATGGCTCCCCTGGTCGAACTGACGGACCGCGAGCTGACTCTTAATCTTAGAGACTTGAAGTATATCGACAGTACCGGCATCGGCATTCTGCTCTCTGTCCTTAAAGCGAGAAATGCACAGAACGCGCCATTTTCTGTCGAGGCTATCCCGCCTACCATTAAGAAACTATTCGATATGACCGGCATTACGCCGTTTTTCTCTCAGAAGATCGTATAGAGACGGTTAGACCACAATGTTACAGAAGGGAACGAGGATGAACGCGATGAAAGCGACCGAAGAGATGGTTAGGCTACAAGTGCCGGCCACCGCAGAATACGTGGATCTGGTCCGGGTCACCTTATACGGAATTGCAGCGAAGATGGGCTTTTCCTACGAGGAAATCGAAGATATGAAGGTTGCGGTATCGGAGGCCTGCAACAATGCGGTGCTCCACGCCTATGGCAACCCTGTGGGGGGCGATGCAGCGGCTGCCCTGGAGGAACAGCCCACGATGGAAATTCGCTTCGTCAAGAAAAACGATGCATTGTCCATTGTCGTCAAGGACGAGGGCCAAAGCTTCGACGCGGTCGCCGCTGTTGGAGCGCCCCAGGCTTCGCCGCTGCTGGGCAAGTCAATCGGCGAAATCAATCCGGGGGGCCTTGGACTATATCTTATGCAGGCGTTAATGGATCAGGTGGAGGTGCACAGCGAAGCAGGTACTGAAGTCATCTTGACCAAACGCCTTGTCAGGAGTGAAGAGACGGCATGAGCACGCAACCGGCAGAATCCTCGCCCTTCGAGCCCGCGGCGCTGATCCTGGCTTATCAGGAGAACCCGACCAACGAAGCGGCGACACAGCTAATCGAATTCTATGAACCTATGGTTCGAATGGCGGCCGGCAAAATCTCGAGAAACCGTCCCGACTTGTACGAAGATCTGTATCAGGTTGGACAGATGGCATTGCTTCGGTTATTCGGACAATACGATGCCACTGTAGGCGTTCAATTCGAGCCGTACGCCATGAAGAGCATCATCGGCCATATGAAAAACTATCTGCGGGATAAATCCTGGTACGTCCAGGTCCCAAGACGGATCAAAGAAAAGGGAATCGTCGTCCAGCAAGCGATCGATCACCTAACGGTCCGGCTCGAGCGTTCGCCCAACGTCGACGAGATCGCCTCTTATCTGGAGCTCTCCTACGAGGAGACGCTGGAGATCCTGGCCGGGCGTGATCTCTACCACTATGTATCGCTGGATACGCCGATCTCCGAGGAGGACAGCAACACCACCTTGGGCGAGCTGATCGGGTCGCAGGCGGACGACTTCGACACGGTCGACAAGAAGCTCGATCTGCAGTCCGCGATGGCCAAGCTGAAGCCTGAGGAGCAGCAGGTGTTGCTGCTGGTGTTCGATGAGGGGCTGCCGCAACGCACGATTGCAGACCAGCTCGGCGTCTCGCAGATGAGCATCTCGCGCATCCAGAAACGGGCGATCGACAAGCTGAAGCAGCTGTTGACAGAAGCGGAATAATAAGCTAATCTAGGCACCTTAAGTCCATTCAGGACGGGAAGGGTGCCTTTTATTCTGGATGCGGAGGGAACAAGATGACGATTCGCCACCTGCGATATCCCGGCTGGGCGTGGTATGTGCTGCTCCCCTCCCTCGACCAGTCGGTGGACGCTTATGTACGTCGAGAGCTGCCGATGCTAGCAGGCTGGCTTGCTTCGGCGAGCGATCGCACGGTTAATCATATCGCGGTGTCTGAGCTACTGGAGGGCGAGCCGTCGATTCACGGCACGCTGATGATCGAACAGCCGGGCCTGCGCTCGCAGACGTCGCCGCTGCACTTCTGGACCGATCGCAGCCGCCTGGTGCTGCTCCCGCCAGACGCCGCCCTTGTATCGCAACTGCAGCTGCCCCCGTGGCAAAGTCGGATCGAGCGCTGCGCCAGCGCGCCCGAGGCGTTGTTCGTGCTGCTGCAGGCGCTGCTCGACGAGTTCCATGAGGGACTGGATCATTTCGAGCAACGGCTAAGCGGCCTGGAGCAAGCGATGCAGTCGCGCAATCGGGCAGACCTGCTCGATGAGATCTTCGAACGGCGCTACGAGCTGCTCCATCGCAGTCATCTGTTCATGCCGATCCGCGAGATCGAAGGGGCGGCGCGCGAGGCGTTCCTCGAGACGATCACAGATACGGAGCCGGCGCAGCGGCTGCAGCACCGCATCCAGCGGATCGAGTCCTTGCTGCAGCATTACAGCGCCGAGATCGACACGCTTATCTCGATGGACGATGCGATCGCCAGCTTCCGGGGCAATGACATCATGAAGACGTTGACGATCTTCACCGCCCTCTTCACGCCTGCGACCGTCGCCGGCGCGTTGTGGGGCATGAACTTCCGGCGCATCCCTTGGTCGACCGAGCCGATCGGCTTCCTGCTCATCTGCGCCGTCGTCACCGCCTTCACGCTGGCGATCTATCTGTGGCTATGGCGCAAGGGCTGGACCGGCGATCTGCTGCTGAGCCGCCGTCGACGCCGCGCCACGGAGGCGCGTCAGCGCTCGCGCAAGCTGTCGCCGAGGCGTAGGGCAGACGCTCCACGCGAGGGGGGCGCCTCGGGCAGGTCGGACGCCCCGCGCAAGTCGATAGCTTCGCGCGAGACAGACGCTTCACGACAGGGGGACGCTTCGCGTCTGGAGGAGCACGCTCTTCCCTCCCGGTGGTTGCGCCACCGCCGCGGCAGGCGCTGAGGCTGCATCCTTGTCTTCCCTCTATTTCACGACAAAGGGCTGCTGCCCTGGTCACCACAGTGACCGGAGCAGCAGCCCTTGCCTCGCTTCTCTCTCCATGAACGCCCATCTGATTGCGCTCCGTTGTTCTAACCAGTTGTCCCCAAGACTTGTCCTACTTGAGATTCACCCAGACGAGGCAACGGTCGTCGGCACGGTCCGAGGGCAGCTCCTCCTTGAAGTACTGCGCCTCCCACTGATTGATCGCCTCTGGCCCTACGGTAGCCGCCAATTGCTCATACAGCCGGTCCAGCTTCTCGTCATCCGGCGCCTCCACCATCTCCAGGATACCGTCTGTCACCATGACGATGCGGTCGCCCTGGGCGATCGGCACCGTACGCTTCTGGATCTCGATGTCCTCAAACAGACCGATCGCCGAGCAGCCGCCCTCGAGCCGGACTGGCGGTTGTCCGTCGCTGCGCAGCAGCACGCCTGCCGGATGTCCCGCATTGACATACTCGACGACGCCTTTCTCCAGATCGACGACCAGATAGATGCCGGTGTAGTAGTACTGGATGAGCTGGTCCGTAAATTGCAGCTGCATCGCCCGGCGATTGAGCTCGCGGACGACCCGCTTCGGATCGACCAGCTTGATCATCGCATCCTTCAGTACCGAAGCGATGAACATGCAGACGAGCGAGGACGAGATGCCATGCCCCATCGCATCGATTACCGCTACCCCGTAGCGATGCTCGTCGATCCGATGCCAGGCATAGAGATCCCCCGCCAGCTCCTCGGATGGGGAGAATAGCGAGCCGATCTCGATGCCGCTCTCCAGGATCGGCTGCGGGAGCACCGCCGACTGCACCTCCTTGGCGAGCAGCAGCTCCTCATGCAAACGCCGGTCCCGCTCATTATGCCAATCCTTCTCTTCCTTCAAGCGCAGCGCCACCCGGATGCGCGCCAGCAGCTCGATCTTGTTGATCGGCTTAGTGACGTAGTCGCTCGCTCCCGCGTCGAGTGCCTCGGCCAGCTTCTTGGAGTCGCCGATCGCTGTCACCATGATGATCGGGATATCCCGCAGCCGCTCCGAGCTCTGCATCGCGCGACAGGCGGCTATCCCATCGATCTTCGGCATCATCATATCAAGTAGGATCAGGTCGAAGCCATGATCATTCATCACATGTCCCTCTGGCTCTTCGCCGGTTGGCGTCAATCCGACCAGCTCGAACAGCTCCATCCCGGAGCTCGCCGAGTGCACATTGCGATAGCCTGCCCGCTTTAGCATTTCCTGTACGACCGTGACATTCATCGGGTTGTCGTCGACGATCAGGATTTTCATTTTCCAGCTTTTTGAGAGTCGTTCCTGTCTGTCCATGCTTCGTCTCCTATTCTAGCTTAACCGTCTGTTCAAGTTCGTTACTTGCTCCTCAACGACCGGTTGCTCCTTGATCGATTCCTTGACGACGGACTCGGTTGTAGCCGCGACCTGAGGAGCAGCGCCCCGATTGGTGCTTTTGAATGCTTGCATCGCGTTTTGCACGCCGCGCGCCACCTTCACGCCGGTATCGAGCCAATCAAGCCATTTCATGTTGTTCGCCGGAGCAGGTTCAGCTGCCTTGGCCGCCGTGGCGCGATCGACCTGTGCCACCGCATGCTGCGATTTGCGCTTCAGACTGCCCACCCAGCTCGTCGACACTTCGCGCGCGGCCGTCGTTACTTCATGAACCACTGTACCGACGTCGCGGACCGAGGACATGAGCGGCTCAACCGCGCCGACTTGCGTATTCACCTGGGAGATGAGGTCGCGGACATTGCCGACCAGCCCTTCAACATCATCCTTTGAGGAATGGATGAGGTCGCGCGCCTCCCGCAGCGTCTCGTTGGCAGTTTCGATCGAGTGCTGGGCTTTGCGCAGCGTCTGGATGAGGAAGATCACCAGGGCTGCCACCGAGAGGGCCATAATGAGGACACTGATTTCAATGATCATAAGTCATACCTCCATTTTCAGTCCGTTTACCGAACGCTTTGGTTTGCTTTGTATATCGTTACCCTTCGCATATCCCGCTGAATCAGTCGCTATGGATCGCCCGGCCTAGTCTGCAAATTACGAATGTGCGGCCTATAGAAGAAGGGAAATTTTTGCCGCCTCAGATTCGAAGCGACGCTGTTTCAGACGCCGCTCTCACGGTTAATTCACCACCAAGCGAGGTTGCAGCCGCCTCAAAAGGCACTAGCACTAGCACTAGCCCGAGCCTACGCTCAGGAGAGAAGCTGCAGGCGGACGCAGTCCGGAATTTACCCGTGACCTTGACTTCTAAATTATATTATGTAGAAAGGGTGCGTGATGACTTATGTTAAGATGGGCAGCAATTTTCTTTATTATCGCCATCGTAGCGGCAATCTTCGGCTTCGGAGGCATCGTTGATGCGGCAGCCGGAGTAGCCAAGGTTCTGTTCTTCATCTTCCTGATCTTGTTCGTGGTATCCTTGATCACCGGCCGACGATCAGTGTGACGACCGGGCCTACGTCAGACTGAACCAAGTGCGGCCAAGCCGCTTCTACCGCTGGATACAGCGACATCTAACCGCAGCAGGGCAAACCTGCTGCGGTTAGATGTGTTGTAAGAGACAGAGCGGAGCGCTTCAGATGATGCGGACCGGCTGCTCGATCAACGCCGAGCGATTGGCCGCTGCGGTCACCTGCTGCGTCCGCCAGGCGTCGCCATAGCTGGAGCGTATCGCCTCTGGATCGCCCGTGCGCACGGCATCGATGAAGATCCGGTTCTCGAGCGCGTACGGGTCCGTTATGTTTTTGTAGAGCGTCTTGCGATCCTGGGACACATGCGTCAGACCTTGATGGTCGAGCTCGAGCATGCCCTCGCTGGCGTACACCTGCAGCCCGACCGAGCCGGCATGCGGCGACATGCAGGTGTTGGTCAGACTGGCGACGGCGCCGCTCGCCATCTTGAGCGTGAGCGCGCCGACGTCGGGCACCGTCACCCCCTCGTGCTGCTCATGCATGACACGCTGCGCATAAGCCGCATACACCTCCGTCACCTCGCCCATCAGATAGCGCAGCAGATCGACGAGATGCGTCGTTTGCTCCATCAGCTGGCCGCCCGAGCCTTCCTGCCGCCGCCACCAGTAGACGCCCGGCATGCCGCCGAGCCAACGTCCGATCGCCATGCCTGCCGTCTGGCCGGCGAGCAGCTCTCTCGCGCGCGCGGCGCTATCCATATAACGGAAGTGATAACCGACCGAGGTGATCAGCCGACGCGCACGGACTTCCTCCAGCACCCGCGAAGGCGTCTCCAGATCGACGCCGAGCGGCTTCTCTACGAAAAACGGAATGCCTGCCGCAGCGAGCGCCAGCTCGGCTTCGCCATGCGCAAACGGCGGCACGCATACATAAGCGGCATCCAGACTGCCGCCGTTCAGCATATCCGTGACGGAGCCGTAAGCCGCCGCCCCGGGATAGCGCGAAGCAAGCGCCTCTGCCTTGCCAACACTGGTGCCGCTTACAGCGACGACGCGCACATCTTCCATCGCTGCGAGCAGATCGCCGTGCTTGCTCGCAAATGAGCCTGTACCGATAAGTCCAATCTTGATCGTCATACTGCTCCCCCTTAATTATGCTATTCTTAAGTATAGCAGACCCGGACGGAAATCCAAGAGGTCGGAGCGGGTCGTTTGCGCTCGCTTACTAAGTGGTAATCGTCTATAGAAGAACCATAAGGAGGGAATTGGATGCGATTGGTGCAGTCGGAGGAGATGAGAAGGCTGGATCGTTATGTCATCGATCAGCTCGGCGTAGCAGTGGATGCGCTGATGGAGAACGCCGGCCGCGCGCTGGCAGAGCTGCTGATCAGACTGCGACGCGGCGAAGCGGAGGAGACGGGACTGGTGCGAAGGATGCCCGGCTCGGCGCAGCTGACGGATGAACTGAGGCAGCGGCTGCGGTCGGACAAGCCATGGGTCGTCTTGGCAGGCAAGGGCAACAATGGAGGCGACGGGCTGGTCGCCGCGCGTCATCTGCAGGAATACGGGCTCCCGGTCGAGGTCGTGCTCGCGGAGGAGCCAGAGCGGCTCGGACCCGAATCCGCCAGACAGCTGCGCATCCTCCGGAGGCTCGGCATCCCCTGCTCGGTCTACCGCACCGAGACGCTCGCATGGGACGACTGGGGAGGCATTGTCGACGCCTTGCTCGGCACCGGGACGCGCGGAGCGCCCAAGGAGCCCTACGCCTCGATGATCCGGGAGGCGAATGCCAGCGGGCTGCCGATCATCGCAGCCGACGTACCTAGCGGCATCGACAGCGACAGCGGACAAGCTGCCGAGCGCTGTATACAGGCAGCGGCGACGTTAACCTTTGCCCTGCCCAAATGCGGGCTCGCCCAGCATCCCGGCGCCGACCGGGCCTGCAGCGTGCTGGTCGCGCCTGTAGGTATCCCGCCGAGCCTGATCGATGCGGCGGCAAGCAGCGAGGGACCGATCATCCGCCCGACCTGGCTGGTGACAACCGAGCTGCTGCAGCGCCAGTTCGACGTCGATCCCCGCCAGCCCCGGGAGGGCGATACGCACAAGGGCACGTACGGCCATGTGCTCGTCGCCGCTGGCACTCGGGCGATGAGCGGCGCCGGGCTGCTGTGCTGTAGGGCGGCGCTGCGGAGCGGCTGCGGACTCGTCACCTGGGCGCTGCCGGAGCGGCTGCTGGATGGCGCGATCGGTGTCCAGCCGGAGACGATGCTCGCCGCAATCGACGACTTTGGCCGGGGCGACTGGTCGGCTACCGACCCAGGCCAGCTGGCGGAGCTGGCTCATACGCGCGATGTGCTCGTCGCCGGACCGGGCATGGGGCAGCTGCCCGGCCTGCTCGACCTCGACTCATCGCTGCCGCTGCATGAGATCGATGCAGCCGCGGCGGGCATAGGCAAGACGCCGATGCAGAGCTGGCTGCGACGACTCTGGCAGGAGCTGCCGCCCGAGATGCCGCTCGTCATCGACGCCGACGCGCTCAATCACCTCGCCGAGGCGGGCGACTTTGCCGACTGGCCGCAGCGGCCCGGCGCCGCGATCCTGACGCCGCATCCCGGCGAGATGGCCAGGCTGTGCGGCTGTCGGACCGACGAGGTGCAACGCGACCGGATCGGCATCGCCCGCCACTATGCGACGACCAACGGCGTCATCGTCGTGCTCAAGGGCGCCCGCACCGTATGCGCCGCTCCGACCGGCGAGGTATACGTCAATCCGACAGGCAATCCCGGCATGGCCACCGGCGGTACCGGCGATGTGCTCGCCGGCGTCATCGGCGGCTTGCTCGCGCAGGGACTGCCGCCGCTAACGGCTGCCGTGCTCGGCGTCTACCTGCACGGCGCGGCAGGCGACGCGGCAGCCCGGCGGCGCACATCGCCGGGCTCGATCATCGCCGGCGACCTGATCGAGGAGCTGTAGGGACGCTCTCCCCAGCGGACGCTGCCCGATTGCTGGAGCGATGTCCCTCGGGCGAGGACGAGCGATGTCCTTGAAGCTGCCGGGCCGGTGCGTCGGGCAACCGCTTGAGCGATCGGGCGGAAGCCGCCTGGCAGTTGACTCAGTCCTTGTCGCCGCTCGCAGCATACGATGATATACGGGCGATTAACCGCCTGAGATTCGTATGCGGGAGTGAGCGATCATGAGGAACCGAGACACCAAGCAGCTCCGGACGGCGATTTTTCTTGCGGCTGTTTGCAGCCAGACCTATCTTCAATATACGAACCAAAACGGCATCTTCCTCGTGCCTCAGCATTACCGGATTGCTGGCGTGATCGATGCCAAGGCATTCGACAATCCGCTCGAGCGCTTCGGCTTCATCCTCGAGTCGGACCGTTCGATCATCGTCGCCTTCCGGGGGACGGGGAGCTCTTCCGACTGGACGATCGACGTGACCGCGCGACAGATGCCTTACCCGTTCCACCGCAAGGGCGGGAAGACGCATATCGGCTTCACGGAGCTATACGCCTCTTGCAGGGGGCCGCTGCTTCAGCTTCTCCGAAGTCTGCCTCGCACCAAAAAACTGTATGTCACCGGCCATAGCCTCGGCGGCGCGCTCGCCGTGCTCGCCGGAGCAGATATCGTCTCCAGCGGCGTGCATGAGCATCCGTGCGTCTATACGTATGGCGCGCCGCGTGTCGGCGATCCGACCTTCGCTCGCTTCTTCAACCGCCGCATCGACGTCAGCTGCCGCTACAGCAACCAATCGGATATTGTGCCTCGCCTCCCCCCGCTCATCTACGATTCGCCCAAGGATCACAAGCTCTATTACTATCTCCATGTCAAGGGAGAGCAACGACTGAATTTCAAAGGCGGTTCGGTCGCGGCCAACCACAAGCTCGCTGCATACTTCAACGAGCTTGCCAAAGAAGATCCCGGCTATGCGGCGACGATGTGCAGCCAGCCCGCAGGCTGGTGCCCTGTGAGGGTTCGGCGTTGAGACGGCGGCCAGGTTAATTCGGATCGGATTTCCTGGCTCTCGCTTTGCGCGTATACACCTCCAGCCCCACCAGCACCGCAATTACCGGAATCGCGATCAGCAGCAGCCATGGCGAACTATCGATCATCATCGAATACACCTCCTGTCTTTCCTGAACGTTGTCATGCGATCTATTGCGATGTATCATCTCCCAATGGAAGCGTAATAACAAAACTACTCCTTGTCTCGTTGGAACAACGTCTCGACATCCTGGCCGACGATTCGGGCAATAGCCAGCGCAACATCCAGCGGCGGGGTGTTTTTGCCGTTCTCCACCATGGCATATCCGCTCTTCGACCGATATCCCAACATTGCTGCCATGTCCGCCTGTGTCAGCCCCTTCGCTCGTCGAGCCGCTTTTAATTTGGCATTCATGTCCTCACCCCTGTTCATGTTTCATGAACACAATACTTATTATAGGCTTTATTTACCATTTCTTCAAGTCATATTTCATCTTTCATGAACAACGCTTCATTTTTGTGCACGAAAGTTCATTTTGCATGTACAATACGAAGTATATATCTTTCATAAAATGAGATGATCGAATGATAGGTGAACGGATTCGCGAGCTACGCAAGGCGCGCAATATGACCCAGAAGGAACTGGCCGAGATCCTCAACTCGGCAAAATCAACGATCTCCCAATACGAGAACAACATTAATGAACCGGATCTCGAAACGGTGATCAAAATTGCTGACTGCTTTAATGTCACCGTAGACAGTCTGCTCGGCAGGGAGACGAGCACCAAGCCGGAGCGTGCCTCGGATGAGCGGACGCTGGTAATGGAAGTGCGCGATGAGGAAGAAGCCGGCTACGTTAGAGAGTCGCTCGAGCTCTACCGCAAGTTTCGCATCACCGATGCGTCCAAGCCTTACGACAAATCGTAAAGCGCCCTCGGACTCCAACATCATATGCCAGACAACAAAAAGAGACGGCCCGCACAGGGTCGTCTCTTAGTCGTGTGATTTGAACTTACTTGCAAATTAAGGAAGCATGTACAGCAGCACGGCAAAGAAATGCGTCGTCGATCCGGCCAGCACGAACAGATGCCAGACGGCATGATGATACGGGAAGCTGCGCCACATGTAGAAGATCGTGCCTACCGTATAGCAGAGCCCGCCCGCGATCAGCAGCTTCAGACCGCCCGAAGCCAGTCCCGTCACCAGCGGCTGCCAGGCGAAGACGATAATCCAGCCCATCAGGATATAGATCATCGTCGAGGTAAACAGGAACCGGTTGACGAAAAACGATTTGAAGACGACGCCAGCCGCCGCGATGCCCCATACGATCCCGAACAGTGTCCAGCCGAGCGCGCCCTTGATCACCAAAAACAGCAGCGGCGTGTAGGTGCCGGCGATGAACACATAAATGAACGAATGGTCCAGCACCTCGAATACCCGCTTCGCCCGGCCTTCCGGGAAGCTATGCACAAGCGTCGAAGCCAGGTAGAGCAGCAGCATCGAGCTGCCGTAGATCGTAAAACTGACGACATGCAGCGCTGTCCCCTTCAGCGAGGCGAATACAATCAGCAGCACCAGCGCCGCTACGCTGAGGAGCGCGCCGATCCCGTGCGTGATGCTATTGGCGATCTCCTCGCGGCGCGTGTAGACATGGGTAGCTGCCATTATTAGACGCCCATCCGCTTGCGCTGATTGTTAATCTTCTTCGTGCTTTGGCTGCGCATCGTCGCCTGATTGCCAGCGATATCATGCTTTTGCTTGCCGCCTGCCGCCTGGGACTGCTTCTTCTGCTGCAGCTTCTGCTTCATCGCTTCGGCGAGCGACACCTTGCGCGGCTGTTCCTCCTGGCCTGCCTGCTCCTGCGAGCCGACTGTTGGTTCTGTCATCGTTCATCACCTCATCTTATGGAACGTTACCTCTACTATAACCCGAAATGCCGTCCGCTCGCCACCCTATTGCTCAGAAAGCCCGCCGATACTGGCGCGGCGCCAGCTCTGCTGGAGCGCCCCCCGTCGCTGCGAGCGCATGGAGCGCCCAGTACGGGTCCCTCAGCATCCCTCTGCCGACGGCTACCAGATCCGCGTCTCCCTCCTCGAGCGCCCGATTGGCGAGCGCCGGATCGTCCAGCAGCCCGACAGCAATGACCGGCAGCCCGAGCTCCTCGCGGAAGCGGCGAGCGAACGGCAGCTGGTAGCCCGGCGTATTGGCAGGTTGCCGCTTCGAGCCTACCGGCCCTTCGCCGCCGCTGGAGATGTGGAACATATCCACGCCCGCCGCCTTGTAATCCGCAGCCACCCGGAGCATATGCTCCTCCTCATAGCCGCCATCCATATACTCGACCGCCGACAGCCGCATCAGCAGCGGCATCCCTGCCGGCATCTGCGACTTGACCGCGCGGATTACCTCGACGCCGAAGCGGGAGGCGTCCTGACCGTATGCATCGTCCCGTCGATTAAGCGCGGGCGAATGGAACTGGTGGATCAGGTAGCCATGCGCGCCATGCAGCTCGATCGTGTCGACGCCGGCAGCTACCGCCAGCCTCGCCGACTCGCGGAATCACTCGACCATCGCTTCGACTTCCGCCGTCGAGAGCGCCCTCGGCGCTCCCATCCCCGGACTGATAGGCACCGCCGAGGGCGCGACCGGCTGCGCCGCATCCTCTGCCTTGCGACCGACATGAGCGATCTGGATGCCAACCTTGGCGCCATACATCTGACACTCCCGGATGATTGCCGCGAAGGCCTCGGCATGCGCCTGCGACCACAAGCCGAGGCAATGGTCGGTGATCCGTCCATCCGGCTCGACATTGGTCATCTCCATGATGATCAGGCCTGTTCCGCCGACGGCACGGGAGACATAGTGAATACGATGCCACTCGGTCGGCATGCCGTCCTTGGCCGTAGCCGAATACTGACACATCGGCGGCATGACGATCCGGTTGCGCAGCGACAGGTCTTGCAATCGATAGGACTCGCCTAACGCAGACATCCGATCCCTCCTCACACCTTCTCGTTGGAATAGCCGACCCGACTGTCGACGATTAGCTCCAGCGTCCGCGCCTGACTGTCATAGGACAGACGAAGCGGTTGCTCTTTGCCGTACAGCCACCATTTTCGGATGCCTTCCGGATGCTCTTCAAAATAAAACAGGTTCAGATCCTGGCTCAGACGGCCAATCTCCTCCGCCTGCTCCGGCTCGACCTGCTCGATCGCGATTCGCCAATCGCCGCCCTGCTCCTGCAGCGCAAACGGATATGGACCATGATCGGTATCGAGCAGCAGTCGTCCGATCACTTGCTTGACGAGCAGCTTTTTTTTCACGTTGTCCAAGGCTCTCCCTCCACTCTCTCCTGTTATGGCATATCGATCAGCAGCACTCGGGCTCCGTCAGCCGAGCGCAGCGTTAGCTCAGGGACATCCTGGATGCGTGCCGCATCGCGATCGGCCAGCTCGCCCTCATCGCCAAGCTCCAGCTTGCCCGAGATGACGAAGAGATGGACGCGGCGTCCAGATGCTGTGCGGTAGTCCAGCGTCTGTCCCGCTTCGAGATCTCCCATATAGATTGTCAGATCCTGGTGGATATGCGCGACGCCCTCGCCCTGGCGACCCTCCTGACCCGAGACGATCGGCAGCAGCTGTCCGCGCAGCTGCGCGGGATCGTAGGCGGACGTCTCATAGGATGGCGGCAAGCCGGGCCGCTCCGGGGTGAACCAGAGCTGCAGCAGCTCGCATGGCTCATCCGTAGGATTGACCTCGGAGTGGATGATGCCGGTGCCGGCACTCATCCGCTGAACGCCGCCGAAGCCGGTCACCGCGCTATGGCCCGTGCTGTCCTCATGCTTGAGCTGTCCGCTCAGGACGACGCTGACGATCTCCATCTCGCGATGGGGATGCGCGCCGAAGCCGCGATGCCCATCGATCGTATCGTTGTTGAATACACGCAGGCAGCCGAAGCTGCTGTTCTCTTCCTCATAATGATCGCCAAACGAAAAACTCATCCGGCTCTTCAGCCAATCCAGATCCTTATGATACCTCTCGTCTGCACGAATAATCGTTATCATGGCCCAAGCACTCCTCTTCTTGCGGTTACTCCAGCTGCGCGGGCGGCTGGATCGCACGCTGCAGCCAGGCCCATGCCTTAGCAATCGTTTTGTCCATATTGGATACCTGCTGCGCGTCCACGAACGGCGTATCATGGCGGAAATAGTCAGCGTGTCCGCCCACGACCGTAATCGGTTCGATATGCGCCGGAGCATACTTGGCCCCGTTCCAGCGCGGCAAGGCGAAGCCTGTGCGCGTCCAGCCGCCCCAGCTGCCGAGCTTGGTGATCGGGTCCTTGAGCCTGCCCAGCTCATCTACCGCATGAATATAGCAGACCCGCTCCCGGAACTCCGGCGTAATCGGCACGCGCGGCGAGCCGATCTGCACGATTCGGCAATCGCCGAGCTGCCCGTCAGCATCGAGGATGCGGGCTGCCTGGTAGGCCGCCGCGCCGCCGCCGCTGTGACCGATCAGGATCAGCATGCCGCCGTCATACGTCTTGCGGATCTCCTGGGCCGCCAGTCTCCCTCCGATACGGAACGCCTGGAAGCGCCGCGTCACATCGCCGCTCACCTCTCTCACCTGCGCGAAGAGGCTGCGACTATGGTCGCCATACGGATAGATGATCTGCACATCGGCCTGCCAGCCGCACGCGCTGCACAATTGCTTGACATGATTGCGACAATACTCAAAAAATCGCGGCGCCGTAGCCACTCCGGCCAGCAAGTAGACAGAAGCTCGCGCTTCCGTCGCATCGGTTGGTCTCATCCTCATCGTCTCCTTTGCTTTCGTTAACACAGGTCGTCTGAGGGTTAGTATACGGCAATCGTTCAAATCGTCATTCACCGGCGGAATGCCCAGTTAGCGGCACTCCCCACTTACCTTATTATAGTTGAAGGCAGAGCAAAAGGAAATGCCTGCCTCCGCCATCCTGATTCAGACAGGAGCGCGCCGGGTATCCTAACGTAAGGCTTGAGCAACAGATAAGGAGGCAATGACAATGACGGATAAACAGGCTTTAGAGAAGAAAATTATCGCCGTGCTTGCGGACAACCCGTATTGCTCCTTTGGCACTGTCGAAGGCAATCAACCGAAGGTGCGTTATATGGCGCTGTTCCACGACGGACTGCAGCTCCATCTCGCGACGAGCCGCAAGACGCATAAAGTGGAGGAGCTTCAGAGCAATCCGCAGGTGTTCCTGCTGGCAGGCTATGACGGCAAATGGGGACGCGAGGTGCTCTCGATCGAAGGTACAGCGGCCGTAACCTCCAACGACAGTCTGCGCGAGAAGGTATGGAGCAAGGAGTTGGAGCGCTGGTTCAGCGGTCCGGACGATCCGGATTACGTCATCCTCGATATTACGCCACAGCGCATCGAGCTGACGAGCCCGGATATGGACGTACAGGTGTGGGAGCGCTGATCTGCCAGCCGCGAGGCGAAAAGGCAGTGAATGTTCCTGCGCGGGTGCTCGGACACGCATTAGGTGCGATGATTTTAATTTGCAAAAGGCCCTTCCGAACAGGTGCACACCTGACGGAAGGGCCTTTTTAAATGGGAGATGAGAAACCGGACGAAGAGCTTGTGGGGAACCGTAAGCTTGCTCCATGGTTTGCTTACTGCATCTCCCGTGGGTCGTTATTACTCGGCCGGCGGCGTGAAGCTGCGCTTCGCGAACTCGGCGTCGAGCATGAAGAAGGCATTGCTGTCCTTATCGATCCGCTTGAGCTTCTGGATAATCGAATCGAACATCGATTCCTCCTCGACCTGCTCGTCGATGAACCATTTCAGGAACTGGATGGTCGCATGCTCGCGATCGTTCATGGCGATGTCGGACAAGTGGTAAAACCGTTTGGTCACCTCGACCTCATGCTTGTAGCCGTCCTCGAACACCTCGAGCACGGAGCCGTATTCATTCCGCGGCGTCTCCATGCCGGTGATGGTTGCCCGTTTGCCGCGATTATTCAGGAATGTGTAGATCTTCATCGCATGAAACTTCTCCTCTTCGGCTTGCACGATAAAAAAGTTGGCAAAGCCGTCCAGGCTTTCAGCCGACAGATAAGCAGCCATCGCCAAATAGACCTGGGAGGAATAAAACTCAAAATTCATCTGATCGTTTAACGCTTTATGCAATGTATCGTTCATTATGTCCACCATCCTTTGAGGGATTCAGACTGCACAGATCGATTCCGCGCCGCTTCGGCCTTTCAGGGCAGTCTGAGAGATGCCTCTATCATAGCCGAAAAACCGCCATCCTCGCAACTCGCGCCACAGAAGCATCTTGTGAATTTCTTCCATGCGACCTATAATAGAAATGGTACATTATACCCATGTAACAGAAGGGAGGACCTGTAATGAGAGCCCCTTGCGATCTATTCGACAGCATGTTATCCCTGACTACCGAACTATTCGAACCTATGGAGCATGCTCTATTCTTCGAGCCTTTGCTAGCGCAAGCCGCGGTCGGCCGCGTACTGGATATCGGCAGCGGCAATGGCGCCTATCTGGCCCGCCTGCAGGAGCGTTATCCCCGCCTCGATTGCCTCGGGGTGGAGCTGGAGCCGAACATCTATGCCCGCTCCGCAGCCCGCCAGCGCGAGCGCCTGACCTTCCGGCTCGGCAGCTATGAGGAGTTGTCCGATCCGCAGTCCTACGATCTCGTCCTCGCGCGTCTCGTCGTGCCTCATCTGAGCGACCGGCGCCACCTTGGCTCTTGGCTGCTGCCGAGAGTGAAGCCAGGCGGGCGACTGGTCATCCTCGATGCGGACGAGGACGATCTGCAGCATCTTGACGAATTGCCGCTATTCTCGCAGCTCTACCGCCGCGCCAGGACCGGACTGTACCGCAGTCCGCTGATGCGACTGGAGGATGCGCTGCGGCTCGAGCTGACATCTGCCGGATGGACGCATCTGGGGACCAGGCGGTATCAGATCCGCGCCGATCGCCTGGAGGCGAAGGCTCAGCTGTATATGTACATGCGACTTGTAACCGAATACACGCTGCGATCGCCCGTGCCGCCGGCGCACGCGGAGGAGCTGTTCTCCTGGCTGATCGACCCGGATTCGGATTATAACATCCGCATGTTCGGCATGGTATTCGCCCCGACCCAGGCGTCGGACACTTAAGGAGGCGACTGTATTGCATTGGTTTGAGGATTATCGCGAGGAGCTGGGGATGCTGTTCGGCGAAGCGGAGCGCCGCATCGGACAATTCCCGCAGCCGCTGGACAAGCTCGGGCGGCGATATATCGACGCCTTCAACCCGCTCCTCGAAGGCAGCGCCAAAAACTATATCTGTTATCTACTCCCCTACTGGCTGGAGCGCTCCTTGCCGCTGCGGCGCGAGCAGACACGCGAGCTGGCGCTGGCCAACATTTTCGTCATGCTCCATTACTTCATCCAGGACGATGTTATGGACGCGCCCTCTTCGCCGATCGACCGCACGCGGCAGCTTGCGCTATCCGGCCTATTCCAGCTCCAGTATTTCGCAGCTTACCGCGAGCTTTTCCCGCACGACTCCGTCTTCTGGCAGCACCATGACGACTATGCTTCCGAGTGGGCCGATACGGTGTGCAATGAAGGCAACGACAACTACTTCCTCACCGACCCGCTGCGCATCGCCAAAAAAGCCGGCCCCGTCAAGCTGGCCAGCACCGGCGCGCTGTTGCTGACCGAGCATGAGCATTGGATCTACCCGGTGTCGGAAATGGTCGATCTGCTGTTGTTGACGCTGCAGATGAACGACGATTGGGCCGATTGGGAGGAGGATCTAGAGACAGGCAGCTACAATGGTCTGCTCGCGCTCGTCAAGTCGCTTCGAGGCTCCGCATCCGGCGCGACCTTGACGCCTGCCGAGGTCCGCTCCTCTCTCTACGTCGGCGGAGCGATGACCCGCTATAGCGCCCGTGCGATCGCCACGCATCAACGGCTTCGCTCGCTTGAGGTTTCCTGTCCGGACCTGCTCGCTTTCCACCAATACCTGACAGACAGTCTGGCAGAGGCCGGAGCTCGTATCGAGCACGAACGGAAGTCTTTGGAACTAGGAGCATTGAATCACTGGATCTACAAAAACCGCACAATTTAGTAGTAAATACCTACGGGCCATGCTATACTTGAGCAGGAATCATATCCAAAATATGACGTATAAGGGAGCGAATTATCCATGTCTGCTGAACAGATCCTGAAGACCCAAATTATCCAAAAAGCTTGGGAAGACGCCGCATTCAAGCAAGAGCTGCTCACCGACCCGAAAAAAGCCATCGAGTCCGCATTTGGGATCGTCGTCCCTGATTCCATCGAGCTTTCAGCTGTCGAAGAGACGACCAGCAAGTTTTATCTGGTCATCCCTCCGAACCCCGCTGAAGTGCTCAGCGGAAACGACCCGGCTCCAGCTGGTATGTGGTAATTGAACTAAACGGGGGCGCCCACGGACGGAAAGCGCAGTACGGCTTCCGTCCCGACTCCCTTCACACTGCGGAACTCCAGCTTCCCCTGCATCACCTCGATTATCCGGAATGTCACCATCAACCCCAGCCCCGTCCCCTTTGTTTTATTCGAGAAGTAAGGCTCTCCCAGCTTGGCCAATTCCGCTGCATTCATGCCTTCCCCGTCATCCTTGATATGGACCACAACCTCATCTTGCTCCTTATACGCCCAGATACGGATCTCGCCTTGCCCGTTCAAGGCTTCGATGCTGTTTTTGATGATGTTGATAAACGCTTGCTTCAGCTTCGACGAGTTGCCCCTGATGTACAGTTGGGCCGGGATGTCGAGCACCATGGTGCCGCCCTGCAGATTGGCTAATGGCAGCAGGATGCCCTCGATATGCTTCAGCTCCAGCGCAATATTCAGGACCGACACCTCCTCGAGCTCCGGCTTGGCAAAGGTCAGGAAGTCCGTGATGATATGGGACGCCCGGTCCAGCTCGTCGATCGCTAGCGCCATATAGTGCCTGTCCTTGGCCGAGGAGTTCTCCCGCAGCAGCTGCAGGAAACCGCGCGTCACCTGCAACGGATTGCGCACCTCGTGTGCGACCGATGCGGCGAGACCGCTGATGATCTCCATCTTCTCCGAGCGCTGCAGTCTTGTATTGAACATCTCCAGCTCCTTGGAGTACGTGATCAGCTGCTTGTGATCGCTGGCAAAACGGCGGCCGAGGATGATGATCAGCGAGACGACGAAGCAGACGATGCCCCATTTCCAGAGGATCAGATCGTAATTGCCTGCCCGCAAGTAGAACAGGATCAGGTCAATAATGCCCAGCATCGCAAAAATCATAAAGCCGGTCGAGAAAATAAGCGCCACCTTGTTGCCCTTGAAGGCAAAGTAGACCGAGTAAATGAACAGCAAAGACAACTGCACGAGCATAATGCACCCGAGCGCTACCACCGTAATCATAAAATAAATATCATAGTAAACATAATCGGTGAGGATATTAGTGATCGAGCAGACGAGGCAAAATAACGAGTACCCCACCTGGAACTTGCGAAACTTGGTCAAGAAGCCCAGCTTGCGCCCCTCCATCATTCGCTCGAAAAAATACGTCAATGACGGCAAGAGCACCAGCAAAGACAGATCGAACAGATGAAAAGCGACCTTGCCAATCTGCGGATAGAATGTATACAGGTAAGGCGAGTAGGTAATAATCATCATGCCGGTGGGCAAAATGATCAGCAAAAGCGAGATCCACCGCTTTAACTGCTCCCGCTGCAAAAAGGCCGAGCAGACCAGCATAATCAAGGCAATAAACATAAAAGCCGCGCCAAGGACGATATCAAACAAGCCTTGTTGTACATATTGCTTCAGCAAGGGGCCATACTCACCGACGACGACTGGCTGATCGAGCCCGATCCGCGCCGTCGCGGTATCGACACGAATCATAAGCTCCTGCCCGGCGCGCGTCGGCTCGATGGGCAGCAAGATTTGATGAACATCGAATAAATGGTTGCGTTCTGCCTCGTAGAGCAGCTCGCCTCCTATGTAGATCTGTACATTTTTTCCATAAAGTCGTTCGATGAATAGCGTGTTGTGTTCCCAGGTTAGTTCGGGCAATTGCAGTCTAAGCGACGCTGCGGACACTTGCTTGGGAAGCGAAGCCAACGGTTCGTGGTCGGCGATCTTGAACCAATCCTTCCGCACGGAAGGACTGCCATCAGGTGCAGCTGTATCCGTTTCCCATCGCATCTGCCATTCTCTCACAGCATGGCTTGTCGCAGCGTCGGCCGAATCGCGCTCCTCGTGTTGGGCAAGCATTGTGGCAGGCGCGCCCAGCAGCAGGATCGCCAAGAAAAGACAGATCATCGGCCAATACAAAGGCAAAGCTTTCATAGGACCCCCATCATTCAGAAGTAATCGCATGGAATATCTATAAAATTTCGACAAACTTCCGCTTCGTCCTTCCGAATTCGAGCTGTAACAAAAATAAAATTCATTCCGAATGATCCTAAAGACCCGGAAAACTGGAAATCGGGCAAGTCCTCGATTCGAATCACCCCAGTCGGGTAAGGATAACTACAAGCGCAGGCAACGCTCCCGGCGCTGCCTGAATACGAAGGAGGTCTGCGATAATGAACGACAAAAACCAACACCCAAACAGTCTGATCACCGAGCGCGAGATCGACCCGTCCTTCGGCCTGTTCGCTGAGGAACGCGAAGCGGACAACGTGATGGACGCAGAGTCTGAGCTAACAGCCGTCTTTCCGGAGGGCGACGCGATCCGCGACGACCATCCCCAGGCGGAGCAAGCGGCCGAAGCCCAGGCAGCTCAAAATACGCCGATCGACCCGGCGGCCCCGGAGCAAGCATACCCCGGCGTCGATCTGATCAATGGCGTAGGTGCGGAACCCGAGAACGAAACCGAATAAACGATTGGCTCGGTTTCAGAAAATGAAGCGGAGTCATCGGTCATCGCCTTTTGCTTCGATTCAGCCGGCAGATGTCTGGGACATCTGCCGGCTGAACGTGCGTCTAAGGGCAAAAAGTCAGTCGGCGCGTTCGCTGGATTGCAGATCGGCCATCAATTCATGAGAGAGACGGTACAGCTCCATGAGCTTGGCTGTCGGCACGCGAGTCATCCCGAACACCTGCGGCGGCACGCAAGCGCCCTGCTCGCGCAGCTCGCGGCCTTTGTCCGTCAGGCCGATCCGCACGCTCCGCTCGTCCTCGAGATCGCGAGTACGGGTCAAGAGACCTGTCGTCTCCAGCTTTTTGAGCAACGGCGTCAAGGTGCCTGAGTCCAGGTACAGACGCGCCCCAAGCTCCTTTACGGTCAGGTCGTCCTGCTCCCACAGCACCAGCATCGTCAAATATTGCGTATAGGTGAGATTCATCGCCTTGAGCACCGGCTGATAGCTCCGCGTAATCTCCCGCGAGCAGGCATACAGCGCAAAACACAGCTGGTCCTCCAACCTCATCGAAACCGCAGCGGTGTCCGCAGATTCGGGAGACAGTCGAGCATCCTCTTTTCTCTTGCGGCCCAAACGGAACACCCCCGGGATTGAATTGCATGCAATCTAATTCCGAATATTATACACTGCCCGCCCAAACGCTGTCAAAAACCGCCTTGCCTTGTCCGTCGCGTCTCCATTCAAGTTGACTCCCTCAACTAAATTGTATAAAATTTAATTGTGATCTATACAATGAGGAGGGAATCATGATGTCCATCTATGACTTCCAGGTAACGACGATTCGAGGCGAGGAACGTCCGATGAGCGACTATAAGGGCGAGGTGCTGCTGATCGTCAATACGGCGACCAAATGCGGCTTTGCGCCGCAATTCGAGGGACTCGAGAAACTGAACAAGCAATATGCCGAGCAAGGTCTGCGTGTCCTCGGCTTCCCCAGCAATCAATTTGCCAATCAGGAGCCCGGCGCCAACGATCAGATCGAACAGACTTGCCAGATCAATCACGGCGTGACGTTCCCGCTGTTCGCCAAGATCGACGTCAATGGTCAGGATGCTCATCCCCTCTACCAATATCTTGCCCAGGAAGCGCCAGGCCTGCTCGGCTCGAAGGCAATCAAGTGGAACTTCACGAAGTTTCTCGTCGATCGCGACGGCCGCGTCGTCAAGCGCTTCGGTCCACAAGATACACCCGCCAAGATCGAGCCGCATATCCGCAAGCTGCTGTAGCAGCAAGCAATAGCCTGCCTCGTCCCGGTTAGCCGGTGCGAAGGCAGGCTATTTGTTGTACATTGTAGCGCAGGATGCTGGCGCACTTTCCCATTACTAATTTATTCTATTACTCCTACTCCGTAACGATCGTCTTGACCCGTCCGACTTGACCATCCTGCAGCCTGACCTTGATGCCATGGGGATGCTGCGGGCTCTTGGTCAGCAGCTCCTTGACGACGCCCCGGGTCGTCGTCCCTGTCCGTTGGTCCTGCTTCAGCACGATGTCCACGGTCAGGCCCGGCTTGATGTTGGCTCTCGTCCTTCCGTCCATGCGCTCCCTCCTCCCTGTGATGGCGCTAATTCCTTGCACATTCGCCGTGCATAACAGCCCTTTGTTCGCCAACCGACGTCCTCTATTATTGCACGCTCTTCTGTAGAAGTATACCTCGCCACCGACGACTTGGATTCCCTGATGATGGATATGGTAGAATACAAAGAGATGCGCGGCCCGGCCGCGCGATCCCTTAGCTACCGAACAGGAGGATGCGACGATGGCCAAAGAAACCGGTCTGATCGTCCAGCAGTCGCTGGACGCCTTGCTACAGGATATGGACTTTCTCCCTCATCTGAAAGGACTCGATCGCGAGCAAGCTTTCCGTTCGCTGGGTGCGATCCTGTCTACGCCCAATCATATTCACAAATCTTATCTGCGAATCGTCCTGGACAGCGGCAACGTCGTGCGCGTGCCGGCCTTCCGGATCCAGCATAATGACACTCTCGGTCCTTATAAAGGCGGCATCCGCTTCCATGAGAGCGTCAATGAAGACGAAGTGACCAATCTGGCGACGCTGATGACACTCAAAAATGCGCTGCACGAGGTGCCCTTCGGCGGCGCCAAGGGCGGCATCATCAT
>Ga0160464_100480_pt1 | contig 28933 bp, 25 predicted proteins | sample HID1971I_E11MG_FD_108275 | JGI IMG/M metagenome (GOLD analysis project Ga0160464, IMG submission 108275) | Enriched millipede-associated microbial communities from UW Madison campus, WI, USA - HID1971I_E11 MG | ecosystem: Host-associated > Arthropoda: Insects > Digestive system > Unclassified ... | reverse complement strand
GCCAACGCGATGCATAATATCCCGCGGCCGCTGCTTGACCGGATGGAGGTGCTCTACATTCCGGGCTACACGGAGCTGGAGAAGCAGCAGATCGCACAGCGCTACCTGTTGCCCAAGCAGAAGCGGGAGCACGGGCTGGAGGAAGAGCAACTGGTGATCGACGAGAGCACGACGCTCCGTCTGATCCGCGAGTATACGCGCGAGGCAGGCGTCCGCAATCTCGAGCAGCAGGCGGCGGCGCTCTGTCGCAAGGCTGCCAAGCAGCTCGTCACGCATCCGGATGCTGCGCCGATCGTCGTCGACGAAGCGCAGCTTAAGGAATGGCTGGGGCCGCCGAAGTTTCGTTATGGAATGGCCGAGGCCGAGAACCAGATCGGAGCTGTGACAGGTTTGGCTTGGACGGAGGTTGGCGGCGATACATTGGTCATCGAGGTGACTGTCATGCCGGGCAGCGGCAAGCTGACGCTGACGGGCAAGCTGGGCGACGTCATGAAGGAATCGGCGCAGGCCGCCTTCAGCTACACGCGCTCCAAGGCCAAGGAACTGCAGATCGAGCCGGACTTTCATGAGAAAAACGATATTCACATCCACATTCCGGAAGGGGCCATCCCGAAAGACGGGCCGTCCGCCGGCATTACGATCGCTACGGCGCTCATCTCGGCGCTTACCAATCGTCATGTCGACCGGGAGGTGGCGATGACTGGAGAGATCACGCTGCGCGGCCGGGTGCTGCCGATCGGCGGGCTGAAGGAGAAGTCGCTGGCTGCGCATCGTGCGGGCATCCGCAAGGTGCTGCTGCCCAAGGACAATGAGCGCGATCTGCGAGATATCCCGGACAGCATCCGTGCCGATCTTCAGTTCGTGCCGGTCGCTCATATGGACGAAGTGCTGGCGCATGCGCTCGCGCAGGCGCCACTGGATGTGCACTAGGAAAGCAGGGGAAACGACAATGAAAATTACGCAAGCCGAATTTGTGATCAGTGCGGTCAAACCGCATCAATATCCCGAGGACGCCTTGCCAGAGATCGCTCTGGCAGGGCGTTCCAACGTGGGCAAGTCTTCGCTCATCAACAAGCTGATCCTGCGGAAAAACCTCGCCCGGACGAGCTCGCAACCAGGGAAAACACAGCAACTGAACTACTATCGGGTCAACGATCTGCTTTACTTCGTCGACTTTCCGGGGTACGGCTATGCCAAAGTATCGAAGACCGAGCGCCAGGCATGGGGCGTCATGATCGAGACGTTCCTGCAGGAGCGCGAACCGCTCAAGCTGGTGCTGCAGATGGTCGATCTTAGGCATCCGCCGAGCAAGGAGGATCAGCAGATGTATGCCTGGCTCAAGCACTTCGGCATCCCGCTCTGCGTCGTCACCACCAAGGCCGACAAAATTCCGCGCAGCCGCTGGGACAAGCATCTCAAGGTCGTGCGCGAGACGCTGCAGATGGAGGCTGGCGAGCCGCTTGTTTTATTCTCCTCGGAGACGGGTAAAGGAAGAGAGGAACTGTGGGAGGTTATCCTGCAGGCAATCGAAGCCTAACTTCGTAAGCCCTACCATGTGGGGCCGAAAAGCGAGGATATATCCAAAAATGCCGGACTTATCGTGAATTCTACCCGATTATTCTGAAATATGCGGGAATTTAGCGGCTCCAGCGCAGGCATAATGCTTGAGGATCACGTATAATATAGTTAGGTAGATTGTAATAAACTGTGCAAGTCTAAAGAATTGAGGAGATTTTTATGGCTCAGCGGTTAGCCACAGAATACGTTAAAGGCCGTCTGCAATTGACAAGTGATGAGATGAATCGATTCATTCGCTTTTTTGGCGATCAACATGTGAGATTAGGTGTGCGAGTGCTTGAAGGCGGCAACCAGGAGCTCGTGCTCGAGGATGTTGCCGGCGGCGAAGAAGTGCATCTGACTTTCGAGCGCCAGAAGGATCTTTACGTCGGTGTGCTTACCTGCCGCTTACTCAAACCAAAGCTAACCAATGCCATGCGCAAGGCCGTATCGATGTTCAAGGGCGACGCGATTGTACATCGCATTTATCCTACGTACACGATGGTCTATCACTATGTCGGCGGAACCGTCAAGAAGATTATCGAACAGTCGTCCGGACGCTCGCGACTCATCTTCGAGTGGAAGGATACGCTGGGTCAGCTGGAGCGACAGTTCAACAGCCGACTGGTCGAGCAAGAGATTCGGATGGCGCAAAACGCCATCAACGAGCTTTTGGATCTTCGCAACCAGTGCGTATCGGCGGCAGAGATCGAATCGATCGATGCCCGGTTAGCCGAATTGACGCACAAATTGTTTGTCCTCGAAGCCTAGATTTGTTTCTGATTGGCTCCCAACTGTTGCCTATATGGCTCAGTCGGGAGCTTTTTTGTTAAATTTAAAAAAATGTATTGCTTTTCTTCGTGATAGATGTTATTTTTATTCTCGTTGAAATGAATATTAGGAACCAGGATTCACTCAGGACATGGTATGTTGCGAGAGATAACTCCCTCGGGTAGTGAATGACGTAGGTCCTAGCGGATGAAATTTTTCAAACATTTTATTCCTAGGAAGGGGGAACCGAAAGATGGAATACTCTACTTTCGGAAGACACGTAGCTGTTGATACTTGGGGTGTAGATTTTGATCTCCTGAACAGCTCGGAACTGTTGGAAGCCCACATGGTGGAGGCTGCTGAAGCATGCGGCGCTACCGTACTCTCTGTGCAAGCCAAGCAATTTGAGCCCCAAGGGGCAACGGTATTGGTCATGCTGTCGGAAAGCCATCTGTCCATCCATACGTATCCCGAAAGAGGATTTGCCGCACTTGATTGCTATACCTGTGGCGAAACGGTTGATCCCCAGCTGGCGATTGATTACATGCTAGCCGTCTTGAAGCCTACTAAAGCTCATGCCAAGAAGCTGATTCGCGGCCTCGGCGAGTTGCAGGTGGAAGAACCGCAATTGAAGCAAGTAGAGCTGGTCTAATCCGGCTATTACCCACAAGCCATGGAGCGAGCTCCATGGCTGTTTTGTTACAAGGAGAGCTTGTCCTGTGCAACAGCCGTAAATTTGCGTGAAGCCGGGTATAAGTTTCTTAGGTTGGTTTACACTAGAATTAGCTGTAAAAGATGCATACCGAGGCGTTTTCAGACGCCAGAGTTTTCATATTTTCTTCATAAATGCGAACGTACGGCATGTCGAACTATGCTATACTTTACATTAGAATGATTATAAGGCAGGTGATAGCGCAGTGCACATCGTAGTGGTTGGTCTGAATTATAAGACTTCTCCTGTGGAAGTCAGAGAGAAGTTCACGTTTGCGGAGCGCGAATTGCCCCAGGCGCTGCGCCAGCTGAAGCAGACGAACAGTATTATGGAATGTGTCATTGTGGCGACCTGCAATCGGACAGAGATCTATGCGGTCGTCGACCGTCATCAGCTGTGCGGGCATCATATCCGTACGTTTATGGAGCAGTGGTTCGGACTTCCGCGCGAGCAATTCACCAGCCATCTGTATATGTATGAGGATGATCGGGCGATCGAGCATCTGATGCGGGTGACCTGCGGGCTGGATTCGATGATCATCGGCGAGACCCAGATCCTCGGCCAGATCCGCGACGCCTTCCTGCTGGCGCAGCAGGAGAAGGCAACCGGCACGCTGTTTAATATGCTGTTCAAGCAGGCGGTGACGCTGGCCAAGCGCGCCCACTCGGAGACATCGATCGGCGAGGCGGCCGTGTCGGTCAGCTATGCGGCGGTGGAGCTGGGCAAGCGCATCTTCGGCCAGTTCCATCAGAAGACGGTCATGATCATCGGAGCCGGCAAGATGAGCGAGCTGACTGCCAAGCATCTGTATGCGAACGGCGCCGAGCAGGTGCTCGTCGTCAATCGCACCTACGACCGCGCTGTCCAGCTGGCAGACAAGTTTAACGGCGTTCCGCTGTCGATGGAGGATGCGGTCCGCCGCTTGCACGAAGCCGATATTATTATCAGCTCGACTGGCTCGGATGGCTATGTGCTGCGCCGCGCGCAGGTGCAGGAGGCGATGCAGCGTCGCTCCAGCCGTCCGCTGTTCATGATCGATATCGCGGTGCCTCGCGATCTCGACCCGAATATCGCCGATGTAGAGGGCGTATTCCTCTACGATATCGACGATCTGGAAGGGATCGTCGAGAGCAACCTCGAGCTGCGTCGCGCCGAAGCCGCGAAGATCGAGACGATGATCCTGATCGAGATGGATGCATTCCGTCAATGGTACAAGACGCTGGGCGTCATCCCGTTGATCCGCTCCCTGCAGACCAAGGCTGCGGCCATCCACGAAGATACGATGGAGAGCCTGACCAACAAGCTGCCCGATCTCGATGAGCGAGAGCTCAAGGTGATCCGCAAGCTGACCAAGAGCATCGTCAATCAATTGCTCCAGGACCCGATCCTACGCGTCAAGGAGATGGCTGGCGACAAGCATGCCGCCCAGTCGATGGACATGTTCGTGAAGCTGTTTGCCCTCGAAGAGCCGCTGGCTCAAGCTGCCGCTGCGGAACGTGCGGCCGAGCTTGAGGCTGCCGCCGAGCTGAAGAGGCTCAAGGCGCAGGCGCAAGGCAACGCGGGAACTGCGGGACTGGCTGCTGTTACGCCATAGGGCTGTTGCCGACCGGGAGGCGCTGTATGGTATTTAACCATTATTTATATGTGATGCTGATTTATGTGTACGCCCTGAGCCTACTGTTTTACTTCTCCGACCTCGCAGAGCCGAGTCGGAGAGCGAAGCGGATGGGCGCAGGGCTGCTTACTTTCGTCTGGGTGATGCAGACTGGCTTCCTCATTTATCGCTTGACTACGCATAGAGACATGTCGACGATTACGCTGTTTGAGTATTTATTTTTGTTTTCGTGGCTGCTCATTACGATCTCGCTCATGATGAATCGTTTTTTTCGTGTCGAGTTTCTTGTTTTTTTTGTCAATATCATCGGCTTTGTCCTGCTTGCCGTTAACCTGTTCAGCCGACCCTCGGCCGAGATCGGCCTGCAGTCCTGGGGACAGGCCATTGGTCTGCTCTATATCCATATTACGCTTATTACTTGCGCATACGCGATCCTGACGATCGGCGCCATCTTTTCCGGGATGTATCTGTTCCTGCATGGCAAGCTCAAGGGACGCAAATGGTCGGCCTCGATGCGGCGGATGCCTTCGCTGGAATCGATCGAACGCTATGTTTATCGTACGGCCTTGATCGGGGCGCCGCTGTTGATTTTGTCGCTTGCGGTTGCCGTCGCATCGATTATTGTCGAGGGGAAGTCGGCATTGCTGCTCGATTGGAAAGTGTTTTCGTCGTTTGTCGGACTTGGCTTTTATCTCGTCTACCTCGTGCGGCGCAATGTGCTGCGCCATGGCGGGGCAAGCACGGCGAAGTGGAATCTTGCCTCGTTTGCCGTGCTGCTGTTCAACCTGTTTTTGAACTCGGCCTCCCAGTTTCACAATTGGACTTGAGGCTACGGGAGGATCGCGTATGACGCGTTATTATCCGCTGATGCTCAAGCTGGAGGGGGCGGCCTGCGTCGTCGTCGGCGGCGGAGCTGTCGCGCAGCGCAAAGTGTCCGGGCTCCTGGAGTCTGGGGCGGCGGTGACCGTGATCAGTCCGGCTGTCACAGAGCGGCTGGAGCTGATGGCGACGAGGGAGGAGCTCGTGCTCCTTCGCAGAGCATACCGTGCTGGCGACCTGCAAGGGGCGCGTTTAGCCTTCGCCGCGACTGACGATCCTGGGATTAACCGGCTGGTTGCGAGCGAGGCGGAGCGGCTGGGCATCCCGGTCAATGTTGCTGACGATCCGGCGTCTGGCTCCTTCGTCACGCCAGCGACGGTCAGACGAGGCGATCTCGTGCTTAGCGTCACGGCCTCGGGAGCGAGCCCGATGCTGGCATCCCGGATCAGACAGGAGCTGGAGGCGCGCTACGGCCCGGAGTATGAGCGGATGACACCCTGGCTGCGCGAGCTGCGGCGGCGTGTGCAGCAGGAGGGCCAGCCGGCGGATGTCCGTCGTCGCATGCTGGAGCGTGCGCTTGAGCTGCCAGAGGCGTGGTGGCAGCCGGACCAGAGCGAAGAGAGCTGGGCGCATCTGCTCGACAAGCTGCGTCTAACATAGAAAGGAAGGTACATAACGTGGAGGACCATACTAGGAAAATTATCGTAGGGACGCGCCAGAGCTCGCTTGCCTTGACCCAAACGGGACAGGTCATCGAAGCGCTGCAGCAGCTGAGCGACGCACACGGATTAGGGTATACATTTGAGCTGCGCAAGATCGTCACCAAGGGCGACCAGATCATCGACGTGACGTTGTCCAAGGTTGGTGGCAAAGGCCTCTTCGTAAAGGAGATCGAACAGGCGCTGATGGACGGTGTCATCGACATGGCTGTACATAGTATGAAGGATATGCCGTATGAGCTGCCCGATGGGTTGATCAATGGGGCTACGCCTGCGCGAGTGGATGCGCGGGATTGTCTAATCACCAAGGACGGGGGCTCGCTTGCGGATCTGCCCGCCGGCGCCGTCATCGGCACTAGCAGCCTGCGGCGCTCTTGCCAGCTGCTCCATGCCCGGCCGGACCTGAACGTGCAGTGGATCCGCGGCAACATCGACTCGCGGATCCGCAAGCTGCATACCGAAGGCTTCGATGCGATCGTGCTCGCCGCTGCCGGGCTGCAACGGATGGGCTGGACAGATCGGATCTCGTCGGTGTTGCCCGCTGATGTCTGCATACCGGCGGTCGGGCAAGGGGCGCTGGGCATCGAGTGCCGGGCCGACGATCATCAGGTCAGAGAGCTGCTAGCGCTCTACAACGATCCGACGACAGACCTGGCGGTATCGGCAGAGCGCAGCTTCCTAGGTACGCTGAACGGCGGCTGCCAGGTGCCGATCGGAGCACATGCGACGGTCTCGCAGGATGGCGTCATCACGCTGACGGGTATGGTAGGTTCGCCAGACGGCCAGCAACTGCTGCGCCACACAGCGACCGGAAGCGATGCGGCGCAGCTCGGGTTGGATGTCGCTGGCGCGCTGCGGACCGAGGGAGCCGAGCGCATCCTGGCGGAAGCGAGGAGCTGAGCATGGGGATGGGGAAGGGAATCGTCTATCTGGTCGGCGCTGGTCCGGGAGATCCGAAGCTGATCACTGTGCGAGGGCTGGAGTGCATCCGGCTCTGCGACGTTGTCGTCTATGATCGTCTGGCCAGCCCGCGGCTGCTCAAGCATCTGAAGCCGGGCGCGGAGAAGGTCTATGTCGGTAAACTGCCGGATCGCCATACGATGAAGCAAGAGGAGATCAATCAGCTGCTGGTCGACCTGGCGCTGCAGGGCAAGGTCGTGACGCGGCTGAAGGGCGGCGACCCGACGATCTTCGGCCGTGTCGGCGAAGAGGCGGGGCTGCTGCGGGAGCATGATATCCCGTTCGAGATCGTCCCCGGCATCACCTCGGCGATCGCCGTGCCGGCTTACGCTGGCATCCCGGTGACCCATCGCGACCTCGCTTCGTCGATGTCGATCATCACCGGTCATGAGAGTCCGGACAAGCTCGACCGCTCGATCCAGTGGGACAAGGTGACGCTGGCGACCGGCACGCTCGTCTTCCTGATGGGCGTCGCCAAGATCGGCTATATTAGCGAGCAGCTGATCCGCCACGGCAAGCCCGCCTCCACTCCGGTCGCCCTGGTGCGCTGGGGGACGCGGGTGGAGCAGCAGACGCTCGTCGGCACATTGGAGACGATCGAGGAGCAGGTGCGGGAGGCCAACTTCCAGCCGCCGGCGGTCATCGTCGTCGGCGAGGTGGTCCGGCAGCGCGAGCAGCTGATGTGGTATGAGCGCAAGCCGCTATTCGGCACCCGCATCCTGGTGACGCGCGCGCGCGCACAGGCGAGCGCGCTCGCCGACCGCATTGAGGAGCTGGGCGGAGAGCCCGTCGAGTATCCGGTGATCGAGATCCGCGAGAGCGAGGACCCGGCAACCGCCGAGCGGCTGCAAGCGGCAGTCCAGGCAGCGGACAGCTTCGACTGGCTGATCTTCACGAGCGCCAACGGCGTCGATTGCTTTTTCGACTGGCTGCGAAGGCTGCGCGTCGATATCCGGCGCTTCCACCGGGCCGAGTTGGCAGTCGTCGGTCCCGGCACGGCGCGAGCGCTTGAGCGCTACGGCTTGCTCGCCGAGGAGCTGCCCGAGACCTTCCAGGCGGAGGGGCTCGCCGAGCAGTTGGCGGCTCGTCTCCAGCCCGGTCAGCGAGCCTTGCTGCCGCGAGGCGATCTGGCGCGCGATGTGCTGCCGGAGTCGCTGCGAGAGGCTGGCGTCGACGTGTGGGCCGTGCCGATCTACGAGACGGTGCTGGCGCACAGCGACGAAGATGACGAGGTGCTGGATCAGCTCCAGTCGGGAGCGATCGATGTGATCACCTTCACCAGCTCCTCGACGGTGACCAATCTGCTGGAGCGTCTGCGCCAGCAGGGCGTAGCGGCGCCGGAGGCGCTGCTACAGGGCATCGCCGCTGCTTGCATCGGCCCCGTGACGGCGGCCACCGTCCGCGCAGCCGGACTCGATGTTGCGATCGAACCGGCAGAGGCAACGATCGAAGCGCTCCTTGACGCCATCGCGGCTCATCGGCATGATCGGCGGGAGCCTTAGCGGACCCGACCCTATGCATGCCGCAGATGGTTTTGACCTTATTCATCCATCCGATTCCATACCCATCGAAAGGGGATGTCCGTTATGAGTTTTCCTACTGTAAGACATCGTCGTCTGCGCAACAGCGGCGCGATGCGCGCGCTCGTACGGGAGCATGCGCTCTCTGTCGACGACCTGATTTATCCTATCTTCGTTACGACTGGGGAGGGCATCAAGGAGGAAATCCCGTCGATGCCGGGGGTGTACCATTATTCGCTGGATACGCTCGATGCAGAGATTGACGAGGTGACGCAGCTCGGTATCCGCTCGGTGCTGCTGTTCGGCGTGCCGGATCACAAGGATGCCGAAGGCACCTCCGCTTACGACCCGAACGGTATCGTGCAGCAGGCGACTCGCCGCATCAAGGCGCGGGCTCCGCAGCTGGTCATCATCGCTGATACATGCCTGTGCCAATTTACGGATCATGGTCATTGCGGGGTCGTGCGCCAAGGCGACAATGGCGAAGCTTGCGTAGACAACGACGCCTCGCTGGAGCTGCTCGTCCGCACAGCCGTCTCGCAGGCCGAGGCGGGAGCCGATGTGATCGCGCCGTCCAACATGATGGATGGCTTCGTACAGGCGATTCGCGCCGGGCTTGACGAAGCCGGTTACGAATCGTTGCCGATCCTGTCCTATTCGGTTAAGTATGCGTCGGCGTTTTATGGCCCGTTCCGCGATGCCGCGCACTCGACGCCGCAATTCGGCGACCGCAAGACGTACCAGATGGACCCGGCCAATAGCCGGGAGGCGCTGCGCGAAGCCGAATCGGATGTGCTCGAAGGAGCCGACATGCTTATGGTCAAGCCGGCGCTGGCGTATCTGGATATAATCCGGGCGCTCAAGGAGAACTTCGATCTGCCCGTCGTCGCTTACAATGTGAGCGCCGAGTATTCGATGATCAAGGCGGCCGCCGCCAACGGCTGGCTCGATGAGCAGGCGATCGTCCACGAGACGCTGCTCGGCATGAAGCGGGCCGGCGCGGATCTGATCATTACCTACTTTGCCAAGGATGCGGCGCGCCAGCTCAGATAACCATTAACAGACAGGTGGGATAGCGATGAACAACAATCAATCGGCGCTTACGGATAGCCGCTCGCGAGAGGCTTTTGCACGGGCCAAGCAATCGATCCCCGGTGGAGTCAACTCGCCGGTCCGCGCCTTCAAGTCGGTCGGTCTGACGCCGCGCTTCATCGAGAGCGGCAAGGGCAGCCGAATCACGGATATCGACGGCAACAGCTATATCGATTATGTACTCTCCTGGGGACCGCTGATCATGGGACATGCGCACCCCGAGGTCGTCGAAGCGATCAAGCGCACGGCGGAGAAGGGGACGAGCTTCGGCGCGCCGACCGAGCTGGAGACGGCGATGGCCGAGCTCGTCATCGAGCGGATGCCGTCCGTGGAGGTCGTCCGGATGGTCAACTCCGGCACGGAGGCGACGATGAGCGCGCTGCGCCTGGCGCGCGGCTATACGAAGCGCAGCAAGATCCTCAAGTTCGAGGGCTCGTATCACGGTCATGCCGACAGCCTGCTCATCAAGGCTGGCTCCGGCGTAGCGACGCTGGGGCTGCCTGACAGCCCGGGCGTGCCCGAGAGCGTGGCGACGCATACGCTGACCGTGCCATACAATGATCTGGACTCGGTGCGTCTGGCCTTCGAGCGGTTCGGCGAAGAGATCGCCTGTGTCATCGTCGAGCCGGTCGCCGGCAATATGGGCGTCGTGCCGCCGCTGCCAGGCTTCCTGCAAGGTCTGCGCGACATTACTGCGGAGTATGGCAGCCTGCTCGTCTTCGACGAAGTAATGACAGGCTTCCGCGTGCATTATCATAGCGCGCAGGGACTCTATGGCATCACGCCTGATCTGACGTGCATGGGCAAGGTGATCGGCGGCGGTCTGCCGGTAGGCGCCTATGGCGGCAAACGCGAGATTATGGAGCAGATGGCGCCAGCCGGGCCGATCTATCAGGCGGGTACGCTCTCGGGCAATCCGCTGGCGATGGCTGCCGGCTATGCGACGCTGCAGCTCATGACCCAGGAGCGCTACGAGGCGATCGAACGGCTGGCGGTGCGGCTGCAGCTCGGACTGGAGCGCAACGCAGAGAAGCATGGCATCCCGTCGACGATTAACCGGGTCGGCTCGATGGTCTGCCCGTTTTTCACCGATACGCATGTCATCAATTACGAGACGGCCAAGCTGTCTGATTTGGAGCGCTTCAAGGCGTACTTCGCCGGCATGCTGCAGGCGGGCGTCAGCGTCGCGCCGTCGCAATTCGAAGGGATGTTCCTCTCCGGGGTTCATACCGAGGCCGATATCGACCGCACGATCGAAGCGCATGATCGCGTGCTGGCGAGTCTGTAAGGATGACGCACGATTGGTTGTCGGCGCGTCGTCGCGCCAAGCGCAAGGGGGAGTGGCTGGAGTTGCCGCTCCCCTTTGCGCTGTCGGAGCCGCCTCTCCGCTCAGCGCATGAGGCCAGAGCGCTGCTGCTGGAGGCGAGCGGCTTGCCGGTCAAGTGGATCAACCTGCTGTTCTCGACGGGCGGCATCGAGCCGGGTGAAGGCATGATCCGGCTGCACGCCTTCCCGGCGGTCGAGCTGTCGACGCACCCGCTGTATCGTCTGGCGCGGCAGTCCGCCGCCGGGATCCCGGAGGTGCTGTTCGAGGACGATTATTGTCTCGTCCTAAGCAAGCCAACGGGGATGAACGTCCACCCCGCTCGTCCAGGCGAAGCGGGCACGCTCGACGAGGCCGCGCTTCGCCATATGCTGACCACGGGGCAACAAGCTGCGGTCCGCCATGTGCATCGGCTCGATCAGGATACGTCCGGCCCCGTACTGTACACCAAAAACGATCTGGCCCAAGGGTTGCTCGACGAAGCGCTCCGCAACAAGTCGATGGGCCGGGAGTATGTAGCGGTCGCGCAAGGGCGGATGCAGGCGGATCGGGGCACGCTGACCTGGCCGATCGGCCGCGACCGTCATCAGGCCGGTCGTCGGCGCGTCTCTCCAGGCGGCGATCCCGCAGTGACGCATTACGAGGTGATCGGCCGCGCCCGCGCAGCGACGCTCGTGCGCGTCCGTCTGGAGACGGGGCGCACCCATCAGATCCGTGTCCATCTGAGCCATCTCGGTCATCCTCTTGTCGGCGATCGTCTCTACGGCGGCGCTTCGCCGCTGCTGCCGCATCAGGCGCTGCACGGCGAGCGACTCGTCTTCGAGCACCCGTGGATGCAGGAACGCGTCTGCATCGACGCCGTCCGTCCGCCTTGGCTGAGCGAGCTGTGGACAGCGCTCGGCGGGCGCTGAAATTCATAGGCATGCGCGTCCTCTCAATCCCATATAGATAGATAGTGAATGATGCAATAGAGCATCCACACTGAAGGGAGGATGTAGCGTGCTGGATCATAACCAAGGATTACGGTTTGACGTCTATGAGCGCGTGCACTTGTCCGATGAGGTCGCAGCCATCGACGAGCTGGAAGAGATCGAACTGACCCCTCATATCGAGATTGTCGATCAGGAGGAGCAAGTGCTGCTGCGAGGCAACCTGCTGCTGAGCGGGCTATACAATTCGCAACAGGCGGGCGGGACGCAGCTGCTCGAGTATTGGATTCCGGTGGAGATTACATTGCCGATGAATCGGGTCCATCGTCTGGAGGATCTGGCGGTCGATATCGACAACTTCGACGTCGATCTGCTGTCTGCGCGGACGCTCAGCATCACCGGCGTGCTGTCGCTGCGCGGACTGATCGCCGAAGAGCGCCCGGTCTATGAGCAATGGGAGGAGACAGAGGAGCCGTTCACCGTCGTCCACCGGGTGGAGCCGGAGGAGGAGGAGGAGCGGCAGGCTAACGCCGCCAGCGAGTCGATCCCTGTCGCGGAGGGTCCTGCGCGTCCCTATGCGCCGCCGGAGAGTCCGATCCATGGCGCGACCGAGCAGTCGGCTAGACGTACACGTCAGCAGCCGGCCGCCCCGCCGCTGGAGCCGACGCTGCCGAGGCAGACGCCTGCGCGGACGCCGGAGGCCAAGGTCTCCGCCGTGCCGGAGCCTGTCGTCGAGCCCGCGAGGCCGGTTGCTGCTGAGGAGCCCGCTGCCAAGGCGGCGCCCGTACAGCCAGAGCCGTCGATTCCAGAGCCGATTCAGGCCGCGCCGCCTGTCAGTCCGCCCAAGACAGCGCCGTTGTCGATCTCGTCTCCCCGTCAGCCGAAGGCAAGCGCGCCGCCGTCTGTCGCCGGAGCGAATCGTCCCGACAAGCCGACTGCAGTCACCGAGCTCGCTGCCGAGCCAGCGGCGCAGCAGCCCTTCCAGACGCGGTCCGCAGAGCCCCAGGCTGCGCCACAAGCGGCCAAGGCGGCGGAACAGGCGGACAACGAGCCGGTGAGCTGGGCAGGGTTTGCGGAGTCGGACGAGCGTGAGCCATCCGCCCCTTCTCAGCTATCAGAGGAGAGTGCGCCTATCGAGGAGCTGTCGGCAGCAGAGCCCGTCGAGGAGGAAGCGCCGCCTCGACCGGAGATGAAGATCGCTTTTGCTGGCAAGCGTCCCGAGCCTGGCGAGCCGGAGGATAGCATTGGGCTCAAAAGCCTGCTCCCTAACGCCCAAAAATCGGCTGAAAACCGTCAGCAAGCCAAGCAGTCGGAGGAGGAAGAGACGCCGGAGCCGCAGGCAACGTCAAACGCAGGCGACGAGGTCGAGTGGAAGCGGCTGTTCCTGAGCAAGTCCGGCGAAGAGACGGAATTCCGCAGAATACGGATGTGCATCGTCCAGCGCGAGGAAACGCTCGAGGAGATCGCCGAACGCTATCAACTGGGTTCGCGGGAGATCATCCTGTATAATCGGCTGCCGGACCACAGCGTCTCCGAGGGCCAGGTGCTACATATTCCGTAAACCTGCTGGGCGGATATGCCAAGGTCGTATTGACTCCGGAGCGGAAGAGCGGTATCATAGAAGGCGTATGTTATGCGCAACTTCATAGATATCAACCGTGAAAGGGAATGTTCGCCGCGAAGCCTTCAGAGAGCGGAACTGTCTGCGCTGTGAGGTTCTGCAGGAAGTAGCTGTGAGCCCGTCGCCCTGGAGTTGCCTGTGCCATGCCCGCTTTGTCGGCGTTTTGCCGATGCGCGCTAATACAGGCCGGTAGCAGCCGTTATATGTTTGAGTGTCGCAGTGCGTGTTTCGCGCGCCGCGAAACAAAGGTGGTACCACGGAAGCTCAAGCCTTTCGTCCTTTGAGGACGAAAGGCTTTTTTGATTTTTCGACGAAAATTGGAGGGTCTGTGAATGTCTGAACTGAACAACAACACAACTGTGGAAATGCCGACGACGTATGATCCGCAAGCCGCGGAGCAAAAATGGTACGCCTACTGGATGGAAGGCAAATACTTCGAGGCAGGACAACGGCCCGATGCCCCGGCCTATTCGATCGTCATCCCGCCGCCCAATGTGACGGGGATGCTCCATATCGGTCATGCGCTCGACTTTACGCTGCAGGATATCCTCATCCGCGTGAAGCGGATGCAAGGCTACGACGCGCTCTGGCTGCCGGGCACCGACCATGCCGGGATCGCCACACAGACCAAGGTGGAGCAGAAGCTGCGCGAGGAAGGCACATCCCGCTACGATCTGGGCCGCGAGGCATTCCTGGAGAAGGTATGGGAGTGGAAGGAGCACTACGCCGGGACAATCCGCGATCAGTGGGCCAAGATGGGGCTGTCGCTCGATTATTCCAAAGAGCGGTTCACGCTTGACGAGGGACTGTCCAAGGCGGTAAGAGACGTGTTCGTGCAGCTGTACGAAAAAGGACTGATTTATCGCGGCAAAAAGATCATCAACTGGGATCCCGAGGCCCGTACCGCGCTCTCCGATATCGAGGTGGAGCACAAGGAAGTGCAGGGCCATCTGTACCATCTGCAATATCCGCTCCGGGACGGCGGCGGCACGATCACGGTGGCGACGACGAGGCCGGAGACGATGCTGGGCGATACGGCTGTCGCCGTTCATCCCGAGGATGAGCGCTACCGTCATCTGATCGGTCAAATGCTCGTACTGCCGATCCTCGGACGCGAGATCCCGATCATCGCCGACGAATATGTCGATCGCGAGTTCGGCAGCGGCGCGGTCAAGATTACGCCGGCCCATGACCCTAACGACTTCGAGATGGGCCAGCGTCACGACCTGCCGCAGATCATCGTGATGGATGAGTCCGGGACGATGAATGCCGAGGCGGGACCGTACCAGGGGCTGGATCGCAGTGAGTGCCGCAAGCAGATCGTCAAGGATCTGCAGGAGCAGGGCGTCTGCGTCCTCATCGAGGACCACACGCATCAGGTGGGCCATAGCGAGCGCAGCGGCGCCGTCGTCGAGCCATACTTGTCGACGCAATGGTTCGTCGATATGAAGCCGCTGGCCGAGCGGGCGATTGCCGTGCAGAAGTCCGGCCAAGGCGTCAAGTTCGTCCCGGATCGCTTCGACAAGGTATATCTGCAATGGATCGAAAACGTACGCGATTGGTGCATCTCCCGCCAGCTCTGGTGGGGACATCGGATCCCGGCCTGGTACTGCGACGCTTGCGGAGAGCTTCATGTTGCCCATGAAGCGGTGTCGCAGTGCAGCGCGTGCGGCAGCGCCTCGCTGTCGCAGGATGAGGATGTGCTCGATACGTGGTTCAGCTCTGGCTTGTGGCCGTTCTCGACGCTCGGCTGGCCCGAGGCAACCAAGGATATGGAGCGTTATTACCCGACCAGCGTGCTGGTGACGGGCTACGATATTATTTATTTCTGGGTGGCTCGGATGATCTTCACGGCGCTGGAGTTCACCGACAAGATTCCGTTCGGGGACGTACTGATGCATGGCCTGGTGCGCGCTGCCGACGGCCGCAAGATGTCCAAGTCGCTTGGCAACGGCGTCGATCCGCTTGAGGTGATCGAGCAATACGGCGCGGACGCGATGCGCTACATGATCTCCACCGGCAGCACGCCGGGACAGGACCTGCGTTTCCGCTGGGAGCGCGTCGAGCAAGCCCGCAACTTTGCCAACAAGATCTGGAACGCTTCGCGATTCGCCCTGATGAATCTGGACGGCGTCGCAGCCGACGACATTACGCTGGACGGACCGCTCGGCACAGCCGACCGCTGGATTCTTCATCGGCTCAACGAGACGTCGCGCGATGTGACGCGGCTGATCGACAGCTACGATTTCGGCGAGACCGGACGTCTGCTTTACAATTTCATCTGGGACGATCTGTGCGACTGGTACATTGAGTTCGCCAAGCTGAGCCTGTACGGCACGGACGCGGCGGCCAAGCGCGCCACCCAGTCGGTGCTGGCCTACGTGCTCGATCGGACGCAGCGGCTTATCCATCCGTTCATGCCGTTTATTAGCGAGGAAATATGGCAACACTTGCCGCATAAAGGGGAGACGATCACGCTCGCCGCGTGGCCGACGTACGACGCTGCGCTGGAGGCGCTGGACGCGGTGCAGGAGATGGGGCTGCTGATGGAGGTCATCCGCGCCGTCCGCAACATCCGCGCCGAGGTCAATGTGCCGATGAGCAAAAAGATCGAGCTGATACTGCGTCCGTCCGGTGCGGAGACAGAGGCTGTACTGCGACGCAACGAAGAGTATATCGTCCGCTTCTGCGGCACCTCGTCGCTCGTCATCGACGCTGCGCAGAGCGCGCCCGACAAGGCGATGACGGCGGTTGTTACCGGCGTGGAGCTGTATCTGCCGCTGGCTGGCCTGATCGATATCGAGCAGGAGATCGCTCGACTGAACAAAGAAATCGCCCACCTCACGCAAGAGGTCGAGCGCGTCGAGAAGAAGCTGGCCAATCCAGGCTTCGTCGCCAAAGCGCCGGCCAAGGTTATCGAAGAGGAACGGGCCAAAATGAACGATTATGCAACCAAACGCGAGAAGGTGCAGGCGAGAATCGCCGAGCTGCGCGGTTAGTCCGGGACGGAAGGAAGGCGGAACAGCATGTCCGATAATCAAGCCGTCGAGACGGCGTTTACTACCTATGAGGAAGCAAGAGACTGGATCGAATCGCTGGTGCCGTTCGGCATCCGTCCCGGACTGGATCGGATCCGGCTGCTGCTGGAGCGCTTCGACCATCCGGAGCGGCGGCTGAAGTTCATCCATGTCGCCGGCACCAATGGCAAAGGCTCGGTCTGTGCCTATCTGACCCGCGTCCTGGTGAAGGCTGGCTACGATGTTGGCACCTATACCTCCCCATATATCACATCCTTTACGAATCGTATCCAGTATAACGGGACCGACATGGACCCGGAGGCGCTGGTGGAGCTTGTGAACGAGGTTCGTCCGCAGGTCGAGGAGATTGCGAACACCGAGCTGGGGTCGCCGACGATGTTCGAGGTGTCCACGCTGCTGGCGATTCTCTATTACGCCAGACGCACCTACCCGGACTTCGTCGTCTGGGAGACCGGACTCGGCGGGCGTCTGGACGTCACCAACGTCGTTAGCCCGCTCCTGTCCGTCATTACCAATGTCGGACACGATCATATGGACATCTTGGGCGATAGCCTGGAGGCGATCGCCCGCGAGAAGGCGGGCATCATCAAGCCAGGCGTGCCAGTCGTCGCTAGCGTGACGCAGCCCGAGGCGGTAGCGGTTGTGCGCGAGCAGGCCGCCGCAGCCAAGAGCACGCTGTATCTGCTCGGCGAGCAGTTCCACGAACGGCTGCTCACGCAGCGCGAGAATGAGCAAGTGTTTGAGTTTGACGGGCTGCTGCGCAGCCTCGGACCGTTGGCGATTACGATGAACGGTCGCCACCAGGTGACCAATGCGGCTGTCGCCGTCATGGCGCTTGAGGTGCTGCGCTCGTATTATGCGGTGCTGGTCGAAGAGGATGTCCTGCGGTCCGGACTGCGAGAGACCGTCTGGGCCGGACGGCTGGAGATGGTCTCAGAGGCGCCTCGTCTGCTGCTCGACGGCGCGCACAATCCCGAAGGCGCGGCGGCGCTGGCGGCCGCTCTGCAAGATACCTATTCGTACAAGCGTCTGCATGTGATGCTAGGGATGCTCGAGAACAAGAGTCATCGGGCGACACTCCGGCATATACTGCCACTAGTGGATTCGCTGATCGTGACCGAGCCCGAGTTCCGTAAAAAAATGTCCGCCGACGCGCTCGCGGCGTTGGTCGCGGAGGAAGGCTGCGCTTGCGAGGTCATCGTCGAGCCGGACTGGCGGCAAGCGCTCGATCAGCTGCAAGCGAGAACCGGGCCGGAGGACCTTGCAGTGGTCACCGGTACGCTTTATCTGATCGCCGATGTCCGTTCCCGTTTGCTAGACCATTCGGATTCTGAAAAAGGTTGGTGAATCGCTTTTGAATACAGCAGAACATGTGCATTTTATAGGCATCGGCGGCTACGGGATGAGCGCCATCGCCAGAGTCATGCTGGAGATGGGCTATACCGTGACCGGCTCGGATGTGGCCAGGGCGGAGCTGAGCGATAAGCTGGCAGCCAAAGGCGCGCGTATCTATCTGGGCCATCAGGCCGAGCATGTGAAGGGCGCCGATCTGGTGGTCTACTCGACGGCGCTCACTCGCGATAATGTGGAGCGGCGGGCTGCCGAGGATCAACAGATCCCGATCCTGCACCGGGCCCAGATGCTGGCGCGGCTCATGAATGCGGGCAAAGGCATCGCCGTAGCCGGAGCGCACGGCAAGACGACAACGTCCTCGATGATCGCGCTCGTGATGGAGCACTGCAAGCTCGATCCGACCTATATCATCGGCGGCGAGGTCGTCAATCTGGGCACCAACGCGAAAGCGGGCAAGGGAGAATACGTCGTCGCCGAAGCGGACGAGAGCGACGGCTCCTTCCTGCAGTACCATCCACACCTGGCGATTATCACCAACATCGAGGCCGATCATCTGGAGAACTATGACAGCGACTTCGGCAAGCTGAAGGCGGCGTATGTCACTTTCTTGTCGCAGGTGAAGCCGGGCGGCAAGGCGATCCTCTCGGCAGACGACGACAACATCCAGGAGATGCTGCCGAGTCTGCGGCGTGAAGGCGCGCTGGCCGGGCAGGGCGGTCTGATCACCTATAGCATCGACCGCGAGGCCGATTATCGCGCGGAGCGGATCGAGCTGGGCGATCGCAGGGCGAGCTTTGACGTGGTGGCGCACGGCCAGCCGCTCGGCCGGGTGGAGCTCTCGGTGCCGGGACGTCACAATATCTACAATGCTTTGGCGACGATCGTCACCTGTCTTGCTGCCGGCATGCCGTTCGCGGAGGTCGCGGAAGCGATCCGGCACTTCCGTGGCGCCAAGCGGCGCTTCCAGGTGCTCGGCGAGGTGGACGATATGCTCGTCATCGACGACTACGCGCATCACCCGACCGAGATCCAGGCGACGATCCAGGCTGCCAAATCGACGGGCAAGCGCATCGTCGCGGTGTTCCAGCCGCAGCGCTACACACGGACCTTTTTCTTGTTCGATCAGTTCAGCCGGGCGTTCGCGGAGGCGGACGAGGTGATCATCACCGACATCTACTCCCCGGCTGGCGAGCAGCAGATCGAAGGCATCAGCTCGGGCAAGCTGGTCGAGATGATCAAGACGAACAGCAATGCCAACACCCGCTATATTCCGACTAAGGAAGAGGTGCAGACGGTGCTGGAGCAGGAGGTTCGTTCGGGCGATCTCGTCATTACGATGGGAGCAGGCGACATCTGGAAGGCAGCCGAGCATCTGGCCACGCATTTGCGCGACCGGACCAAAGCCTGACTCGTAACGCGTTTCATATCGATACAAGTTCAAAGGAAGGCGGTGCCGGGAATTGCTGCACCGCCATTTCTGGCTTTATGCGTCAACTGTCATATTCGCAGAGCTTGTCTCATAGAGTAGCAATAGACGATATGGGACAAGGAGCGAGTGAGATGAGCCAGAAAGCCCGAATTACGTATCGATTCGACCAACCCTCCGGCAAGCTGGTCCAGCCTGCCGACGACCGTGCGACAGGCGTCGTCCGCGACGCATCGGCGAGCCGGCGCGTGGATGTCCGGCCAGTCGCCGAGCTTAAGCATCGGGAGCCTGTGAACGCAGAGCCGCCGCAACGGACGGAACCGCCGACACAGCCGCTCTTCCAGGAGCCGTTAACCTTTACCCGCGAGCAAGATCTGCCGTCCTGGGTCAGTCCGTTTCAGGACGACGCTTTTGCTCTGGAGAGACTGATCCGCGAGTCGGGTCCCGTCTCCGAGCGTCAGGCGGTCGCCCCAGTCGTAAGAGGGCCGCAGCCGGATCTGCAGCGTGCAGACGAGTTGCCTTATATAGAGCTGGGCGAGACTACAGCGCCGATGCAGACCGAGCGTGAGGTCGAGCGGTTTGCGGAGCGCCCGGTCCAGCGATTTTCGGGAGAGCCTATGGAGCGATTTACGGAACGGCCTGTCGAGCGATTCGCCGAGCGCCCCGCGCCGCTGCTGTCGCAGAACCAGGGGCCGTCGCTGCATCAGGAGCCGTCGTTCGTCAGACGTCACCCGGTTGGTCCGTCCTGGCTGAAGGTGTTTGTTTCGGTGACCGGCGCGATTGCGACCGGCGTCTTGTTTGGCTATTTGGCGCTCTCGCTGTTCACTGGCGAGCCGGCGACGCCTGCAGCGACGAATGAGACTTCAGTTGTTCAGCCATCGGGCGGCGCGGCGGGAGAGACGCCGACAGGCGAAGCTGTCATGACGGAGGCCAAGGTGCCCTCTGGCAATTACTATATGCTGCAGTACGGTGTATTCAGCAATCAAGAAGGCATGGCGGCAGCGATTGCCGAATTGCGGCAAAAGGGCTTGGCGGCCGCATCCTCGACTACAGACGGCTTCCGGGTTTTTGCAGGCATGGGCACGAGCCGCAACAGCGCGGTCATGCTGAGCGAGCAGCTTGGCGGGTCGGAGGTATATGTGAAGGAATTTGCCGTGCCGGCCGTCGGCAAGCTGCCGTTTCAAGGCCAAAGCGGACAGGCGGAGCTTTTTTTTGAACAGACGCGGGAGTTAATTCGTCTATTTAATGAGTTGACGCTGAGCCAGCTGGCCCAGGCCGAGCCGGCGCGGCTGCCGGAGCGCGACGCGCTCGCTTGGAAGAGCGCGCACCAGCAGTGGACGGCCACAGCGGCGGCGATTGCCAAGGACTGGAGCCCGGAAGCCCAGCAGACGGCGGAGGCCCTGGTCACTCGACTGCAGACCGCTGCCGTCTCCTTTGAAGAGTATGACAAAAATCCGTCGCGCGCCCATCTGTGGACGGCTCAGAGCGCCTTGATGGAAGCCGTGATCCTTCAGAAGGATTGGCTTACGCAAATCGACGCATTGTCATAGAGCGGCTTCCAACGTATAATAGACCCAGGTGTCAAAACCTGACGAAGGACGTTGGACGATGAAGAAAAATATAGTTGTACTGCTCGTCTTTATAGGGCTTGGGCTGATCGCCGGCACGCTGATCGGAAGATGGGTGGCCGATGTCCCCGGACTGGAGATGCTCGCCCGCACGATGGAGGCCCGTTGGTCTCCGGCAGCCGACTTGATCGTGCTGCGTTTTGACTTGAATCTACATATCCAGATCAGTCTGCTGAGCATCATCGGCGCGGCTATCGCGATCTGGATCTATCGCAGACTATAATCGAGAAGGAGCAGGGATGCCGTGTCACGCCAAGCAAGCTCATCCGAGAAGGTAACTGAATTGCTGCTGGCGTCGGCTTCGCCAAGGAGACGCCAGCTGCTCGAGCAGCTGGCGCTCTCGTTGCCTGTCCGCATCCTGGCTACAGACACGGACGAATCGACGCCGCCGCATTGGCGCCCGACAGAGATTGTCGAGCAGCTGGCGCTGCGCAAGGCAGAGGCGGCGCGCCGGGCGCTCCTAAGCGGAGACGCAGACGCGTCAGGCACGCTCATCATCGGCGCAGACACAATCGTCGTCCATGACGGCGTCGTGCTGGGCAAGCCGGCGGATATCGCGGATGCGCGTCGGATGCTCGAGCGCCTCCAGGGCAGCCGTCACGAGGTATACAGCGGCATCGCGCTGCTGCATGCCGGCAGCGGCGAGACGCTGACGCGTCATCGCGCGACCTCCGTAGCCATGAAGCCGCTCGACGCGCATCTGATCGAGCGGTATATTGCTTCCGGCGAACCGATGGACAAGGCGGGAAGCTACGGCATCCAAGGGCTGGGGGCGGCGCTTGTCGACGGCATCGACGGCTGCTACTTCAACGTCGTTGGCATGTCGCTCGTTTTGCTGTCGGACATGCTGTCCCGCTATGGCGTGGAGACGCTTTAAGTTCGCATTTGCTTCTTAAGATCGCGCGGCCTTGGGCCGTGCGGTCGTTGTTTGTCCACATCATTGGAGAAGGCAGGAGACAGGACATGGAGATGCCGAGCTACGGCATGCGAGATGTCCCAAGCGAAGACCGACCTAGAGAACGCATGATGCAGTTTGGGGCAGAAGCGCTCAGTCACACAGAGTTACTGGCTATTTTATTGCGCACAGGCACGCGCAGCGAGTCGGCTGTTCACCTGGCAGGCAGGATTCTGCAGAGCTGCGGCTCGCTCGCCGGGCTGGTCGATATGAGTCTGGAGGAGCTGACAGCGATCCGAGGCATCGGTCCGGCCAAGGCTGTACAGCTGCGGGCCGGCATCGAGCTGGGCCGACGATTGTCGCGCGAAGGCCGCGAGACGCGATTGACGGTACGGCGTCCGCAGGATGCGGCCGATTATTTGATGGAAGAGTTGCGCTATCTCAAAAAAGAACATTTCATTTGTCTGTTCCTTAATACGAAGAACCAGCTGATCGCTCAGGAGACCTTGTCCGTCGGCACGCTCAACGCGTCGCTCGTTCATCCGAGGGAGGTATTCCGGGCGGCGATCAAATGCAGCAGCGCTTCGCTGATCTGCGTTCACAATCATCCGAGCGGCGATCCGACGCCCAGCCCCGAAGATGTCGCTTTGACGAGAAGACTGGTCGAGGCTGGCGAGTTGGTCGGCATCGACGTGCTGGATCATATTGTTATCGGAGAGCAGCAGTTCATCAGTTTGAAGGAGCAGGGACTTATGTAATATAATATTATGCGGGTTTGTTCAGACGATGCCCGCATGGCCAAGTAGAAAGGGAGATCAATTATGTTTGGTGGCTTCACGAAAGACCTCGGGATCGACCTGGGAACCGCGAATACGCTCGTATTCGTCAAAGGAAAAGGCATTGTGGTCAGAGAGCCGTCCGTGGTAGCTCTGCGTACCGATACGAAAACGATTCAAGCTGTAGGCGAAGATGCCAAAAAAATGATCGGCCGCACGCCGGGTAACATTCGTGCCATTCGTCCGATGAAGGACGGCGTCATTGCCGACTTCGAGACGACGGCAACGATGATTAAGCATTTCATCAAGCAGGCGCAAAAGGAGCGCTCGATGTTCCCCCGTCATCCGAATGTGATGGTATGCGTACCGTCCGGGATTACGGCAGTCGAGAAGCGCGCTGTTGAGGATGCGACGAAGCAGGCGGGAGCGAGAGAGGCCTATACGATCGAGGAGCCGTTCGCGGCGGCGATCGGCGCCGATCTCCCCGTATGGGAGCCGACCGGCAGTATGGTCGTCGATATCGGCGGCGGTACGACCGAGGTAGCGGTTATCTCGCTTGGCGGCATCGTTACGAGCCGTTCGATCCGGATCGCCGGCGATGAGATGGACGATGCGATCATCCAATACATCAAGCGGATGTACAATCTGATGATCGGCGAGCGGACGTCGGAGCAGCTGAAGATGGACCTCGGCTCGGCGCTCACCTCGGACAAGCAGGAGTCGATGGAGATTCGCGGTCGCGATCTCGTGTCGGGACTGCCCAAGACGCTCAGCGTAACGGCCGACGAGATCACGGAGGCGCTCACCGATACGGTCAATGCGATCGTCGACGCCGTCAAGGTGACGCTGGAGAAGTGTCCGCCTGAGCTGTCGGCCGACATCATGGACCGCGGCATCGTCCTGACTGGCGGCGGCGCGCTGCTGCGCAACCTGGACAAGCTGCTCGCTCGCGAGACCGGGATGCCGGTCATCGTCTCCGAGCATCCGCTCGATTGCGTGGCGATCGGCACAGGCCGCGCGCTGGACAACATTCATCTGTTCCGCAAGGGCGGCAAGCGATAAGGTAATCATCCGTGAGGAGGAGTGGGATGAGCATGCGAGCGGGTGATTGGCCTGTTTAACATGATGCGCAACAAACGGCTGTTCGTCCTTCTGATTGGCCTGATCCTGTTCATAGCGGTGATGGGCTTTTCGCTTAGCGATCGGAAGGATCTGACCTGGCCGGAGAAGTTTCTGAATGATACGGTTGGTTATGTTCAGCAATGGTTTTACAAGCCCGCTGGTTATGTAGCGGGCTTGTTTGAAGATATCCGCACGATGCGGGAGCTGTATGAGGAAAATGCGCGCTTGCGGACAACGGTAGCCAGCTACGCGCGCGACAAAAGCAAGTACAACCGAATCGAGCAAGAAAATGCCAGGCTGCAAGCCAAGCTTAACTTCACGGAAGAACAAAAAAATCGCAATAATTATACGTACATGATCGCTCAGGTCGTCTCGGTTAGCCCCGACGCCTACAACCGCACCTTCAAGATCAATCTCGGCTCGCGTCACGGTCTCAAGGAAAACATGGCCGTCGTTACGGAGGAAGGTCTGATCGGCATGATCAGCAGCGTTTCGCCGTTTACTGCAAACGTGATGCCGATAACCGAGCTGGACGGACAGTCCGTTAATCCGAAGTTCATCTCGGCTACAGTGGAGGGCAAGGAGGAGGACTCGTTTGGCATTATCGAGAGCTATAATATCGAGAACGGCCAGCTGCTAATGTCCAAAATTGCGGAGGAGGACCCGCTGACCGATGGCGATGTCGTCATCACCTCCGGGCTTGGCGATGTGTTCCCGGTCGGCATCGTTGTCGGTACCGTTACGTCGCATCAGGTGGGCGATTTCGGGTTGACGCGCACGGCATTTATCGATCCGGCGGCCGAGTTCGACAAGCTCTCGGAAGTGCTGGTCGTCAAGGTGCCTGAAGCGGCGGGAGACGCCGAATGAGGCGGCGCTGGGTTATTCTGATTATGGTGCTCCTGTTTATTTTGGAAGGTTCGCTTATGCCTTGGCTTATTCCGGCCAACTGGGCGGGCAGGCTTGTGCCGCAATTCACGTTTGTATTTGTGTTGTATGCCTCCCTCTATGCAGGGAGGCATGCCGCATTGATGCTTGGGGTCAGCTTTGGCATGCTGCAGGACTTGGTGTTTTACGGGCATTTGATCGGCGTTCATGCGTTTGCTATGGGGCTGTGCGGCTATGTGGTCGGCCTGCTCCTCTCCTTCAAGCGGATTCCGATGCTGACGGTGCTCTCGCTGATCGGGATGGCCTGCCTGCTCTATGACTCGATCATCTACGGCATGTATCGCGTATTTCGGGTGACGCACGATACCTATGTGCTCGCATTGATGCAGCATATTTTGCCCAGTCTGTTTTTGCAGCTGGCGTTTGCCTTGGCCTTCTACGTGCCGGCTCGTCGCTGGTTTTCGGATTTTGGTCAAAAAAAACCGCTCGATGACGCAGTTTGATCGGCGCTCAGGCAGGATTTGCAGCTGCCGATAAAGAATGCTACAAGATGGAGGTGGGACAGAAGGTGGCCGACAAGCAGCATATTACAATCAAAGGCGTCAAGGAGGGGCTGGTGTTCCTGCTTGACGATGCGTGCGATTGTGCGTCGCTGCTGGAGGAGTTGCGGTACAAGCTGGAGAAGTCCCACCAGCAGGTGTTGACGGGGCCGCTGATCCACGTGCAGGTCAAGCTCGGTTCCCGGGAGTGCAGCGCAGAGCAAAAAGAAGCCATCCAGGATCTGATCCGAAGCCAAGGCAACCTGCTCGTGCAAACGATCGAAACGGACAAGCCAAAGCCGGAGGCTCAGGTAACGGAAAAGGACAAGCTGAAGCTGATGACGGGCGTTATCCGCTCCGGGCAGACCGTCGCGCATGATGGTCATCTGCTGCTGATCGGCGACGTCAATCCCGGCGGCACGATTTGTTGTACGGGCGATATCTATGTGCTGGGCGCGCTGCGGGGCATGGCCCACGCCGGCGACCAAGGCCGCGAGGATGCGATCATCGCCGCCTCGCTGCTCAAGCCGACGCAGCTGCGGATCGCTGAGGTGATCAGCCGTCCGCCAGACGAGTGGATGAGCGCGGACGCGGCGATGGAGTTCGCTTACCTGCATGAATCGCAGATGCAGATCGACAAGCTCTCGCAGCTGCACCGATTCCGTAAAGATCCGATTGTGTTCAAAGGAGTGTAAGCGATGGGAGAAGCGATTGTAGTAACATCGGGCAAGGGCGGCGTCGGCAAAACGACAACCTCGGCCAATCTGGGCACGGCGCTTGCCTTGACGGGCAAGAAGGTGTGCATGGTCGATACCGATATCGGACTGCGCAACCTCGATGTCGTGATGGGGCTGGAAAATCGGATCATCTACGATCTGGTCGATGTTGCCGAAGGGCGCTGCCGGCTCAATCAGGCACTGGTGAAAGACAAACGCTTCGATGAACTGTATATGCTGCCGGCCGCCCAGACGAAGGACAAGCATGATATTACGCCGGAGCAGGTCAAGGATATCGTGCTGGAGCTTAAAAAAGACTATGATTATATCATCATCGATTGTCCGGCAGGCATCGAGCAAGGCTTCCGCAATGCGGTCGCCGGAGCTGATCGGGCGATTATCGTCACTACGCCGGAGAACGCAGCTGTCCGCGACGCCGATCGGGTGATCGGCTTGCTCGAGCAATCCAAGCTCAGCTCCAAGCTGATCATCAACCGGATTCGTCCCGGCATGGTCAAGTCCGGGGAGATGCTCGACATCGACGAGATCTGCCAGGTGCTGGCCATCGACCTGCTCGGGATCGTACCGGACGACGAGAAAGTTATCAAAGCAGCCAATACAGGAGAGCCTACCGTTATGGACCCGTCTTCGCGAGCAGCGATCGCGTACCGCAACATCGCCAGACGCATTCTTGGGGATATGGTTCCGTTGATGCCGCTCGACGAGAAGAGCGGTGTGTTCAAGCGGTTTCGCAGGTTTCTTGGAATAGGATGATCACAGGTGCATCTACTGAGTAAACTCAAAAAACTGGACTGGGGCATCCTGCTGCTGTTAGGGTTGTTTATGATTATCAGCTTCCTGGCGGTGCGGAGCGCTACCTTCATCTATCCCGGCTATACCAACTACGACATGAAGCAGATGTATTTTTTTGTGGCGGGGTTTGCGGTAGTCATCCTCTCAGTCTTTTTCGACTATCGTATTCTTTTGCGCTTCTGGTATGTTCCGTATTTGATCGGGCTGCTGCTGCTGGTCGCGGTATTTTTTACCGAGCCTGTCAACGGCGCTCGCAGTTGGTTCGTCATCGGAGGCTTTCAGCTGCAGCCTGCCGAACTGGTCAAGCTGACGATCATTATCGCGATTGCCGTCATCATGAACCGCCGCGAGGGCGGGACGCTGCAGTTCACATACGATATCCTGCCGATCTTCGTCGTCTCCTTCGTGCCGTTCTTGCTCGTGATGGTCCAGCCGGATCTGGGCAATGCGATCATCTATGTGGCGATTGTGCTCGGAATGCTGTGGATCGGCAATGTCAAGTACCTGCATGTGGCGATCGGCATCGCGATCGTGGTAGGCGGGGCGCTGTTGTTCTCGACCTTGTTCAATACGTTTAATACCGAGATCAAGGAATTCCTCGAAGGCAAGGAGCGCTCGCACTGGTACCAGCGGATCAATACATTCGTCAACCCGGAGCAGGCTTCCAGCGATGAGCGGTATCAGCTGGAGCGGGCGATGATCGCCATCGGCTCGGGAGGATTGACCGGCGACGGCTACATGCAGGGCGATTCCAAAAACGGCCGTTTCGTGCCCTATCCTTACTCGGACTCGATCTTCGTCGTGATCGGCGAGGAATTCGGCTTCCAGGGCTCGGCGGTGCTGCTGCTGCTCTACTTCCTCTTGATCTACAGGATGATCATCATCGCCTTCCAGTGTTACGATCGGCGCGGCTCCTTTATCATCATCGGGATCGTGTCGATGTTCGTGTTCCAGATCTTCGAGAATATCGGGATGATGATCGGCATTATGCCGATTACTGGCATCACTTTGCCCTTCGTCAGCTACGGCGGCACCTCGCTGCTGCTCAACATGCTCTGTATCGGCCTTGTGTTCAGTATCCGGGCGCATCAGGAAAAGCACGAGGATGCGTAGACGTTCGTGAACAGTTCTTCCTTGCGGGGAGGGCTGTTTTTTTGTAGTCAGACTGCAACGCAGTCCAATGGTCCCGAAGCTCGTCCGTATTCATAAACAAGCCCCCCGATTCATAGGTATAAGTATATGATGGCTGCAGAAGGCAGGCAGCCCGGGAGGGATCGCGGATGGATACAAGAGAGACGGTGCGGGAGCGCAGACAGGCGAGGATACGAGCGTTGATGAGCGAGGCTCCTCCCCAGGCCGAGCCAATGGCGGGAGGGGCGGCGGCGAGCGAGCCAGGGCGGCAACCTATGAGAGACAAGCCTCTGCAGGATCGAGAGGAGGACGACCCCGAGCGTCTCTGGAAGTCCCGTCCCAATCCATGGCTCGGCTGGCAGGTCAGTCGTGAAGAGGACGGCGGCGATCTGCCGCCTCCCACAAGGCCGGGACCTGGCCAGTGGGTGAAGGAGCTGCAGATGAAGATCGCCATCAGCCTGGCGTTGCTCGGCTGCGGTTGGGGACTGTTCCAGCTGGACATGCCTTGGGCTCGTACCGGGCAGTCGCTGGTCGGGGATATGCTGACGGTCGATATGGACTTCTCGGCCGCCGCCGCCTGGTACGACCGGACATTCGCAGGCTCGCCCGCGTTCATCCCGATCTTCGGCGATCGCGAGCAGGCGGCGGAGCGCGCTCAGGCAGGTATCCGCACGGCTGCCCCGCCGGTCGCTGGCGGCGTCATCGTGCGCGACTTCGCGGCGCTCTCGAGCGGTGTCGAGCTGGCTGCGGAGCCCGGGGCGGAGGTGCGCTCGATCGGAGCCGGACGTGTGCTCATCGTCTCGGACGAATCGGGCCAGGGACAGACTGTCATAATCCAGCACGCTCAGCAGCGCATGTCCGTATATGGCCGGCTCGGCATGGCCGAGGTGGAGCCGGGCGACTGGGTAGAATCCGGGGAAGCGATCGGTCGGCTGCAGACGAGCGAGGACGACCGGAGCGTCTTTTATTTTG
>Ga0160464_100478_pt1 | contig 29049 bp, 29 predicted proteins | sample HID1971I_E11MG_FD_108275 | JGI IMG/M metagenome (GOLD analysis project Ga0160464, IMG submission 108275) | Enriched millipede-associated microbial communities from UW Madison campus, WI, USA - HID1971I_E11 MG | ecosystem: Host-associated > Arthropoda: Insects > Digestive system > Unclassified ... | reverse complement strand
TGGGTCGTCGAGCGCTCGATTGCCTGGTTGCATAACTTTCGACGCCTGAAGATTCGTTATGAACGATATGACTATATTCACGAAGCTTTCCTTTCGCTCGCGTGCGCGCTGATTTGCTGGAACAAGCTTAAGAATTCATGAACTTAATTCTGCAACAGCTTCTTAGGCGAGTGCCACTTCCGGCTGGCAAGCATGGCCAAACTGCGTGTGACCGCGGGCTTAAACGAGCTGCTTTCTTTGGTTACTTTCTTTGCAGCAGCAAAGAAAGTGACTGCCGCCCCGCACAGGGGCAGTGCTAATAAACCAACACGAAATCGGGATCCATCGAAACCCCAAAGCACCTCCCCCCACAGACGTTAAAATCCACCACATCCCTCCCGCTCGTCGCTTTTCTCAATGCCATCACCACGCGCATCGTCCACGCATCTCGTCCTCATTCCAAGCTACGACCCTGGCGAGAAAGTCGACGAAACCGTGCGCGGCGCGCGGGAACAGTGGAACCCGGTATGGGTCGTCGTCGATGGCAGCACCGACGGCAGCGCCGAGCGCCTGCTGAACATGGCCAAAACCGACCCGGGCCTGCACGTAATCGTATTGCCCGAGAACCGCGGCAAAGGCGCGGCGATTCTCGCGGGCATCGACGAAGCCGCGAAACTCGGCTTCACTCACGCACTGACGATGGACTCCGACGGCCAGCATCCCGCCGCGCTGATCGGCGCTTTCATGCAAACGTCGATGCGCGCGCCCGACGCGATGATCCTCGGCCGCCCGACATTCGACGCAAGCGCGCCGCAACTGCGCGTTCAGGGCCGGCGCATCTCGAACGGCTGGGCGAATCTGGAGACGCTCTGGATGGGCATCGGCGATTCGCTGTACGGCTTTCGCGTCTATCCGATCGCACCGCTCGCCGCGCTGATGCGCAAAGCCACCTGGATGCGCCGTTTCGACTTCGATCCCGAAGCAGTGGTGCGCCTCTGCTGGCGCGGCGTGCGCCCGATCAACCTCGACGCCCCTGTGCGCTATTTCAAACCGGAAGAGGGCGGCGTCTCGCATTTCCGCTATGGCCGCGACAACGCGCTGCTCACATGGATGCACGCGCGGCTTCTTTTCGGCTTCGTGCTGCGCTTGCCCTTGCTCATCGCGAGACGCCTGTCCGGGCGATGATCAGCGCGGATCGCTGACCGTCGAGTTCATCGTCACGCCCGCGATCACCGTATTCTTCAACACGATGTCGTGCACGTTGTACGCGTAGATCGGGCCCGGCGTCGTCGCGGTGGCGGGACCGGCCGCGACCGGCGTGCCGAAATCGCAATCCGTGATCGTCACGCCGGTGATCGCGGGAATCGCGGGCGTCGGCGCGGGTCCGTTGTAATCGAACGCGACCGGGCCTTGCGCGACGATCGCCTGAAAGCACGAACCGGTCACGCCGTTCAGCGACACATTGCTCGCCTTCACGTTCGAGATATTCACGTTCTGCACGAGCGCGGGCCGCGTGCGGATCGCGTCCTTCGACGGCTGATAGTCGCAGTCGAACGTGATGATGCCGCCCTGCGCCGCCGATGGATTCGCCGCCGCCGCCGTCGCCACGCCGAGCGGCACCGTCGCGTTGATCGGGCTGCCCGCGAGCAGGCTGCTGCCGTAGCCGGAAGGCGTGAGGCTCACGCCGTTGGGCAGCGTCACGTTGTCCACGTAGAAATCCTTCACGAAGCCGCCGCGATTCATGTTCGTCTTGATGCGAATCGCGATGTTCAGCGAATTCGTCGCCCAGAATTTGTTGAGCATTTGCAAATTGCGCGCATAGATCTGCTGCACGCCGCCGCCCATCTCGCTGCCGAGCGTGATGCCGCCGTGGCCGCTGTTCATCGTGCAATTCTGGATGACGTGGTTTTGCGCCGGGCCGTATTGCGTGTCGAGATCCTTGCCCGACTTGATCGCGATGCAGTCGTCGCCAGTGTTGAACGTGACGTTCTCGCATAGCACCATGTCGCAGGCGTCGGGATCGAAACCGTCGTTGTTCGGGCCGATGCTGTCCACGGTCACGCTGCGCATCACGACGTTCTGGCAATCGGTCGGATGGTGCTGCCAGAACGGCGTGTTGTTCGTGCGATAACTTTCCATCAGCACATTCGTGCAGCCGATGAATTCCACCATGCAGGGCCGCAGGTAATGGCCGATGCCGAAGATGCGCTTCTCGATTGCGACGCCCGCCTCCGATAGCGCGGGCAGATAGTTCTGGTCCTGCTGCCAGGGCGTGGCGGGATCGGTGAGTTTGGCATAGAGCGCATCGGGGATGCCGGGCACGGCGGTTTTCAGATCGACGTTGTTCGCGTTGCTCGATGCCTGCGAAGGCGTCGACGAATTCACGCAGCCGTAGACGCCGTTGTTGCCTTTCCATGTCCACCAGCACGTCGCGGTGTTGCCGCTGCCGGCGAAGGGCGTCATCGCCTGACCGTTGAGCACCGAAGTATCGCCTTCGCCCGTGACCGCGATGTTCTTCTGGTTGCGCGCGTAGACCGGCGGGCCGTAGTTGAGGCAGTCGTTCGCCTGCCAGCGGCTGTAGAACAGCTTGCCGTTCGGGCCGCAGTCGATCGGACCGTCCTTCGCGTAGTCGGCCGGATTCGGGCTGAAATAGACCGTGCAGTTCGCTGACAGATGGAAGTCGACGTTGGACAGCAGCACGATCGGGCCGGCGCAATACCACGCGCCCGCCGGCACGACGACATGGCCGCCGCCGGCCGCGTTGCACGCCGCGATGGCCGCGAGAAACGCCGGACGCGAGTCGAAGGAGCCGGACGCGTTGGTCTGATCGGCGCCCGTGCTCAACGGCGATTTCGTCGGATCGGTGTACGGATTCGCCGCCGCGACGACCGCGCAGGGCTTCGCGCCGTAATCGGTGACGAGGAACTGGCGGCTCGGAAACATCGACGTCGATACGCTTTGCAGCGCGTTCACGATCTGCGTCGCCGAACCGGACGCGCCCCAGATCGGGTCCGGTGCGGCGGGCGGCGGCGTCGAACCGGAGCCTGAATTCGAGTCGTCGTGGCCGCCGCAGCCCGCGAGCGTGCCGAGCGCGCCCATCGCACCGATGAGCGGCGCGCCCGCCGAAATGCCCGCGAATTTAACGAACGTACGGCGCGCGACGGATCGCACCGCCGATGCATGTTTCGGTTGCTTCATGAAAGTCTCCTCGATGCGGATTTTTGAGCGCGCGCGAAGCGCACGGACGCACGGCGCGGCGTCCGGTCTGAGATTCGAAGGGAAGGGCGAAGCGGGCGTCAGCCGGAAGGCTGCGAGGGAGAAAACAAACGATGTCGTACAACATCAGCGCGGCGGGGCATGGCGTCTCCAGCGATGTCCGGTGCGCGCGTGGGGCCGCGCGTCATGGAGCATGACGTTAGCGGAGATCGCTATACAACGTCAAGCGGGGCTAACGTGTAGTCCACGTTTGATATGAGACGTCGTATGTTAAGTCGCCTTTTTGAGGACGAGACGCGCTTCCAGCCCGCCGCCTTCGCGATGATGCAGCGTGAGCGACGCGTCCATCGCGAGCGTGAGTTGCCGCGCGATGGCAAGCCCCAGACCCGTGCCGCCGGTCTGCCGGTTGCGCGAGCCTTCCAGCCGCACGAACGGCTCGAACACCGCCTCCAGCGATTCGTCGGGAATGCCCGGACCGCGATCGAGCACGGCGATGACGGCGCGGCCATCGTCCCGGGTGGCGACTTCGATCTCCGCCGCGCCGGAATACTTGATCGCGTTATCGACGAGATTGCCCACGACGCGCTTCAACGCCTGCGGAGGCGCCATCAGCGCGCCGGCGATATTGCCGCGCAAGGTCACCGATTGCCCGGCATCGAGATAGTCATCGACGATGCTCTCGAACAGCGCATCCGGATCGATGCGGCGCGGCGCTTCGTTCGTGCCGTGCAGCGTGCGCGCGTAGGTGACGCCTTCCTTCACGAGCGACTCCATTTCCTTCAGGTCCTGTTGAAGCTTCGCGCCGGCGGCCTCGTCGTCCATCACGTCCACGCGCAGACGCATGCGCGTGATCGGCGTCTGCAGGTCGTGCGTGATCGCCGCGAGAATCTGCATGCGCTGGGTCATGTACGTCGAGACGCGGTCCTGCATCGCGTTGAACGCCTTCGCGGCGCGCGCGACTTCCTCCGGCCCGGATTCGGGCAGTCGCTCGGCCTTGAGATCGGGACCGAGCGTATCGGCGGCATTGGCGAGGCGCTTGAGCGGGCCCGTCGCGAGGCGCACCGCGAGCCAGCAGCACCCGCCGAGCACGATCAGTTGCAGCACCAGCACCAGCGGCAGCCAGCCGGACAGCGGCGTGCCGACCATCGGACGCATGTCGATGGTGAGCGGCGAGCCGTCCGACAGCCGCAGATGCACCTGGAAGCGTTCCTTGTCGCCCGGCACGGCGTTGACCGTCAGCGGATAGCGCTTGCCGATGCCTTCGCCGATGGACCGCGCAAAGCGCTCCGACAGCGCGGCATCCAGCGGCGCGCCCGTCTCGCCGGGTCCGAGAATGAACGTGTAGCTGCGGCGCGCTAGACGCGGCAGCCACGCGGCGCGCTCGTCCGGCGGCAGATGATCGAGCAGCGCGACCGAGCTCGCCACTTCGCGCTCGACGTAGCCCACCATCATGTGGGTCATCGAATCGTCGCGTTCGCGCATCGTCAGAAGGAACGAGAAGGTCTGCGCGAGCGCCAGTCCGACGACGAGAATCAGCGCGAGCCGCGCGAACAGCGTGCGCGGCCAGTGCAACAGGGAAGCGGGCGTTACCGTGCTCATTGAGAAGACTCGATCGGTTTGACCTCGGCCGAAAACACATAGCCCTCGCTGCGCAGCGTCTTGATGTAGCGCGGCTCGCGGGCGGTGTCGCGCAGACGCTGGCGCAGTCGCGACACGAGCAGGTCGATGGAGCGGTCGAACGCATCGGCCTGGCGTCCTTGCGTCAGGTTCAGGAGTTGATCGCGCGTGAGCACGCGCTGCGCGTTGTCGAGAAACACGCGCAGCAGCCGGTATTCCGCACCGGACAGCGCGACCATCGTGCCTTCGGCATCGAGCAGATGACGCGCGGTCGTGTCGAGCCGCCAGTCGCCGAATGCGAGCATCGGCGCGGATTCGCTCACTTCCATTCCCGGCGGCAACATGCGCGTGCGGCGCAGCACCGAGCGGATGCGCGCGAGCAGCTCGCGCACGGCGAAGGGTTTCGGCAGGTAATCGTCGGCGCCCATTTCGAGACCGAGAATGCGATCGGCTTCCTCGTTGCGCGCGGTGAGCATCAGCACCGGCACGTCGCGGTACTTGCCCGCGCGCAGCTCGCGGCACAGCACGAGACCGTCTTCGCCGGGCAGCATCAGATCGAGCACGATCAGATCCGGCGCGCCTTGCTGCTCGAGCACTGCGCGCATCTGCCGGCCGTTCGCCGCGAGCGACACGCGCATGCCGTTCTTTTCGAGGTAGGTGGCGAGCAGTTCGCGAATGCCGCGATCGTCGTCGACGATCAAAACGTGATCAGTGGTTTCCATCGATGGATCGTTGTCGTTGACGCTTGAGTTGCACCCGGCTCGGGCTGACCAGCAGACACTGAACCGGATGGGCCATTTCCGTCGCGATACCGCCTACGAGAAAGGCGAGAACCGCCAGCATGCGTTTCATTCGAAGCTCCCGCTGATGATGCGATGTCTGCGTTATAGCGCGCTTCGGCGGAAGTTTTGTATCGCAGTGTATCCCGCATGTCGCACGATACATAACATTGCGCAGCGCGCCTTATTCCGACACAAGCGGGATACGCGCGAGCAGTCCAATGCGGTCATGCCGATGAATACGTCGGCCTGCCGGGGCCAAAGGCTCATATCGAGCCACCCCGTTTTTTTACCGCATTCAGAGGACTTCCACATGCTCGCCGCCATCAAGAACGCTGCCGCGTGCGCCGGACTGGCCGCCTGCGCGGCCATCACGCCCGTGCACGCCGCCGCGCCCGCAAGCGCCAACACGCATTCCAACGCCGCGCCGGAATTCGCCGGCATCGACACATGGCTCAACAGCGCGCCGCTCACGCTCGCGCAATTGCGCGGCAAGGTCGTGCTCGTCGATTTCTGGACCTTCGCGTGCGGCAACTGCGTCAACACGCTGCCGTCCGTGAAGTCGTGGCATCAGAAGTATGCGGACAAAGGGCTTGTCGTCATCGGCGTGCATACGCCCGAGTTTCCGTTCGAGCAGGACACGAACAATGTGAAGCGCGCGATCGAGCGCTTCGGCATCACGTATCCCGTCGCGCAGGACAACCGCTATGCGACCTGGGCCGCGTACGGCAATCAGTACTGGCCGGCGTTCTATCTGATCGACAAGCACGGGCAGGTGGCCTACACGCACGTCGGCGAGGGCGATTACGCGCAGACCGAAGCGGCCATCCAGAAGCTGCTGGCCGAGCGCTAAGCCGGGTTTCGTATCGCAATGTATCTGGAACGTGCGCGATACAAAACATTGCACAAGACCCGCGTCCCGGACACAAGCCAGATACCTGCGGGGCTTCAAATACACACAACGACGGCTCACGAGTGAAACGCAAGACGAACACCGCGAAGCCCGAGTGCCGTAACTCATACAACCGACCGATTGATCCGCCAAGGAGAAACACCATGAAATCCACGATCGTTGCTTTCGCTCTCGTCGCCAGCGCTGTTGCAGGTGTTGCTCATGCCGCCGTGCCGGCCAACCCGGTGAACGTGCAGAGCCAGCAAACCGTTGCGAGCCAGAACAATGCGGGCAAGACCCGCGCCGAAGTGAAGCGCGAACTGGTTCAGGCACAGCGCGATGGTCAGATCGCCGCGCTGCGCAGCCTGTATCAAGGTAGCTGATGCGTTATTACCAAATATCGACCGACATTACTCATAGAGACCCAATCATGATCAAGCAATTCGTCACCGCCGCAGTCATCGCCGTCAGCGCCGTCGCCGCCGGTTCCGCCTTCGCCAGCAGCGGCTACGGCCCCGCGCCGCACTATGACCCGCTCGCAGGCGCGCCCGCCTCGCAACGCGGCGTGAGCGTGCAGACCATCGCCAATGAAAGCGCCGCAATGCCGATGCAGGCGTACGGCGGCATGACCGACACGATCTCGCAATCGGGCACGCGCGGCACGTCGACGAACGACGTGGCCAGACTCTTCGCGCATCACTAAGCCAATCAACTTTTGAACACACAGAGGAACCCATCATGACCCAGATCGACACCGTCCTGTACACCGGCAAAACGCACGTCGTCGGAGGCCGCGAAGGCCATGCGAAGAGCACCGATGGCCGTCTCGACGTGAAACTCTCGCCGCCCGGATCGACGGGCGCGGGCACCAATCCCGAGCAGATGCTCGCCGCGGGCTGGTCCGCGTGTTTCATCGGCGCGATGGGAAAGGCCGCCGCGAAACTGAAGGTCCGCCTGCCCGCCGATACCGCCGTCGATGCGGAAGTGGATCTCGGCATGGCGGGCGAAGCGTACCTGCTGCGCGCGCGGCTGAACGTGACCCTGCCGGGCATCGAGCGCGCGGTGGCCGAGGAAATCGCCAACCTGGCGCATCAGACCTGCCCGTACTCGAAGGCGCTCAAGAGCAACATCGACGTGACGATCACGGTGGTCTGACGCGTTTCACCGGCGCGCTTGGGCGATTGGGTCCGGTAGACTTGGCGCTTCATCGATCAAGCGAAGCACCGAGCCGACATGGACCGAATCGACGCGATGAAGGTTTTCATCGCCACGCTGGACGAGGGCAGTCTGGCGGGCGCGGGGCGGCGGCTCGGCCGCTCGCCCGCCGCCGTGAGCCGGGCGATCGCCTTTCTCGAAGAGCACACCGGCACCGCGCTGCTCCATCGCACGACGCGCACCATCAAGCTGTCCGAAGCCGGCGAACGTTACGCCGCCGCGTGCCGCCGCATCCTCATCGATCTCGAAGAAGCCGACTTGCTGATCGCGCACGAGCGTTCCGCGCCGCGCGGCCTGCTGACGATCACCGCGCCCGTCGCCGCGGGCGAAGACTTCCTGCGTCCGATGCTCGACGATTTCATCGCGCGCTTTCCCGCCGTTTCCGTGCGCCTGCAAATGCTCGACCGGCCCGTGAGCCTGATCGACGAAGGCATCGATGTGGCGCTGCGCATCGCGCATCTGTCGGACTCGACGCTGATCGCGATTCCCGTGGGCGAAGTGCGGCGCGTCGTGGCCGCGTCGCCGCGCTATCTCGCGAAGCATCCGCGCATCGGACAGCCCGCCGATCTCGCGCAGCATCAGATCATCTCGATGACGCACTTCGGCCTCGATTCGTGGAGCTTTCCGACTTCCGGCGGTTCGACGATTCCGCAAGTCGTGCAGTTCGCGCCGCGCTTCATCGTCAACACGGTGCGGGCGGCCGTGGCATCCGCCGTCGACGGGCACGGGCTCACGCGGCTCTTTTCGTATCACGTCGCGAAGGAAGTGAAGGACAAGACGCTGCAGATCGTGCTGCCCGACAGCGAGCATGCGCCGTTGCCGGTGCATCTGCTGACGCCGCACGGAAGGCTTTCGGTGCCGAAGGTGCGGGCATTCGTCGATTTCGCGACCCCGCGTCTGCGGCGTCACTTCAAGCAATCGCAACTCGATTCAACCGCATAACGGAAGATTATCTTCCGATCGGCGTCGATTCTCTCTTGATGCGATCGAATATAGACTGGCCTTCATGAAAGGGCGCGCAGAGCGCGCCCGAAGCCGTAGTGGAGGCACTATGCGATACGCAGTCTTGAACCAGCCGGAACGCGGGTCGTTTCAGCTTTGGCGCGGCATGCTGGCCGGCGCCAGCGCGAGTCTGATCGGCATCGGGCTTGCACGGTTCGCCTATACGCCGCTCCTGCCGGCGATCATCGGCGCGCACTGGTTTCCGGCATCGACGGCGGCGTATCTCGGCGCGGCCAATCTCGGCGGTTATCTCGCGGGCGCGCTCGCGGCGGGCTGGCTCGCGCGCCACGCACGCGCCGCGACGGTCCTGCGCGCGATGATGGTTCTCGCCACCGTGGCGTTCGTCGCGTGCGCGTTTCCCGTTTCGTTTCTGTGGTTCTTCGTGTGGCGGTTCCTGTCGGGCATTTCAGGCGGCGCGTTGATGGTGCTCGCCGCCCCGACGATCATCGCGCATGTTGCGCCGTCGCGTCGCGGATTCGCGAGCGGCGCGATTTTCACCGGCATCGGGCTCGGCATCGCGGCATCGGGGACGATCGTGCCGTTGCTGCTTCGGCAAGGCCTCACGCAGACCTGGCTCGGGCTCGCGGTGGTGTCGTCGTTGCTGACGATCGTCGCGTGGCACGGATGGCCGTCGCAGGATGCGCCCGCGCCTGCGCAAGAGACGCCACACAGACACGCGAAGGCGCCGTCGCCGCCCGCGTTGCGCGCGTTGTTCGTCGAGTACGCGCTCAATGCGGTCGGTCTCGTGCCGCACATGATCTTTCTCGTCGATTTCGTCGCGCGCGGTCTCGGCAAGGGTGTCGATGCGGGCGCGGAATTCTGGGTGCTCTACGGACTCGGCGCGATCGCCGGGCCGCTCCTCGCGGGACATCTCGCCGATCGCGCCGGCTTCGGGCCTGCATTGCGCGTCGCGTATCTGCTTCAGCTCGTGGCGGTCGCATTGCCCGCGGTGTCGTCGAATTCGGGCTTGCTGATGGTGTCGAGCGTGCTGGTCGGCGCGTTCACGCCGGGCATCGTGCCGCTCGTGCTCGGACGCGTGAACGAACTGCTCGGACATCATCCGGCCGCGCAGAAGGGCGCGTGGCGCACCGCGACCACGGGATTCGCCGTGCTCCAGGCGCTCGCGGCTTACGGTCTTTCGTTTCTGTTTTCGAACAGCGGCGGCGATTACCGCTTGTTGTTCGTGATCGGCGCGCTCGCGCTTGCGGTTGCGCTTGCCATCGATCTGCTTACCGCGTTGAGGTCGAAATGAGCCAGGTTATTTCAGCATCCATCCCGCTCGGCTATGCCGAACGCAACGGACAGTACTGGCGGCGCAATCTCGCCGTCTGCGTGTTCGGTTCGTTCACGACGCTCGTGAGTCTCAGCATGCTGCTGCCGTTTCTGCCGCTGTATGTGCGGCAGCTCGGCGTGGAGTCGCAGTCGGCGGTGATCGAATGGTCGGGCGTCGCGTTCAGCGCGACGTTCCTCGGCACCGCGGTCACCGCGCCGATCTGGGGACGTCTCGCCGATCGCTACGGCCGCAAGCCGATGCTCGTGCGCGCGGCGGTCGGCATGGCCATCGTGATGTCGCTGATCGGCGTCGCGCATTCGGTGCATCAACTGGTCGCGCTGCGTCTGCTCGCTGGGCTGATCGGCGGGTACGCGTCGGCATCGACGGTGATGATCGGCACGCAGGCGCCGCGCGAACGGGCCGGCTGGGCGCTCGGCATATTGTCGACGGGCGCGCTCGCGGGCAATCTCGCCGGGCCGCTGATCGGCGGCATGCTGCCGGGATTGATCGGCATTCGCGGAACCTTCTTCGCGGGCGCGGGGATGATCGCGGTGGCCGCGCTCGCCACGATCTTTCTGGTGAAGGAGGACTTTCATCCGGACGATGCGAAAAAGCGCGCGTCGCACACGGATTCGACGCAGGCGCATCGCACGAATTACGTCGTGGTCGCCGCGCTACTCATGACCGCGATGATGGTGCTGCTCGCGAACATGTCGATCGAACCGATCATCACCGTCTACATCGGCGGGCTCGGCGTGAAGGCCGATAACGTGGCGCGCATCGCGGGCGTCGTTATGGCGTGCTCGGCGCTCGGCAGCATGCTGACGGCGGCGCGGCTCGGCGCGCTGGCGGACCGCATCGGAAGCTGGAACGTGATCGTCGGGTGCCTCGTGCTGACCGGCATCGCGATGATTCCGCAGGCGTTCGTGCATCAGTGGTGGCAGCTCGCCGCATTGCGCATGCTGATGGGCATGACGCTCGCCGGCTTGCTGCCTTCCATCGCGAAGCTCGCGCGCAGCGCCGTCAGCGAAAACAGCAGCGGACAGATGCTCGGTTATCTGCAATCGGCGCAGTTCAGCGGGCAGGTCGTCGGGCCGCTGATCGGCGGGCAGATCGGCGTGTTGCTCGGTTTGCACTCGGTGTTCTTCGTGACGGGAAGCTTGTTGATTGCGTGCGCGGGCCTCGCGCACTGGGCGCGCACGCGCTAGCCCGTGTTGCGCGGTTTAAGTTTCACTTAAGCCGCGCAACTTACGGTAGCGGACTCTTTTGCCTGTCGCTGCCCCATGCCGCCGCCACTCTTTTCGATGACGCGCATCTGATCGCGTCATGCTCAAAGTCCATCTCCTCTTCATCGTCTTCATTGTCGCGAGTCTGGCGCCGTTCATCGCGCACGCAAAACGCGTCGTCGCTGCCGAACCGGTCTTGCAGGCGCGCGCCGCGATCGCCGTCGATCTCTCCACAGGACGCACGCTCTACGCGAAGCACGCCGACGCGCGCGTGCCGATCGCATCGCTCACCAAGCTTCTCACCGCGATGGTCGTGCTCGACTCGAAGCGCTCGCTGCTCAAGCCCGCGCGCATCACCGATGCCGACGTCGATCGCCTCAAGTGGTCGCGCTCGCGCCTGCCCGTCGGCTCGCTTCTGTTGCGCAAGACGATGCTGCATATCGCGCTGATGTCGTCGGAGAATCGCGCCGCGTTCGCGTTGAGCCGCGATTATCCCGGCGGCCGCGCGGGCTTCGTGCATGCGATGAACCGCACCGCGAAGCGCCTGCATATGAATCGCAGCCATTTCGTCGATCCGACCGGTCTCTCGCCGCACAACGTATCGACCGCGCGCGATCTCACGAAGCTCGCGCGCGCGGCGTATCGCTATCCGACGATTCGCGAATACGCCACTTCACATCACAAGCTCGTGCTCGGCGGCGCGGGGCCGCTGATGTATCGCAATACGGATCCGCTGGTCTATCGCGCGGCGTGGGACGTGGGATTGCAGAAGACGGGTTTCACGAACGAGGCGGGGCATTGCCTCATCGTCGTCGCGCAGGTGCATGGGCGGCCGACGCTCTTCGTGATACTCGGCGCGCCGGGCGAGCACGCGCACTTTCAGGATGCGGTGAAGTTGCGGAGTTGGCTGTTGAAGCGATAAGTCATGCACGCATGCCCGCAAGCGAAGCCTCGTCAACAGGCCGATCATCGATAGGAAAGTGCAGCAGCGCCGCGACGAGACCCGCGATGGCCGTCGCACCCCAGATCAGCGAGTACGAACCGGTCGTGTCGAACACATAGCCGCCGAGCCACGCGCCGAGAAACGATCCAAGCTGATGGCTGAGAAACACGACGCCGAACAGCGTGCCCAGATGCCGCGTGCCGAATACCTTCGCGATGAGTCCGTTGGTGAGCGGCACTGTGCCGAGCCACGTCAGCCCCATGACGGCGGCGAAGATGACGACGGACACGCTCGTCGTCGGCAGCAGCACGAAGAGGGCGATCGTGCCGCCGCGAATCAGATAGAGCCACGCGAGCACGTGATGCTGCCGCCAGCGTCCGCCGAGCCATCCGCATCCCCAGCTGCCGATCATGTTGAAGAGGCCGATCAGCGCGAGCGCCGTCGCGCCGAGCCCGACCGGCATGTGGCAGAGCATGAGATAACCCGGCAGATGCGTCGCGATGAACGCGAGCTGGAAACCGCATGTGAAAAAGCCGAGCGTCAGGAGCCGGTAGCCGCGATGCCGCGACGCATACGCGAGCGTCTCGCGCAGCGGCATCGCGTGTGTTTCGTGTGATGCCGATACCGCCGCCGATGCCTTGCTCCGGCGGCTCGCGCGGTCGAGCACGATGCCGAAAGGCGCGGCGAGCAGCAACACGAAGGCGAGGGCATAGAGCGACGCCGCCACGCCCGCATGCACACGCACTTCCTGCGCGAACGGCACCATCAGCACTTGCCCGAGCGAGCCGCCCGCGCTGGCGAGACCCATCGCGACGCTGCGCGTTTGCGGCGATGCGACGCGTCCGACCGTCGCGAGCACGACCCCGAAGCTCGTGCAACTGATGCCGATGCCGACGAGCAGCCCGAGGCCTATCACGAGCATCCAGCCGGAAGTCGCGGCCGCCGCGAGCGCGAGGCCCGCAGCGAACGTGGCCGCGCCCATCGCGACGACGGGCGCGGCGCCGTACCGGTCGGCGGCGGCGCCTGCGAACGGCTGCGCGAAGCCCCAGACCAGATTGTGCAGTGCGATCGCGAAGGCGATCAGCGTGACGGGCAGACCGCGATCGAAGGAAAACGGCCCGATGAAAAGCCCGAAAGTCTGACGCACGCCCATCGCGGCGCTCAGGATCAGCGCGGCCGCGCCGATGAGCGCCCACGTCGTTGCGCGGTTCGTGCCGGTAGTGCTCGATAGTGACGACATGGCGCTATTCCTCCTTGCGGCCATCCTCGCAGGCGAACGTCCGTGCTGACAAACGAAAAGTTTTCGCTGACGGATGAGCGCAGTTCAACCGCGATGCTTCGCTTCGTGGCCTTTGTGGTCGTCGACGAACTCTTCCGCCTGTGCGATCAGCCAGTCGCGGAACGCGACGAGATCCGCGCGGGCGCTCGCTTGCGGCGTCTCGCAGAGCCAGTAGGCGGTCAGCGTCTCGACGCTCGTCGCGGACGCTTCGACGAGCGTGCCCGCGACCAGTTCGCGATCGACGAGCGGACGCCGGCCGATGACGACGCCGAGCCCGGCCGCGGCGGCATCGAATGCGAGCTGCACCGTATCGAAACGCAGGCCGCCCTGGAGATCGAGGCCGTCGATGCCCGCGCCGTCCATCCACGCCTGCCAGTCCTGGCTCGCAGTATCGACGTGAATGAGCGCGGCGCGCGCGAGATCGGGGATGCCGTCGGCGCCCGTCAGCCCGGCGCGATACGCCGGACTACACAGGGGCACGAGCCGCTCGCCGAAGAGACGTTGCCACGACGCGCCATCCACCGGGCCGCGCGAGAGGCGCAGGCCGAAATCGAAGCCATCGACGGGAAAGCCCGCCTGACGGCGCGAGGTGTCGATGGTCACGTCGATGTTGGGCCAGCGCGCGCGGAAATCCGGGAGGCGCGGGACGAGCCAGCGAGCGGCGAGCGTGGGCGCGCAGGTGACGGCGATAGCGCGGCGCGTGCGTCTGCCGGGCAGCGTCTGCGTGCCGATCGCGATGAGCGAAAACGCTTCGGCGATGTACGGCAGATAGTGCTCGGCCGCCGCGCTCAGCGAAAGTCCGCGCGGTTCACGCACGAAAAGCTCGACGCCGAGCACCTTCTCCAGCGCGCCGATGCCGTGGCTCACCGCGCCCGGCGTCACGTTGAGTTCGGCGGCGGCGAGCTTGAAACTGCGATGGCGCGCGGCGGCTTCGAAGAGACGCAGGGCGTTGAGCGGCGGGAGGCGCTGGGGCATATTGGCGTGCGGGATCGACGAGGTGTGCGTCTATATTGCCATCGTCGCGGGAGGCGCTGTCAGCGGGCCGGCCGACGCCGCGCCTTCCACCAGGCGAGCGAGCGCTGCGCCATGAGCCCGAACGGCGGATTGGCGAACAGCACCGCCGCGCCCAGCGCGATGGCGCCGCACACGAGAAACGTGCCGCGATAGCCGAGCGCCGCCACGAGCGCGCCGGACAACACGCCGGAAAGAATCGAACCGACGCGCGATGCGTTGAAGAACAGCGCCGTCGCCGCGCCCGGCGTGCGGGGCATGAGGTCCTGCATGTAGGTCATGCCGAGACACGAAATCACCGACACGACGAACGCGTTGAACGCCTGCATCGGGATCAGGAACTGGACGCTTTGCGATGCCGCGACCGCGATGAAGTAGATCGTGTGCACGGCCGCCGATGACGCGAGCCAGCGCTGCTTGTCGAGGCGCGAGCCGCGTGCGCCGAGCGCGAGCATCATCGGTATTTCGAGGAGCGCGCCGAGGCCGAGCATGACGGACACGTCGATGCGCGAGCCATGCATGCCGTGCACGACGTAAAGCGGCAGCACGATCATGGTCGCGCTCGCCGCGAGTCCGATGAGCGTCATCGCGACCGTGGCGCGCCATATCTCCGCGCGCGAGTGCGACACGCCGGCGTGCGGCGGCACGAGTTCGTCGGTGTCGGGCGCGGTGACTTCGAGCAGCGATGACGGATCGCCTGCATAGTGAGCGGGCGCGCTGTGCGGGTCGCCCTTGGGCGAATCGTGCATGCGCCAGACGATCGCGCCGCACGCGATGAAACACGCAGCCGCGAACAGGAACAGGCCGTAGAAACCAGCCGCGGCCAGCACCAGCGCGCCGACGGAAGGTCCGAATACCCATGCCATCGAGAGCACGGTTCTCAGCGTCGCGAGCGCGAGGGCCCGCTCGGCGGCGTCATCGACGGGCAGGGCGGCGCGCGCAAAGGAAAACACGAGCGACATGGCCGAGCCGCCCGCGCCGAGAAATACGACGCCGATCGCCACCAGCGCGGTGTAATTGCGCACCAGACACAGCAGCAGGAAGCCTAGCGACGACGCGATGAGCGCCGCGAGCAGCAATTCCCGATGATGACCGTGCCTGTCGGACCATTTGCCGGCGAAAGCGCTCGCCACGACGCCGCTCGCGGCGATGACCGTCATGAAGACGCCGAGCCGCAACGGACTCATGTCCGCCTGCTCGACGCTGAACAAGGACAGGTACGGTGCGGTGAACGACATCGCGACACCGAGCATCAGCGTCGCGCCGGAGAGCGGCAGAAAGAACGGGATCCGTGTGAGACTGAGCAGGCGTGTATTCATCGGGACGTGGGGCGGCTTGTGCGATTCAGGCGCGAAAATGCGAGTTGCGACGCGCGCCGGTCTGCGGGCAGTTTGCCACCACGATCCCGATAATGTGTGGCAATCGGTCGATCATGGATGACCGCTCGTCAATCTCAGCCGACCTGCTGAACGGCAGCAACTTTCACATCCGCTTTCGAATTCCTTCGCACTGACAGCCGACTCCACGCGGCATGCGCCGAAGATCAGGCAACGGCGCGGGCCCGTATCACCTCCGTCGTCGGCATATCGTCTCGTTCGCGCGAGAGCGTGAAGTCGAAATCGATCAGCGCGAAGTTGCCAGCCACGCCGTACCGCTCGCCTTCCGCGCCTTCGGCCTTCTTCAGTTCCGGCACGAGTCCTTCGCGCGTGGCGAACGCGAAGTCGTCCCACAGATACGGATCGCCTTCGATGTTGATCTGCGTCGTGAGCTTGCGATACCCCGGCGACGACACGAAGAAGTGAATATGCGCGGGCCGGTGACCATGCCTGCCGAGCCGATCGAGAAGTTGCTCCGTCTTGCCGCCCGGCGGCACGCTGTAGCCCACCGGTATGACGCTGCGAAAGCTATAGCCGCCTTGCGAGTCCGTCCGGATCGAACCGCGCAGGTGGAATGCGGGCTGTGACTTGTCGAAGTGCGAGTAATTTCCCAGATGGTTCGCGTGCCACACTTCGACCAGCGCATTCGCGAGCGGCTTGCCGTCGTCGCCGAGCACGCGGCCGCGCATCACGAGCGTCTGACCGGGATCGTTGCCGTCGTCGATACGCGCATGGCCCGGCGACTCCGGCGCACCGGCGACATACAACGGCCCTTCGATCGTGCGCGGCGTGCCGCCTTCGAGGCCCGCTTTCTGTTCCGCTTCATCGAGGCGCAGATCGAGAAAATGCTCGAAGCCGAGTCCCGCAGCGATCAGGCCGAACTCGCCGCGCTGTCCCGTCTCGGTCAGGAAATTGAGCGCGGTCCAGAATTCATCCGGCGTGATGTCGAGATCCTCGATCGTATAAAAAAGATCCCGCACGATGCGGTTCACGATCGCCTTCGTGCGCGGATTGCCTTCGCTCGTCGCGCTGTCGTCGATCTTTTGCAGGAGCGTGTCGATCGTATCGTGGTTCATGGCGTGTCTCCGTCGGTATTCAGATCGATTTGAACAAGGGGCTCTTCGCGAGCGCATCGGCGCCGTCCGCGCTGGTGAGGAACTTCTCCGTGTAGATGTCGCGCTCGAAAAGCTGGCCTTGCATGAGCGTGCGGATCGCGGCTTCGATCATCACGGGTGGCCCGCACAGATACGCCTTGTGTCCGCGAAACACACCGTCGAAATGTGCTTTCGCCGCGTCGTGCACAAAGCCGCGAAAGCCTTGCCAGGACGAATCCGACGCTTCGTCGGAGAGCGCCGGCACATACGTGAAGTTCGCGTGCGTGCTTGCGAGCTGCAGAAAAAGCTCGTGGTAGTAAAGCTCCGCGCGATTGCGCGCGCCGTACACGAGCGTGATCTGCCGCGCGTCGTTCTCTTCGAGCAGATCGATCAGCATCGACTTCGGGCTCGACAGTCCCGAGCCGCCCGCGATCAGGATCACCGGTTGCGGGTCCGACTTGCGCACGAAGAATCGCCCATAAGGACCGCTGAAGCGTATCTCGTCGCCGGACCTGATCTGTTCGTGCAGATAACCCGTGCCCTTGCCGCCGGGCACGCGCCGCACATTCAGTTCGATGACCGTGCGCGACGTCGGCTTGTCGGCGAGCGAGAACGCACGCGGCATGTCCTCGCCGGGGATATGCACGTTCACGTACTGCCCCGCCTGAAACTCGATGCCGTCGCCGTCCAGTTCGACGAAAATGCCCTTGATCGTCGGTGTGAGATCGATCATCTGCTTCACGCGGCCGGTGTAGTCGCGCACGGGGAAGTGGCGCGCGTCCTCGTCTTCGTCGATGTCCGCCTCGATCGTCAGGTCCGACTGCGCCGTCGCGCAGCACGCGAGGCATTTCTGCTCGTCGCGCTCGAAGTCCATCAGCGCGAACGGCGATGCATGTCCGTGCTCGATCTCGCCGTCCAGCACCTGCACCTTGCACGTCGCGCACAGGCCGTGACAGCAGGCGTGCGGCAGCCACACGCCGGCGCGCATGCACGCATCGAGGATGGTCTGCTCCTCCTCGATCTCGATCGTCTGCCCGATCGGCTCGATGGTCAGTTGGTAGCTCATCATCGTCTCCGTTCTAGCTGCACGATCCGCCGATGCCCGTCAGACCCGGCGTGCGAAAGCGAATGACCGCCTTGTGACCGAGTCCGTTTTCGCCGATGCTCCTGTCGAAATCGGGCGTGAACGCCTTGCCGGACCTGAACCATTCGATGGCCCGAACATCGACCTTTTGCCAGTCCGGATGCGAGGAATACATCGCCGGAAGCACTTCGTCGATGAGCGCCCTGAACGGCGTCGCCGCTTCGACGGGAATGCAGTGCGGCGCGCAGAACATCAGATGATCCTCCCAGCCGACGAAGAGCAATTGCTTGCCGCGATAGTTCTCGACGCGGTCCCTGATCTCGCCCGTATAGCCTTCCTTCAGCGCGATGACTGACATGATTCGTCTCCTGTGTGGTGTCTTTACGCGGCGTCCCGATGCGCCTCGGGCGCTTCTTCGCCACCGTGGCTCGGCTTGCCGGTCCAGCGCAGCCAGTTCCTGCGGTCGGGCGAGTCCTCGAACTCGTGGCCGTCCTCGCCCACGTTGATGTGGTAGTAGCGCAGGACTTCGAGCATCGGATCGAAACCGGGCGCGCCTGGGTCGGCATCTTCGGCGAAGCAGTTGCCCTGATAGATCTGCTGCACCGGCATCCATGCCTGCACGTACTTCTCCGGCTCGTTGTCGAAGATGTCCTTGCAGCCGTCCGAGCAGAAGTGAAACTTGTTGCCGAGGTAATCGCTCTCGCGGTAGCAGATCTTCGTCGGGTCGTCGGGCTCGGTGAACGCCATCGGAATCTGGCAGGTCTGACACAGCATCGGCAGGGTCATGTTGTAGAAGCGTCTGCCCGCCTGTTGCTCTTCGCGCCAGTGTTCGAGGCGCGGGCGATAGAGCCGGTCGAACGTGTCCGGATACTTTTCCGCGAGCCACTGCATCTCGTCTTCGGACGGAATCCACGTATGCATCGCGGCGGCGTGCGTGTAGTTGTAGAAGATGCCCCACGCCTCGTGCGAAAGACGGTCCTTCTCTTTCATCGCCACGTCGTGATACTTCGGCATGCGGATGCCGTAGCGTTCGAGATCGTGAAAGAGGGCGCCGCCGTTCTTCTCGAAGTAGGTTTCCCACGCCTCCTGCCACGACATGATGCGCTTGGGGAGCATGTAGTCCATCATCATCGCGACCAGCGTGAGAAGGCGATAGCCGCGCCAGAACCACTTGTCGATCCACTTCTGGATGATCGGCACATTGCCCGGGTCCTGCTCTAGCAGGAACTTCACGACTTCGAGCCCGAGCGTCATGTGGCGCGATTCGTCGGACTGCGCGGAGAAGCCGAAGGTGACCGTCGCCATGTCGCCGTTGAAGGCCGCGCCGGACATGAACGGCATGAAGAGCAGGTTCGTCAGCACGTATTCGAACGAGAACGAGATGGCGGTGACGAACTCGAACGGGCCGGCGCTCATCGCGTCCTCGAAGTACGACTTCGGCACCGACAGATACCACACGCGATCATGCATGTGCCTGAAGTCGTGAAAGCCGTTGAAGTACTTGTTGTAGTGGCTGATCGTATGCACCTGCGTCTGCGCATGACGCAACTCGTCGATTGCCTGCATCTGGCACGCGATGCGCGCGCCCGCGCCGCGAAAGTTGCGTCCCGCCAGCGCGAAGCCTCGATGCGCCGCGTATTCGAGCGGGCTCACGCCGGTCAGAAAGAGCTTGAGCGCGTTGATGTAGCGTGGGTCCGTGACGTTGAACTGGCCGTTGTTCTGCTGGAAGGCGTCGATGATCGCGTACAGCTTGCGTTCCTTCTCGCCCTGATACTTCCAGTAGGCGTCCATCGTGAGGCGGAACGGGTCTTCCCACTTGTCCCAGTCGTGCACCTTGATGCCTTCAAAGCGGTCATAGGGAAAGACCTCGTCCATCGGCTGATAGGTGGTCTCCCAGCCGAGGCCGCGTGTGAGCATCGCGTAGTTTTCCTTGATGCTCAGCTTCTTCGGCGCAGATTGTGGTGTGCTCATTTGCTTGACTCCCTTGTGTTGCCGCTCAGGCTTTCCATTCGAGGATGAATTCGTCGTCGGTTTCGTCGATGTTGCCGCCGAGCGAAATCAGGTTCAGTTGCAGTTCGCGCAGGTCGAAGTCGCGGCCGATCAGCGCTTCGATCGATTCGCGCCGGATGACGAGCCTGCCGACGGCATCGATCTTGACCATCGCCGGAAACGCGTTGACGACCGCATGCGGGTTGTCCGCCTGAATCGCCTCGATGATCGGCCGCGAATCGTCGTTCGCCTGGAACGCGATGAACACGGAATCAGCCATGACTCACCTCCACGCCCTGTTTCGCGATGCGCGCATCGAACGCCTGTGCGATGGCTTCGAGCGCGTGATGCGCGTCGTCGTCCAGCGCCGCGATCGCGAACGGCTTCAGTGCCTCGATCACCGCGGCGCGCCACTTCGCGATCCATTGCCCGAGCAATGCGGCATTGGCGGGCGACTCCGCGGCCGCGGTCTTGATGGTCGCGTCGACCCAGCGGCTCGTTTCATCGAACCAGCTGCTAGCAAACTCGTTGAGCATGCCGAGCCCCGGACCGTGCAGACGCGTGATGCGCTCGTCGATGTGGCGGTACACGAGCGGATACAGCAGGCCGTCGAGCACGACGTTCTGCGCGACGAAAGTCTCGAACCAGTCGCGCACGACCATCGTGTCCTCCACGACGCGCCGCAGTCCCTGCCACATCGGATCGTCGAGCCAGCGCGCCTTGCCTTCGACGAGCGACGTGCCCTGATTGCCGTCCAGCGCGAGCCCGATGCGCGACAGGTATTGCGCGATGCCGAGCCGGTCCATGCAATGGAACATCGTCGCCTGCGTGATGGCCGTGCCCCAGCCGTAGCCGGTCACGAAGCAGTTGTTCGTGTTGGCCGCCCATTCGACGTGACGCAGCGGCACCATGAGCGACGCGATGTGCGCCTTCGCTTCGTCGGAGAGATCGGAAAGGAGACGCCGCCTCGCGACGAACTCGAAGTTCTTCTCCATCGCTTCCTGCTGCCTTGACCGGGCGATGGTGTACGCGCCGTAGTAGTACTGACGCGGGTCCTTGAACGCATACCAGTCGTTCATCACGATGGCCGTGCGGCCTTTGTCGTAGAGCTCGAACTCCGGCTGCCACAGCGGACGATAGTGAAAGTTGACCTCGGGTTGCAGGTCGAAAGTCGCTTCCTGATAGCGCGACGCGGGCTTGTCCGCGCCGAGCCGCCGCGCGACGTGCGAGAAGGTCTGCCGTACCTGCTCGACGGCCGACGTCTTGATGTCGATCTGCATTCCTCACTCCTCTGGTTTGACTTGGTGGGGGATCATTCGGAGAGTCCGGGCTGGCCGTAGCGCCACTTCGCCTGATCGATGTCGAGCTGCGCGCCTTCGTCGCGCGTCAGATAGGTCACGCGATTCGCGCGGCAGAACGACTGAAATTCGCGCAGCGGCATCACGAGCTCGACGCTCAACTCCGGATCGCCGATCGAAAAGTCGAACTCGACGAAGCCGTCGTCCCTCTGCTCCCTGAAGCGCACATAGCGCCGGGTGATGTCGAACGTGCGCGGAGGCCGCGCATAAGCGGGCAGTGACATCGCTGTCTCCTTGGTTTTCGTCTACGTGGCCGGCCTTTCATCGATGATTTGATCGGGAACCGGCGTGCGCACCCTATAAGGCAACACGTGTGCCAATCGTGGAATGCAGACGGAGCGATCGTGTCGTCGCGCGATGACGCGAGCCTTGTGCGGCGGGCGCGCGAGGCATCGAAGCTTTTTCCGATGCGCGCTTTCCTGCCCGTCGGCGCAATTTCCCGAGTCGATCAAATGCTCGAAACGCGCGTGATTGGCTGCGTGGCGGGTTCATCAAATCCGTATCAGGGAACGCCCCGATAGCGCCGCTGCCGCCGTCCGCGAACCGGGTGGCAGAGCATTGCGCGCCACACGCACATCGCCTATCGTGGTGCCATGAAAACGAGCAGACAGCAGGAGACACCCGCAATGCCACGCCGCGAGAAAGCGTCTGTGAATGCGCAGGAAGGCATGTCGATGGTCGCGCCCAAGGGCGCCCCGGTCGATAGCCTTCGCTATCCCGACATCGCCGATCTGATGTCGCGGCTGCACTTCTCTCCCGGCGACGGCCGCATCTGGCTCGACGAACAGCGCATGCTGCTCGTGCATACCGGCGCGATGGGCTCGATGCGACGCGAGCTGATCGAGAGCCTCGGGATCGATGCCGCGCGCGGCCTGCTCACGCGCATGGGCTACAACTCCGGCGCACGCGATGCCGAACTCGCGCGCCGCGTGCGCCCGGAGAACAGCATCACCGAGATGTTCGCGGTCGGGCCGCAATTGCACATGCTCGAAGGCATGACGGTGGTGGAGCCGGTGCGCCTCGAAATCGACGTCGAGCGCGGCCAGTACTACGGCGAATTCATCTGGAAGAACTGCGCGGAAGACGAGGAGCACGTGCGCATCTACGGCATCGGCGCGGAGCCGGTTTGCTGGACGCAGCTCGGCTATGCGGCGGGCTACACGAGCGTGTTCATGGGTCGACCGATTCTCTATCGCGAAGTGGAATGCCGCGCGCTCGGGCAGGCGCATTGCCGGATCATCGGCAAGCCGGTGGAAGAGTGGGGCGAGGAAGCCGCCGACGATCTGCGCTTCATGCAGGCGCAGGCCTTCACGCAGGGGCTATCGGCGAACAGCGCGGGCGGTCAGGGCGCGTTCGGCGACGAGAACATGGTCGGCGCGTCGCCCGGATTCAACGCGGTGTGCCACATGATCAGGCGCGTCGCGGGCACGCGCGCGACCGTGCTGTTCCTCGGCGAGAGCGGCGTCGGCAAGGAAGTGTGCGCGCGCACCTTGCACAGGATCAGCAAGCGCAGCGATGGCCCGTTCGTCGCCGTGAACTGCGCCGCGATTCCCGAAGCGCTCGTCGAATCGGAGCTCTTCGGCGTCGACAAGGGCGGCTTTACCGATGCCACGCAAAGCCGCCCCGGACGCTTCGAACGCGCGCATGGCGGCACGCTGTTTCTCGACGAGATCGGCATTCTCAGCATGACCGCGCAAGGCAAGCTGCTGCGCGCGTTGCAGGAAGGCGAGATCGAGCGCGTGGGCGGCACCGAGACGCGGCGCGTGGACGTGCGCGTGGTCGCCGCGACCAATCTCGACCTGCGCGACGAGATTCGCGCGGGGCGCTTCCGCGAAGACCTGTACTTTCGTCTGAACGTGTTTCCGATTCGCGTGCCGTCACTGCGCGAGCGGCGCGAGGACCTGCCCGTGCTGCTCAATCACATGCTGCGCAAGTATCGCGAACGGCACGAGCGCAACGTCACCGGCTTCACGCCGCGCGCGCTCGACGCGCTCCTGAACTATGGCTGGCCGGGCAATATCCGCGAGCTGGAGAATATCGTGGAGCGGGGCGTGATCCTCGCGAACCATGACGGCGCGATCGATATCGGCCATCTCTTCACGAGCGGTGAGAGCATCGAGACCGGGACATTCGGTATCGGCGACGATGGCTCGCTGACGGCTTCGCGTTCCTTGCTCGCGCAAGCGGGCGAAACGGGTGGCGACGAAGTCGATCGCGTCACGCGCAAGGTGAATAGTCTGTTGCTGGGCATCGGCGGGGACGTGGAGCCCACGTCGCTCGATGACATCGAAACCGCGTTGCTGAAAAGCGCGGTGCAGCGGGCGGACGGCAACCTCTCGGCGGCGGCACGTACGCTCGGCATCACGCGGCCGCAACTGGTTTATCGTTTGAAGAGCCGGGGATTGCGTCTTTGATGACACGCGCCTCTTAATGACGCAGTTCCTCGGTTCCTTTGCCCGTCCAGCGTTTGAGCGCGCGGCGGAAATTCGCGGCATCGCTGAAGCCGAGCAGCATCGCGACGTCCTCGGTGCTCATCTTTGTCGTTTTCAGATATTCGAGCGCGAGCGAGCGTTTGACGTCATCCACGATCGCCTGAAACGACGAGCCTTCTTCGTCGAGTCGCCGCCTCAGGGTGCGTGAGGTGAGATGCATCGACCTGGCAACGGTCTCCATGTCGGGAAACGATCCGGGCGTGGCCATCAGGCATTGATACACCTCGCCCGAGACGCCGCTCGATGTCTTCGCCTGTCCGATCAGACGATCGCAAGTCTCCTGCAGCAACGTCGTCGTGAGCGGGTGGGCGAGTTGCGGCTTGCGGTCGAGAATCGCGCTGTCGTAGATCAGTTCGCATTGATCCTGATCGAAGAGACATTCGCAGCCGAGATAGTCCGGGTAGATGGCCGCGTGCGCCGGCGCGGGATACGAGAAGCACGCCTTCATCGGCGGACAGACACCGCCGGCGACGTCCTGAAGATGCGTCACATGCTGCGTGTATTGCTGCTCGATGATGAACTCGCGCAGTTCGCGCGACGGGCTTGAGACGAACGCGTCGGGAAATGTCCAGACCATGCGATCCGGATACTCCGTCCATTCGATTGCGACGGTCGGCGTGGCGAGCCTGTGATACTTCACGCCGAGCTTGAAGTAGTCACGCAACGACAGACACGACATCAGCGCATAGCCATACATGCCGTAGGCGGACAGATGCAGCTTGCGTCCGACCCTGAACGGCGTATCCGGCTCGCAGCCGAGCGACACGGCGTTCCGGCAGACGGTCGCGTACTGCCCGACGGACGTGAGCACCGACGCGTCCTGCAGATCGGCGACCGTGACGTCCGAGCCGCTCAGGCTGTCCTCAGGCGCGATTCCCTGTTCCGCAAGCACTTCGACGAGCGCGGCGATCTTGTAAGGCGCGAACATGCGTTCGTTCAGCGGAGGTCGGAGGGTGGCCATATTTCTATTGTCCTGTGAGGACTCGCGAGTGTCCGAAAAAGACCTTTTCCGGAAAATACTATCTCAATAAGATCTCAGTCACAAGGCGCCGTTCCGACCAGGAATTGCGTCGAACAGAAACGGAGACGAGGGATCTCGATGAGCGATTCAACCCGCAAGGTCATTATTTCGTGCGCTGTCACCGGCGCCACGCATGTTCCGACGATGTCGGAGCATCTGCCGATCACGCCCGCGCAAATTCGCGACGAGGCGATTCAGGCCGCCGAAGCGGGCGCGGCGATCATCCATCTCCACGCACGCGACCCCAACGACGGCCGTCCGACGCCCAACCCCGACATCTTCCAACAGTTCGTTCCCGCCATCGCGGAGGCGACCGATGCGGTCATCAACATCACGACGGGCGGCAGCACGCGCATGACGCTGGAAGAGCGGCTCGCTTATCCGCTGCGTGCGGCGCCCGAGATGTGCTCGCTCAATATGGGATCGATGAACTTCTCGATCCATCCGCTTGCGTCGAAAGTGTCGTCATGGCGCTACGAATGGGAGAAGGGGTATGTCGAGGGCATGGAGGACATGATCTTCCGCAACACCTTCAGGGATATCAAGCACATCCTTCTCGAACTCGGCGGTAAAGGGACGCGCTTCGAGTTCGAATGCTATGACCTGGGGCATCTCTACAATCTCGCGCATTTCGTGGATCAAGGCTTGATCAAGCCGCCGTTCTTCATTCAATCGGTGTTCGGCATTCTGGGCGGCATGGGCGCGGATCCCGAGAACATGACCGTGATGCGCGCAACGGCGGACCGCCTCTTCGGACGCGAGAACTATCACTTCTCCGTGCTCGGCGCGGGCCGTCACCAGATGCCGCTGGTTACGATGAGCGCCATTCTCGGCGGCAACGTCCGCGTGGGGCTGGAAGACAGCGTGTACATCGCCAAGGGCGTCAAGGCCGAGTCGAACGCACAGCAGGTGCGCAAGATCCGTCGAATCCTCGAAGAACTTTCGTTCGAAATAGCCTCGCCTGACGAAGCGCGCGCGATGCTGGGACTGAAGGGGCGCGACAAGATTACACCGTAAGACCTTCAATATTCATAGACGGGGCGAAGACCCATCCCGGAGACAAAATGAACATCACCGACGAACTCGACAAGCTGCACCGCATCGCCACGCACAAAGCGATGCGGCGACTCATTCCACTCATGTGCGCGATCTACTTCATGTCGTTCCTGGATCGCACGAACGTGGCTCTGGCCAAAGCTCAACTGGCAATCGATGTGGGCATCAGCGCTGCCGCATACGGATTAGGTTCGGGCATTTTCTTCATCGGCTATGCCTTGCTTGAGGTGCCCAGCAATCTGGCTGCGCATCGGGTCGGGCCGCGTCGGTGGATCGCGAGAATCGCGGTGACGTGGGGCATTCTCTCCACCGCGATGATGTTCGTTCAGGGCGAGTGGTCGTTCTACGTTCTGCGCGTGTTGCTCGGCATCGCCGAGGCGGGGCTCTTCCCGGCGCTCATGTATATGGTCACGCTGTGGTTCGCGCCGAACGACAAGCCTGTCGTCGTGGGATGGATCTACATCGCGCCCGCGCTTGCACTGATGCTCGGCAGTCCGCTCGGCGGAGCGTTGATGCAACTGAACGGCCTCTCTGGCCTTCATGGCTGGCAATGGATGTTCATGATCGAAGGCATTCCCAGCGTGCTCGTCGGCATTCTGCTTTTTTTCAAAATGCCGGAGCGTCCGCGCGACGCCCGCTGGCTGTCCGTCGAAGAGGCGCAAGCGCTGGAGTCGCGCGCAGCCGCCGATGCGCAAGGACATCCGGAGCTCACGTCTTCTGACTGGATGGCCGCGTTGAAGCGTCCCACGACGGTCCTGATGGGCCTGATCTACTTCCTCAATCAGGTGGCGTTCGTCGGACTGTACTTCTTTGCACCGTCGATGATTCAGCAGATGCACGTCAAGTCGCCACTGCTCGTCGGCGTGCTTGCCGCGAGCGTCGGCCTTGGCTTTCTGCTGGGCGTGTTGATCCTTCCGCGGATTCATCGGCGCTACGGCAATGACTGCGCGTTCCTCGGCATTCTCACGGTGGGACTGATTGCCGGCGCGTGCGCGTTCATCGCGACTTCCACCCCGGCAGCGCGCATGACGCTGCTTGCGGTCACCGCATTTTTTGCAGGGGGTGTGTTGCCGTCGTACTGGGCCATTGCGATGAAGCGACTGCACGGCATTCAGGCGGCGGCAGGTCTCGCGTTCATCAATACGATCGGGCTGATCGGCGGGTTCGTCGGACCTTACTTGTTTGGATTGGCGGAAACCTTCACAGGACGTAGCGATTCCGGCTTTTACATCATTCTCGTGGCATCGTTGCTCGGCTTGCTGCTCGTGCCGTTGTTTGCAAAGGCGATTCGCCGCGAGACCGAAGCGCTGGTGTCGCCTGGCAACGGCAGTGCCGCCGGAATGCAATCCTGAACGATCGATAAAAAAATGGAAAAGATGAGACTAAAAGAAAAAGTAACGCTGATCACGGGCGCGGGGCAGGGCATCGGCGCCGCCACCGCTCGCAAGTTCGCGCAGGAAGGTGCGACGGTCGTTGTGTGCGACGTCAATGAGGCGTCGCTCGAAGAAGTGACCGAGACGTGCAGGAAAGAGGGTGCGGAAACAGCGGGATACTGCATCGACATGACCGACAGGCTCAGTGTGGACGAAGTGGTCGCGAGCGTGATCAGGCGCTTCGGCCGAATCGACGTGCTGGTGAATAACGCAGGCATTACGCGCGACGCGCGTCTGCAGAAGATGACGCTCGATCAATTCGATGCGGTGATCGACGTCAATCTGCGAGCCGTCTTCCATGCGAGCCAGGCCGTCGTGGAAGGGATGGTCGCGCGGGGCTCGGGCGTCATCCTGAACGCGAGCTCTGTCGTTGGCATCTATGGGAACTTCGGTCAAACCAACTACGCAGCATCCAAATTCGGTGTGATCGGGTTCACGAAGACATGGAGCCGGGAGCTCGGGCCCAAGGGCATTCGCGTCAACGCGGTCGCTCCGGGGTTCATCGACACGTCGATACTGTCGACGATTCCCGAAGACGTTCTGCACAAGATGCGTGAGCAGGTGCCGCTCGGCCGCCTTGGCGCGCCGGAAGAGGTCGCCAGCGTCTACGCGTTTCTGGCGAGCGACGAGGCGAGCTACATCAATGGTGCCGTGATCGAAGTGTCCGGCGGCATGACGCTCTGACATCCTCGATATCGAAAGTCCAACTTTGCCGACATGAATACTTTTGAATTGTTGAAGCCGCAGCCTGGTCTGCGGGTGCTGATCACCGGCGCGGCCTCGGGCATCGGCGCCGCGATGGCGCAGGCGTTCGTTCAGGCCGACGCGCACGTCGTCATCTGCGACATCGATGCTAAGGCCGTCGAAGCATTTGCATCGACGAGCACGTCGTTACATGGCTGCGTCGCGGACGTGAGCGACTCGAGCCAGGTCGATCAGGTCGTCGCGGTAACCGAACGCACGTTGGGCGGCCTCGATCTGTTGATCAACAACGCCGGGATTGCAGGACCGACAGGGGCCATCGAAGATATCGACGAGCAACAGTGGGCGCAAACGGTCACGACGAATTTGAATGGACAGTTCAAATTCCTGCGCAGGGCGGTGCCGCTCATGAAGGAGACATCTCGGAGTGCGGGCATCATCACGATGTCGTCCGTCGCGGGACGGCTCGGTTATGCGTTCCGCACGCCCTATGCTGCGACGAAGTGGGCGCTCGTGGGGCTCACCAAATCGCTGGCCATCGAGTTGGGGCCCAGCGATATTCGCGTCAACGCCATTCTGCCGGGCGTCGTGCAGGGAGAACGGATGGATCGCGTGATCGCCGCGCGCGCGGAATCGCTTGGGATCACGGTAGATGCGATGCGGGATGACTACCTGAAGAAGATCTCATTGCGTCGCATGGTGACGATGCAGGACATCGCGGCCACGGCGCTTTTTCTTGCTTCGCCGGCTGCCCGTAATATCACTGGACAGTCGATCAGTGTCGACGGGAATGTCGAGTATCTTTGAGTCGTTGGGCGGCGCCGTTGTTCATTTGCGGTCGGCGCCGCGGATGTCTTGATTGACATAATGTAAATTAGCGCACTTTTGCCATGTAGCGGCAATATCCTAATGTCGTGTTCTAGCAAGATAGAAATGTCGTGTTTTGCTGCGGGGCCATGCTGGGCGCTTCCGATCCGACGCCGGGAGTTCGCCATGAAGCCAACCGAACGGG
>Ga0160464_100477_pt1 | contig 29071 bp, 20 predicted proteins | sample HID1971I_E11MG_FD_108275 | JGI IMG/M metagenome (GOLD analysis project Ga0160464, IMG submission 108275) | Enriched millipede-associated microbial communities from UW Madison campus, WI, USA - HID1971I_E11 MG | ecosystem: Host-associated > Arthropoda: Insects > Digestive system > Unclassified ... | reverse complement strand
GTCTTTAGCTTCCTGAGCTATGACAAAGGCGTCGTCAATCAGTTCTTCGGCTATATGGGCTGGGACTTGCGGCAATGGTACAACGATCCGACCTACTGGCCGCTCATCCTCGTGCTGGTCAATGTGTGGAAAGGGGTCGGCTACAGCAGCGTCGTCTACCTGGCTGCGATTATGGGCATCGACAAGTCGCTGTATGAAGCGGCGATGATTGACGGAGCCAACAAGTGGCAGCAAATTCGCCGCATTACGATTCCGATGCTGGTGCCGCTCATGACGATATTGACGCTGCTGGCGATCGGCAAAATTTTCTATGCGGATTTCGGGCTGTTCTACCAGGTGCCGCGCGACTCGGGCACACTCTACTCGGTGACCAATGTCATCGATACGTATGTCTACCGGGGCTTGAAGCTGACGGGCGAGATCGGCATGAGCACGGCCGCCGGCCTCTATCAGTCCGTGGTCGGCTTCGTGCTTGTGATTACGTCCAATTATGTGGTGCGCAAGTTCAATAAGGACAATGCGTTGTTCTAAAGTTGTCTTTGCAAGGTGGCCTGCGAGTAAGGATTGTTCTTCCGATCGCTGTTGTTCCCGGATTTCTTGAATTATTAACCCCCTAAAGGGGGAAATCCGGAAACAAAAGGCGAACGCTTCGCTTCTACAGAATCAATCCTTACTTCTTAGGCAGTTGCAATTAATTAGAACAAACATTGAGAGAGGGGTAAGTAGATGGCCGGACTGAAACGCAAGAGTCGTAATTTTTCGCAGCTGAATCCGGTGGCCAATGCAGGGGCGATCCTTGTAGCCGGGATATTCGCATTTTTGTGCGTGTTTCCCTTCCTGTTCGTCGTCATTATCTCGTTCAGCGACGAGATGGCGCTCTCCAAAAACGGCTACCGGATCATCCCGGAGCAGTGGAGCCTCAAGGCCTACAAGTATGTGTTCCAGAGCGGCGACCAGTTGCTGCAATCGTATGGCGTGACGATCCTCGTCACGGTGATCGGCACGATCCTCAGCCTGGTGCTGATCGCATTGTTCAGCTACGCGATCTCCAGGAGGAGCTTCAAATATCGTAATTTCTTCGCGTTCTTTGCCTTCTTCACGATGCTGTTCAACGGCGGCCTCGTGCCGACGTACATCGTCGTGACGCAATTGCTCGGCCTGAAGGATTCGATGTGGGCGCTGATCCTGCCGCTGACGGTCAACGCCTTCTACATTATGATCATGCGGACGTTTTTCTCGATCTCGGTGCCAGAGTCGATCATCGAGGCGGGCAAGATCGACGGAGCGAGCGAGCTGGGCATCTTCACCCGCCTGGTGCTGCCGCTGTCGCTTCCCGGTCTGGCGACGATCGGCCTGTTCAGCACGTTAGGCTATTGGAACGACTGGTTCAACGCGCTGCTCTATATCGACAATCCGAATCTGGTGCCGCTGCAGGCGATGCTGATGCGGATCGAGAACAGCATGCAGTTTATCCTGCAGAACTCCAACAACCCGTCGGTCAACGTCGGCCTGCTGTCGTCGCTGCCGCAAGAGAGCTCGCGGATGGCGATGGTCGTGCTGGCGACCGGGCCGATCGTGCTGGCGTATCCGTTCTTCCAGCGGTACTTCGTGCAAGGTCTGACGATTGGTGCGGTCAAGGAGTAGGACGGAGCTGGCAAGGCTGATGTCTAGGCTGCCAAAGTTAAGCTGTTACTAAGATAAGGAGCGGTTGCCTGCTGGCGGCGTCAGCTCCTTATCTGGCGTTGGGGGCTTATGTGCATAAAGTGCATAATAATGCAGCCGAATGTCGCGAAAGTGAAGTATCTTCAAGGTATAGACTGCGTTATACTACCAGTGACTGTTTCATAACTGCCAAGAGCAACCATTATTTCGTAACGGAGGATTATGAACTCATGAAACAATTCAGATTGCCGGCCATCGAGATGCCGGAGTTGAGCCTGCCGAAGGCAGTCCAGGACGTATTGGCCGAAGCGGAGCAAAAGCTCGCGAACAGACCGCGATTGCTGCAGCAGTTCCGCAACTGCTTCCCGAATACGCTGGAGACGACGACCAAGCGGATGGCGGACGGCACGACCTTCATCATCACTGGCGATATCCCGGCGATGTGGCTGCGCGATTCGGTCGAGCAGGTGATGCATTATGTTCCGCTGGCAAAGGAGGACGCCGAGCTGCGCAGTCTGCTGCGCGGTCTGATCCGCCGTCATGCGATGTATATCGCAATCGATCCGTACGCCAATGCCTTCAACGAGTCGGCGAGCGACTGGCACTGGAATACCGAAGACCAGACCGAGATGTCGCCTTGGGTGTGGGAGCGCAAGTTCGAGCTGGACTCGATCTGCTTCTCGATGAAGCTTGCTTACCGGTACTGGAAGGAAACGGGCGCGGCGGATATCTTCGATGCTTCGTTCAAGGAGGCGATGCAGGCGGCATACGCGCTGTGGCGGACAGAGCAATACCACGAGGAGCGCTCGCCGTACCGCTTCGTGCGGGATAACGGCATCCCTGAGGATACGCTGCAGCGGGCCGGTCTGGGCATGCCGGTCAACTATACGGGCATGATCTGGTCGGGCTTCCGGCCAAGCGATGACGCGTGCGACTATCACTACAACATCCCGTCCAATATGCTCGCTGCCGTCACGCTCAGCCAGATGCAGGAGATCGCGCAGTGGGTGTACCGGGACGAGCAGTTGCGCAAGCAGCTGGCGCAGCTGGAGCAGGAGGTGCGGCGCGGCATCGAGCTGTACGGCGTCTACCGCCATCCCGAGTTCGGCGAGATCTACGCGTACGAGACCGACGGCTACGGCAACCACTGCCTGATGGACGACGCCGGCACGCCGGGTCTGATGTCGATCCCGTATATCGGCTATGCCGGTCTCGACGACGAGCGCTGCCGCAACACCCGCGCCTTCGCGCTGAGCAAGGCTAACCCGTTCTATTATGAAGGAACCGCAGCGCGCGGCATCGGCAGTCCGCACACGCCGCCGGGCTACATCTGGCATATGGCGCTCTCGATGCAGGGGCTGACAGCCACCGACCCGCAGGAGAAGCTGACGATGCTCGCGATGCTCGAGTCGACCGACGGCGGCACCGGCTATATGCACGAAGGGTTCGACGCCAACGATCCGTCGACGTATACGCGCGACTGGTTCGCCTGGTCCAACAGTCTGTTCGCACAGCTCGTCTACCAGGCGATGAAGGAGGAGCTGCTCTGATGACGAAGGCAATCATCCTCTACGATCCGTCGTTCCCTGCGACGGCGCTGCCGGGCGATCTGACCGAGGGGCTGACGGCTGTCGGTCAGGTCACGGCGGCGGCCGATCTGGCAGTTGCCCTGGACGCGCAAGCTGGCGGCAGCTTCGTCAATCTGCATGCGCCGTACTTCCCCAAGGCGGCCTGGCCGGCGATCGTCCGCTTCCTGGAGCGGGGCGGCGGTCTGGTCAGCGTCGGACCGGAGCCATTCCGTCGTCCAGTGGTCGCGCTGGATGGCGTCTGGACGGCGGAGGCGGAGCAGACCGCGTATCACCGAGAGCTGCGCATCCATGAGATGCTGCCGGTCGACAGCGCGCCGATCCGTACGTTGACGGCGTTCGACGAGCGGCCGCTGCTGACGGAGGCAGCGTCGCTGCTGGATATCGCGCCGACGTGGAATATGGTGCCGCATGTAACCAAGAGCAGCGATCTGCCGCATCAGATGGGCTCGGCCGGTCCGATGGACGCGCGGCTCTACCCGCTGCTCAAGGGCGTCTCTGACGAGGGTCGCGAGGTCGCTGCGCCGGTCGTGCTCTGGGACAATAGCGGCGGCTCCTTCGCGGGCAGCCGTTGGCTGTTCGTCAACCAGGCGCCGGGCGAGCGCTTCTGGCGAGACGGCGGTCTGGCGCAGCTCGCCCGCTGGGCAGACTACTGTGCGCTTGGCGTCGCCGAGCTGTGGCTGAAGCCTGGCTACGCCTGCTACGAGCCGGGCGAGCGACCGATGCTGACGCTCCAGTACCAGCATATGGGTCCGGCTGCCGAGCCGGTGACGTGGACCGCCGAGCTGACACTGACGGCGGACGGAGCGGACGAGCCTTGCTGGACGCATACCGTCTCGCTGACGGTCGACGGGGAGTACCGCAGCGAGCGGCTCTTCGTGCCTGTCGAGCTGGTAGCCGGCTACTACCATCTGGAAGGCCGCATGACCAGCTCGCGGGGCGAGTCGCGGCTACTGCGTCAAGGCATCTGGGGCATGGACCGCGAGCTGCTGGCGCAAGGCGAGCCGATCTCGGCCGGGCGCGACTATTTCATCCAGGATGGACGCCCGATGCCGGTCGTTGGCATGACGTATATGACCTCGGATGTGGCGCGCAAGTTCCTGTTCCTGCCCAACGCGGCCGTATGGGATCGCGACATGGCGCAGATGGCGGGTGCGGGCATCAACTGGATTCGCACCGGCGTCTGGACGGCCTACCGCAACATTATGCAGGTGGACGGCCATGCCTCTGAGGAGGTGCTGCGGGCGATCGACGCGTTTATCCTGACTGCCAAGCGGCATAACCTGCAGCTGACATTTACGTTTTTCTCGTTCACGCCGGAGACATGGGAGGGGGTCAACCCGTACCTCGATCCGCGCAGCGTGTCGGCACAGAAGCGGTTCATCCGGGCGATCGTCTCGCGTCATCGCGACTCCAAGCATGTGGACTGGGATCTGATCAACGAGCCGTCGATGTTCGACCCGGTCCGCATCTTCTCCAAGGGACCGCGCACCTGCGGCGACCGCTACGAGCATGAGGCGTACAGCGCCTGGCTGCAGGAGCGACACGGCGACATCCGCATGCTCCAGGAGCGGTGGAACATGACGCCGCAGCAGCTCCCGGACTTCGCGGCCGCGCAGCCGCCGGAGCCGGAGGAGATCAACTTCGACGTCCAGGACATGCATCAGGGCAAGCGCGGCACGCGCATCCTCGACTACACGCTGTTCTCGATGGAGATGCATAACCGCTGGGCGCGCGAGCTGACGGCGGCGATCAAGGAGCTGTGCCCGGACCATCTGGTCACGGTCGGTCAGGACGAGGCGCTCGGCGCGCAGCGGCCGTCGCCGCTATTCTACGGAGAGACGGTCGACTATACGACGGTTCACTCGTGGTGGCTCAACGACCAGCTGCTGTGGGACGGCATCTTCGCCAAGACGCTGCATCGACCGAATCTGGTGCAGGAGACCGGCATCATGTACGTCGAGACGCCGGACGGCCGGGCCAAGCGGACCGAGACCGAGCTGCGCTCGATGCTCGAGCGCAAGTACGCCTACGCCTTTGCGGCGGGCGGCGCGGGCGCGGTGCAGTGGATCTGGAACACCAATTACTATATGGACAATGCGAACGAGTCGCATATCGGCGCGCTGCGCGCCGACGGCACGGAGAAGCCGGAGGCCGACGTCTCGTACCGCTTCGGCTCGTTTATGGGCGAGATCCGCGATCTGCTCGTCGGAAGGGAGCTGGAGGAGGTCGCCGTCGTCTATCCGTACTCCAATGACTTCTCCAACCGTCCGCTCGCCTTCGAGGCGACGACACGTCTGACACGTGTACTCGCCTATGAGCTGAACACGCCGTTCCGCGCTGTTAGCGAGTATGGACTGGCTGAGCTGGAGGAAGCGCCGCCCAAGCTGATCGTCGTGCCAAGTCCGCACAACTTCGACAGCGACGCCTTCGAGCGGCTGATCGACTATGTGCGCCGCAGCGGCGCGATGCTGCTGTGGACAGGTCCGCTCAGCCTGGACGCGTACTGGCGCGCCGACGAGACGCGGCTGGCAGGCGAGCTCGGACCGCAGCAGACGGTCAACGTCGTGCGCGAGGAGGCGCTGGCGATCGACGGCGGACTGCAGCCGGTCTCGTATAGCAAGCGCCGGATCGCCGAGACGGCGAAGGCGGTGCTTGCTGAGGCGGGAGCAAACGGGCCAGCGACCGTCACCGAGCTGGCGCTTGGCGCGGGACGTCTGCTCTGGTGCCCGCTGCCGCTGGAGCTCAACGATCGCAGCGAGCCGATGCTGGCGCTCTATCGTCAGGCGTTGGCTGCGGCAGACGTGCAGCCGGAGCTGGAGTGGCTCGCGGGCGGCTCGCTGCCCGGCGTGTACGGACGCCGACTGGCGTATGAGCAAGGCGCGCTCTACGTGTTCGTCTCGGAGTATGCCTGCGATGCGCAGATCGCGGTCCGCGATCCGCGTACAGGCCGGACGTACCGGTTCGAGCTGGCGCGCGAGCGGTCGGTGCTGTTCGCCGCAGGCGCGGACGGCGAGCTGCTGGCCGTCTATCGGCCGGACGAGGTATCGGTCGAGGTCGAGTGAGAGGTCGATAAGAGGCTCGCTAAAGAGTAGGCTTGATACAGAGTAAGCCTCAATACAGAGCTTCAGTAATCCACTAGAGAGAGGAAGGATACGATGCATCGCATCCACCGATTCATCCGCGAGCTGGAGGCCGGACAATACGCCGAGACCCAGCCGCTCGGCTCGTGGCGGGCCCGTCGCTCGATCTACGAAGGCCCCGGCGACTACCGTTATATCGACGCCCAGGAGGTCGAAGTCGCAACAGGAGATTGGCTGATCGACACCGGCATGACGATCCGTCTGGAGCAGGCGGTCGAGCTGCCAGCGTCATGGCGCGGCGAGTCTGTCGGTCTGCTCGTGCGGACTGGGGCTCCCGGCGTGGCGACGATGCACGAAGGCCTCGTCAGCCTGGACGGAGTGCCGCATCACGGACTGGACCGCAACCGCGACTTCGCCTCGCTGCCGACGGGACAGTCGAGCTGGCAGGTGTCGATCGAGCTGTACAACCCGATCGCCCAGTCGATCGACGCGCTTAATCATCAGAACGCGCCAGCCGAGTACGATCCCGCGCCGCTCCAATTGCTGGAGAGCGCGCTGGTCCGGGTCAACGTGCCGTTGCAACGGCTGCTGTTCACGGTCAAGGTATATGCCGAAGCGGCTGCGCTGTTGCCAGAAGGCAATCTGAACCGCTCGGATATCGCGTCTGCGCTGCATCGCACGGAGACGGACTATCGGGCGCTGACGTCCGATCAGATCCGCAGCGGCGAGGGACTGGCTGAGCTGGAGCAGAGGCTGCAGGAGTCGCTCCGTCATACAGGCGCGGCCAGCCGCGGTCTGATCCATCTGGTCGGGCAGTCGCATATCGACTTGGCATGGCTATGGCCTGCCAAAGAGACGATCCGCAAGTGCAGCCGCACCTTCTCGACGATGAGTACGCTGCTCGACGAGTATCCGGCCTTCACATACGCCCAGAGCCAGCCGCAGACGTATGCCTACGTCAAGGAGCATTATCCGGCGCTCTATGAGCGGGTCAAGGCGCATATCGCCTCCGGCCGCTGGGAGGTTGTCGGCGGCATGTGGATCGAGCCGGATCTCAACATCCCGTCCGGCGAAGCGCTGGCGCGCCAGCTGATCTATGGCATGCGCTTCTATGAGGAGGAGTTCGGAGTTCAGCCGCGCATCGAGTGGCTGCCCGACACCTTTGGCTATTGCGCGTCGTTGCCACAGCTGTTGCGCCTCGCGGACATGGACTACTTTATGACGACCAAGATGAACTGGAACGACACCAACCCGTTCCCGCATGATCTGTTCCACTGGCGCGGCATCGACGGCACCTCGGTGCTCTCCTATCTGTGTCATGGCATCAACGAGTACACGCATCCCAAGGAGCTGAGCACCCACTGGGACAGCTACAAGCACAAGGCGTCGCATCCCGAGCAGATGCTGCTGTACGGCCATGGCGACGGCGGCGGCGGCGTCACCCGGGAGATGCTGGAGTACGCCACGCGCTCGGAGGCGCTGCCAGGCTTGCCGCAGACGAAGTTCAGCACGGCGCATGCGTTCTTCGACGGCATCCGCGACAGCGGCGTCGAGCTGCCGGAGTGGCAGGGCGACATGTATCTGGAGCTGCATCGGGGCACGTACACAACGCATGCCCGCAACAAGCTGTGGAATCGCCGCGCCGAGGTGCTCTATCGCGAGGCCGAGCTGTGGGGCACGCTGGCCAAGCTGACGACCGGCGAGGACGGCCCGTCGCTGGAGGAAGGGTGGAAGCTGCTGCTGTTCAACCAGTTCCACGACATCATCCCGGGCACCTCGATCCCTCAGGTATACGAGCGCTCGGCTGAGGACTATCGTCAGATCTTCGCGTACGGCGAGGAGGCCAAGGAGGCTGCGCTGACCGCGCTGACTCGCCAGCTCGATACGCGAGGAGAGGGAGAGCCGATCGTGCTGTACAACAGCCTCTCGTGGGAGCGGACGGATATGATCACGCTGCAGGGCGGTCGCGAGTGGTTGACGCTCCAGGCCTACGATAGCGAGGGCCGGCGGATGGCGGGCGACAAGCGTCAGCTGGCGGATGGCTCGGTCGAGTGGACGTTGCGGGTCGACAGTCTGCCGCCGCTCGGCGCAGCCGTCATCTGGCTGCGGGAGGCAGACGACGTTGCGGATCGGGCGATGGCTGGCGCTTTCGACGGCAAGCTGGACACGGTTCGCTACACGGCGGAGTGGAATGAGCGGGGCGAGCTAATCCGGCTCTACGATAAGGCGAACGACCGCGAGGTACTGGCTCCCGGAGAGACCGCCAACCGGCTGCAGCTATTCCATGATCGTCCGCTCGTCTGGGACGCCTGGGATATCGATCCGCTGTTCGAGCAGCAGCCGGCGGCCGAGCCGGTGCTCGCTTCGGCCGAGCTGGTGCAGCAGGGCGAGACGGCCGATATCGTACGGATGGCGTGGACGCTCTCGGGCTCGACGATCGAGCAGGACATCGTCTTCCGTCATCACGACGGACGGATCGACTTCGTGACGCGCGTCGACTGGCAGGAGTCGCACAAGCTGCTGAAGGTCGCCTTCCCGGTTGATGTGCTGAGCGACCAAGCGACCTACGAGATTCCGTTCGGCGCGATCCAGCGCAAGACGCATCGCAATACGAGCTGGGAGTCGGCGCAATACGAGGTGTGCGGCCATCGCTGGGCGGACTTGTCCGAGCAGGGGTACGGCGTCGCCTTGCTCAACGACAGCAAGTACGGCTATGATGTGAAGGGGCGCACGCTGCGGCTGTCGCTGCTGCGGGCGCCAGGCTGGCCGGACCCGGGCGCGGATCGCGGCGAGCAGGCGTTCACGTACTCGCTGCTGCCGCATGCCGGCAGTTGGCAGGAGGCGGGCATCGTGAGGCGCGGCTACGAGCTCAACCATCCGGTGCAGGCGCAGCCGGCGCTGCCGCAGACGGGCGAGCTGTCGGAGGCGGGGGCATTGCCTGCGCGTCACAGCTTCCTGGCGCTGGAGAGCAGCCAGGTCATCCTCGACACGCTGAAGCCGGCGGAGCAGGGCGAGGGCTATGTCGTCCGCATGTACGAGTCCGGCGGCGGGCGCGAGCGCGTGCGGCTGACGTTGCCCGCTGCGGGCGACGTGCAGGAGACGAACCTGCTGGAGCGGCCGCTCGCCGAGCTGCAGACGGAGCAGGGAGCCGTCGAGCTGGCGATCAAGCCGTTCGAGGTGAAGACGGTGCGCGTCGCGCGCTGATCCCTCTTGGGCGATAGTAGCGTTGCATCCGTTAAGAGGCGTTGTACGATGTAAGTGGCGATATTGCGTGCAAGAGGCATTATGCATGGATACAGGAGGCGTCGGCCCTAGGCCGGCGCTTCCGCAATATCCGCGACGGAATGATCAAGTGACGGCGATCAATATCAAGGAGGCATCGCGGAGGCATCGACTAGAGATCCGGATGCGTCCTTGGGCATTTATCGCACACAATCGGTAGCTAACCAGACATCAGGGAGGAGGGCGCGTCGATGCGGTTTATCCAGTACTGGCGAGAGCAATGGAGCGGCTATACGCCGCTGCGCAACAATATGTTCGTCAAGCTGATGGTCGTCTTCGCGCTCATCTCCGTGCTGACGATCGCCGTCGTATCGTATTCGCTCTACGTCTATCTGTCCCGTGCGGCGATCGGCACCGAGCTCGATATCCAGAAAAAAGCGATCGCCGCCGCCAGCAGCTATCTCGAGCAGCGCTACGAGACGGTGCAGTCGTTTATGAACGGCGTCTATCGGGATTCGCGGCTCGCTCAGGATCTCGTCTATTACTTGCAGCTCCCCTTCGAGGACTATATCCGCTATCGTCTCGACCAGTCGTATGAGAGTCTGCTGGGCAATCCCAGACAGATCCCGGTGACGCTGCGACAGACGCTGCAGGATATGCCTGAGGTCCGCTATATCATGCTGTATAGCGCCGAGCGGCAGACGCTCCATGTGTATAGTCAGGATCGCGAGCCGGTCATCATCCCGACCAATGCGTCCCGCTCCTATATCCCGGACGTGATGGCGAGCCAGTCCGGCGCCGCTGCCGTGCCCAATGTCTGGATTCGACAGGCGGTGCCGCAGCTCGAGGGACAGTTATACTCCTTCCGCGTCCCGATCAACGATCCGGGTACGATGCGGCAGATCGGCCAGCTGATGTTCTATTATGACGCCCACGGCATTAGCGCTGCGGTGCGTTCGACAGCGGAGACGATCAAGGGCAATATTTTGGTGCTTTCGCCGGAGAGCGATGTGATCTATGATTCGTCTGGACGGTATTACGGGGCCGACTACCCTTACATGGAGGCGATTCAGTCGATCGAAGAAGTGGGGGAACTGGACGAGCCGTCCTATATTACGCGTCAGCCGCAGTCCCAGGCCGGCTTCATCGTCGCCGGCGTCGCGCCGATCCGCGAGGTGGCGCAGTCGTACGAGGGGATGCGCCGGACGATCCTGATCGTCAGCCTGCTCAGCATGTTCGTGGTCGTCGTCTTCCCGTCGCTGTTCGTGCTTAATGTCGCGAAGCGGACCTACCAGATCATCCGCTTCATGCGCAAGGCGGAGCAAGGCAATCTGGGGGCTCGTCTGCAGGACAAGCACAAGGACGAGCTGGGCCAGATCGCCAGCAGCTTCAACCGGATGCTGGAGGAGCTTAGCCGCCACATCGAGCGGGAGTACAAGGCCGAGATCCGCCAAAAGCATGCGGAGCTGGCTGCGCTGCAGGCGCGGATCAACCCGCACTTCCTCCACAATACGCTGGAGGTCATCCGGATGCGCGCGGTGGCGCGGGGCGTGCACGACGTCGGCGAGATGATCTATGCGCTGGCGATGCTGTTCCGCAGCTTCGTGCGCCCCGAGCCGCAGCTGACGCTCACTGACGAGCTGGAGAACTGCCGGCTCTATCTGGAGCTGTTCCGCCTCCGCTATCAGGATCATCTGACGTATGAGATCGACTACGATCTGCGTCTGGGCGAGCTGCCGGTGCCGCGCATGCTCATCCAGCCGGTGATCGAAAATTATATCGTGCACGGCCTGCGGATCGGCCAGCCGGGCAACAAGCTGAGCATCCTCGCCAGCGAACGGGAGGGGCAGCTGACGATTGAGGTTCGGGACAACGGCATCGGCATCGAACCGGAGCGGCTGGAAAAGATCTTACGGACGCTGGAGCTGCCGGAGGAGGAGGGAGAGTCGTTTGGCCTGCGCAGCGTCCATGAGCGGATACGTCTGCTGTATGGCGCAACGTATGGCATCCGGATGGCGAGCGAGCGCGGCGTCGGCACGACGGTCTGGATCACCATCCCCGCAAGCTAGGGCGTGTTTGCAAACCCGCTCAGGGGCATCTTAGGCTGCCTTTCCGCCCCCTGCGGCGTCACTTTTGCTTGCCGTACCCCCGGGTACGCCTTCACAAAAGTTCCTTGCATGGAACGAAAATTCAGCCCAATCTGCTACCCTCCGAGTATGCAAACACACCCTAGGAGGCATAGACATGCATCGTGTATTGATCGTTGACGACGAGCCGTTTATCATCGAAGGACTGTACTATATTATCGACTGGGCCGGGCTCGGCCTGACGATCGTCGGCCATGCCGTCAACGGCGAAGCTGCGTTGCAGCTACTGGCGACGCAGCCGGTCGACATCCTGATCACGGATATCTCAATGCCGGTGATGGGCGGTCTGGAGCTGATCCGGCGGGCTCGGGAGGCGTATCCTGGCCTGAAGATCGTCGTGCTCAGCGGCTATGACGAATTCGACTATCTCAAGCAAGCGATGCGATCGGGCATCGAAAATTATCTGCTCAAGCCCGTCAATGTCGAGGAGCTGCGCTCGACGATGGCCAGCACCGTCGACAAGCTGCGCACGTCCGTGTCCGATCGCTGGACGGATGAGGATGTCGACATCCTGCGCCACGCCATCGTCTATCGCTGGCTGACTGGAGCGATCTCGCCCCGCGAGCTCAAGGAGCGGGCGACGGCGCTCGAGCTGCCGATCCTGGCGCGTCACTATCTGGCGGCGGTCATCCGCAGCAGCCAGCCGTCCGAAGCGGACTATCGGGCGGTGAAGGCATGCGTCCATCATCCACAGACGCTCGTCCTGCCCAATCTGACCGGAGAGACCATCGTCCTGTACACGGCTGAGGAGCCGGAGGATATGAAGGCGCTGGCGCTGGCGCAGCTCAAGCCGTTGCTGACGGAGCTGGAGGGGCCGGTCTACCTCGCGCTGGGTACGGTGGTGGAGGGCGCTCGAGCGGCGCAGACGACCTACGAGCAGGCGCTGGAGGCGGCTCAGTATGCGCTGCTGCATCCTGACGGCGGCGTGCTCGACTTTGGGACTCTGCGCCAGCAGGAGAGCGGCGGCGAGGCAGACATGCCGGCGTGGGAGGTGTACGCCCGACTGATCGCGATGCGGGACAAGCCGCAGCTCGGCGAGCAGATCGCCGCAGATCTCCAGCGCTTGCTGACGCAGCCGGGGATGACGCCGGCCGGCCTACGCCACGCGGCGGTCGAGCTGATCGTCCGCTTCAAGACCGAGCTGCAGCAGCTGCGCTCGCTTGAGGAGCCTGAGCTGTATCGGGAGGAGCTGCAGCAGGCCGCTGCCAGCGCCTCCGCCATCGAGCTGACGCAGGTGGTGCAGCGGGTAGCCGCGCAGACGATCGATGCGCTTGCCAAGTCGGTCAAGAGCCCGGTCGTCGAGCAGGTGCTCGCGCGCATCGCCGCCGATTACCGGCAGTCGCTCTCGCTCAAGACGCTGGGACAGGAGTACAAGGTCCATCCCGTCTATTTGGGCCAACTGTTCCACAAGGAGATCGGGGAGTCGTTCACCGAGTATCTGAATCGTTTCCGGATTGATCAGGCCAAGCAACTGCTGCGCAACAGCAACAGCAAGGTGCAGGAGATCGCGCGCGAGGTCGGCTATTGGGAGACGGGGTACTTCTACAAGCAGTTCAAAAAGCACGTCGGCGTCTCGCCGATGGACTATCGGGAGCTGACCTGACGTGCAGCGTGTGGCGTGAAACGTGTCATGTGCGACTGAGTGTAAAGCGTACGATGTGCGTGCGACAGTGACGGATACCTGCGACAGGCTAGACTTACAGGCGTCGTACCGTTACGCCACAGATAACGGTTCGCAGCGGCGCATGTCGGCTCCGTTTTCGTTTGTGTACAAGACCCGAATCCATGCGCATCCGGCGTCTCTACTGGGCGGTAGCGAGCATCGAGTCTCCCGCATTTTTGACCTGACTGAGGAAAGCGGCGGCGCGCTGGATGTACTCCTTGGGATGGACCTGGAAGAGCAGCTCATGACGACCGCCGGGTACGATCCATTCGCCGGAGAGCGGATGCGTCTGCAGCGCGGCGACAGCCTCGGCCATTTGGACAGGCGCCTTGTCGTCGTCGGTGCCGTGCATCATATAGATTGGCATCGTGTAGGCGGTCTGCCGGACCTGATCGGTCTGCAGCTCGCCTAAGCTGGTCCCCGTCCAGAGCGGGAGCATCGCCTTGATGAGCGGCATAGAAGGATACTTGGGCAGATTGACGAAGTGCTTGACGTTGGCGAACAATGTATCGGGATCGGCGAGGAAGGTGCTGTCGAGGATCATGGCATCGATCAGGTCGGTCTGCAGCGCAGCTTGCAGAGCGGTGCCCGCCCCCATGGAGAAGCCCCAGACGACGATTTGCTGGGCGCCTTGCGTATGCGCGTAGTTAATCGCAGCGAGCAGCTGCTGGGCTTCCTCGCGTCCGCCAGTGGCTGGCGCACGGTCGAGCTTGGAGGCATAGCCATAATCGAAGAGTAGCACATTATAATCGAGGCGGTTCAGCAGATTGGCCAGTTCGTACATCGGCACCCAGGTCTCCTCGCGGTTGGCTCCGTACCCATGACTGAATACGATGGTGCGCGTGGACTCGGCCGCAGCAGGGATATACCAGCCGTGTACGGCGGTCAGACCGCTGGCGCTGGGGAAGTTCACATCCTCGTAAGCGAGGTTCTTGGCTTCCATCGGATTGGAGCTGAGCGGAGGGACGAAAGGGTAGGCGAGCATCCAGGCGACGAAGCCGTGGAAGGCGATGACGAGCAGGATGGCAAACACGAGCACCGATGAAATCACGGCGATTAGCATGTGCTTGTTTCGGCGTTGCCCGGTCGGCTCGCGAAGCACGCCAGGAGGCGCTAGATGGAGACTGTCCTGAATCTGAGGTGCAGCGGCAGTGGTGAGCATGACAGCCATTCCTCCCTTGACGTGTAACATTTAGAAAGCGCTTTATATTCTCATCGTATGACTATAGTCCCACCCTGTCAATTGATGACGAATGATTGTTAGCGAGTTGTAATGTAGCTGCAATATAAGGGGGATAGTGGACGATGCTCGGGCGAATGCGTTATACTGGATGATATCAAGTTTCATACTGTGGAACAAAAGGAGGCGGCAGCATGGAGGAAGGCAAATCGACAATTCGGGCCGTCGAGCGGGCGCTGGACATCCTGCTCTGCTTCACGTCCGGCACCGATCTGGCGATGAGCGAGATCGCCGAGCAGGTCGGACTTCATAAGAGTACGGTGCATCGGATGCTGGCGACACTGGAGGACAGAGGCTTCGTCATGCGCGACCGGGCAACGGAACGCTACAAGCTGGGGATGCGCGTATGGGAGCTGTCGGCCCATCTCTCGGCGACTGACGACCCTGCCGTCATCTGGCTGCCGGAGATGGAGCGGCTGCGCGACCAGTTGGGCGAGACGGTCAGCCTCTATGTCCGCGACGGGCAGGAGCGGATCCGCATCCAGGCGGTACAGAGCAATCAGGCGGTGCGCCGGGTCGCTCCGGTGGGCGTCAGGCTGCCGCTCTATGTCGGCGCCTCGAGCAAGGTGCTGGTCGCCTTTGCCGAGCCGCAGGAGCGGGAGGCGATCCTGAGCTCCGATACATGGCCGGAGGGTGTAGACCCGGCGGCCTATCGCCGGCAGCTCGACGAGATCGTCAGCGTCGGCTACGCGACGAGCATGGAGGAGCGCGAGGCAGGAGCTGCAGCGGTGGCCGCGCCGATCTTCGACCGCAGCGGCCGCCTGGCCGCGGTGCTGTCGATCTCGGGGCCGGCCAATCGGCTGACGACCGAGCGGCTGCGCGAGGTGGCGCCTGTCGTCATAGAGGCAGCTCGGCTGATGGGTACGATGCTGCGCTCGGGGTAGGTTATTGAGGAAAGAATTGATGAGAACAGTATAGAAGGAGTTGATTAGGATGCGTACGTTTCGTAATAGGAAGGGCGTGCTAATTCGTGTATTGGGACGTAATATTGATCCCTCAGGTGTCCTTACTCGTCCTAGATTGACCCATCATTCCAACCAGTATCTTGCCTCTGTTGCCCGTAATCTACGAGAATCTGTAGTCCAGCATCAGGGTGAAGAAACAATTGTAGCTGCTCAAGAAGACATGATGCGTAAATTTGGCTTGCTTAAAAGCTCTTCGAACTCAAGATGACTTTTTAGTAAAACATATAATGTAACAAGAAAAGAGCCAGCGGTGCGAGCCGCTGGCTCTTTTCTTGTGCATTTGTACTAAACGTATGTTTAGCATTCCTACTCCCTAACGATCCTCTTCCTTCGGGATAAAGTCGTAGATGCTGCCGTTCTCGAACGATTCGATCAAGCGCAGCAGCCAGCGGTAATAATCGACCGCACTGCCGATCTTTTCGGCATCCTGCTCGAGGATACGATGGAGCGTTTCGTTATCGGGCTGCTGCTCCTGCATCAGCTTAATCTCGCGCAACGAGCGGATCAGCACGTTCATATTCATTTCGACGGCTTTGCGCCATTTAATAGAGAAGTAATCCGTGAAGTTCTGGTGCCAATCCGGCACGACCTCGTACAAGTCCTTCCGCGATCCTTTTTCCCATACCTTGTTAATCATCTTCAGATCGGTCAACGTCCGCATGCCTGTACTCATCGAAGTTTTGCTCATACCCATGGTCTGGCTCATCTCGTCGAGTGTTACGGGCTTGCCATTAAAATACATGTTGCCGTACAGATGGCCAATCGAGAGCGTAATGCCGTAGAGATCCATATTCTTGCCGATCGACTCGATCACGCGTTGCCTTATATGTTGAATACGTTGCCTATCCTCTTCGAGTAACGCATCAATACTATTCATAATACCCTCCTGCTGGCTTAGCCCTCTGCTCGACTATAAGTATTGTAATCATAGCGCTGTGGAAAAGTAAAGATGGACTCACCTATGAAAATCAATGAAATACAGAGCATACGGTACGAAAAGTTTGTAAAGTTTAAACTGTACGTAAATTACGACGTTATACCGCTTTTGACGCTGAAAGCCAAAAACCATAAACTGTAACCAGTCAAGCGACAGTGGACGAACGCTGTCCAAAAGCCGACTTAGCAGCACAAAAGCGAGTCTGGCCTACAAGCAAAGACAGATAGCGAGGGGGAAGTTATGCCGATTATCGAGGTAAAGAAGCTGACCAAAATATTCGGGTCCGACCCGAAGCGAGCGATTCCTCTGCTCGAGGATGGCTGGTCCAAAGAGAAAATTCACAAGGAAACGAAGCTGACGGTAGGGGTCAATCAAGCCAGTTTTGCGATTGAGGAAGGGCAGATCTTCGTCATCATGGGGCTGTCCGGCAGCGGCAAATCGACGCTGGTCCGCCTGTTGAACCGGCTCATCGAGCCGACGAGCGGCGAGGTGCTGTTCAACGGCGAGAATGTACTGAAGATGAGCGCGGAGAAGCTGCGTCGATTCCGCCGCAAAAATATGGGCATGGTGTTCCAGAAATTCGCCCTGTTCCCGCATCGCACCGTCATCCAGAACGTGGAGTACGGCATGGAGGTGCAGGGGATGTCGAAGACGGAACGCCGTCAAAAGGCGATGACTTCGCTGGAGCTGGTCGGACTGGGCGGCTGGGAAAACAGCTACCCCGACCAATTGAGCGGGGGGATGCAGCAGCGGGTCGGTCTGGCGCGCGGTCTGGCTAATGATCCGGACATCCTGCTGATGGACGAAGCGTTCAGCGCGCTCGATCCGCTGATCCGCAAGGATATGCAGGATGAGCTGCTGGAGCTGCAATCGAAGATGAAAAAGACGATCGTCTTCATCACGCATGATCTCGACGAGGCGCTGCGTATCGGCGATCAGATCGCGCTGATGAAGGACGGGAGCATCGTCCAGATCGGCTCGCCGGAGGATATCCTCATGCAGCCGGCTAACAAATACGTCGAACGCTTCGTCGAGGACGTCGATCTGTCCAAGGTACTGACCGCTTCGCATGTAATGCGCAAGCCGGAGACGATCACCTCGGAGCGTGGACCGCGCGTCGCTCTGCAGCTGATGCGGGAGCGCGGCGTGTCCAACCTGTATGTCGTCGACAAGGCCAAAAAGCTGGTCGGCGTCATCAGCGCCGAGGACGCCTCGCAGGCCGTAAAGGACGGTCAGCCGCTCGAGAGCATCATCCAGCGCGAGCTGCCGTCCGTAACGCCGGATACGCTGCTCAACGAGCTGTTCGAGACGATCAGCACGACCCGACTGCCGGTTGCCGTCATCGATGACGAGCGGCGGCTCAAGGGCATCATCATCAAAGGTGCTGTACTGGCCGCGCTGGCGGGCAACACCGTACCGGAAGCAGGTGCGTAAACGATGGATATTCCAAAAATTCCGTTAGCTCAATGGATCGACTCGCTGGAGAAAGGGCTGAAGACGTATCTTTCGCCGTTATTCGATTTCATCCGGTTGATCGTCGGGCATACCGTAAACGGGCTGGAGACGTTCCTGCAGTTTTTTCCGCCGCTGGTGTTGATCCTGCTGATCACCGCATTGACCTGGTACGTCGCCAAGTGGAAGATGGGGCTGTTTGCGCTCATCGGCCTGTATCTGATCTACAATCTCGGGTACTGGTCGGGGACGATGCAGACACTTGCGCTCGTACTGACAGCGGCGCTGCTGTCGGTGCTGATCGGCGTGCCGATCGGCATTCTGTGCGCCCGCAAAAACGCCGTGCAGAACGTCTTTACGCCGATTCTGGACTTCATGCAGACGATGCCGGCGTTCGTCTATCTGCTGCCGGCGATTACCTTCTTCTCGCTGGGTGTCGTACCGGGCGTGATCGCATCGATCATCTTCGCGATCCCGCCGACGATCCGACTGACCAATCTGGGCATCCGGCAAGTGCCGAGCGAGCTGGTGGAGGCGGCTGATGCCTTCGGCTCAACCTCGTCGCAAAAGCTGTTCAAGCTGCAGCTGCCGATCGCCCTGCCGACCATCATGGCCGGGATCAATCAGACGATTATGCTGTCGCTGTCGATGGTCGTCATCGCCTCGATGATCGGGGCGCAGGGAGTAGGCGCGGACGTCTACCGCGCGGTGACGCAGGCCAAGACCGGCGTTGGCTTCGAGGCGGGCATCGCGATCGTCGTGCTGGCGATCGTGCTCGACCGACTGACGCAAAATGTCGTGCGCAAGAAAAAACAATAGGGGGTAGTTGGACTTATGAAAAAATGGAAACTGGGAATTACGATGGTAGCTATGGCAAGTATGCTGGCAGCCTGTGGCGGCGGCAGTGGAGGAAGCGGCGGCGAGACAGGGAATACAGGCGGCTCGGGCGGCTCCGGCAACTCGGGAGGCGAGCTGAAGCTGGCATACGTGGCATGGGACTCCGAGATCGCCAGTACGTATGTCGTCAAAGAGGTGCTGGAGGAGAAGCTTAACTATAAAGTTACGATGCTGCAGGTCGATGCGGGGCCAATGTGGGCCGGTATCGCCGATGGCAGCGCCGATGCGATGGTAGCCGCCTGGCTGCCGACGACGCATGAGAGCTATCTGGAGACGTATGGCGATCGTGTCGAGGATCTCGGCCCGAACCTGGACGGCACCCGGATCGGTCTGGTCGTGCCGACGTACATGGAGGATATTAACAGCATCGAAGATCTGAAAAAGAGCGATGTCGGCGCTATGGTCGATCACACCATCACCGGAATCGAGCCGGGGGCGGGCATCATGATGTCTTCTGAGAAGGTGCTCGACGACTACGAGCTGCGCAGCGATTGGACGCTGCTGGAGAGCTCCTCGGCCGCGATGGCGCAGCAATTGCAGAATGCTTATGCCGATGAAAAGCCGATCATCGTCACCGGCTGGACGCCGCACTGGATGTTTGCCAAGATGGAGCTGAAGTATCTGGAGGACCCGCTGAACGTCTATGGCGGCGACGAGCAGATCCACACCTTCGTCCGCAAAGGATTGCAGGATGACCATGCGGATGCCTATGCGATGCTCGACAAGTTCAACTGGACGCCGGACGATATGGCCGAGGTGATGGTCGAGATCATGGACGGCAAGTCGCCAGAGCAAGCGGCCAAGGACTGGGTTGCTGCTAATGACGATAAAGTGAGCGCTTGGGTGGAGTAACATCATAGGTAAATATAAGAAGGGGCTGTTCAATAAGCTCCGATATAAAAAAGCTGGGCGTGAACATCATCGTTTCCGTCCAGCTTTTTTGCGTGGTTGCTTCTATACGTATACTTCACAGCTCTTCGCCGAAGCATAAAAAATAATCCTATTGATATCGATTATCATTTTCAGTATAATACTAGGCATAGCACACCCTACCCCGTGTGCTTCACCCAGGTAACCGAAACACCCCCGCCATGCAGATGGCGGGGGTGTGGTCCCGGTTCGTTGTGTTACTGGATAACTCTTACCTTACATATTAGCGATCATCTGACGCAGAACGGTCTGCAGGATGCCGCCATTGCGATAGTAGTCGATGTCGACAGCGGAGTCCAGACGCGCGATCGCTGTGAATTCGAAGGTCGTGCCGTCTTCGCGTGTACCGGTGACGGTGACTTTCTGCCCCGGCTTCACGTCGTTGTCCAGACCTGTGATGTCGAACGTCTCGCGACCCGTCAGGCCGAGCGTCGACCAGCCTTGGCCTTCCTGGAACTGCAGCGGCAGGACGCCCATGCCGACCAGGTTGGAACGGTGGATCCGCTCGAAGCTCTCGGCGATGACCGCTTTGACGCCGAGCAGGAACGTGCCTTTGGCTGCCCAGTCGCGCGAGCTGCCGGTGCCGTACTCCTTGCCTGCGATGACGACGAGGTTAGTGCCGCCCTTCTGATACTTCATCGAAGCGTCGTAGATCGACATCACTTCGTCCGTCGGCAGGTAGGTCGTGACGCCGCCCTCGGTGCCCGGCGCAACCTGGTTGCGGATCCGGATGTTGGCGAATGTGCCGCGCATCATGACGTCATGGTTGCCGCGACGGGAGCCGTAGGAGTTGAAGTCTTTGCGCTCTACGCCGTTGGCCAGCAGGAACTCGCCTGCAGGGCTGTCCGCCTTGATGTTGCCAGCCGGCGAGATGTGGTCGGTTGTGACCGAATCGCCGAGCAGAGCCAGCACCTTGGCGTCCTTGATGTCAGCGATGTCGCCGACTTCGGAGCCGAGGTTTTCGAAGAATGGCGGGTTGGCGATATACGTCGAGCGGGCATCCCACTCATACAGCTCGCCTTCCGGCACCTGGATCGCATTCCAACGCTCGTTTTGGGTGAAGACGTTGGCGTACTTGTCGCGGAACATCTCTGGCGTGATCGCAGCAGTCGCCGCGTCGGCGATCTCCTGGGAGGTAGGCCAGATGTCCTTCAGGTAGACCGGCTTGTTATCCTGATCGAAGCCGATCGGATCGTTGGCCAGATCGATGTTGACTGTGCCAGCCAGCGCGTAAGCGACGACGAGCGGCGGCGAAGCCAGGTAGTTGGCTTTGACCTGCGCGTGGACGCGGCCTTCGAAGTTCCGGTTGCCCGAGAGTACGGCAGCGACAGTCATGTCGTTGTCGGCGATCGCGCTGCTCACTTCGTCCGGCAGCGGGCCGGAGTTGCCGATGCAGGTCGCGCAGCCGTAGCCGGCGACGTGGAAGCCCAGCGCCTCGAGCGGCTCGATCAGGTTCGCTTTCTTCAGATACTCGGTGACGACCAGCGAGCCTGGCGTCAGCGAGCTTTTGACGTATGCAGGCTTCACGAGACCGCGCTCGACCGCCTTCTTGGCGACGAGACCGGCGCCGAGCATTACGGAAGGGTTCGAGGTGTTGGTGCAGCTGGTGATCGCAGCGATCACGACAGCGCCTGTCTTCATCTCGCTGACTTGTCCGTCGTTATGCTTCACCTGGACGCGCTCGTCGATCTTGTCGTCGCTCAGGCCGTAGCCGCCTTTATCGATCGGCGTGCGGATGATATCGTTGAATGCTTGCTTCATCGACGTCAGCTCGATGCGGTCCTGCGGACGCTTCGGTCCGGCAAGGCTCGGTACGATCGTCGAGAGGTCCAGCTCCAGCACGTCGGAGAATACCGGGTCTGGCGTATCGTCAGTGCGGAACATGTCCTGCGCTTTGTAGTATGCCTCGACAAGCTCGATCTGCTCATCGGTACGTCCGGTCTGACGCAGGAAGTCCAGCGTGATCGTGTCGACCGGGAAGAAGCCGACGGTTGCGCCGTACTCCGGCGCCATGTTGGCGACAGTTGCGCGGTCCGGCAAGCTGATGTTGGAGAGGCCAGGGCCGAAGAACTCGACGAATTTGCCGACGACGCCCTTCTTGCGCAGGATCTCGGTGACGGTCAGAGCCAGGTCGGTCGCTGTGGAGCCTTCAGCCAGGCGGCCTGTCAGCTTGACGCCGATGACCTCAGGCATGACGAAGTACAGCGGCTGGCCGAGCATGCCGGCTTCCGCCTCGATGCCGCCGACGCCCCAGCCGACGACGCCAAGACCGTTGATCATCGTGGTGTGGGAGTCTGTGCCGACCAGGGAGTCCGGATAGACGACCGTCTCGCCGTCGATGGTCTTCGTAGCAGCTACCGATGCGAGGTACTCCAGGTTGACCTGGTGGACGATACCGGTTGCAGGCGGTACGGCGCGGAAGTTATCGAATGCCGTCTGCGCCCAGCGCAGGAAGCGGTAACGCTCTTCGTTGCGTTGGAACTCCAGCGTTTCGTTGAACTCCAGAGCGCCGCCGTATCCAAAGGCATCGACCATGACGGAATGGTCGATGACGAGGTCGACCGGTACGAGCGGGTTGATCTGCTTCGGATCGCCGCCAGCCTTCTTCACGGTGTCGCGCATCGCCGCGAGGTCAACAACGACAGGGACGCCGGTGAAGTCTTGCAATACGATACGCGCAGGGATGAATGGAATCTCCTTGTCTACGCGCTCGTCAGCCCAACTGGCGAGCTGTTTGACGTGCTCGGGTGTAATCGCGCGGCCGTCATACTGACGGACCGCAGCTTCCAGCAATACCTTAATGGAGAAAGGCAGCTTGGAAATTGGACCCAATCCTTGCGCTTCGAGACCTTGCAGGCTGTAGTAGGCGTACGACTGGCCTGCCGCGGTAAGCGAAGTGCGGACGGAGAATTGATCTTGTGGCATGAATGTGCTCCTCCTTGATGGTTTTTAGTGCAGAACATGAAAGCAATTGTGATAGTTATGGGGATTGAATTTCACAGTAAGTTTCACAGAATGAAACTCAATTTCATAAAATCACGGCTACCTTAAGTATAGCGTTTTTTTGCTTCTATTGAAAGTATAAGTTTTGACTTTTGCAGGCGCAACTGAACAACCCCTTAATAGTAAGAGTTCAAAAAGATTGGTTTTCAGCACCGAGAAGATTGGAGGCAGGAGGAAATGAGGAGCGTCCACGTTTTCGTAGAAAACGACTTCGTAAGCATAGCTACGTGAGCACCTAAGCAGAGGCTTACGAAGCTAGTTTCCCTTGGAAACTCTGATCCGACTGCATTCAAGCTTCGATGTCGAATACGCATCCTGAATCACTTCGTGATCAAAAGCGGGGTTTTTGAACCACCCCTAATATAACATGAGTTTCCAGTTGGCTTCATATACTGAAGCAAGTCAAGGTCAGATCTTACATCAGCATGGGGAGGAATAGGGATGCCGCTCACATCGGGTAGATCGCACAGCTCCGAGCGTCTGCAAGGCTGGAAAGCCGCCATCCATGAATATGTGAAGCTGGTCAATCAGGCCGAAATCAAGCTCGATGCCGGCGTGCTCAAAGGACTGGTCAGCGATCGCGAACATCTGTCGAGATACGCCCGGAAGCTGGAGCGCCTGTACGATCGCGAGCAAGCGCGGTATGCGTGGATGCGCCGCAACGAGACGAAGGCGCAGCCTGTGCGGGTGAACGAGTCGGCACATGAGGCGACGGTGATGCTGCGGCTCAATCAGCGGCGATCGCTGGACCAGTTGGGGCTCGGCTATGTGGAGGAGCGGAGCGAATACGAGCGGTTATGGCTGCAGGAGCAGCAAGGACAATGGGAGGTCGTGCGGATCGAGCCGATGGTGCTCGAGCGCAGACCGCGTTTCGGCGCCTATGCAGGGGCGGGCATGACCTATGAGGAGGAGCACGGTCAACGACGCGCCGGCAGCCCGGGGATGCGGACGCAGCCGTTCGTCAATCACGATCTGGTGATGCCGCTGACGACACGGACGCCGGTGCAGCGTTATCGCCGCGACCGCGCCGTCGCTTATGCCGACAACTGGTGGAACCGGGCCAATCCGGATTATGAAGAGTTCGAGGTGAATTGCACCAATTACGTCTCGCAGTGTCTCTTTGCAGGCGGCGCCCCGATGAATTATACTGGAAGGAGGGAATCGGGCTGGTGGTACAAGGGACGCGACAACGGCAAGGAATGGTGGAGCTACAGCTGGGCTGTCTCACATGCCTTGCAAGCGCTATTCGCCACGCCGAGAAGCGAGGGGCTGCGGGGCATCCTGGTCGAACGTCCCGAGCAGCTGGAGCTGGGAGACGTCATCCTGTACGATTGGAGCGGGGACGGTCGGTACCAGCACAGCACCATCGTTACTGCATTTGACGCGGACCGTATGCCGCTCGTCAATGCCAATACCGTAGCGAGTCGACATCGGTACTGGGATTACCGGGATTCTTATGCTTGGACAGAGGCGACGCGATACCGGCTCGTTCATCTGGAGGAGGAGTTCTGACTCGAGCAACAGGCATGATATCTATGTACCGGAGGATAAATGATGAACAAAAAAATTCGTGTGGGCTTGATCTACGGCGGCAAGTCAGGGGAGCATGAAGTCTCGCTGCAGACAGCGCTCGCAGTTATGAAGGCCTTCGATTATGACAAATATGATATCATACCCTTCTATATTACGAAGCAAGGCCAATGGCACGGCGGCGCCGCACTGACCGCGCCGCCCGAGCAAGTAAAGCAACTGCAATACACCGCGTCATCCGGCGATGCTGGACTGATACCGGTGCTCCAGAGCCTGCAGCCCGGCGGCGCGGCGCTGGCTGCCCATGAGACGATGGACGTGATCTTCCCGCTGCTGCACGGCACCTATGGCGAGGACGGCACGATCCAGGGCTTGCTGGAGATGGCCAATATGCCTTATGTAGGCGCAGGCGTGCTCGCCTCGGCCGTCGGGATGGACAAAGCAATGATGAAAAAGGTGTTCGCCCAGGAGGGGCTGCCCCAATGTCTCTATCGCTACTTTAATCGGACGCAATGGACCAAGGACCCGGCTTTTTTCATCATGGAGATCGAGGTGTCGCTCGGCTATCCATGCTTCGTCAAGCCGGCCAACCTCGGCTCCAGCGTAGGCATCTCCAAGGCTACCAACCGCGAGGAGCTGAAGGCGGCGATCGAGCTGGCGCTGCGCTACGACCGCAAGGTGATCGTCGAGGAGTTCGTCGACGCCCGCGAGATCGAGGTGAGCGTGCTCGGCAATGACGAGCCGCGCGCCTCTGTGCCTGGGGAGGTCATCACCTCCAGCGACTTCTATGACTATGACGCCAAGTATATCGACGGGACGTCGCGGATGCAGATTCCGGCGGACATCCCTGCCGATATTGCTGAGGCGGTACGAGAGATGGCGCTGCGGGCATTTCTGGCGATCGACGGTTCAGGACTCTCGCGGGTTGACTTTTTCCTGCGGCGCTCGGACAACCAGCTGTTGATCAACGAAGTGAACACGATGCCGGGCTTCACGCCCTTCAGCATGTATCCGCTCATGTGGAAGGAGACGGGCATGAGCTACCGGGAGCTGCTCGACACGCTCATCTCGCTTGCCATCGCCAGACATGACGAAAAGCAGCGCATCGCCTACGGCTAAGACCGGCAGAAGGCGCTTCCGCTAACGGAGGCGCCGGGCTGCAGGGCCGGCCAACAGAGACAAGGAGGATACATATGGGATTTGAGACCGAGTTCAACTCCGTCTGCAAGTTCAAGTCGGAGCAAGAGTTGTACGAGCTGCTGGAGTATGGCCGCAACAAGATGGTCAAGAGCGGCTTCCGCGTCTATCCGACCGGACAAAAGGTAATCGCCTATGCGCCGGACAACACGGCCGTATGCATTGTCAAGATTTTGGTTTCGCTGTCGGAGATTAATTTCCAGGGAGAGGAAATTACTCAAGTTGAAATGGAACTTGTACGCAAGCTGACCGAGGAAGAATCGCGGATTCAGACGGCGCTGGCGTACGAGATGTTTTTCGGCGACCGTACGTGATTGTTCGCTTCGGCTTTGTGGCGATGAGCATGCTGCTCGAGAATGCCTCGCCCTCCCGAACGATGACCTACCGTAACTTCTCACGCTTGCCTGAGCGGGATGCGGCGGTGCGTCGTCTCGAACGAATAGGGGAAGAAAACCTCCATAACACGCTGCGCGTGCTGCGGCATTGCGCCGCTCATGATATCCGTGTCTACCGGCTGTCCTCCAAGCTGATCCCGCTCGCTACGCACGAAGAGCTGGCGGACTGGGACCCGATGCCTGCGCTGGCAGAGAGCTTCGCCGAGGTCGGGGCGTTCATCCGCCGACAAGGGATACGCGCTTCGTTTCACCCTGATCACTACTGCGTCCTGAGCACACCGCGTCCGGAGGTGCTGGACAAGTCCGTAGCCGATCTGGAGATGCATGTGCGGATGATGGAGGCACTTGGGCTGGACGAGGCCTACAAGTGCAATATCCATGTCGGCGGCGCTTACGGGGACAAGCTCTCCTCGGGCGAACGGTTCCTGCGTCAGTTCGGCGCGCTGGCGGATCGCTATCGCCATCGGATCACGCTGGAGAATGACGACAAGACGTTCACGGCCGAGGAGACGCTCTCGATCGCTGAGGCGGCCGGCGTGCCGATGGTGCTCGATATCCACCACCATGCGGTCAATGACGGCGGTCTGGCGCCGGAGCAGCTGGTCGGCGAGCTCTGGCCGCGGATCGCAGCGACCTGGGCAGCCGAGCGCGAGCGGGCGGACCGGGCTGGGCTCGGAGGCGGGCTAGATGCGCTGGCTAGTCTGCTCGCGCCTAAGATTCATGCCTCCAGCCCGAAGAGTCCGCAGGACCCGCGAGGCCATGCCGACGATGTCGAGCTCGGGCCGCTGTTGGCCTTCTTGCACGGCATCGCTGCGACCGGCGCGACGCCGCGCGTCGACGTGATGCTGGAGGCCAAGCGTAAGGACGAAGCGCTCATGCGGCTGATGGATGGGCTGCGTCAGGAGGCGGCAGCGAGCGGGCGGCTGCGCATGACGGGCGACGCTTCGATCGTCATCGAGAGCTGACGGCCGGACATTCGCTCTTGAAATACCCGGCCAAATGAAGTACGTTGGACAAGAGCTTAATTAAAGTACGAACAAATCCCGAACCGGGATGAGGAGGAAATGAATGATGAGTGGATTGTTAACCGGCAAAAATATTCTGATCATGGGGGTCGCCAATGACCGCAGCATCGCTTGGGCGATCGCCCAGTCGCTGGCTGCCCAAGGGGCTAACCTGGCATTTACATACGAGAGCGACCGTGTGGCCGAGCGCGTGCGCAAGCTTGCCGATACGATCCCCGGCGCGGTCATCCTGCCTTGCAACGTTACGGTGGACGAGGAGATCGACGCACTGGCAGCTCATGTGAAGGAGCAATTCGGCGTCCTGCACGGCCTGGTGCACAGCATCGCCTTTGCCAAGACGGAGGAGCTCGAAGGGCTGTTCGTCGACACTTCCCGCGATGGCTTTGCGCTCGCGCATGACATCAGCGCTTACTCGCTGACGGCAGTGGCGCAGCGCCTGCATCCGCTCATGACCGAGGGCGGCAGCATCATGACGATGACCTACCTCGGCGCGGAGCGCGCGCTCCGCAACTACAACGTCATGGGCGTCGCCAAGGCAGCGCTGGAGGCATCCGTTCGCTATCTGGCCAACGACCTGGGTCCATCCAACATTCGGGTCAACGCGATCTCGGCTGGGCCGATCCGCACCTTGGCGGCCAAGGGCATCAAGGACTTCAATACGATCCTGCGCCAGGTCGAAGAGAAGGCTCCGATGCGTCGCACGACAGAGACGGCAGAAGTCGGCGACACGGCGATGTTCCTGATGAGTCACCTCTCGCGCGGCATTACCGGCGAGGTCATCTACGTCGACAACGGCTTCAATATCGTAGGCATCTAATAAGCCATCTCTCTCAAGCAGGCCCTGCAGCCGCTGTCGACAGCGGCTGCAGGGCCGTTTCGCGGGGAGCGTTCCTTGGACGCTTCCGGACGAGAGGAGGACAAGTTGGGCCTGCTTGTCCAAGATATAGGCGAAACTTGCAAAGGCTTGTTGCGTATACTAAACGGAGCAAGAAGAATTAAAATCGGAAAGTAGAGTGATGTGACGATGACGGAAGTAAACAATGACGGTGTCGTCGGCAGCAAAAGCTTCACAGCAGTAGCGATCAATTGTGCGGCCAAGGCCGGGGAATGGATCAAAACGAAACTGGGGGCCTATGCGTCCCTGAACATAAAAAGCTCCACCAGCGATCTGGTGACGGAGGTAGACAAAGGCGCGGAAAAGCTGATCCGCAGTCTGATCCTGACGCATTTCCCGGATCATGCATTCCTCGGCGAAGAGGGCGTGCGGCCGGGGGCGGCTGCTTCGCGTCAAGCGTTGGAAGAGGTGCGGGAGGAAGAGTATCTGTGGATCGTCGATCCGATCGACGGCACGACAAATTTTGTCCATGGCTTCCCAGGCTTCGTGGTGTCGATCGCGCTGGCCTATCGCGGCGAGGTTATCGTAGGCGTCATCTATGATCCGTCGCGGGATGAGATGTTCGTCGCGGAGAAGGGCAAGGGAGCGTACGTGCATGGCGCACGGATGGAAGTGTCCAAGGAGCAGAAGCTGTGCGACAGCCTGATCGCCACCGGCTTCCCGGCAGATCAGCAGACGGCGCTGCCCATTAACCTGAAAGGCATCCAGGCCCTCTCCCCACAGGTGCGCAATCTTCGGGTCATCGGGTCTGCGGCGCTCCATCTTGCCTACGTAGCTGCCGGACGTCTGAGCGGTTTTTGGGAGATCGGGCTGAGCAGCTGGGATATGGCGGCAGGCACCTTGCTCGTCCAGGAATCCGGCGGCGTCGTCACCGATACGGAGGGCACAGGCTACCACCTCGGGGTACGCAATGTCGTCGCTTCCAATGGCGTGGTGCATGAGGAGCTGGTGGCGGCATTGCAGGCTGCGGAGGCGACCGGCAGTTAAGCTCGTCATGCTGTTGCATCGTGACAACGTCGTATTTGGAGCAAGCGATTACATCCCCTGGAGGCGTGACAGACTTGCGAAGCCGGCTGTGCCTGACGGCATAATAGGATACGACATTGAGGTTGCGGAGGTCTTTGCGCGCATGCGTAAGGACCTCTTTTTATTTGAAGGGGAAGAGGTCTGCGCAAAATAAAACTATACTTTTAAACACAGCATTGAGTAAACTGGAGGCGTACAATAATAGTTGTGCGACAT